>ERZ1370068.7998-contig-6882_pt1 | contig 43727 bp, 50 predicted proteins | sample MGYA00561227_ERZ1370068 | MGnify/ENA primary metagenome ERZ1370068 (study PRJEB38410, sample SAMEA6850437) | metagenome | study: Metagenomic assessment of the ecological functions of the soil: analysis of the soil microbiota associated with the...
TCTCCTCGGCGAGGAGCGGCGCATCGTCGGCATCTCCGGGCTACACCGTGCGCCCGCCGCGCGCGCGGCGCGAGAAGCCGCGCGTTTCGGCCTTCTCTCGGCGCGAGACCGACAAGATCCTCGCGCTCAAGCCCGACCTGGTGCTCGGCTTCTCCGACCTGCAGGCCGACATCTCGCAGCGACCTGGTGAAGGCCGGCCTGAACGTCGATGATCTTCAACCAGCGCTCGGTCGACGAGATCCTGATCGATGATCCTGGTGCTGTCTTCGCTGGTCGGCGTGCCGGAGAAGGGCGCGGCGCTGGTCGAAGCGCTCGAAGACAGGATCTCGCGAAGTCGACGAAAGCGGCAAAGACTTTCGCCAGCAGGCCGAGGGTCTATTTCGAGGAATGGGACGAGCCGATGATCAGCGGCATCCGCTGGGTGAGCGAGCTGGTCGAGATCGCCGGCGGCGAGGATGTCTTTCACGGAGCTGTCGCTGTCCCAGGCGGCGCGCCGGACGCATCATCGCCGATCCGCGGCGAGGTGATCGAAGAGCAGCCCGGACGTCATCCTCGGCTCGTGGTGCGGCAAGAAGTTCCGGCCCGAGCGCGTCGCCGCGCGCCCGGCTGGGACGCGAGTCCCGGCGGTGAGAGACGGCCAGCTGCTACGAGATCAAGTCGGCGGACATCCTGCAGCCCGGGCCGGCGGCGCTCACCGACGGCGTGCGCCGCATCCACGCGATCCTCGGCAGCTGGCGACGGCGCTCGGCGATCCGTCAGTGAAGCCCCAGTGAGGCCTCGATGTTGCGCACCATCGGCGACCAGGCGCGGGCCGATGTCGTCCTCGAGCTGGCCCTTCTTCACCATGAACGCCGGCACGCTGCAGTTGAAGGCGACGATCTCGCCGTCGACGCGTGCGGCGCATCGGCACGCCGACCGCGTGCACCTCGCGGCGCAGCTCGCCGGTGCGAGGCGCAGAAGCCGCGCGCGCGGATGTCCTCGAGCGCCTTGTCGATCGGCGGCTGGTACTTGCGCATGCGATCTCCGGCTCCTTGACCTTCATCTGGTTGAGCACCGCTTCGCGCTCGGGCGGCGTGCAGGCGGCGAGGAAGGCGCGGCCGATCACCGACTGCGAGATCGGCACCGAGGTGCCGATGTCGGGCAGCGTGGTGATGCCGTTGCCGCTGCGGCAGGACTTCGACGTAGACCATGCTCAGGCGGTCGCGGATGCCCATCGATCACCGAGCCGTTGGCAGTAGTCGGCGAGCTCCTTCATGAACGGCCGCGCCATCTGGCGCACGCTCATCGAGGCGAGCAGCGGGTAGCCGATCGACAGCACCGCCGAGCCGAGCTGGTACTTGCCCAGGCGCATGTTGTGGCGCAGGTAGCCCAGCTTGGTGAGCGTGTAGGTGAGGCGCGACACCGTCGGCTTGGGCAGGCCGGTGCGCACCGAGATTTCCTTGTTGCCGAGCATCGGCTCGAGCGGCGTGAAGCAGCGCAGCACTTCCAGGCCGCGCGCGAGCGTGGTGGCGAACTGGCGGTCGCCCTCGTGCTCGTAGCTGAAGGTGGCCGGCGGCTGGGAAAGCGGTGCCGCGGGCTTCGGGTGCGCCCAGCTGAAAGCTTCTCCTCCGGGGTTGTCATTGATAGATCGCAGATCGTTTGCATTTCGCTATTCTGTCCGCCAGCGTTCGCATGTCAACTTAGTCATATTGAGATTTCGCATAGGTGAAACCAGCCCACATGTTCGATCTGAGCGGCAAGGTCGCGCTCGTCACCGGCTCGACGCGCGGCATCGGCACGTCCATCGCCGAGGAGCTGGCGCGCGCCGGCGCCAAGGTGGCGATCTCGCAGCCGCAAGGCCGAGGCCTGCGAGGCGGTGCGCGCCGAATTCGAGAAGCAGGGCTTCGAGGCGCTGGCGCAGGCCTGCAACGTCTCGCGCAAGGAGGAGCTGCAGGCGCTGGTCGACGCGACGCGTCGCCAAGTGGGGCCGCATCGACATCGTGGTCGCCAACGCCGCCGTCAACCCCTACTACGGGCCGCTGACCGGCATCGCCGACGAGGCCTTCGACAAGATCTTCGCCAACAACGTGAAGAGCGTGCTCTGGCTGGCCGGCATGACGCTGCCCGGCATGGCGAACGCAGGCGGCGGCAGCTTCATCGTCGATCGGCTCGATCGGCGGCCTGCATCGCCAACACCGTGATCGGCGCCTACGGCATGTCGAAGGCCGCCGACCACCACCTGGTGCGCAACCTCGCCGCCGAGTGGGGACCGAAGAACGTGCGCGTCAACGCCATCGCGCCCGGGCCTGATCAAGACCGAGTTCGCCCGCGCCCTGTGGGAGGACGAAAAGCGCGCGCGCCGAGCGCGATCGCGAACACGCCGCTGCGCCGCCTGGGCGAGCCGCGCGACATCGGCGGCATCGCGGTATTCCTCGCGTCCGACGCGGCGGCCTTCATCACCGGGCAGGTGCATCGTCGCCGACGGCGGCGTTACCATTCTGTAATGGACCTGAACTACTCCGCTGAAGAGCTGGCCTTCCGGGACGAAGCGCGCGCCTGGCTTGCAGCGCAACCTGCCGCAGCGAGCTGAAGGAGAAGGTCGAGCGACTACGAGCACCTCTCCAAGGACGACCTGCTGCGCTGGCACCGGATCCTCGCCGAAGAAGGGCTGGGTCGCGCCGGCCTGGCCGAAGGAGTGGGGCGGCACCGGCTGGAACGTGGTGCAGCGCTACATCTTCGAGGAGGAGCTGCGGCTACGCCGGCGCGCCGCCGCTCGATCCCGTTCGGCCTGACGATGTGCGCGCCGGTGCTGCTGCGCTTCGGCACCGACGCGCAGAAGAAGCGCTTCCTGCCGCGCATCTACAACGGCGACGATTTCTGGTGCCAGGGCTATTCCGAGCCGGGCTCGGGCAGCGACCTGGCGTCGCTGAAGACCAAGGCGGTGCAGCAACGGCGATCACTACGTCGTCAACGGCCAGAAGATCTGGACCACGCTCGGCGCACTACGCCGACTGGATCTTCTGCCTGGTGCGCACCGACCCGACGGCGACGAAGCGCCAGGAAGGCATCTCGTTCCTGCTGATCGACATGAAGACGCCGGGCATCACCGTGCGGCCGCTGATCCTGATGGACGGCGCGCACGAGGTGAACGAGGTGTTCTTCGACGACGTGAAGGTGCCGGTCGAGAACCTGCGTGCACGAGGAGGGCAAGGGCTGGACGGTGGCGAAGTACCTGCTCGGCCACGAGCGCATGAACACCGGCCGCATCGGCGCCTCGAAGCGCGAGCTCGCGAAGCTGAAGGAGTTCGCCGCAGCAGCAGGACGGCAAGCTGCTCGACGACGTGCGCTTCCGCGATCGCGCTCTCGCGCGCTCGAGGTCGAGCTGATGGCGCTCGAGATCACCAACCTGCGCTTCCTCGACCGCATGCGCCGCACCGGCCAGCCGCCGGGCGCCGACGTGTCGATGCTGAAGATCAAGGGCACCGAGATCCAGCAGGGCCTCACCGAGCTGTGCGCTGCGACGCGCTGCGATCCGGCCGCGAACGACGAGTTCTCGACTGGCGCTGCGCAAGCGCTATCTGTCGATGCGCAAGACCACGATCTACGCCGGCTCGAACGAGATCCAGCGCAACATCATCTCGAAGATGACCCTGGGCTGTAGGCGACAGCTATGAATTTCGACTACAACGAAGAGCAGCAGCTGCTCGCCGATTCGCTCCGCCGCTTCCTGCGGCAAGATTACGCCTTCGAGGCAGCGCAAGAAGATCGTCGCTCGACGAGGCTGGAGCCCGCAGGTCTGGGCGAAGTTCGCCGAGATGGGCCTCACCGGCGCTGCCGCTCTCGCCGGACTACGGCGGCTTCGGCGGCGGCGCGGTCGACCTGATGGGCGATCATGGAAGCGTTCGGCGAGGCGCTGGTGGTCGAGCCCTACCTCGCCGACGGTGATGGCGAGCCGGCTCGTCGCGCGCGCGCGGCACCGCGGCGCAGAAGAGCGCGATCCTGCCGGCGGTGGCCGAAGGCACGGATGAAGCTGGCGTTCGCGCACACCGAGGCGGGCGCCCGCTACGACCTCGCGGCGGTCAAGTGCACGGCGAGCAAGCGCGGCGACCACTGGGTGATCGACGGCGAGAAGAAGGCGTCGTGCTGGCGCGCCGGTCGCCGACAAGCTCGTGGTCTCCGCGCGCACGACGAGGGCGTCGCGCTGTTCCTCGCCGATCGCATGCGTCAAGTCGCTCGCGCGGCGCTCGACTCGATGGCTTCGCCGAGCCGACGTCGTTCTGCGCGGCGCGAAGGCCGAGCGCGCTCGGCGGCGGGCTGCGCGGCTGATCGAGGAAGCGATCGACTTCGCCACCGCGCTGATCTGCGCCGAGGCGGTCGGGCGCGATGAAGTTCGCCTGCGACACCACGCTCGAGTACCTGAAGACGCGCAAGCAGTTCGGCGTGCCGATCGGCACCTTCCAGGCGCTGCAGCACCGCATCGTCGACATGTACATCGCCACCGAGCAGGCGCGCTCGATGGCCTGCCTCGCCTGCTCGAAGGTCGATCAGTCCGACGGACGCGAAGGACCGCGCGCGCGCGATCTCGGCGGCGAAGATCAAGATCGCCGACAGCGCGCGCCACGTCAGCCAGGAAGCGGTGCAGCTGCACGGCGGCATGGGCATGAGCGAGGAGCTGAAGGTCAGCCACGCCTTCCGCCGCCTGACCGTGATCGCGCAGCCAGTTCGGCGACGCCGACCACCACCTCGCGCGCTTCGCCTCGCTCTGATGCGAAAACCGGCGCGTGGCTGCTCGCCAGCCGTCCCGACGGGCTGGGTGAGCGAGGCGAACTTCCGGATCGAAGACGCGCCGCTGCCTGCGCCGGCGGAGGGCGAGGTGCTGGTGAAGAACCTGTGGCTGTCGCTCGACCCGTACATGCGCGGCCGCATGAACGAGGCGAAGTCCTACGCCGCCAAGCAGGAGATCGGCGAGGTCATGATCGGCGGCACGGTCGGCGAGGTCGTCGAATCCAGGAACCCGAAGTTCGCGGCGGGCGACAAGGTGCTCGGCATGCTCGGCTGGCAGCAGTACGGCCTGTCCGACGGCAAGGGCCTGAACAAGGTCGACGCGAGCCGCGTGCCGCTGTCGGCCTACCTCGGCGTGCTCGGCATGCCCGGGCGTCACCGCGTGGGTCGGCCTGCTCGACATCTGCCAGCCGAAGGCCGGGCGAGACGGTGGTGGTGTCGGCGGCCTCCGGCGCGGTCGGCAGCGTGGTCGGGCAGATCGCGAAGATCAAGGGCTGCCGCGCCGTCGGCATCGCCGGCGGCAGGCGAAATGCGACTACGTGGTGAAGGAGCTCGGCTTCGACGCCTGCGTCGACTACAAGGCCGGCGAGCTCAACGACGACCTGAAGGCGGCCGTGCCCGAGCGGCATCGACTGCTACTTCGAGAACGTCGGCGGCGAGATCCTCGACGCGGTGCTGCGCCGCATGAACGCCTTCTCGCGCATCGCGGTCTGCGGCCTGATCTCGCAGTACAACGCGACCGAGCCCTACGGCGTGAAGACCTTCCAGTCGATCCTGACCAACCGCATCAAGGTGCAGGGCTTCATCGTCTCCGACCGCATGGAGCTCTGGCCGAAGGCGCTCGCCGATCTGGCGGGCTGGGTCGGCCGCCGGCAGGATCAAGTACCGCGAGACCGTCGCCGAGGGGCTGGAGAATGCGCCCAAGGCGTTCATCGGCCTGCTCAAAGGCGAGAACTTCGGCAAGCAGCTTGTCCGGCTCGGATGACGCAGTCGGCTTCGGGCCGCGCCTGGGCGCGTTCGCGCTCGACGCGCATGCTCGTCTTCGTCATCGGCGGGGCCGTTGGTGGCGGCGACCGGGCGCGCCGGCGCCGTCGTCTTCTTCGTCATCGCGCCGGCGATCGTCGCGATCTTCTGCTGGCACCGCTACGGCGCGACGCCGGGCAAGATCGCCTTCTCGGCGAGGATCGTCGACGCGCGCTCGGGCGGCCGGCCGAGCCTCGGCCGCCTCGCGACGCGCTATGCTGCGTACCTCGTTTCCGACACTCCCGTTCTTTCTCGGCTTCGCCTGGATCGCGATCGACCGGCGCAAGCAGGCACTGGCACGACAAGATCGCGGGAACCCGAGTCATCTACGAAGAGTGATCGACGACGATGATTGACCTCTACACCTGGCCGACGCCGAACGGCCACAAGGTCCACATCATGCTCGAGGAGACCGGGCACGCCCTACCGCGTGCACGCGATCGACATCGGCGCGCGGCGACCAGTTCAAGCCCGAGTTCCTCAAGATCTCGCCGAACAACAAGATGCCGGCGATGGTCGACACCGACGGCCCGGGCGGCAAGCCGTTCGCGCTCGCCGAATCGGGCGCGATGCTGTTCTACCTCGCCTCCAAGACCGGCCAGTTCCTGCCGCAGGACCTGCGCAAGCGCTGGCAGGTGATGCAGTGGATGATGTTCCAGATGGGCCACATCGGCCCGATGCTCGGCCAGGCGCACCACTTCCTCGGCTACGCGCCGGAGAAGATCGAGTACGCGATGAACCGCTACAAGAACGAGGCCAACCGCCTGTACGGCGTGGTCGACCGGCAGCTGAAGGAATCGAAGTAGCTGGCGTGCGACGAGTACACCATCGCCGACATGGCGACCGTGCCCGTGGCTGCGCTTCCCCGAGCGCCAGGGCGTCGAACATCGAGCGAGTTCCCGACGCTGAAGAAGCTGGCGCGACGCGATCGCCGAGCGCCCGGCGGTGAAGCGCGCGCTCGAGGTGCTCGCCGACGCGGCGCCGCGCAGGCCCGAGATGCACGAAGGAACAGAAGCCGAGAATCTCTTCGGCGCAACGCAGTATGCCAAGCGATAACACTGCTAAGGCAAGGTCGCCTGGATCACCGGCGGCGGCTCCGGGCATCGGGCTTGCCGCGCGGCCTGGAGCTGGCGCGGGCCGGAGCGCACGTCGTGCTCTCCGGCCGCAGCGCAGAGACGCTGAAGAAGGCGCAGAAGGAAGCTCGGAAGCGCGAGACCGTCGTCGCTCGACGTCGCGGACCAGCAAGCAGGTCGCGGCCGCGGCGCAGAAATCCTCAAGCGCCACGGCCGCATCGACATCCTGGTGAACAGCGCCGGCATCAACCTGCCGCAGCGCAACTTCCAGCAACGTCTCGGTCGAGGGCTGGGACGAGATCGTCGCGCATCAACCTCTCCGGCACGTTCTATCCCTGCCACGCGGTGCTGCCGGCGATGCGCGAGCAGCAAGCAGGGCCTGATCATCAACATCGCGTCGTGGGCCGGGCGCTACGCCAACGACGCTCGGCGGGCCGGGCTACAACGCCACCAAGCGCGCGGTGATCGCGCTCACCGAGATCGATCAACATCGAGGAGTGCGGCGAACGGCATCCGCGCCACCTCGATCCTGCCGGGCGAGGTGGCGACGCCGATCCTGGAGAAGCGGCCGGTGCCGCCGCCGCAGGCGCGAGCGCGCGCGCATGCTGCAGGCCGAGGACCTCGGCAAGGCGATGCTGTTCATCGCCACGCTGCCGCCGCGCGCCTGCGTCAACGAGCTCATCATCAGCCCGACCTGGAACCGCTTCATCCTCGGCGGCCTGGAAGCGCCGAAGCGCTGATGCAGCGGCTTCATGCTGCGCGTAGTCCTGCCGTTCCTCGCGGGCTACTACGTCTCCTACGTCTTCCGCGCGGTCAACGCGGTGCTCGGCGCCGACCTCGCGCGCGGAGTTCGGCTCTCCGCGGCCGGCAGCTCGGGCTGCTCACCGGCATCTACTTCTTCTCCTTCGGCCTGGTGCAGATCCCGCTCGGCGTCGCTGCTCGACCGCTTCGGCCCGCGGCGCGTCAACGGCACGCTGCTGGTGCTCGCCGCCGCGGGCGGCATTTGCTTTCGCCAACTCGCATTCCTACGAGGCCCTGGTGCTGTCGCGCGCGCTGATCGGCCTCGGCGTCTCGGCCTGCCTGATGGCCTCGATCCAGGCGTTCGTGCTGTGGTTTCCGGCCGAGCGCACCGCGACCATGATCGCGCTCGCCTACTCGATGGGCGGCGCTCGGCGCGCTGACCGCCTCGGTGCCGCTCGAATTCGCGCTGCGCTACTACGACTGGCGGCAGATCTTCCACGGCGCTCGCCGCGGCGACGCTGGCGCTCGCCGCGGTGTTCGCGCTGCGTCGTGCCCGAGCATCCGGGCACGCGGCGCGCCGACGCCGCTGCGCGAGCTGTTCGCGCGGCCTGGCGCAGATCGGCCGCGACGCGGCGTTCTGGCGCGTCGCGCTGTGCGTCGGCGCGAACCAATGCGCGGTGCTCGCGCTCTTTACTCTATGGATCACGACCTGGCTGCGCGACGTCGCGGGCTACGACCGCGCCGCGCGCGGCGCGGCGGCGCTCGGCTGGGTGGCGCTGGCGCCTGAGCGCGGGCTACCTCTTCTTCGGCCGGCTCGCCGACGCGCGCGCGGCAGGGGCGCTCGATGCTGCCGCTCCTCGCCGGCGGCGTGGCGGCGTCGCTCGCCTGCCTCGGCGCTGCTCACGCTCGGCGTCACCACCGGCGCGGTCGTTCTCTGGATGGCGTGCATTTTCTTCGGCACCGGCTCGACGCTCTCGCACTCGATCGCCACGCGCCGCTTCCCGATCGAGATGGCGGGGCGCGTCAACACCGCGCTCAACACCTTCACCTTCATGGGCGTGTTCATCGGCCAGTGGGCGAGCGGCGCGATCCTCGGCCTCTGGCCGCCGACCGCGACCGGCTACGAGCCCGCGGCGTACTTCTACGCCTTCGGCGCGCTCTGGCTGGTGCAGGCGAGCCGGGCTCGCCTGGCTGTGGTCGGGCCGGCGCCACTTCGCGACGCCGTAGATCAGCGCAGGTAGATGTCGCGGTAGCCGGTGTAGACCGAGGCGGCGAATACCGGGCCGAGCACCAGCCAGCCGAGGCCGAGCGGAATCGTCGCCACGATGGCGAGCACGAAGCCGACGATGCCGTAGACGCAGGAACGGCACGACGTTGCGCAGGCAGCCGGTGAAGCTCTGCCTTCATCGCCTCGACCGCGCCGAGCTCGTGGAACACCGCCAGCGCCGGCGCGAACCAGACCGCCATCATCAGCGGGATCGAGAGCGCCACCGCGATCAGCACCGCGAGCAGCAGCGTCGATCGCCGCCGCGCCGGTCGCGACTGCGTCGCGTGCCCGCCCGCCGCCCGCCATGAGCGCGAACACGCTCGCGCCGGTGATCAGCCATCACGACTACCAGGATCGCGACGAAGCCGGCGAGATAGAGCGCGCCGATCGGCCACCAGCGTGCCGAACTTGGTCTGGAAGCCGGCGAACAGGTGGTTGAACTGCAGGCCGCTGCCGTCGTCGATCGCCCGGCAGCCCGCGGCGATGCCGCCGAAGAACACCGGCATCAGCGAGGTATTGCGCGACCGGGCCGATGAACGGCACCAGCATGGCGGCGAGGTAGACGACGAAGAAGACGACGATCATGCCGATCCAGAGGCCGGGCGCCGCCTTGAACAGCGTCCAGCCGTCGGCGATCCAGTTCCAGCCATTCGACGCGGGCACGCTCCTTGCCGCCCGGAACGTATTCCCCTGCGGGACCGGCTCGTCGGCGACGGCGGCTTTCGGCGCGGCATACGGATTGGTGCTCATGCTCCCTCCTTCATGTCTTCGTGGCGGACCCTGACCGTGGCGATCGCTTTCGCCACCAGCGAGCCGTCCTCGTTCTTCGCCTCGGCCTCGACGAAGCTCATGCTACGCCCGTCGCGCATCACGCGCGCATCGGCATAGAGCTTCTTGCCGCTCGCGCCGCCGATGAACGAGGTGCTGAGGTCGATGGTGATGACGCCGATCGATTCCGGGTGCAGCGTGCGCGCCGCGGTGCAGAGCGCGACATCGAGCAGCGACATGATCACGCCGCCGTGCGCGGTGCCGAGGCTGTTGACGAGGTGCGGCTCGATCGGCATGCGAAAGGCGCGCCGTGCCCTCGCCGAGCGTCTCGGTGAGGATCTTGAGGTGCGAGACGAACGGGATCTTCTTCTGGTATTCGCGGGCGAATTCCACTTTCATCTTCAGACGATGCCCGCGCCGCCGTCGACCGCGATCGCCTGCCCGTTGATGTGGCGCGAGGCCTCCGAGGCGAGCAGCACCGCGAGTCCCTTCAGATCCTCGTCGTTGCCCAGGCGCCGCGTCGGCGTCCATCCTTCACCAGCTCGCCCGCGGTGGCGAGCGTCGCCTTGGTCATCTTCGAGGGAAAGAAGCCCGGGCAGATGGCGTTGACCGTGATGCCGTGGATGCCCCACTCGGCGGCGAGCTGGCGCGTGAGCCCGACCACGCCGTGCTTGGTCGCGGTGTACGCCGCGGTCGGCGCGAAGCGCGGATCCTGGCCGAGCAGCCCGGCGATCGAGGCGACGTTGACGATGCGGCCCCACTTCGCCGGGATCATCGCAGCGCTTCGCCACCTGCTGCGAGAGCAGGAACAGGCCGGTGAGGTTGACGCTCATCAGCTTGTCCCAGGCTTCGAGCGGATGATCTTCCGCCGGCGCGCCCCAGGTGGCGCCGGCGTTGTTCACCAGGATGTCGATCCGGCCGCACTGCTTCGATCACGTCGTCGACCAGCGGCGCGATGCCTTCCCGCTTTGCCGATGTCGCGAGACAAAGCGCTGACAGCGAGGAACCGAGATGCTTCTTGGCTGCCTCCAGCTCGTCCTTCTTGCGCGCGGTGATGGCGACTTTCGCGCCCATTTCGATCGAGCGCCTCGGCGATCTGCAGGCCGAGCCCGCGGGATCCGCCGGTGACGAGCGCGTTACGGCCCGAAAGATCGAGAGAGCTTCTTTACCCCCATGCCGGACTATTATTGCCGCAATGACTACGCTCGTCATGTTCTCCGGCGGCCTGGACAGCACCGCCATGCTGGTGAAGCTGCTCACGCAGTCGAAGGACGAGCTGCGCGTGCACCACATCCGCATGCTGAACCGGGAAGGGCGCGCCGACGCCGAGCAGGCCGCGGTCGAGGCGATCGTCGCCTGGTGCGCTCGCCGCTACCGGCCGTTTCGCTATTCGAGTCGGGGCTCGATTTCGCCTCGCTCGAGGCGATCCCGATCGACTACCTCTCGATCGCGTACGTCGCCTGCCAGGTGGCGATCGACACGCCGGGCTGCGACCGCATCGCGGTCGCCTCGCTGTCGCGCGACACCGATATCGTCAACCGCTCGGCGCGGCAGCGCCAGGTATTCGATGCGATGTACGCCTGCTACCGCGCGCGCAAGCTCGGCGAGCCGCAGGTCGAGTGGCTCTACCCCGTGTACGAATGCACGCAAGGCCGAGATCGCCGCCATGCTGCCGCCGGAGCTCGCGGCCCTCACCTGGTCGTGCCGCCGGCCGGTCGGCCCGCCCGGGCGGCTGGGACCCTGCGGCGACGCTGCAAAGCCTGCCTTGCCCGGCACGGACGTTTCATCCAGAATCTGGCTTAATAAGGAGAGGAGGGGGTGCCATGAGGGGCAGGCGGAACGATGGCCGCATACTCATCTACAGCCACGACACCTTCGGCCTCGGCCACCTGAGGCGCTGCCGCACGCATCGCGCACGCGCTGGTCGACCGCTTCAAGCAGCTCTCGGTCCTGATCCTGTCCGGCTCGCCGATCATCGGCAGCTTCGATTTCCGCGCGCGCGTCGATTTCGTGCGCATCCCGGGCGTGATCAAGCTGCGCAACGGCGAGTACACGCCGCTCAACCTGCACCTCGACATCGAGCGAGACGCTGCTGCTGCGCGCCTCGATCATCCAGCACACCGCGGAGATCTTCGACCCCGACGTGTTCATCGTCGACAAGGAGCCGGTCGGCCTGCGCGGCGAGGTGCTCGAGACGCTGAAGATGCTCAAGCGCGGCGGCACGCGCCTGGTGCTCGGCCTGCGCGACGTGATGGACGAGCCGCGCGCTGCTCGAGCCCGAATGGGAGCGCAAGAACGTGCTGCCCGCGCTGCGCGACCTGTACGACGAGATCTGGGTCTACGGCCTGCCGCAGATCTGCGATCCGCTGGAAGGCGTGTCGCTGCCGATCAGCGTGCAGCAAGAAGATGATCTACACCGGCTACCTGCACCGCGAGGTGCCGACGCCACGGCGCGCCGCCGCGCCTGCCGGAGATCGCGGACAAGCCGTACCTGCTCGTCACCACCGGCGGCGGCGGCGACGGCGAGGGCCTGATCGAGTGGGTGCTGCGCGCCTACGAGCACGATCCGCTGCTGCCTTATCCGGCGCTGCTCGTCCTCGGGCCCTTCATGCAGCCCGAGCGCCAGCGCGAGTTCATGGAGCGCGCGGCGCGGCTGAAGCGCGTCGACGCGATCACCTTCCACGGCCAGCTCGAGCACGCTGCTGGCGCGCGCCGCGGCAGTGGTGGCGATGGGCGGCTACAACACCTTCTGCGAGGTGCTGTCGCTCGACAAGCGCGCGCTGATCGTGCCGCGCACCGAGCCGCGCCTCGAGCAGCACATCCGCGCCGCGCGCGCCGCCGAGCTCGGCCTGGTGTCGATGCTCTCCGACGACGGCACGCTACGACCCGGCGGTGATGGCGGCGGCGCTGCGCGCGCTGCCGCGGCAGAACCGGCCTTCGGACGTCGTCGTCCCCGGCCTGCTCGAGGGCCTGCAGAACGTCTCGCGCCTGGTCGCGCCGTGGATCGAGCCGGCCGAAGACGGCGGCGGTACGGCAGCCGGCGTCCGTTTCGCGCATCGGCTGAGCGCGAGTCCGCGCTTTGCGCGTCGCCTTCGTCCTGAAGGGCTATCCGCGGCTCTCCGAGACGTTCATCGCCCAGGAGATCGCCGCGCTCGAGAAGCGCGGCCTCGAGATCCTGATCGTCTCGCTGCGCCGCCCGACCGACGGCGCGCCGCATCCGGTGCACCGCGAGATCCGCGCCGCAGTTCTCTACCTGCCTGAGTACCTGCTGCTCGAGCCGCTGCGCGTTTTTCGTGCCTGGTTGCGTCAAAGCAACAAATCGTTGGAACGCAGCCAAGGTCTGGCTGAAGGACCTCGCGCGCGACCCGACGCCGAACCGCATCCGCCGCTTCGGCCAGGCGCTGGTGCTCGCCGCCGAAGCTGCCGCGCGACATCACCTGGCTGCACGCGCATTTCCTGCATACGCCGGCTTCGGTCACGCGCTACGCGCGCGATGCTGCTCGGGCTGCCGTGGAGCGGCTCGGCGCACGCCAAGGACATCTGGACCACGCCCGAGTGGGAGAAGCGCGAGAAGCTCGCCGCCTGCGAGTGGCTGGTCACCTGCACCGCGGCGAACCAGCGCGCACCTCGCGGCGCTTGCGCCGCCGGGCAGCGTCGAGCTCGTCTACCACGGCATGGACCTGCGGCGCTTTCCGCCGTCGACGAACGCCGTCGAACACGGTCGACCAGCGACCCGGTCATCATCCTGTCGGTCGTGCCGGCTGGTGGAGAAGAAGGGCATCGACGTGCTGCTCGAGGCGCTCGCGCGGCTGCCGGCCGAGCCTCGACTGGCGCTTCGTCCATGTCGGCGGCGGGCCGCTCGCCGACAGGCTGAAGCGAAGAGCCCGCGCGCTCGGCATCGCCGATCGCGTCACCTGGCGCGGCGCCCTGACGCAGGAGCGAGCTGCTGCGCGGAATACCGCGCCGCGGACATTTTCGCGCTGGCGAGCCGCATCGCCCGCGACGGCGACCGCGACGGCCTGCCCAACGTGCTCGCCGAGGCGCAGAGCCAGGGACTGCCGTGCGTCGCCACGCGCGTGTCGGCGATCCCGGAGCTGCTGCGCGACGGCGTATCGGCGCATCTGGTCGAGGAGGGCGACTGCGCCGCGCTCGCCGCGGCGCTCGAGTCGCTGATCACCGCAGCCGGCGCGGCGCCGCGCGCTCGGCGCCGCCGGCGAGCGCGCGTGCGCGCGGAGTTCGCCCTGGAGACGAACCTCGACCGGCTGGCGGCGACGCTTCGGCCTGCGCGACCGCCGCACGCGCGGAGTCGCCGAGGACCGTGCGCATCGCGTTCTACGCTCCGCTTAAGGCGCCGGGGCAGGGCTTCGCGCCTTCGGGCGACCGGCGCGGTCGCCGGGCTGCTCATGGCGGCGCTGGCGCACGGCGGCGAGCGCGTCGAGCTGGTCTCCACCTTCCGCAGCTACGACGCCGACGGCGATCGCCGAGCGCCAGGAGGCGTTGCGCGCGCAGGGAGAACGCCTCGGCCGGGCGCTCGCATCGCAGTGGCGCGACCTGGCCGCGCGGCGAGCGGCCCGACCTGTGGTTCACCTACCACCTCTACTACAAGGCGCCCGACTGGCTCGGTCCGATCGTCGCGCGCGGCGCTCGGCATCCCCTACGTGATCGCCGAGGCGTCGTATGCCGCGAAGCGCGCCGGCGGCCCCTGGGCGCTCGGCCACGAATCGAGCGCGGCGGCGATCCGGCAGGCGGCGCTGCTCGTCTGCCCGACGCGCGACGACATCGCGGGCCTGCGCGAGCTGGTGCCGCAGGAGCGCATCCTGCACCTGCCGCCGTTCCTCGACCTCGAGGCCTATCGCAGCGCCGGCGCGGCGCGCGAGGAGACACCGCGCCCGCCTCGCGCGCGAGCACAGGCTCGACGCCGGCGTGCCGTGGATCGCGGTGGTGGCGATGATGCGGCACGGCGACAAGCTCGCTTCCTACCAGGCGCTGGCGGCGACGCTGGCGCGGGTCGCCGACCTGCCGCTGGCGGCTGCTGGTCGTCGGCGACGGCCCGCCCGCGCCGAGGTGCGCACCGCGCTGGAGAGCGCGGTGCCGGGGCGGACGGTGTTCCTCGGCGAGGTGAAGACCCGCGACATCGCGCCGGTGTACGCGGCGTGCGACCTCACGGTGTGGCCGGCGATCAACGAGGCCTACGGCATGGCGCTGCTCGAGGCGCAGGCCGGCCGGGCTGCCGGTGGTGTCGTGCGCGATGCGCGGCGTGCCCGACGTCGTCGCCGACGGCGAGACCGGGATTCTCGTCAAGGACAGCGATTTCGAGGCGCTGGCGCGCGAGCTGCGCGGGCTGCTGCTCGACCACGAGCGGCGCCGCGGCCTCGGACGCGGCGCGGCGGCGTTCGTGCTGCGCGAGCGCAGCCTGGAGATGGCCGCCGGCCGGCTTATCGCGAGCTCTTGCCGGGCTCGCCTAGATGACCTTGCTCGCATTGCTGCGCCACGCGCGAGACCGCGTGGAGCGCGGAGGGCCGCATCCAGGGCCGATCCGACCAGCCGCCTGAGCGACGCCGGTCGCGCCGCGCTCGCCGGCCGCGCGCTTCCCGCCGCCTGCCGCGGCATGCGCGTCGTCACCAGCCCGCTGGCCCGCTGCGTGGAGACGGCGGCGCTCTCGGGCGCCCGCGACGCGCCGCGCGAGCCGCTCACTTCCGAAATGTCGTGGGGCGAATGGGAAGGGCGCCGCCTCGCCGAGCTGCGCGCCGAGCTCGGCGAGGCGATGCGCGAGAACGAGGCGCGCGGGCTCGACTTCCGCCCCGCAGGCGGCGAGAGCCCGCGAGAAGTGCTGGCGCGGGTTTCCCAGTGGCTGTCGCGTGCTCGGCGAGCCGACCCTCGCCGTCACCCACCGCGGCGTGATTCGCGCGGTGCTGGCGGCGGCCACCGGCTGGGACATGCGCGGCGCGCCGCCGGCGAAGCTCGACTGGAACGCGTTCCACCTCTTTCCGGCTCGACCCTGCGACGGCGCGTCGCAGCGACGTCGTCGAGCGGTTGAACGTGCGATGAAGGTCTTTTTCTACGTCCAGCACCTGCTCGGCGTCGGCCACCTGAAGCGCGCGGCGACGCTGGCGCGCGCGCTCGCTGCCGACGGCTTCGAGGTGACGCTCGCGAGCGGCGGCATGCCGCGTCGGAAGGGCATCGACGTGCTGCAGCTGCCGCCGGCGTCGAGCGACGCCGCCTTCAAGCAGCTCCTCGACGAGCACGGCAACCCGGTCGACGACGCCTGGAAGGCGAGGCGGCGCGACGCGCTGCTCGCCGCCTGGCGCGCGAGCGACGCCGACGTGCTGATGATCGAGCTTTTCCCGTTCGGCCGGCGGCAGATGCGCTTCGAGCTGCTGCCGCTGCTCGACGCGGCGCAGGCGCGCGCCACGCCGTCCGCTGATCGTCTGCTCGGCGCGCGACCTCATCCAGTGGCGCCCGACGCGCGAGCAGGAGATGCTGGAGTACTTCGAGCGCTACTTCGACCGCCTGCTGGTGCACGGCGATCCGGCGGTCGCGAGCTTCAACTTCGGCCCCGCGGCGAAGCTCGCCGGCAAGCTGCACTACACCGGGCTACGTGGTGAGCCCTGTTGCCTGAAGAAATCGGCCTGGGCTCGGACGAGGTGCTGGTCTCCGCCGGCGGCGGCGCGGTCGGCCGGCCGCTGCTCGAGGCGGCGCTCGTCGCCAGGCCGCTGACATCGCTGCGCGACCGGCCCTGGCGCCTCGCTGGCGGGAATCAACGCGCCCGAAGGCGACGTCGCTTCGCTGCGCAAGCGGGCCGGTCCGGGCGCAATCGTCGAGCGATCTCGGCAGGATTTCACGGCGCGCCTCGCGAGCTGCGCGCTTTCGGTGAGCCAGGCGGGGTACAACACCGTGATGGAGATCCTCGCCGCCCGCGCCCGCGCCGTGGTCGTGCCCTTCGCCGGCGGCGGCGAAGTCGAGCAGACGACGCGCGCGCACCTGCTCGTCGCGCGCGGCCTGCTCGAGATGGTCGAGGAAGGCGCGCTCGACGGCGCGACCCTTGCCGCCGCGATCGAGCGCGCGCTCGCGCGCCTGCGGCCTGCGCCGGGAGACATCGATCTCGACGGCGCCGCGGCGAGCGCCCGGCTACTGCGCCAATGGCTCTAGCCTGGAGCCGTTTCGCGGAGGAGGTGGCGCGCCGCAGGCCCGTGTTCTGGGTGCGCGACGATGACGCGGTCGCGTTGACGGCGGCGCTAGGAAGGTTGTTGTCTCTAGTTCAGGATAACAACGTACCTCTTGCCCTTGCCGTCATCCCCGATCTCGCCGAGCCGGATCTGTTCACGAGGCTCGGAGAAGCGTGTCAGCGTTCTGCAGCACGGCTGCGACCACCGCAACCGCGCCGCGCCGGGGAGAAGAAGACCGAGTTTCCCGCCCATGAAGCAATGCGCGGAAGCACTCGATCGCCTGCGCCTTGCACATCAGCGATTGGTATCGATGGGTGGAAGCAAAGTCCTGCCGGTCGTGGCGCCGCCCTGGAATCGCATGCGCCGCGAGCTCGCGGCGGCGCTGCCCGGCATCGGCATTCACGGGGGCTCAGCAGCTACGGCAAAGAGGAGCCGATTCCCGGCGTGCGACAGGTCAACACGCACGTCGACATCGTCGCGTGGAAGCGACGGCAAGCGCTTCATCGGCGACGAGGAAGCCGTGCGTTTGGCAATGACCTATGTCCTCAACGACCAGCCTCTGGGATGGCTGACGCACCACGCCGTGCACGATGCCGACGGCGTGGCGCTTTCTCGAACGTCTTTTTGCTTTGCGCGGCCCGCGCTGGGCGCGCGGCGGCAGAACTCTTCTCGTATACTCGGCCGGCGCATGGCTGATCTCCTGACGGTACGCGACCTCAAGGTGAGCATTGCCGTCGACGCCGGCGTGATCAAGGCGGTCGACGGCGTGTCGTTCCGCATTCCCGAGGGCGGCACCGTGGCGCTGGTCGGCGAGTCCGGCTCGGGCAAGTCGGTGGTGGCGCAGTCGATCATGGGCATCCTGCCGCGCATCGCGCGCATCGACTCGGGCGAGATCATGTTCCGCGACCCGCGCACGCCGGGCACGCGAGCTCGATCATCTCGCGCCTCGATCCGGCCGGCGCGCAGATGCGCGCGCATCCGCGGCGGCCGCATCTCGATCATCTTCCAGGAGCCGATGACGGCGCTCTCGCCGCTGCACACCATCGGCAACCAGATCGGCGAGGCGCTGGCGCTGCACCGCAGCGACCTCGGCAAGGACGAGCGCCGCGCCGCGGTGATCGAGATGCTGCGCCTGGTCGGCTTCCCGATCCGGTGAAGGCCGAGCACACCTATCCGTTCGAGCTCTCGGGCGGCCTGCGCCAGCGCGCGATGATCGCGATGGCGCTGGTCTGCCGCCCGGCGCTGCTGATCGCCGACGAGCCGACCACCGCGCTCGACGTCACCATCCAGGCGCAGATCCTGCAGCTCATCCAGCAGCTGCAGGACGAGCTGCAGCATGGCGGTGCTGCTCATCACGCACGACCTCGGCGTGGTCGCCAACATGGCCGACGAAGTGGTGGTCATGTACCGCGGCCGGGTCATCGAGTCGGGCGCGATCGAGCGACATCTTCCGCGAGCCCGCGCCACCCGTACCTCAAGGCGCTGATGCGCGCGGTGCCGCGCTTCGACATGCAGCCGGGCGAGCGCCTGACGCCGATCCGCGAGATCGCAGCGTCGACCGGCGCACCTGATCTCCGAGCGGCCAGCACGGCGGGTCGAGCGCCGACAGCGGCCGCTGCTCGAGGTGCGCAACCTGACCAAGCGCTTCGCGACGCGCAAGCGCTCGTTCCTCGGCCGCAAGCACGCGGGCGAGCTGCTCGCGGTCGACGACGTGAGCTTCTCACGTCGGCGCCGGCGAATGCCTCGGCCTGGTCGGCGAATCGGGCTGCGGCAAGACCACCACCGCGAAGATGATCCTGCGCTCGCTCGACGCCGGACTCGCGGCGAGATCCTCTTCAACGACAAGGACGTCGCTCGACGTGCTCGCGCTGGCGGCGAGAGCTGTTCGCCTACCGCCGCAAGGTGCAGTTCGTGTTCCAGGACCCGTTCGCCTCGCTCAACCCGCGCATGACGCGCGTACGACATCATCAGCGAGCCGCTGGTGATCCACGGCATCGGCGACGACGACGAGCGCTTCTCGCGGGTGAAGGAGCTGATGGGCGCTGGTCGGGCCTCGACGTGCGCTACCTGCGGCGCTACCCGCACAGCTTCTCCGGCGGGCAGCGCCAGCGCATCGGCATCGCGCGCGCGCTCGCGCTCGGGCCCGAGCTGCTGATCTGCGACGAGCCGGTGTCGGCGCTCGACGTCTCGGTGCAGGCGCAGGTGCTGAACCTGCTCGCCGACCTGCGCACGCGCGCTCGGCCTGACCTACATCTTCATCTCGCACAACCTCGCGGTGGTGAACTACCTCGCCGACCGCATCGCCGTGATGTGCGCCGGGCGCCTGGTCGAGCTCGCGCCGAGCGCCGAGCTGTTCCGCAACCCGTCGCATCCCTACACCAAGGCGCTGCTCGCCGCGGTGCCGGAGCCGAGTCTCGCGCGCAAGCTCGACTTCGACGCGCTGATGCAGGGCAAGGCATCGGATCCGTCCGCCTGGCCGCCGCGCGTTCCGCATCGCTGGCGCCGACGCGCCCGGCATGCTGCACCTCGGCAACGGACCACTACGTGCGCGCCCGCGAGGGCGTGGACGCGAAGGAGCTGGCGGCTGAGATTCTTCGCTCTCGGTATTTCTGCCTTTCATTGGCGAAGCGGCTGCGCTGGTCGAGACGCCGATGCTCGAGGACGATGTCGCGGCGCGGCAAGCTGCCGCCGGTGGAGAAGCGCCTGCCGCAGAACCCGCGGGTGATGCCGCTGGAGCAGGGCAAGACCCAGGGCCAGCCATGGCGGCACGCTGCAGTCGCTCGCCGGGCGCAGCCGCGACACGCGCGCTGTTCACGATCTACGGCTACGCGCGGATGGTCGTCTACACGCCCGACCTCAAGATCGTTCCCGACCTCGTCGAGTCGTTCGAAGTCGATCGAGGGCCGCAGCTTCACCTTCAAGCTGCGCAAGGGCCACCGCTGGTCCGACGGCCATCCGTTCACCACCGAGGACTTCCGCTACTACTGGGAGGACGTGGCGAACAACAAGGAGCTCTCGCCCTCGGGCCCGCCGCGCGACCTGCTGGTGGACGGCGAGCCGCCGAGAGTCGAGATCATCAACGAGACCACGGTGCGCTATACCGTGGCGAAGCCCAACCCGAGCTTCCTGCCGCGCCTCGCCGGCACCTCGCCGCTGTTCATCTTCCGGCCGGCGCACTACCTCAAGCAGTTCCACAAGAAGTACTCGGCCAAGGTGGCGAAGGCCGATGCCGACGGCACCGCCAAGCGCAAGTGGTCGGCGGTGCACAACCGGGTCGACAACATGTACGAGTCGGACAATCCCGACCTGCCGTCGCTGCAGCCCTGGGTCAACACCACCAAGCCGCCCGCCGACCGCTTCGTCGCCGTGCGCAATCCGTATTTCCACCGCGTCGACCAGAGCGGCCGGCAGCTGCCCTACGTCGACCGCTTCGTCCTCGCGATCGCCGACTCGAAGCTGATCGCCGCCAAGACCGGCGCCGGCGAGGCCGACCTGCAGGCGCGCGACCTGCAACTTCAACAACTACACCTTCCTCAAGCAGAGCGAGAAGAGCAACAGCTACCGCACGCTGCTCTGGCGCGCCGCGCAAGGGCTCGCACATCGCGCTGTTCCCGAACCTGAACGTCAACGACCCGGTGTGGCGCACAGGTGCTGCGCGACGTGCGCTTCCGCCGCGCGCTGTCGCTCGCGATCGACCGCGTCGCTGGTCAACCAGGTGCTCTACTTCGGCCTCGCGCATCGAGGCGAACAACACCGTGCTCGCCGGCAGCCCGCTCTATCGCGAGAGCTACAGCGACGCCTGGGCGCGCTACGACCGCAAGACAGGCGAACCGGCTGCTGGACGAGATGGGCCTGAAGCGCGGCCTCGACGGCATCCGCCACCTGCCCGACGGCCGGCAAGCTCGAGATCATCATCGAGACCGCGGGCGAGAGCACCGAGCAGACCGACGTGCTGGAGCTGGTGCGCGAGACCTGGCGCGAGGTCGGCATCAGCTGCTTCAGCAAGCCGTCGCAGCGCGAGGCGTTCCGCAACCGCGTCTTCGCCGGCGAGACGGTGATGTCGGTCTGGAGCGGCATGGAGAACGGCCTGCCGACGCCGAGACCAGCCCCGACGAGCTGGCGCCGACCAGCCAGCTGCAGCTGCAATGGCCGAAGTTCGGCCAGTGGTACGAGACCAGCGGCAAGGTCGGCGAGGCGCCCGACATCGCCGAGGTGCAGGAGCTCGCGCGAGCTCTACGTCGACTGGCGACGCACGCAGCGGACGACCGGGACCGCGCGCGCATCTGGCAGCGCATGCTCGAGATCCACGTCGAGCAGCAGTTCACGCATCGGCATCGTCTCCGGCGTGCCGCAGCCGGTGATCGCGCGCCAGACGCTGCATGAACGTGCCCGAGGAGGCGTTCTACAACTGGGATCCGGGCGCGTTCTTCGGCATCTATCACCCCGACACGTTCTGGTTCCAAGCAGTAGTCCATGCTGCGCTACACGCTCAGCCGCCTGCTGATCATGATCCCGACGCTGCTGGTGATCAGCTTCGTCACCTTCATGATCATCAAGCTGCCGCCGGGCGACTTCCTCTCCAACCAGATCGCCGAGCTGCAGAGCCAGGGCGACAACGCGGCGCTGGAGAAGGTCGACTTCCTGCGCAAGCAGTACGGCCTCGACAAGCCGCTTCATCGAGCAGTACGCGGTCTGGGTCGGCCTGCTGGCCGAGCGACGGGAATTCCACGGCCTGCTGCAGGGCGACTTCGGCTGGTCGTTCGAGCACGACCTGCCGGTGAAGGAGGTGGTCGGCGACCGGCTGCTGCTGTCGTTCATCCTCAACTTCTCGGTGATCCTGTTCACCTGGGCGGTGTCGTTCCCGATCGGCGTCTACGCGGCGACGCGCCAGTACAGCTGGGGCGACCACGGCCTGACGCTGCCTCGGCTACATCGGCCTCGCCACGCCGAACTTCCTGCTCGCGCTGGTGCTGATGTACTTCGCCAACGTGCAGTTCGGCCTCTCGATCGGCGGCATCATGGACCCGGAGTACCTCGGCCAGCCCTGGAGCTGGGGCAAGTTCGCGCTCGGTGCTCGAGCACCTCTGGATCCCGGTGATCGTCATCGGCACCTCCGGCACCGCCGGCATGATCCGGCGGCTGCGCGCCAACCTGCTCGACGAGCTGCAGAAGCAGTACGTGGTGACCGCGCGCGCCAAGGGCATGCCGCCGTTCCGCGCTGCTGGTGAAGTACCCGCTGCGCATGTCGCTCAACCCGTTCATCGCCGACATCGGCAACCTGCTGCCGCAGCGTGATCTCGGGCTCGGCGATCGTCGCGGTGGTGCTGTCGCTGCAGACCTCCGGGCCGATGCTGCTCGAGGCGCTGCGCAGCCAGGACCAGTACCTCGCCGGCTCGTTCCTGATGTTCCTCGCGCTGCTGACGGTGATCGGCATGTTCATCTCCGACCTGCTGCTGGCGGCGCTCGATCCGCGCATCCGCCTCACCGGGGGCGTCGCGAAGTGACGCGCGGACGCGAGCGCACCGCTCGAGCACTACGTCTCGCACGGAGCCGTTCGAGCCGCTACGCCGCCGAGAAGCTGACGCCGGAGCAGGAGCGCTTCTACCGCGCCTCGCAGTGGCAGATCATGTGGTGGAAGTTCCGGCGCCACCGCATCGCGGTGATCGCCGGCGCGATCCTGCTCGCGTTCTACGCCTCGATCCTGGTGAGCGAGTTCCTCGCGCCCTACAACCTGCACACGCGCGACACGCGCCACATCTACGCGCCGCCGCAGGCGCTGCACCTGTTCCACGAGGGCAGCTTCGTCGGGCCGTTCGTCTACGGCTACAGCATGCGAGCTCGAACATGCAGACCCTGCAGCGCGAGTTACACGCGACGACCCGGCCAAGGTGCAGCCGCTGCGCTTCTTCTGCCGCGGCGACGAGTACGAGTTCTGGGGCCTGGTCGACGGCAGCTTCCACCTCGTCTGCCCGCGCCGAGGGCGGCACGCTCTTCCTGCTCGGCACCGACCGCCTCGGGCGCGATCGTGCTCTCGCGCATCATCTACGGCACGCGCATCTCGCTCACCGTCGGGCCTGCTCGGCATCGCGGTGAGCTTCCTCATCGGCATCGTCGCTCGGCGGCATTTCCGGGCTACTACGGCGGCTGGATCGACAACGTCATCCAGCGCTTCATCGAGATGGTGCGCTCGCTTCCCGAGCTGCCGCTGTGGATGGCGCTGTCGGCGGCGCTGCCGGTGAACTGGAGCCCGATCCTGGTCTACTTCGGCATCACCATCATCCTCGGCCTGCTCGACTGGCCGGGCCTCGCGCGCGCGGTGCGCTCGAAGCTGCTGGCGCTGCGCGAGGAGGATTTCGCGACCGCCGCGGTGCTGATGGGCGCGAGCCCGGCGCGCGTCATCGCGCAGCCACCTGCTGCCCGAGCTTCGCCAGCCACCTGATCGCTTCCGCCACGCTCGTCGGTGCCGGCATGATCCTCGGCGAGACGGCGCTGTCGTTCCTCGGCCTGGGCCTGCGACCGCCGATCACGAGCTGGGGCGTGCTGCTCAACGAGGCGCAGAACATCAACGTGGTCGCGCTCTATCCCTGGCTGATGCTGCCGCGTGGTGCCGGTGTTCGTCGATCGTGCTGGCGTTCAACTTCTTCGGCGACGGCCTGCGCGACGCCGCCGACCCCTACTAGCAGCGCAGCGCCGGACCTGGACGTAGAATCCCCGCAGGGAGGGGAGCATGAAGACCGGGTAGCAGACCTGCGCTCGCGCTGGACGCCCGAGGCGACGGCGGCGGCCATCGCTTTTCTCGAGTCGCGGCCGACCGGCTACGAGCTGCCGACGATGGAGCAGGGCGGCGCGACCTACCTCGACCTGCGCGGCCTGCGCATCGAGCAGGCACGCAGATCGACGAGGCGCTGCTGCGCAACGTCAACCTGCGCTGGGCGGTGTTCCGCGACGTCGGCTTCAAGAACGCGCGCTTCGTCAACTGCAACCTCAGCCAGGTGACGTTCAGCGAGTGCTACCTGCGCCGCGCGCAGTTCGAGAAATGCGACATCGTCAACTCGCGCTTCGAGTCCTGCGATTTCTCGCAGGCGGCGATCACCGACAGCCGGGTCGGATTTCGCCAGCTTCAAGCACTGCGAGATCAGCCTCGACACGATCCACTTCCCGGTCGACACCAGCGCCCGCGCCATGGTGCGCGTCTGCCGCAACCTGAAGCTGAACGCCGATGTCGATGGGCAATTTCGCCGACGCCGGCCGGCTCACCTACCTGGAGAAGACCTACGAGCGCGCCGGCCATTTCCGCGACAAGGCCTGGTGGCGCTGGGCGGGCTCGCTGCGCGCAGAACTGGCTCTGGGGCTACGGCGAGAAGCCGTGGCGCCTGGCGCTGGTCATGGCGTTCAACATCGTGCTGTTCGGCAGCGCTGCTGCACTGGGTCGATCCGCTGCCGGGCAAGAACTGGTGGGAGCACGTCTATTTCAGCGCCATCACCTATCTCACCGTCGGCTACGGCGACCTCGCGCCGCACTCGCCGCTCGCGCAGCTGCTCTCGGTGGTCTGCGCCGCCGCCGGCATCGCCACCTTCGGCATGCTGATCGCCTCGGTCACCAAGAAGGTCATGTACCGATGAGTCGAGCGTCCTGATCGTCGAGGACGACCCAGACCTCGTGGCGCTGGTCGAAGCGCTGGCTGGAGCGCGACGGCCACCAGGTCGAGCACGCCGCCGACGGCGCCGCGGCGCTCGGATGCGCTGAAGCGCGGCGCCGCTGCCGCATCTGGTGCTGCTCGACGTCATGCTGCCGAAGATGGACGGCTTCGAGGTGCTGCAGCGCCTGCGCGCCGAGCCGCGCACGCAAGACGCTGCCGGTGGTGATGGTGACGAGCTTTACGCGCGACCGCGACGCCGCGCGCGGCCGCGAGCTCGGCGCCAACGACTACGTCGTCAAGCCGCTGATGGAGGTCGATTTCCTGAAGCGCATCGAGCACCATCATCAAGGATCAGTAGAGGCGTAAAGATCTCGACCGGCGCGCCGACGCCGCGCAGCGGGTGGCGGCCGAGCGAGCGCAGCCGGCGGCGCGCAGGTGGCGGGCGACGTTCTCCGACACCGCCACGTCGACCTTCAGCGTCTTGCACAGCGCCTCGATGCGCGCCGCCTCGTTGGCGGCGGCGCCGATGACGGTGAACTCGATGCGCGTCGGCGTGCCGATGTTGCCGTAGAGCACGATGCCGAGGTGCAGGCCGATGCCGAAGCGCAGCCGCGGCTGGCCGGCCGCGTCGCGCTTCGTGTTCAGCTCGGCCATGCGCTGCACGGCCGCCTGCGCCGCGTCGAGCGCCTTGCGCGCAGGCCACCGCCGCGGGCTCGTTGCCGATCGGGAAGATGGCGAGCGCGGCGTCGCCGATGAAGCGCAGGATCTCGCCGCTGCGCTCCTGCACCGGGCCGAGCACGCACTCGAAGTACTCGTTGAGCAGGCGCAGGAAATCGCTTCGCGGCTCATCGAGTCGGCGAGCGGCGTCGAGTCGCGCAGGTCGCAGAACCAGATCACGGCGCGGATCTCCTCGCCGTCGCCGCGCTTGATCTGCCCGGCGAGCACCTTCTCGCCCGGTCTGCTCGGCCGAGGTAGGCGTCGAGCGATGTTGCTGCGCCTTGCGCTGCAGGCCATAGATCTCGGCGATGCGCGCGAGCGGCGTGCGTGACCCGGCGCAGCGCGGCGATCTCGGCGTCGCGAAAGCCGCCCGCCTGGCGGGTGGCGAAGCTCGCCGCGTGCACCTCGCCGTTGATGAAGCGCAGCGGCAAGGCGATGAAATCGGTGACGCCCGCCGCCTGCAGGTCGGGCAGGATGCCGAAGTCGATCGGGCAGTCGGGGTCGCAAAGCCGGCGGCGCACCTCGATGTGCTCGTAGAACACGACGCGCATCGGGCTCTTCAGGAACTGCTCCGATTCGATGAAGTCGTGCGTCGGCGCGCGTTGACCTCGACCAGCGTCGCGCTCGCTCGTTCCAGATGAAGCCGCGGCCCAGCACGTTCGGGATGCAGCGTGCGCACGAACACCGCCGACGCGGTACAGCGGAAAGCCGATGCTCGACGCAGCCGGTGGCAGAGGTGCAGCAGCACGTCCTGCGGCATGCGTCGCCGGCGGCGCGCCTTCGACCAGCCAGTCGATGATCGGCTGGACGTTCAGTGTCGTCCTCAGCCACAGGCTCGATTCCAGCGCGCCGGCGACGAGCGGCAGCCGGCCGAGCACGCCGCGCTGCAAGAGGTCGGCGCGCCGCGAGGCGACCCAGTGGCTGGAGAACTCCACCGCGTAGCCGAGGCAACAGGCTCTTGATGCAATCCTGCTCGTTGTAGCGCCGCCAGGCCCAGTGCGCCGGGTACTCGTCGGGAAGGAAGATGTCGTGGAAGTGCACGCGCACGCCCGGCAGGCAAGGCGGGGAATGACCTTGTTGAACAGCAGACTCGACGTCGCTGCCGGGCTTCATCTGGTGGCTGGAATCGATGAACAGGATGTCGCCGGGCTGCAGCTCATGGAAGACATTCTCGGCACTTCCTGAACCTGCATCTCGAGGAACTCGATCGCCAATCCGGTGATGCGTGGCGCGCGGCTCGGGGTCGATGGCGGTGATGCGCGGTGGCGAGGCCGCCGTCGGCGACCGCGCGCGCCAGGAAGCGCGTCGAATGGCCCGAGCCGACCTCGACGATGCGCCGCGGCGGCTCGGTCCGCACCATGGCGTAGGCGGCAGCGGCGTCGAGGCGGGGAAACCAGTCCTGGTTCCAGCGCGGCGCGGGCGGCGGCGCGTCGTCGCCGCCGATGCGCTTCCAGGTCCGCGGCGTAGCTTTCGATGTTATCGAGAACCGCGAAAAACGGCTCCGGATTCACAGCTCCAGGACGAGCCCCTCGCGCGCGATCACCGAGCCCGGCAGCGCCTTCTCGACCTCGCGCGCCGATGCCGTCGAGCAGCTCGTCGTCGTGCTCCGGGTCGTGGTGGAACACGACCAGCTTCTTCGCCCCGGCGGCGCTTGCACAGGCGCACGCCTTCCTGCCAGGTCGAGTGCCCCCAGCCGACGTAGCGCGGGTATTCGTCGTCGGTGTACATGCGAGTCGTAGATCACCGCGTCGGCGCCCGCGCATGAGACTCGAGCGAGCGTTGCGGTCGAGCGCGCCCGGCACGTGCTCGGTGTCGGTGACGTAGCAGCAGCGACGTTGCCGTCGATACTCGACGCGGTAGCCGGCCGCGCCGTCGGGGTGGTTGAGGGCGACGGTGCGCAGCGCGCACGTCGGGCCCGGCGGTGAGCGTCCTTGCCGCAGGTGAAATCGCGGTACTCCATCGTGGCGCGGAACACCTGCGGCGGCACCGGGAAGAGCGGCGCCACCATGAACTCGTCCAGCACGCGGCGCAGCGTCATGCCGGCGCCCAGGTGCCCGGCCCAGAGGCGGAAGCGGTTGCTGCGGCTGGAAGAACGGCCGGAAGAACGGCATGCCGCAGACGTGGTCGAAGTGCGTGTGCGTGAAGAAGATGTCGGCGTCGAGCGGCGCCGCGCCGTCGCAGCGTCGTTGCCGAGGTAGCGCATGCCGGTGCCGGCGTCGAACAGCAGCAGCCGCGTCGCCGCAGCGCACCTCGAGCGAAGAGGTGTTGCCGCCGTAGCGCGCGGTGCGCGGACCCGAGCAGGCGATCGATGCCGCGTACCCCCAGAAACGGACGCTCGAAGCTCATCAAATATAATCTTACAGGGTACGGCAGGACGCACTTGCACATCGGAAGAGTGCCACGGTGGACCGCAGCCTGTTCGGCTTCATCATCCGCTACAGCAAGCGCGACCAGCTGCTGATCGTGCCGCTGGTGCTCGCGACGATGGTGGTCTACTACCTCGTCGCTCGACCTGCCCAAGACCATCATCAACAAGGCGATCCAGGGCGGCGCCTTCCCGACGCCGGAGGCGCACCACCGACTGGCTCGGCCTGCGACCTGGACCGCCTCGCCATACCTGCTCGCGCTGACGCATCGTCTTCCTCGGCCTGATCGTGCTCAACGGCTGGCTCAAGTTCCAGATCAACACCATGAAGGGCTGGATGGGCGAGCGCATGCTGCGGCGCCTGCGCTACGCGCTGTTCGACTACATCCTGCGCTTCCCGCTGTCGCGCTTCCGCCGCGTCAAGGCGGCCGAGATGGCGACCATGATCAAGGACGAGGTCGAGCCGCTCGGCGGCTTCATCGGCGAGGCGCTGATCACGCCGCTGTTCCTCGGCGGCCAGGCGGTGACGGCGATGTTCTTCATCCTGTACCAGCACTTCGGCGCTCGGCCTGATCGCGCTCGCCATGGTCGGCGTGCAGGCAGTCGTCATCCCGCAGCTGCGCCAGCGCCTGCTGGTGCTCGGCCGCGAGCGCCAGCTCACCGCGCGCGCGCTCGCCGGGCGCATCGCCGAGGTCGTCGACGGCGCGGCCGAGATCCACGCCCACGACACCTCGAACTACGAGCGCGCCGAGATCTCCGCGCGCCTGGGCCGCATCTTCCGCATCCGCTTCGAGCTCTACCAGCGCAAGTTCCTGGTCAAGTTCCTCAACAACTTCCTCTCGCAGGTGACGCCGTTCCTGTTCTACACCGTCGGCGGCTACCTGGTGATCACCGGCCAGCTCGACATCGGCGCGCTGGTCGCGGTGATCGCCGCCTACAAGGACCTGCCCGCGCCGGTGAAGGAGCTGATCGACTGGGACCAGCAGCGCATGGACGTCGAGATCAAGTACACAGCAGGTGGTCGAGCAGTTCACCGCCGAGGACGTGGCGCCGGCCGAGATGCAGGCGCTCGGTCGCGCTGCCGCGAGCTGCCGCGCGAGGGCAAGCTGCGCGCGTCGGGCCTGACCCTGATCGACGACGGCGGCGCGCGCGTGCTGGACGAACGTGTCCTTCGAGATCGGGCCTCGACGAGCACGTCGCGATCGTCGGCCGCCAGGGCGGCGAGCGAGCTGGCGCAGCTGCTGACGCGCCTGCGTGCCGCCGACCAGCGGCAGCCTCGAGCTCGGCGGCATCGACCTGACGCGCGCGCCCGAGGCGGTCACCGGCCGCGCCTTCGCCTACGTCGGCTCGCCGGCGTACCTGTTTCCCGGTCGAGCGTGCGCGACAACATCGTCTACGGCCTGAAGCACGCGCCGCTGCGGCAGCCGGCGCGTACGAGGGCGAGGCGGCGCGACAGCGCGAGCTCGAGCTGCGCGAGGCCGAGCGCACCGGCAGCACGCCCGCTCGACATCGACGCCGACTGGATCGACTACGCCGCGGCCGGCGTATCCGGCCCGGAGGAGATGGAGCAGCGCATCGTCAAGCGCTCCTGCAAGCGTGGTCGACCTGGAGGAGACCATCTTCGAGCTCGGCCTGCGCAGCCCGCCCGACGCCGAGCGCGCCGCGGCGATCGCCGAGCAGGTGCTGGCGGCGCGCGGCGCGGATGCGCGAGCGCCTGGCGTCGCTCGGCATCCAGGACTGGGTCGAGCGCTTCGACCCGGAGCGCTACAACCGCAACGCGACGCTGGCGCGAGAACCTGCTGTTCGGCACGCCGGTCGGCAAGACCTTCGACATCGACAACCTCGCCGGCAATCGCCTACGTGCGGCGCGTGCTGCGCGACACCGGCATGCACGAGCTCCTGCTGCGCACCGGCCACAAGGTCGCCGAGACCATGGTCGAGCTGTTCAGCGGCCTGCCGCCGGGCCACGAATTCTTCGCCCAGTACAGCTTCATCCGCCAGGAGGACCTGCCGCAGTTCGAGGCGATCCTGAAGCAGATCGAGGACGTGGGCCTGCTGCGGCCTGCAGGAGGCCGACGTCCAGATGCTGCTCACGCTGCCCTTCAAGCTGGTCGCCGCCAAGCACCGCCTGGGCCTGATCGACGAGAGCTTCGAGTCGCGCACCATCGAGGCGCGGCGGCATTTCGCCAGCCAACCTGCCGCCGGAGCTGCGCAGGCGCGTGGAATTCTTCGACCCGGCGCGCTACAACACCGCCGCCTCGCTGCAGGACAACATCCTGTTCGGCAAGATCGTCACCGGCCAGGCCGAGGCCGGCACGCGCATCACGCGCGCTGGTGCGCGAGCTGCTCGACGAGCTCGGCCTGCGGCCGCTGGTGGTGAAGATCGGCCTCGACTACCAGGTCGGCGTCGGCGGCGCGCGCCTTGCCATGGCCGACCGGCAGAAGACGGCGCTGGTGCGCGCGCTGCTCAAGCGGCCGGTGTTCCTGGTCCTCGACCACGCGGCGGCGGTGCTCGATCCCGCCTCGCAGACCGAAGGTGCTCGAGGGCATCCTCGCCGAGCGCAAGGGCGCGGGCGTCGTCTGGGCGCTGCAGCGGCCCGAGCTCGCCGAGCGCTTCGGCACGGTGCTGGTGATCGACCACGGGCGGCTCGCCGAGCAGGGCCGCTTCGCAGACCTTGAAGGCCAACGGCGGCCCGCTCAACAAGATGCTTGCGCGCGGCTTAGGAGAAACGATGAGCCTGGAACAGGAAGTCGAGCTGATCCGCCAGTTCCCGATCTTCAGCAAGATCCAGCCGGCGATGCAGAAGCTGCTGTGCTTCTCGAGCGAGCGCCTGACCTACGACGCCGGGCAGGTGATGTTCAACGCCGGCGACGCCGGCCGACGCGGCCTACATCATCATCGACGGCTCGGTGGAGATCTCGGTGCCGACGCCTCCGGGCCGATCGTCGTCAACACCCTGCGGCAAGCAACGAGCTGCTCGGCGAGATCGCCATCTTCGGCGACGTGCCGCGCACCGCCACCGCCAAGGCCATCTCGAAGCGTCGAGACGCTGAAGATCTCGAAGGACATGTTCATCAAGGTGATCCGCGAGAACCCGGACGCGGCGGTCGAGCTGATCAAGATCCTCGCCGGGCGCCTCGCCAATACCACCAGCCAGCTCACGCAGACCCGCAGCGGCGGCCAGTCCAGGCGCTAGAACAGCGTTCGCGGGTCGGCGACGGCGTAGACCGCGACTCGCTCGGTCCGCCCGCGGACGCGGACCTGGTGCAGCGGCGCGTCCTTCGCGTCGATCCCGGCGTGCCGCAGCGTGTCGGCCGAGACCACCAGCACGCAGCGGTAGATCTTGGTCATGCCCTCGAAGCGCGCGGCGATGTTGATGTTGTCGCCGATCGCGGAATGGATCGGCTCGGCGGGCGGGCCCATGGTGCCGACGATGGCGACGCCGGCGTGCATGCCGATGCCGATGCGCATCGGCTCGGCGAGCTCGTCGGCGAGGCTCGCGCTCAGGCGCTCGATGCGGCTCTGCATCTCGGCGGCGCCGCGCAACGCGTCGCGGCACGCCTGCGGCAGGTCGGAAGCGAGGCCGTAGAGCGCGAGCAGGCCGTCGCCGCGGAACTGCGCGTAGTAGCCGTTGGTGGCGCGCAAGCGCGTCGTGCATCTCGGCGAAGAACTGGTTCATGACGAACACCGCGTCGTAGGGCAGGCGCGATTCGCACAGCTTGGTCGATTCGCGCAGGTCGACGAACATCGCCACCACCGGCGCGCTCGCGCCCCTGCGGCGCGCCCGGGCGGCGCGCCGCGGCCGGGTCGGCACCCGGGGGCAGCAGCGGCGCCACGGCGACGTCGCCGCGCGGCCGCGTCTGGCACGCGAGGCGCACGTTCGGCGGCGCGTCGATGCGCGCCAGCGCCTGCGCTTCGAGCGGTGAGGGCGCCGCCAGCCTCGCCAGGCCGTCGCCGACGCGCACGCGGCAGGTGGTGCAGCGCGCGCGCCCGCCGCACACCGAGGCGTGCGGGATGCCCTCGTCGCGCAGCGCCTCGAGGATGCTGCGCCCGACCGGCGCGGTGATGATGCGGCCGGACGAAAGGCGCAGCTGGTAGGTGGCGCCGATGCGCGTGCGCAGCCAGCGCGCGAGCAGCGTCGCCGCGAGCAGCGCCCAGAAGGCGAGCATCAGGCCCTCGCGCCAGGCGGCGAGCCGCGCTCGTCGCTCGACGCTCATGCCGGCGAGCTCGAGGTCGTACTTCTGCATGCCGCCGACGCGCTCGATCACGGCCAAGGCCGAAGCCGGCGGAGGTGAAGCCCGCGAGCGCGAGCGCCGGGCACGAGCAGCGCCGCGGCGAACGCGAGCGGCTGCACCGCCGGGTACCAGCGCTCAGGCGCAGCCAGTAGTGCAGCCCGAAGCACAGGTGCGCCCAGACGATGAGCAGCAGCAGCGACTGGCGGCACGATGTTCCAGCCGTCCGGACCAGAGCACGCCGACGACGCGCTCGTAGCCGACCGTTGTGGCCGAGCAGCCACCAGCTGAAGCGCGTGCCGACGATGTGGCCGATGAGGAGCGGCGGAACGCAGAGGCCGAGGACGAGCTGCGCGGCTTCCCAGAGCGGCATGCGCAGCGTCGTGCGCCGGTAGAGCGAGACCAGGGCCAGCGCGAAGTGCGTGAGGAGCGAGCCGTAGCAGGACGACCGTCGCCTGGCGGGCTGCGCCACCAGGCCGACAGCATCGCGCGCAGGCGGTCCATGGCGTCGACCGACGACGACGCCGAGCGCAGTGGTTCAGGAAATGGCCGATCACGAAGCTGGCGACGACCAGCCCCGTGAACCAGGCGCGAGCGAGCCTCATCAGCCTCTTTCAGCTGCAGGGACTTATATTCGAGAAATTCCTCCAGGCCGTACGCGGCCGGCTTCGCGGCCGTGGCCTGACTGCTTGAAGCCGCCGAAGGGCGCGTTCATGTTGAAGGCGCCGCCGTTGACGTCGACCTGGCCGGCGCGGATGCGGCGCGCGACGCGCTGCGCGCGCGCCTCGTCCTTCGACCAGACCGCGCCGGCGAGGCCGTAGACGGTGTCGTTGGCGATGCGCACCGCGTCTTCCTCGTCCTTGTAGGGGATGATGGAGAGCACCGGGCCGAAGATCTCCTCCTGCGCGATGGTCATGCTGTTCTTCACCTTGCCGAACACGGTCGGGCGTCACGTAGTAGCCGCCGGCCGGCACGCCTTCGGGCGGCTCGGCGCCGCCGGTCGACGAGCTCGGCGCCTTCCGCGATGCCCTTCTTGATGTAGCCGCGCACGCGCTCGAGCTGCGCCTGCGAGCTGAGCGGTCCGAGCCGCGTGGTCTCCGAGCAGCGGATCGCCGAGCGTGAAGCCCTTCGCCGCCTCGGCGGCGATGCTTCGCTGCCTCGTCGTAGTGCGACTCGGGCACCAGCATGCGCGTCAGCGCGGTGCAGGTCTGGCCGGAGTTGAGGTAGCAGCCGTTCACCGTGCCCTTCACCGCGGCGGCGAGGTCGGCGTCGTCGAGGATCACCGAGGCGCTCTTGCCGCCGAGCTCGAGCGCCACGCGCTTCACCGTCTGCGCCGCGAGCTCGGAGATCCGCTTGCCGGCGCGCGTCGAGCCGGTGAACGAGATCATGTCGACGTCCGGGTGCTTCGACCAGCGCTTCGCCGACCGCCGGGCCGTAGCCGGTGACGAGGTTGAACACGCCCGTCGGCAGCCCGGCCGCCTCGACGACCTCGGCGAGGATGAAGGCGTTGAACGGCGCGATCTCCGAAGGCTTGAGCACCACGGTGCAGCCGGCGGCGAGCGCCGGCGCGACCTTGAGCGCGATCTGGTGCAGCGGATAGTTCCACGGCGTGATCGCGCCGACCACGCCGACCGGCTCGCGCACCACGAGCGAATTGCCGACCCGCTCCTCGAACGCGAACTCCTTGACGATCTTCGCGTAGTTGGCGAAGTTCGCGATCGGCAGCCCGGCCTGGATGCGGCTCGACAGCTTGAGCGGCATGCCGACTTCCTGCGCGATGGTCGCGCCGAGCTCGTCGGCGCGCGCCTTCAGGCCGGCGGAGATTTTTCCGAGGAACTCGGCGCGCTTGGCGACCGGCAGTCTCGCTCCAGCCGTCGAACGCGCGCGCGCGCCGCGCTGACCGCGGCGTCGGCGTCGGCGGCGTCGCCGGCGGGAATGCGCCCCATGACCTCGCCGTTGCCGGCGTTGTGGACGTCGATCGTCTCGCCGGCCGCGCGGCGCGACCCAGCGGCCGCCGACAGAACAATTTGTCACGTAATTTGCATGATTTCGTGGCGGCTTGAACGAAGAGCGCTTTGCCAGTGCGACGCAACGCTTGAGGGAGCTGATACTCTAGCGGCTCGCAGCTGGGGGAGCGGGATCGTGGTTCGTCGGAGCTCTGCTTGGGCGCGCTGCTGGGATCGACTCTGTGGGGCGGTTCCGGTCTTGTTCTGGGGGCGATCGCGGGCGCCATCATCGGCGGGATCGTCGGCCAGAACCGCGGCAACCGTCTCGATGCGATTGAAAAGCGTCTCGCCGCTCTCGAGAGAGCGATGGCGGCCACGTTCGAGCCGGGGCCGCAGCCGGCGCCCGCCGTGGCGCTCAGCCGCTGCAAGCGCAGCCGTGCAGCCACCTCGCTCCGGCCCGAGCCGGTCGTAGAAGACAGCCGGCGCCTCCGCCGCGCCGCGGCACAGCCGCGTGCAACGCGCATCGAACGGCCGGCGCGAGTGCCGCTGAAGCTGCCGCCCTTGTCGAGCGCCTGCTACAGGCCAACATCGTCGCCAAGGTCGGCATCCCGTGGTGCTGTTCTTCGGTCTCGCCTTTCTCGTCAAGTACGCCTACGAGCGCGTGCACGTGCCGATCGAGCTGCGCCTGAGCGCAGGCGCGCGCTTCTGGCGCGACGTCGCGCTGCTCGTGGTGTCGGGCTGGCGCCTGCGCACCAAGCGCGCCGGGTACGCTGGCGCTGCAGGGCGGCGGCATCCGGCATTCTCTATCTCGTGATCTTCGCCGCGTTTCGCATGTTCGACCTGCTGCCCGCGACGCTCGCGTTCGGCCTGCTGCTCGGCATCGCCGTCGCGTCGGCGGTGCTCGCGGTGGCGCAGAACTCCCTCCCCGCTCGCGACCATCGGCGTCAGCGGCGGCTTTCCTGCATAGCGCACCGGTGCTCGCTTCCACCGGGCAGGGCAGCCCACGTCATGCTGTTCTCCTTACTACGCAGTGCTCAACGCCGGCACTCGACCGGCGCGGCCTGGGGTCAAGGCCTGGCGCGTGCTCAACCTGCTCGGCTTCGCCTTCACCTTCGTCATCGGCCTCGCCTGGGGGCGCGCAGTTCACCGTCCGGAGCAGCTTCGACACCACCGAGCCGTTCCTGCGTGCTGTTCTTCCTGATGTACATCGCGATCCCGCTGCTGTTCGCGCGCGCCGGCGCGCGGTCAAGCTGAAGCGACTACGTCGACGGCACGCTGGTGTTCGGCGTGCCGCTGGTCGCCTTCGGCCTGCAGGCGGCGCTCGTGAAGGACATGGAGTACGGCGCTGCCTACAGCGCCTGTCGCCCTGCGCCGCTTCTACCTCGCGCTCGCGACGGCGTCGTTCCGGCGCACCGCCCGCGGGCTTGCGGCTGCTGGTCGAAGTCCCTACATCGCGCTCCAGCGCTCGCCTTCGGCACGCTGGCCATCCCGCTGGCGTTCGACGGCCGCCCGACCTCCGCTGCAGCGGGCGCTCGAGGGCGCGGCGATCGTCTGGATCGGCACGCGGCAGTGGGCGGCTGCTCGCGCGCAGTCTTCGGCTACGCGCTGCAGCTCGCCGCCGGCGTCGCTCTTCTCGCCGACGCGCCGGCAGCGGGCACGGGCACGACGCCGGTCCCCTGCAACGGCTTCTACGTCGGCACGGCGTTCCTCGCGTCCGCCGCGGCCTGTTCTGCTCGGCCTACGTCCGAGCGCAATCCGCGACGCGCTGCGCGCCGGGCGAGAGCTATCTCGCCGCCTACGCACGCTGCTCGGGTGGGGCGCGCTGTGTGTGGTGGTACGCGGGCGGAGTGCGCAGAGATCATCGAGCACGTGGGGTGGGACTATCGCCAGACCACGCGGCCCTGCTGCTCTTCGCCGGCTCGAGCGTCGTGCGTTCAGCCTGCTGTCCAACGGCCTGCCGCTGGCCCAGCGCGCGCTGGCTGTGCCTCCGCTGCTCTATCCTGCGCAGGCGCATAGCTGCTGCGCGATGGAATTCATTCCTGGCGAGCACCCCTTCGCGTCGCGCTCGGCTGGCTCGCCTGGCCGATCGCCCTGGCGGTGCATTTCTGGCTGCTCGCGCGCCACGCCCTGGAGCGCCGCGGTGCTGATCGAAGTGCTGCACGCGTTGGGCGTGTACTGGCTCACGTTGCTCGGCGCGCGAGGTCGGATGGCAGATCGATACCCTGGTCGAGGGCAAGCGCGTCTGGCCGCTAATCGCCTGGGCGATCGTGCCGGCAGCGATGCTCGCCGCGCTTCGCAGCACTCGCCTGCACTCGCGCTGGCCGGTCGCCGCGTATCCGCGAAGCTACGTGATCCACGGCGGCGCGCCGCTCGCCGTGTTCCTGCGCTGCTGGACGGTGTTCGCCAACTTCTCGAGCAACGGCGACCCGTATCCGCTCGCCTACCTGCCGCTCCTGAACCCGCTCGACATCGCTCTCGGCTTCGCGGTCCGTGATCGTCGCCGCGTGGCTCAGTCGGCGCGCGAGCACGGTCTCGACGCCTGGTGGGAGCTGGCGCGCCTGGCGGTGCTGGTGGTCTTCGCCATCATCGGCTTCGTCTGCGTGTGAACGGCGTGCTGCTGCGCACCCTGCACCACTGGGCCGACGTGCCGTTCGCGCTCGAGCCGATGCTGCATTCGCGTCTGGTGCAGGCGGCGTTCGCGATCCTGTGGACGCTGCTGGCGCTGGGCACGATGGTGATCGCCACCCGCCGCGCCATCCGCGTCCCTGTGGATCGCCGGCGCAGCGCTGATGGCGGTGGTAGTGGCCAAGCTCTTCCTCGTCGACCTCGCCGCCGCCGGCACCGTGGGCCGCATCGTCTCGTTCATCGTCGTCGGCCTGCTGATGCTGCTCATCGATACTGCTCACCGCCCGTGCCGCCGGGCCAGCGGAGGCCAAGCCCGCGTGAAGCCGCTTACCGCCGTTCTCGTCCTGATTCCGCTGCTCGCGTCGGCGCAAGACCGCGTGTCCGGACCAGCCCTTACCTACCGCCCCGGTCGCGGTCGAGCGGAGCCGACTCGCGCACTACCGGTTCACCGTGCCCGCGGCCGCTTACCGCGGCGTTGCGCGCCGCGACGTCGGCGACCTGCGCGTGTTCAGCGCCGCGGGCGAGAGTCGGTTCCGTACGCGGTCGCTGCGACGCCAGTCCGAGACCGTCGCGCCGCCGCCGGTGCGCGCAGCGTGAAGCTCTTCCCGCTGTACGGCGACGGGGCGAAAGGGCTGGAAGCCACGCACGTGCGCGTGGCGCGCAGCGCGAGGCGGCACAGTGGTGAACGTCTCTGACCACGCCCGGGCCGGCGCCCGCGCAGCGCCGTCTGCTCGGCTATCTCCTCGACGCCAGCGAGATCAAGGCACCGCAGGAAGCGCTGCACGTGCAGTGGAGCGTGAAGGAGGGCTTCACCGGCAGGCGCGCGTCGAGGGCAGCGACGACTCGAAGTACTGGAGTTCCGTAGTTGGCCATGCGCCGCTGCTCTACCTCGAGCACGCCGGCGCGCGACTGGAGCGCAGCCGCATCGACATGAACGGCGCGCGCGCCAAGTACCTGCGCGTGTCGTTCAGCAACGTGCCGGCCGACTTCGTGGTCAAGCAGATCCGCGTCGAGCTGCGCGCCGACAAGTCCGAGCCGGAGCGCGAGTGGCTGACGCTGCCCGGCCGGGAAGGCAAGCCCGGCGAGGTGCTGTTCGACACGGAGGGGCGCTTTCCGGTCGATCGCGCGCGGCCCGCGCTGCCGCAGCCGAACACCGTGGCGCAGGTGCAGCTCCTCACCCGCGAGCGCAGCGAGGATGCGTGGCGCAGCGTCGCCGCGGCCACGGTCTACCGCCTGAACCGCGACGGCGGCCGAACAGCGCAGCGCCGATATCCGCTTCCCGGCCAACGCCGACCGCTACTGGCTGCTGCGCGTCGGGCAGAAGGGCGGCGGCCTCGGCGGCGGCGAAGTTGCGGCTCGAGATCGGCTGGCTGCCGCACGAGGTGGTGTTCGTCGCGCGCGGCGCGGCGCCATTCACGCTCGGCTACGGCAGCAAAGCTCGCCAAGTCCGGCGCGCTGCCGGTCGCGACCGTGTTCCCCGGCTACCCGGAGCGCGACATCACCACCGCTGGAATCGCGAAGATCTGGCGACATCGGCGGCAAGGCCGAGCCAGTCCGCGCTCGCCGATCCAGGCCGCTACCTGCGTAGTGCAATCGATTCCGGCGAGGCGAAGCGCTGGCTGCTGCTGGAGCGCGCTCATCATCGGCGTGCTGATCGTCATCTGGATGGCATTCCGGCTGCTGCGCGACCTCGGCAATACGAACCAAGGCTAGGCGGCTTCAGGATCTGTCGAGAAGCTATACTCGGCGCGATGTCACGCAAGTCGAAGGCGGCGCTCTGCCGCGAGCTGAACAAGCCTGTTGTCGTCGAAGAGATCAGCGTCGATCCGCCCGGGCGCGGCGAAGTGCTGGTGAAGCTCGGCGCCTGCGGCGTCTGCCACTCCGACCTCTCGGCGATCAACGGCACGATCGCGCTGCCGCCGCCGCTGGTCCTCGGCCACGAGGGCGCGGGCGAGGTCGATGGAGGTGGGCGAGGGCGTGACGCGACCTCGCCGATGGGCGACCACGTCGTCTCCTCCTTCATCTACATGTGCGGCAAGTGCCGCTTCTGCGTCGCCGGCCGGCCGGTGCTGTGCCTCGAGCAGGGCAAGGCGCTCACCACGCCGCTCGACGGCACGCCGCGCACGCGCGACGCGGCGGGCAAGCCGCTCAACATCTTCTCCGGCTGCGGCGTCGATGGCCGAGTACGCCACGCTGTCGGTCGAGAACCTGATCAAGATCGATCCGAAGATCCCGCTCGACTGCGCGGCGCTGGTCGGCTGCGCGCGTGACCACCGGCGTCGGCGCGGTGTTCAACACCGCCAAGGTCGCAGCCGGGCTCGTCGGTCGCGGTGTTCGGCTGCGGCGGCGTCGGCCTGAACGGTCGATCCAGGGCGCGCGCATCGCCGGCGCGGAACGCATCATCGCCATCGACACGCTGCGAGGCGAAGCTCGAGATGGCGAAGCAGTTCGGCGCCACCGATACGCTGTCCGGCCAAGCGAGGATGCCGTCAAGGCGCTCGAAGAAGCTGACCGGCGGCGGCCCGACTACGCCTTCGAGTGCGTCGGCTCCGGCGAGCTCGCCGGCGACGGCCTACCGCGCCATCCGCCGCGGCGGCCTCGCGGTGGTGGTCGGCGTGGCGAAGCCCGCCGACTCGACCTCGCTGCGCACCGATGACGCTGCCGTTCGAGGAGAAGACGCATCACCGGCAGCTACTTCGGCTCGTGCGTGCCGCGCATCGACTTCCCGCGCATGCTCGCGCTCTACCTCGCCGGCCAGCTCAAGCTCGAGGAGCTGATCACCCGGCGCTACTCGATCGCCGAGGCGCCGCAGGCGTTCGCCGACCTGGAGTCGGGCAGCAACGCGCGCGGCGTCGTCGTGTTCTAGCATGCGCGATCGGCTGATCGCAGCGCATCCTGGTCGTCGACGACCAGCGCGCCAACTCCGAGATGCTCGCCGAGGCGCTGCGCAGCCGCGGCTACGACGTGCGTCATCGCGGCCGACGGCGAGAGCGCGCTCGAGCAGGTGCAGCGCGACGCGGCCCGACCTCGTCATCTCCGACATCCTCATGCCCGGCATGGACGGCTACGAGCTCTGCGGCAGGCTGCGCGCGCAGCCCGCGACCGCGCTGCTGCCGGTGATCCTCGTCACCTCGCCTCGACGCGCAGGTCGAGCGCGTCAAGGGCCTCGAGGCGGGCGCCGACGACTTCCTCTCAAGCCGGTGAACTGGGAGGAGCTGTTCGCGCGCGTGCGCTCGCTGCTGCGCGTGAAGAGCCTGCAGGACGAGCTGAAGGAGCTCAACCAGAAGCTCGAGCAGCGCGTGCGTCGAGCAGGTGGCGCAGCTGCACCGCCTCGGCCGCCTGAAGCGCTTCTTCTCGCGCCGGTGGCCGAGGCGATCGTCGCCGGCGGCGAGGAGCTGCTCGAGCCGCACCGGCGCGAGATCACCGCCGTGTTCCTCGACCTGCGCGGCTTCACCGCCTTCACCGACCGCGCCGACCCGGACCAGGTGCTGGAGCTGCTGCGCGCCTACCACGCGACGCTCGGCCGCACGGTGAACGAGTTCAGCGGCACGCTCGAGCATTTCGCCGGCGACGGCGTGATGATCTTCTTCAACGATCCGCTGCCGGTCGACCGGCCGGCCGAGCGCGCGGTGCGCATGGCGCTCGCCCTGCAGCAGGCCTTCACGCCGATCGCCGAGGCCTGGGCGAAGCTCGGCCACGAGGTCGGCCTCGGCATCGGCATCGCGCAGGGCGATGGCCACGCTCGGCGTCATCGGCTTCGAGGAGCGCTGGGAGTACGCGGCGATCGGCAACGTGCCGAACCTCGCGGCGCGCCTGTGCGGCGCGGCGCACGCCGGCGAGATCATCCTCGACGCGCACGACCGAGCAGGACATCGCGCACATCGCCGAGACCGAGCCGATCGGCCCGCTCAGCCTGCGCGGCTTCCTGCAGCCGGTGCCCGCCTTCCGGCTGAAATCGCGTGCTAGCCGCGAGGGTTGGACGGCTCGTCGCCGAGGTCGACCGCGTTCTTCAGGTACTTCGCCAGGCCGACGATCAGGCGCAGGCGGTCCTGCGCCAGCCCCTTGCGGCAGATCGGCGAGCGTCAACTCGGCCTGCTCGTGGATCTGGGTGAGCTTCTCGAGGGCACGATCCGGGGCGGCATCGTCATGGCTTCGCCCCAGGGAAGAAATGCGCCAGGCGGCGCGGCCCGACTGCGCGCCGGCACGCCCCGGCCCCGGCAAGCCAGCGGGAGCCGCGGCAAGCCTGCATCCCCCCGGGAGAGTCCAGGGCCGCACCGCCTGCGCAAAGGAATCGGATTGCCATGGACACACGTTAAGGCGCAACGCAAGCCGCGGGCGGTGAACCCCGGCGCGTCGAAGCCGTGACGAATTACCTGACTACCAGCGCGTCGGGGGCTTGCGGGCGATGACCAGGCGGCCTTCTTCCTTGCGCAGGTAGCCGCCGTCGCTGAGGTCGGAAAAGATGCGGCTGATCATCTCGCGCGAGGCGCCGACCCGCGAGGCGATCTCCTTGTGGGTCAGCGGCTCGGCGATGACCAGCTGGCCGTTCTTCTCCTCCGCGAGCTCGAGCAGCAGCCGCGCCACGCCGGCCATAGACGTCCATCAGCGCGAGGCTGCGCACGTTCTCGGTCAGCTCGCGCACCCGGTGGGCGAGCTTCTTCACCACGTGCAGCGCGAAGCCGGGGCTGCGCTCGATGAACGCGGTCAGCTCGGCGCCGCGGATCAGCGCGCAGCGGCATTCCTCGAGCGCCATCACCGAGGCCGAGCGCGGCCCGCCGTCCATCGTCACCTCGCCGAAGTACTCGCCCGGGCCGAGCTGGTTCAGCACCACCTCGCGGCCCTTCTCGTCGGAGACGTAGACCCGCGCCCTGCCGGCGAGCATGACGTAGATGGAGTCGGTGGTAGTCGCTCTCAGTGACGATCACCGCGTGCTTGGGAAAGACCGCACCGTCGCCGCGGTGGCGATCTCGTCGAGCAGCGGCTTGGGCAGGATTTCGTGACTCTTGTCCTTCACCGGGGCCGATTGTGCCCCAGGGGAGGTGAATCCGTCACACCAAAGGTCAGGCATCGTTCGCTGACCCGGGGTAGGAGGCAGGGCTATCTTGGTCGCGCAGTACATGGAGGTAGTCATGAAACTGACCGAGTACCTGGTGTTCGCAGCCCTGCTCACCCCGACCCTCGTGGTCGTCCGTCGCCGCCGTGGTCTCGCTCGCCGGCCCTGCAGCCGCGCCTCGAGTACCACCCGCCCGTCACCCTGGCCTCCAGCGCCGGCCTCTACCCGGCGGACATGACGCCACCGACGAGTAGCCGCGCCCTAGTGCATTTCCCCGGCGGCGACATACTCGCGCCGGGGAGGGAGGAGATGGGAGGAAACCAGGCGCCGGCTGCTCGGCTCGATGGGCCTCGTGCTCGTCGCGCCGGCCGTTGTCGCCCACACTTAGCGCCCAGTCGCCGCGCCGCGTCGGCGTAATCACCTGGAGCAGCTCGCTCATGGAGCGCGCACGGGCGGGCGGCGGCGAGTTTTTCGCCGCGATGAAGGCGCTCGGCTACGTCGAAGGCCGCGACGTCGTCTACGAGGAGCGGTACTGGCGCGGCCGGGAACTGTAGCGCCGGAGATGGCGCGCGAGCTCGTGCGGCTGAGAGTCGACGTCATCGTCGCCGCCGGGCCGCCTTCGATCGTCGCCGCCAAGGCGGTCACCAGACCGGGTGCCGATCGTCGCGACTGTACTTCGGCGGAGCCGGTGGCGATGGGGCTGGTGGCGGAGCCTGAGCAAGCCCGGCTGGCAGCGTCACCGGCCTCACCTGGGACCACACACGGCTTCGAGACCGAGTCCTCAAGGCGCTCGAGCCGCTGCGCCAGAGGCGCTGCCGAAGGTGATCGCCAAGCGTCGCGCTGCTGTGGGATTCGACCGACCCGGTCCATCCCGTCTACGCGCAGCTACTTCGCGCGAGGCGGCGCTCGGGTGTCGGGATGAGCGCTGGTCCCGGTGGCGGTGAAGCATGTCGCCTGGACCTCGAAGCCGGGATTCGCGCGCATGCGTGGCGGAGAAGGCCGAGGCGCTGGTGGTGCTGCCGAGCGGCCCAGATCACGATCCTGAACCGCAGGACCATCATGGCGCTCGCCTCGCGCGAGCGGCTACCGACCCCCGTCGGCATGGCCGACGATCGCGGCTGGCCGGGCGCGCTGCCGCGCTGCTACGGCCCGAACCTGGCGGAGCAGTCCGCGGCGCGGCGGCGTACGTCGATCGCATTTTCAAAGGGCGCGAGGCCGGCCGAGATGCCGATCGGAGCAGCCGAACGAACAGCCACCTTCGTCGTCGACCGCGGCAGCGGCGCGCGCTCAGACGTCACGCTCCCCGCAGTCAGATCATGGTGCGCGCCGACCGGGTGATCGAATGAAGCGGCGCGCATTCCTCGCGAGCACCGCGGCGCTGGCGCTACCGGCATTCGCGCAGACGCGCCTACCGCCTCGGCATCCTCGCACGGCACAAGCCGTCAGGACCTCTCAACGATGCGTTCTTCCATTGAGCTGAAGAGGCCGCGGCTGGACGCGAGGACGGCCTGCAGGTCGACGTGCGGACGACGGCAGCCGAGCAGGAGCGCTTTCCCAGCCGAGATGGCGAGGACGCGTCAGAAGAAAAGCTGAGAACGCCAGCCATCCTCGTCGTCGCCAGCACCGCCAGCGCTGTCGCCCGCCGAAGCATCGCAGCATCCCCATCGTCATGATGCCGGCGGCTTCCCGGTCGAGTCCGGCCTGCCGGCTGGCCTTGCGGGACCGGGAGGCAACGTGACGGGCCTGAGCGTTTACGCCAGGCGACCAAAGCTCTTCGCCCAGTACGTGACGCTAGTCCCAAGACTCGTCCCGGCCTGCGCAACCTGAGCATTTTCTGGGGATATGCCGCCGCACTATCCCAAGGTGGAAACGGACCTCGCGAATGGAGCGATGCGTCGCGCCGCGGCGGCGATTGGGCTGAATGTCCGCGTCTGGATGAACCCAGACGCAACGAGCTGGCCGCGAGCCTCAAGTCTGCTGCCGCTGCTCCGCTCGACGCGATGTTCGTTTCCGCCAGGTGGGCTGGTCTCGCGCTTCCGAAGGCATCGAGCAGGTCACTGCTTTCTGCGCGAAGCGCCACACCTGCCGACGATGTGCGATATCGCCGGGCTTGCTGTACTCCTCGGGCGGCGTGCTCAGCCTGTTACGGTTGGATTTCGCCGAGCTCGGCGCTCCGCCGCGGCGCGTCGTTCGTCGACCGCATCCTGCGCGGCGCGAAGCCGGCGGAGATGCCGATCGAGCAGCCGACGCGCGCTTCGAGCCCTGGTCGTGAACGCGAAGCGGAGCGAAGGCGATCGGCTTCAAAGTCCCTCCGGCAATCCTGCTGCGCGCCGACCGGGCAATACGTAG
>ERZ1370068.9494-contig-8269_pt1 | contig 43720 bp, 64 predicted proteins | sample MGYA00561227_ERZ1370068 | MGnify/ENA primary metagenome ERZ1370068 (study PRJEB38410, sample SAMEA6850437) | metagenome | study: Metagenomic assessment of the ecological functions of the soil: analysis of the soil microbiota associated with the...
TTACGTATTGCTCGCGCCGCCGCCAACCACCTCTACCTGAAGGTTGTCGGCGACGGCGACCCGCACACCCTCATTCGACCGGAAACCGTCGCACCGCGCACGCCGTCCGTGGAGGATGCCGCAACAGATCCTCGCCCGCGACGACACGCCCGCCTCACACGACTGTGCGCCGGGTGAGAACGGAAAGTCCCGCCGCCTGGCTGCGTGACGCTGTACAGCGCTACACCGACGGGCTTTGGCGTGGCGGCCGAGCAGTGCTGGCTCGACCTCAGACTGTTCAGATGCTCGAGGGCTCAGCTGACCAGGTCGTTCCCGTGAACTGCATCAAAGCAGCCGTCGGAAGCCGACTCTTGCGTCAGGATCTCTCGCTTTATGGCGGGAGACCGGCAGCCACCGCCACTCTCCCACCTCGCAACATGGCCGCTGGTCCGCGAACCGATGGCGAGACATGGCTACGCCGTATCAACCGCGCCTCCCGGCACCTCGGCACCACTCGACCCTGGCCGCTTCCCCGGCTTCGTATTCCGCAAGCGCCCGCCGATCATCCCAGGTTTGGTGTCAGTATTCCGCGGCGGTCCTAACTAGTGATTTGAAAGCCCGCCGACCAGGTTCGAGGGCCAGCCCGCTGAGACGCAACCCGGCCTGGGCGCTGCCGGGAGCCGCCTGAACCTGGAAGTGATCATCGCGGTGAAGTCGCGGTGTGGCGGGCTGCCAACGGCATCCACCAGCGACCCACGATCCACCAGAGCAGCATAGCTGCGGTGACAGCCAGCCCTCGGCACACCCCACCTCGACCGAAGTCCGCCCGCGGCAGCGACGACAAGATCGGTCATCTTGACATCCGGCAGCGCCCCGTTGGAATCCTGGCGACGCCGGCACCGCTCCTCTGGCCGCCAGCACGTCCAGGTCGGCCACGCTGAAACGTGACCGCAACGACTTGATCCGCTGCCCGCCGATCGACAGGTGCACCCACTCGCTGTCGATCCAGAACCGCACGACCTGACCGGCCCGGCCGGGGCCAAGCCAGAACTGTTGCCGCCGCAGCCACATGTTGCCCGACGGCGGCACCACCAGGTCCAACTCGAGCGGCGCACCCGACCGGGGAACCCGCATGCTCTCCGGCTGCGGGTCAGTCACCACCGAACCATCCATAGCCGGCACCGATGCGGATGCCGATGGAGCGACCTCGAGCGAGGTCGGCAGCCACAGCTCGAGCCTGCCGGGGTCGGCTGGCGCGAACCGGTCGGCGGGCACCACCGGGACATGCTCGTCGAGGGCCTGGTGCGGCCGTTCAGAGTTGTATACCTCGACCCATGCGTCGACAGCCGTCTGGGCTTCCTCGACCGACTCGAAAGGTCCCAACTCGCTGATCTCGGGTCGGAACGTGCCGTGGAACCTTTCCACCTTTCCGTTCTGGTTAGGCGACGCCGGCGCCGTGAGCCGATGCGTGATCCCGTTCCGGCGGCAGATCTTGTCGAACAACACCTCGCCCCGCGACGGGCCGTAACGGCTGAACCGATCGGTGAACTGTTTGCCATTGTCGGTGATCACCTCCTCCGGCACCCCGAATCGGGCCAACGCTTCCGCGAACGCCAGACACACCGCCCGACCGGTGGCCCGCTCCACCACCTTCGCCATCACGCAGTACCGGGAATGATCATCGACGCCGGTCACGATCTTGGCCTCACGCAACTCCCCGGTAACCGGGTTGACCAACGAGATCCCGCCCACGATGTCGATGCCCCACAACTGCATCGGCCCCGGACGTTCGAACCGGATATAGGAGCTCCGGGGCCGCTTCCCAGGTCGCGTCTTCACCAACCCCTGCCGGCGCAGGATCCGGTTGATCGTCGACGTCGACGGCACCTGCGACCCGCCCGGCATCTCTGCCGCATGCCAAGCCGGGCCCGCACGCAGCAGCTCCAGCCGGATCCGTTTCGCTCCCCACCGCGGATGCTCCCGGCGCAGCTCGATCACCATCCGCTCGACCTGCCCCGGCGACTGGTGCGGACACGACCCCGGCCGGGACGACCGGTCGGCCAACCCACCGATCCCCTCACTCAGATACCGCCCCAGCCACGTATGCACCGACTGTCGCGACACCCCAACCTGAGTCGCAACCTCGGTCACCGAAGCCCCGCCAACACCGCCCGAACCGCATCCAACCGCTGCTCGACCACCGACAACGCAACCAGCGCCAATCCCGGCCTCCTGAGTCCGACGACATCGCGGAACATCGTCGACCAACAGGCCGCACTCGCGGCAAAGTGTCAAGCACCTACCGACACACGAGTGTCAAGCACCTACCGGGACAGGACACTCCGGCGCGGCCACGCAGCTGCCGAATCCGGCTCGTTAGATCAGCGCCGCGCGAGCTGCTGGCTGCGGCCGGCGCCGCGTGTCCTCCTCCGTGCGGGCCTTGCGCCGGCCTTCTGTGGACGGGGCGACGTCACGCAGGGGCGCCGAGCGGCGGGTGCTCGAGCACGCGGGCTTGTACTCGACCAGCTGGATGCGGCCGTCGAAGGTCCGGTGCTCGATCATCTCGAGGGCGACGTCCGGGTAGCCGTCGTAGATGCGTTCTGCGCCCGTGGCCCCGGTGATCACCGGGAACATCCCGACCCGGAAGCGGTCGACGAGTCCGGCCCGCAGCAGTGACCGGCACAGGCTGAGGCTGCCGATCGTGCTGAGGAGCCCCGAGCCGCTCTCCTTCATGGCGCGGACCGCCTCGACGGCGTCATCGCGGACGAGCGTGGAGTTGGCCCACGTCAGTGGCTCCTCGAGCGAGGAGGAGAACACCACCTTGGACGCTTGCGTGAGCTCGTCGACGGACGCCTCTTCTTCGGCCCTGAACTCGTCTTGGCCATTCCGGGACCTCGCCGGCGGCGAAGCCCGACATCGAGGCGGTAGGTGTTCGCTCCCATGAGGTAGGTGACCTCGGGCTGCTCGCCGAGCCAAGCGAGGTACTCCGGGCCCTCGAGGCCCCAGAACCCGGGCCAGCCCTCTCCCGATGCGTAGCCGTCGAGCGAGGTGATGAAGTCGACGAGAAGCTCTGACATGGCGGTGTCCTTTCCTCGGGTGTCACGAGCTTGGACCAGCCGCGGGCCACGAACTCATCGGGTCCGTTCGGTTGTTTTCCGATGAGTTCGCGGTTCTGGACCATGCATCAGTTCACCGCCCTGTTGCGGTCGCCGCGTCCACTCGTGCGCGGCGCTCGGTCTACGGCCGCTGCCACCCTGACAGTCCGGCCTGGGGCGCCTGAGGGGACGCGGCTGGTGGGGCCATGACATCCGGTGAGTGACCAAGTGAGTGACAACGGGACCGAACACAGCGGGATATCGGTACCTGGTCAGGACGCTTGGCGACCGGCAAGATCATCAAGCGACGCCCGTCCGAGGTGCTTCGGGACGAAGAGGTCGACGGCCCGGTCTCAGTTGTGGTCTCGTTTCCCTGCGTTCTCCACTGTTCCCGACCAGGTATCTCGCCCTGGCGGAGCGGCTTAACGAGGCGCATCGAACGTCGCAGGACGTCTGGTGCGACGACCTGCTGAGCGGGTGGACCGAAACGGTGCGCTCGATCGTCACGACTGGCTGTCTGCTTGTCGTTCTGCTTGACAACGGCCCTACCGCGCCGTGGATCAGACCGGACCTCCCCGGACGCCCTCGACGCGTCACCGGCGGCTGTGCGACCCCATAAACTCCCCTGATAAGGCAGAGGTCAGTGGTTCAAGTCCACTTAGGCCCACCCTCGCAAGATGCCTCTGACTAGCCTAAATGCTTCTTCGGAGTGCTTATGTCGATCCGGCCTAGCCGTAAGAATCGGCTCGGGGACTCTTTCGGGACTCACCTCAGTTTCCGCGTGTCCATCTGAAGCACGTTGTCTGAGTCCTTCGAGCCGCCTCCCAGCAGCGCGTCCAGACGGTCCACCGCCGCCTCCGAACCATCCTCGAAGAGGCCGCCGTAGCGGGTCAGCGTGAACGCGACGCTGTTGTGGCCGGCCCACTCCGAAACCTCCCGGACGTTGCAGCCAGCCGCGACCAGGATCGCCACAAAGCTGTGCCGCAGGCCGTGGAAGGTGATGCTGGGGATCCCAGCACGGATGACGGCCGGCCTGCCAGACCCGGCGACTGAACAGGCTGCGGGCCAGTGGACCGCCCCGCGGGGCCGTGAAGACCAACGCGTCGGACTGCGGACCGACGAAGTTCGCGAGGTGCTCCTCCAGTCGACGCATCACCGACCGGGCCACCGGAACGGTGCGCTTGGAGCAGGAAGTCTTCGGCTCGTTACCGAGGGTCACGTGACCGCGCACCTCAACGGCTGTGCTGGCGATTGTGATGCGGGACCGCAGGACGTCGATGCTGGCCCTGGTCAGGCCAGCCGCCTCACCCCAGCGCAGACCAGCGTAGAGCACCAACGAGCACCATGGCTTTGTACTTGTCGGGCATGGCGAGGCCGCCCGCTTCGACGGCGTACTCCTCACCTTCGCGGACCAGCGGAACTCGACGGTGCCGGTGGAGACGTTCGCCGACGCAGTGGGCTTTGTGCGCGGAACTCGCCGGCAACCGACCTTTCGACATCGCGGTGGAGGGCGCCACCGAGCCGGGGACAGCTGCCGGGCACATCGCCCCGTACGCCGCGGCCGGCGCAACCTGGTGGGTCGAGGCGATGGGCTGGTGGCGCGGCGGCCTAGCCACGGCCCGCGATCGGATCACCGCCGGCCCGCCCGCCTGAGGAGGTCAGATACACGGTGGCGGGTCACGCCTCCGACGACTCGGCAAGCGCGAAACCAAGGCCTGACTAGGCCCTGATGATGGTGCGTCGATCGGTCGGGCTGACAGGCCTTGAAACCTGCGGCCCTTGACTCCCAAATGGCCTGCGTTGGACCCTGATCAGGAGGTCATGTTGAGTGTCCGGGACTGTGTGCTCGGCAGCGGGATCGTGCCCGTCGTGTGCCCTGTTGGGGGCCAATTCGGGGAACCCGTGCTTGACCCCCATGAATCGGCGGGCTGACGGCTAGAGCGACAGACTGAGCGCGGCATTGACTGCCCTCTCAGCAGGTTTCCTATCCAGGCACTTGTGCATAGTTGGCCAAGCCGTTGGGCCCAGGTCGTCGGCGCCCTTTCGCGATCGCTGCCTGCCTGGTCGCGTACCAGGGCGTGGGTCTGCTGGAGGACTATGCGCTGGTGAACGGTGGGTTCTACGCGGTGTTCGTCGCGTTGATGCCGACCGGGTTCCAGGAGGAGAAACCACCTGTTCACCTGGTTGGCGAGTGTGCTCCCGAGCTGCTGCTGGGGGATTCCTCGCCCTCGCGATGTGGCAGCTCTGGTTGAGACCGGCGGCCGAGGTGGATGGGAGGCATCGCGTTGCTCCCGCCTTGATGGACTGCTCGCCGACCGTGGTGCGGTAGGGCTCCCTGGTGATTGGAGACTCGGCGTGTCGCCCGTCTTCGGGACAACAAGGTGGAACCGACCTGATCCGACGGCGCACCTGGGAAGGAATGAAAGTCGCCAAGGCCAAGGGTCGGCTTGGGTAAGCAGCCGAAAGTGAAGCCAAACCAGACGAAGCACCTCGGCCTGATGTTGAGTCGACTCCGCCCGTTAACGGGTGCCTGCTCGATCGGCAGCAGCAAAGGCTGGATTTGGGATTGCTGTGAGCGTTCGCCGCTGCAGCAGGTAGAGCCGGTCGCCGGCGAACGCCCACTCGAGGTCGTGGCTACCGGCGAAGACCTCGCCGCAGCGCAGCGTGAGTGCGTGCAGCGCCGCGAGCTGACGGTCGTCGAGGCAAAGCATGTGTGCGAGCCGGTCGGGAACCTCGCTTTCGCGTGTGCCGCCTTCCGGGTCGATGCGTACGGCGACGTCCTTTAGTCCCGTGATTCGCTCGACGACGGCACCGTCACGGCTTCAACCGGAACCGATCGGGGGTCACGAGACCCGCCACGACCGACTCCCCGAGGCCCCACGCCGCCTCGATCACGAGCTCGTCTGAACCAGTCGATGGGATTACGGCTGAAGAGCACGCCGGCGGTATCTGCGTCGACGAGTTCCTGAACGACGACGCCCATTTTCGGCTCGCGGGGCAACCGGAGGCGCTCGCGGTACGCGAGCGCTGACGGCGAGCGCGCCGAGTCCCAGATCGCGAGCACGGCGTCGACCAGCTCGGGCTCGGAACGCAGGTTCAGCCGCGTCACGTACTGCCCCGCGAAGGTCGCCTGCTCGGAGTCCTCACCGACCGCGGACGAGCGGGCCACGAGCGGGGCACCGAGTGTGCGAAATATCGCAGCTAGCTGGTGCCTTGCCTCGGCGTCGCCCGCCGCGATCGCGTCGACGAACCCGAACGGAAGCGCGACACCCGCGGGAACGGGCAGGTGCGCTCGCGTAGCAGCGGCTAGCGATGCGCGCCTTGCCGCCGAAGAGGCATTCCTCGAGCTGCTCGGTGAGTGGCAAGGGCTTCATCGTCGGGTCGCGGTTATCAGGGTGAACGGAAACGGGCCGGGGAGATCGCGGCGGCGGGGATTCTCGAAGCCTCCTTGGCCGAGCCAGCGGCGGAAGGTCGAATAAGGATAGATCCGGCCGCTGCTGGTGCGCAGCACGAGCCCGAGGGCGTAGAGGACCGCCGGCCGCGGCCCATCGCCACGCTCGGTCGGCAGGATGTCGACGATCGCTACCCTCCCGGCCGGTCGCAGCGCATCGGCGACCCGTCGCAGCAGCTGGAGGTTTGTGTTCTCGCCGAAGAGGTGGCAAATGTTCGCGATGAGCGCGAGGTCGTACGTCGCCGGCTCGCCCCAGTCGACTTCAAAAGCGCTTCCTCGACGAATTCATACCGATCCTCGAATCCAGCTTTCCGAACAGCGGTGCGCGTACTCCTCATTACGGCCGTGCAACTCCACGGCTGTGACGGTGGAACTGGGCTCGCGCGCGGCGATGGCGAGGCTCCAGGAGCTGCACCGGCGCCGATGTCGAGCACCCGGAGTCCCGGCTGCGCGAGCAGCTCGGCTGCCTGCTCGGCGCTTGGCGGAAGAGAGCCCCGATCTGTGGGACGAGACTCGGATAGAGGGACTCCGCACCGGCGATTGTCGCCGCGTTCGCCGGCCGCGGCTGGCCACGCAGTACGGGCTGGAGAGCAGGCCCATGGCCTGCAACAGCTCGACGAGCTGGTCGAGGCCCGAATGCGCGGGCCGAAAGCGGCCGTCGTCGCCGAGCTCTGAGGAGGTCGAGGCCGGCGAGCGCTGAGAGGAGCGCTGCGGCGCCCTGCGGCGTCAGGCCGCAGTCGGCGGCCACGGCCGCAGGATCGGCCGGCGCCTCGCTGATGCGCGCGATCACGCCGAGCTCGCGCGCCGAATGGATGGCGGCGGCGGCCGCACATGCGCTCCTGAAAGGCAGCCGCCTGCGCGGGAGTGATGGGCGGCAGCACATCTGCGCCGTACGTGTTCGATCGGCGCGGCGGCTTCGGTCATGCGACGACCTCGGCCTGCCCCGCCGTCCCGTCGACGATCACTCTCGCCCCGTCGGGAAGTACCGAGGTGGCATCCGTGCAGCCGACGACCGCCGGCAATCCGGTACTCGCGCGCGACGATCGCCGCGTGCGAGAGCAGACCGCCCCGGTCGGTCACGATCGCACCGAGCAGCGGGAGCACGATGTTGAAGGCCGTCGTCGTCGAGTTCGTAACCAGGACGTCGCCCTGCTCGATGCGACCGAACTCCTCGGTGCCGCGGATCACCCGTGCGGTGCCCTCGTACACGCCCGGCTGACGCCGAGGCCGCGCACCATCCGCTCCTCCGTGCGTGGCTGCGGCGCGGTGAAGATCGCCTGCACGACGGCTCCCATCGCGCGTTCCAGCCTCGCCGCGGCGGGCGGGAGCCACTCGGCAGGCAGTGGGTCGCCGGGCTCGCCGCCAAGAAACGGTGGCGCATCCGCGTACCTGGCTTCCAGCCGGTAGCGCGCACGCTCGGCCAGCTCGTCGCCCGAGGGGCCGTCGCGGGACTCGACCAGGCTTCGCAGCTCCGCGTAGCTCGCCTCGACAAGATGGGCCGGATCGATGAGCCGCCCACTAGCCGCAAGTCTGCGGCCGGCCGACAAGATTGCACGCCGCATGATCCCGATCGCCCAGAGGTCGGCGTAGGTGCCACGCTCGTCGCGGAGCCGGTAGGTCGCCCGAGCCTCTCCGAGCAGCTCGTCGAAGGCGACGCGGTGCCGGGCGGGTACCGCGTCGCGCACCTCAGCGGTCCTGCGCTCGAGATCGTTCGTCAGGGATATGTCGACACGCTCCAGGGCCGCCCGGATTGCTCCGACGATGAGCTCAGGAAGCTCCTGCACGGACGGCTCGCCCACATCCTCGCCGTTAACCGGCCGGTAGGCGACTCGGTCGACGTAGGCGGAAGCGAGTGCCCCCACCTCGCCCGGGAACGAGCGAAGCGCGGCAACCACCTCGCCCGGCTCTCTCGCGGAGGTGAGCACCTTCCTCGCCGCAGCCTCATGCTGGAGAGCGCCGACGAGTTGCTCGAGCTCCTTATCGGCGCCGAGCGGGTCCGGATTCGCTCCTTGGAGCAACCCGAGTAGCTGGGCCGGCGAGCGGCCGGTCCACTCTTGCGCGCACACGAGAAAGTCGCCGACCGGCACGCAGCGCGGGCACGTTGAAGAAGTGGTGGATATACGCCCCCTGGATCTGGTTCTCGCGGCACCGATCGAGGTACTCCAGGAGTCCAGTCGTATCGAGCGTGTCGGGATCGATCTTGAGCAGCGCCAGGTGGGCCCGGATCGCCGCGGGCTTCACCTCCAGGTCCCAGCGCTGCGAGGTCTTCGCGCCAAAGCTTGCGCTCGAACACCGTTGCGCTCGTCGAGAGGCGGCGCCGGATCTCGGGGTGAGTGCGCGCGAGCTCCTCCCACACCTCCTTCGGGGATGGCCGACCGCCTCCCGCGGCGCGCCGACGGGACGGGCGCAGTAGTAAGGAAGCCATTGACAAAGCCCGCCTCCAGGTATTCGAGCAACGATCCGTAGCGACGGAGGCTCTCGCTCGAAGCCGCGCTTGAACGCGTCAGGGAAGATCTCCGCGTGGAAGCGGGTCACCGGCCGCGTCCAGTGGGTCGGGTCGAGGAACCACGAGCCGGGTCCGGGTGGGACAAACGTCCGCTCAGCGACGATGGTCATCGTCATCAACCTCCTTGATGCTCGCCGGATTACGGCGAAGCTCGTCGGTCAGGACGCGTACCGCCCAGGCGGCGGCCTTGCCCGATTCCTCGCCCTCGAGGCCCCACTGGTCCCGCATCGCCTGCCAGGCCGGGGCGCTCACGAGCAGATAAACGACTGCCAGCGCGCGTCGGCGCTCGGCGGGGCCGAGGGTGGCGGTCACCTCCCGCATCGCCTTCTCAAACGTTCTCAGCCTGCTACGCCGCGTGCGGGCCCGTATCTCCTGCCCGCGCTTCGATAGGAGCGCGCGCATCAGCGGCGCACGCTCTTCGTACCCGCGATATAGCTGCAGGCGCCATCTCGCGGATCTCGTCGAGCGTCTCCGGGTAGGAAAGGACGGCGAGCCGGAGGTGCTCCTCGCCCCACTCACCGAAGGCGTCGAAGAGCGCCTCTTTGGTCGGGAAGTGCCGATAGACGGTGCGCACCGACACGCGGGCGCGCATCGCAACCAGCGGAACTGTGACCTCGTCGACCTCCTCGTCTGCGAGCACATCCGCCGTCGCCTCCAAGATCCGAAGGCGCGTCTGCTCCAGCTGTTCAGCGCGGAGCGGCTCTCGTACGGGCGCGTTGTGGTCATGTCACGTTGACGATAATCCAAGTCACGTTCACGTGTCAAGAAAACATGAACGCCTGTCGCGATTTGCGATCGACCGCAGAAGGCACCGAGAACTCCGGTGCCCTGGTGGCGCCGCCTCGACGGAGGCAATCCGCTGGTCAGGCTCGCCGATGGACCTGAGTGGGCATGTCGCTGGGTTGACGTCGTCACGAAGGCACTGCTGCGCGATTCTCTGGGCCTTCACGCGTGCGGGTTATGAGTGGGTCGGCGCCGGATGCTAATTATGGCTGCCGGTCGCTAAGGCAAACTTGGCTGCCGCGACGGTGGAGACTTTCTCGGCGCCGCCTACAAGACGACGTCGCTGATGACCAGGTTGTGGTCCGACGGCCGACTTGCGACGCCGCTTCATGACGTTCTCGTACCTGAGCGTTCAGCTTCATGCCCTTGATCAACAACACACCAGCCGGATTCGCTTGGCTGGCATCTTGGTCTTGCAGTGGTTGATCGTCGGGTACTTGATGTTGATCCGGGTGTCTGCGGCGACGGTGTCATAGAAGCCTCGGCGCATCAGATATCTCCACGCGGCGCGTCTCCGGCGCGGTTCTTCTTCCAGGAGTTGGAGTCGCCAGCGAAGATGATCTTCTCGCCTGGCTTGCGGAGGCCGTTGACCTTGGAGATAAACTGGCCCTTAGTCTGCTTCCCGCGCAGCGTTCGTTGCTCTTTCCTTGCTAAGCGTGCCGCTTTGGCGATCGGGCAGCCGACCGACGCCCGTCGCTTTCTAGACTCACGCGCATGACGACCAGCCGGCTCGAGGCGTTCAGCGACGCGGTACTCGCGATCATCATCACGATCATGGTGCTGGAGCTGGAGGTGCCGCACGAGCCAACGCTGCACGCCCTGGCCGAGTCGGCAACCGGGTTGTTGACCTACCTGCTGAGCTTCGTGTACCTGGGCATCTACTGGAACAACCACCACCACTTGTTCCAGCTCGTTGACCGGGTAAGAGGGGAGTGCTGTGGGCCAACCTGCACCTGCTCTTCTGGCTCTCGCTCGTGCCCTTCACGACCGCCTGGATGGATGAGCACTTCGGCACTACTCCGGTGATGGTCTACGGCGTGAACCTGTTGCTGGCCGCGCTGGCCTACTACGTGCTCCAGCTCAGTGTCGAGCGTGCCGATGGACCGTGCCAGCCCGCTGCGGCAGGCGCTCGGCCGCGACCTCAAGGGCAAGCTCAGCCCGCGTGATTTACCTGTTCGGCATAATCGGCTCCCTGCTGTGGGTATGGGTCGGCATCGCGGCGTACGTCCTGGTCGCAGTGATCTGGCTGGTCCCCGATCGACGGATGGAGCACTACATCGACGCGAACAAGGAGCCGCCGACCTTGCGGCCGTGATTTGCTTGGGGCTGACAAGCCCAGGATCCTGGCGGTAACTGTCGAAGCTTCTTTCATCGAGTGCTGCAGCCGCGCAAATGAGGCGTGAACCGTACGCAAGTGTCGTTGCCCTGGGAGGACCACATTTGCAATCGCTTTTAAGCTTGCGTTCAGCGCGTTGTTGATCTTGCTGGGATATGCCCTAATCGCGCTGATAACGCAGCGGTCAGTGGGTCGAGTCCACTTAGGCCCGCCAAGATCCTTCTGACAAGGGCTTCTGCCCTCATGGATCGATGGCCTGGCTCTTGGGGTGCCGTACTTTCCGGGCGAAAGCGTCATCTGCACTGCTGCGAAGCGGGTGTCCGAGCGGGGAGATCTCGATTGCGTACGCCTCGCCGAACTGGTTCCGCCCTGCATCAGGATCCGCGGATCGGGGCGAGGGTCCTCCGCCGTTTCCAACGTATAACGCAATGGGGGCTTGCCGCAAGACCCCGTAGCGGAGCAGAATCATCAACTCGAAGCCAAGAAGTTGCCGAAGGTGGGGTTTGCAAAGTGCGGGGCCTGTTGGCGACCTACGGGTTTCGCGGGGGCGTCGAACCGATGGTCGGACTCGCGGTACATCTGTCGGGCGGGGCTTTCGATTGATGCGGTCAGCCGAGAGTCACCAGTGCCAACGTCAGTCACCGGACTCGTCCCCGGAGGGCAACATCTATTCGGATCGGAGATCGTGACGTGATTCCCGTGACCACCAACGTGTTCAACCTTCCCGAGCGTCTTGTCGCCAAGGCCGACCCAGCGCTGATTGCCGGCGACGAGCAGCACTTCGCGGCTGTCACGGAGAGCCTCGAGCAGCAGATCGCCGACCTGTCCGACCGCCTCGACGACCAGCGCAAGGCGCCTGGGGGCAAGGGGCGGGCGGCGATAGACCGGGACCTGGAGATTCACCGGCTGACCGCCAGCCTGCGCCTGCTGCGTCGCTTCGGCCTGGACATCTGCCTCGGCCGCATGGTCAGCACCGACAGCCCCGAGCCCGTGTACGTCGGACGGCTCGGCCTCACCGACCGCGCGGGTCGTCGGCTCCTGGTCGACTGGCGTGCCCCCGCGGCGGAACCGTTCTTCGCGGCAACGCGCGCCAACCCGATGGGTCTGAGCAGCCGCCGCCGGTACCGCTGGACCGGCGGTCGGATCAGTGACTACTGGGACGAGGTGTTCAGCCCCGACGGGCTCGAAGCGCACGCCGCGCTCGACGACGAGTCAGCCTTCATCGCCAGCCTGGGCAGCAGCCGCTCACCGCGTATGCGCGACGTGCTCAGCACCATCGCGGCCGACCAGGACGCCATCATTCGCGCCGAGTTCCCGCGGGGCCCTGGTCGTCGACGGCGGTCCGGGCACGGGAAGACCGTCGTCGCGCTGCACCGCGCTGCCTATCTGCTCTATTCCGACCCTCGCCTCGGCGACCGCAGGGGCGGCGTGCTCTTCATTGGGCCGCACCGTCCCTACCTGGCCTACATCGCCGATGTTCTGCCGAGCCTCGGAGAGGAGGGCGTGCAGACCTGCACCCTGCTGGATCTCGTCGCCGAGGGTTCCGCGGCAGCCGTCGAGACCGACCCGGACGTGGCTCGGCTGAAGTCGTCCGCCGACATGGTGAAGGCGATCGAGCCGGCTGTGCGGTTGTACGAGGAGCCCCCGTCCAAGGGCCTGATGGTCGAGACCGAGTGGGCCGACCTGTGGCTCAGTGCCGCGGACTGGAGGGATGCGTTCGACGCAGCAGACCCCGGCACGCCGCACAACGAGGCTCGTGATCAGGTGCGGGACGAGCTGCTCGACATCCTGATGGACCGGTTCGACGACGACGAGGACGGCGATGAGGTGCCTCCCGATCTGCTCCGCCGGTCGCTGCTGCAGAATCCGGAGCTGAACAGCACCCTCAACCGAGCGTGGACGTTGGTCGAGGCCGCCGATCTCGTCGGCGACCTGTGGTCCGTGCCCGCCTACCTCCGTCGGTGCGCACCCTGGCTCACCGCGGAGGAGATCCAGGAGTTGCAACGCGAGGACGCCCAGGCATGGACGGTGTCCGACCTGCCGCTCCTCGACGCTGCTCGGCATCGGCTCGGCGACCCGGAGGCGTCCCGACGCCAGCGCCGGCGCGAGGCCGCCGCCGCCGCCGAACGGGCGTACATGGACCAGGTCGTCGACGACCTGCTCAAGGCCGACGACGACGGGGAGGGCTTGGTCCAGGCGCTGCGCCAGCAAGACCTGCGGGACACGCTGGTCGACGAGGCCGCACTGCCGAGCGCCGACCCGGACCTGCCTCGCGGGCCGTTCGCCCACATCGTCGTGGATGAGGCTCAGGAGCTGACCGACGCAGAGTGGCAGATGCTGCTGCGCCGCTGCCCGTCCCGGAGCTTCACGATCGTCGGCGACCGCGCCCAGGCCCGGCACGGGTTCACTGAGTCCTGGCAGGAACGGCTCGAGCGGGTCGGCTTCGACACCATCAACCTGGCCTCACTGAGCATCAACTACCGGACGCCGGAAGAGGTCATGGCGGAGGCCGAGCCAGTCATCCGAGCCGTGTTCCCGGACGCCAACGTGCCGACCTCCATCCGCAGCAGCGGTGTCCCCGTCGTCCACGGATCGACATCCGACCTGGGCTCGATCCTCGACACCTGGCTCGCCACGCACGCCGAAGGCATCGCCTGCGTCATCGGCGACCCCACGTTCACGGCGACGCCCCGCGTCCGGTCGCTGACGCCCGGAACTCGCGAAGGGCCTCGAGTTCGACCTTGTCGTCCTCGTCGACCCGGACGCGTTCGGAACAGGCATCGAAGGACCCGTCGACCGCTACGTCGCGATGACCCGTGCGACCCAGCAACTCGTCATCCTCGCGAGCGCCTGACAGACGGCAGCGCATGCTGTCGCACCCCCGCGCCGTCCACGCCGGTGTGTGAGAATCACGGGGGTTGGCCGCGGGCATCCCGACACCCGGATGGAGTTTGACACCATGGCGTTCGTGACCGCACGGAACCCTCAGATGTATCCGGGCTTCTCGTACGCCATAGTGCACGTGAACGCCGACGTCATCAACCGCGACCTGCTCGAGTTCATCCAGGCTGACCGGCGTTGTCTGGCATCGACGACTCGATGACTCGGCGATCCGCCGCACGCCGCTGACGGTCCGCCGGGTCGTGTCCCGGCCGCGACGATCGCCGCAGAGCGCGTCGCAGCGGTCCGTGACCGTCCTGATGGCCGGATGGAGCTGCTCCGATCGTCCTACACACCATCTCCGGGCGCGGCGCCGCTGCATCGCCCGTATCCGCGGGCGGCGCTGGCGTTCATGGGCTGGCAGCTGCGACGTGGCCTCCTCAACCCGCTCGACGATGAGCGTCCGGGCAGTCCGTGGTGGAGGGCGGTGAACGAACGACTGTTGCGCGACACCTGCGAGGCGCGCTTGCGTCTCCTCGGCCACCCGGGTCCGGCGTCGTCGGCCAGTGTCGAGCCGTCCGTCCGTTTCGCCCGTCAGCCCTCCCCCGCACGTGGTATCTGGCCCACAACGTCACGATCGTCAGGGCGTACCTCGACCACCGCGACCTTGCCGAGCGCGAGAACCGAGTCGAGCGCTTCTTCATCAACCTGATCCTGGTCCGCGTGCTGTACGCCCATGCCCTCGTCGCCGCGCCGCGCCTCGCACTGGCCTGGCTCGCCCCGATCGGCCGATTGCTGGGCGATCCGCGGCTGGACATGACGGGCATGTTCCTCTCGGTCTCGCGGGTTCTGCCACACCGGTATCCACTTGACGGTGAGCTCGACGACTACATCGCCGACGAGCACGCCTTGGGTCGGCTCCTCGACCTGGGCGTGATCGTGCCACGTCTCACCGAGCTCTACCGTTGGACGGCCGACGAGTTGCGGATCCCAGACGTCGCCGACCTCGTGAGCGGTGCCACGCCGGTCTATGCGTGGGATCCCCAGGACCGGAAACCGTGGGCGCCACCGCCGAGACGACTCGTGCGCGCCGTCCGCCGGGCACTCCCGCCACCGCCTCAGCCTCCGGCCCCGACCATAGCGCGGGCCCATCCGGTTCTGTGGTGATCATGAAGACGGCGCCGGTCGCCCTCGCGCAAAGCCGGCACACGACGCCAACAAGAGAGTGTTTGGGCCTTCGGCGATACGGAGCTGCTCCCGCAGTTTGTGAGGATTACTCGGTTGTGCCGCTGCTTGATAGGCCCGTACACGGTCTGCCGCGGCGGAAAGTCGACTCGCAGGAGCCTAGGTTTTCTCGTCGATCAGATCGTCCACCTCGGCCGATGTCGGCGGCTGCGCGCCACGTCGGGAGCAGACGATAGACGCGGCCGCCGCGCCTCGTTCCAGAGAGGCCGCTATCCCGAGCTGGAGCTTCACATAGCCATCGAGGAAGCCAGCCATGAAGGTATCTCCGGCACCAACCGTGTCGACCACCTTGGTGGGGAAGCCCGGTGCGCGTGTGATGTTTCCGCCCGGCTCGACGGCTGCTCCACCACCTGGCCCGAGTGTGATCACCCCAAGGCCCAGCCCGTACTGTTCGACCCAACGGCCGGCCAGCTCGACTGGATCGCCAGCACTCTGGTCGCCGGCGCCACTGCCGGCCGCGTTGGCGAGGAAGTTGATGTCCTCGTCGCTTGCCTTCACAATCCCCTGACGTCGACCGACAACGCGGAGCCAGGGCTGCACCTTGCTCCAGTACGCATCGGGATCGGTGATCACGGTCGGCCGCACGTTGATGTCGTAGGAGACGCCCGCCTCAACGTCATGCATCCAGTCGAGCAGCACTTCCGCGCCCGGGCTCACGACGCATGACAAGGACGCGATGTGCAGCCAGTCATCGCTGTTGAGCTGCAGGCAGATCGTCAACCTGCCAGCCGAAGTTCGCCGTGTCGTTGAAGTGGAAGGTGTAACTCGCTACCCCGTGTTCATCCAGACTCACGACCGCTATCGAGGTGGCCTGTGACGACTCGGTGGCAAGATCGAGTGTGACGTTCGCTTCGAGGATGTGCTGGCGCAGCTGACGACCGAAGGCATCTCTGGAGATCCGACCCAGGAAATGGGTGTCGCATCCGAGCTTGCCCAGAGCGACCGCGGAATTCATGGGCCCTCCGGCCGACAATGCCAGCCACGTCGAGCTGTGAGAAGTCACTGGTGGCCGTATCGGACTGGACCAGATCAATCAGCGTCTCTCCGCACACCACGAAGCGAGTCATGCGACACAATCTAGTGGTCGTTGGACCTCTGGTGGTTAGCCGCTACTGGCCAGTAACGGCAGCTCAGCCTGCAACTCGGCCTGCACATGACCTCCCATCTGATGCCCACAGCGACGGGGAAGGGCCTGTCGATGAGGTCGGCGAGCAGTCTCCCCAATCGAGTAATCCGGATCGACATGCGATAACCGCCTCGCCGACCAGTCATGATGATCGGCTGCGGCAAGGCGGATGGTGAGGAGCGGTCGAGCATGATAGAAGTCGAGCGTGCCCGTGATTTTGTACGCCGAGTTCACCGCCAAACCGGGCTCGGAGTCTCAGGTTGAGGCGCTCATCTCCGGTCTGGCCGAGAAGGTGCGACGCGAGCCAGGTAACGCTGAGTTCACCGTTTACCGGGAACGCGACAACCCTCGTAAGTTCTTCGTCTTCGAGCAATATCTGGACGATGCCAGTTTCGAAGCCCACATCAGTGCTGAGTACGGTCTGCATCTTCAACCAGCAGCTCAGCAGCCTCATTGAAGAGGGCGAGTCACAGCTCACCTGGCTCACGAGCTTCGACCCACCCTGACGCCGGATCACTCGGCAGTCGATGAGGCGCCACTGATCCGGGTCACCTGATGCAGGCACTCTGGGTGATACGGCACCTGTGTGACAGCCTCGCGACGTGACCCACGTTCACGATTGGTTCCTGGCGGCGCCATCGCCTGAGTCGCCAAACCCGTACGGATCCAGCCACATGTTCCCAAAAGCTGCGTTCGCGGTCGTAGGCTTCGATTCACAACGCAATAAGTTGCGTCAAGCGCACGCAACTCTGGTGAGCACAGTTGAGTCCGTCGCGAGCGTGGCAAATCTGACGGAGCTGTTATCTGGCTGGGTCGTCGGTCTGGCCGACCCGGGGGCGGTTGGCTTTCTTGAGTTCGGCTCTCCACCGAAGGAGATGGGTTCGGATGTCGCTGAAGAAGCAGCCGCTGATCGACAAAAATATGGTCCTTCCGTTCTGGTTGTTGACCAGCTGCTTCATCGTGTGGGGGCTGGCCCAGGACCTGACCGCCCCGCTGGTGACCGCCTTCAAGGGCATCTTCACGATGAGCACCTTCGAGGCGTCGCTGGTCCAGTTTGCCTACTTCGGGGCCTACTTCTGCCTAGCTCTGCCCACCGCGTTCCTCAACGAGCGGTTCGGCTACAAGGTGGGCGTCCTGACCGGCCTCGGCCTCGCCGCGATCGGGGCGTTCGGGTTCTACCCCGCGGCCAAGTCGCTGACCTTCGGCTTCTTCCTCATTGCTCTGTTCATCCTGGCCGCCGGTCTCTCCGTTCTGGAGACCTCCGCCAACCCGTTCGCCATCGCGATGGGTCCGGAGGGCACTGCGACCAGGCGGCTCAACCTGGCGCAGTCGTTCAACCCGCTCGGAACCAACCTCGGTGTCCTGCTGGCCGCCGTCCTCGTCTTGCCGAAGATGAACCCGGCCACGCCTGAACAGCGAGCCACAATGCCGCACGACCAGCTGGTCACGATCCAGACCGGCGAGCTCAACGCAATCATGAACCCCTACCTGGGCCTGGCGGTCGCGCTGGTCATCATCTGGATTGGCCTTTTCATAAAGAAGGTTCCCAGAAGCCACGAGGAGGTTGCCTCGGACAGCCACCACATGCACTTCGGCGATACCGTCCGCCGGCTGCACCACAACCACCACTGGCGCTACGGGGTCCTCGCCCAATTCTTCAACGTCGGAGCCCAGGTCTGCACCTGGACCTACATTGTGCTCTATGTCGCAGAGGTGGTCCCTGGTGGCACCGCGGTCAAGGGTGCCTATTTCCTGCAGGTCAGCCTGATCCTCTTCTTCATCTCCCGGTTCGTCATGACCTGGCTGATGGGCTACGTCAGGGCCACGAAGCTGCTTGCGATCATGGCCAGCCTCGCCGTTCTGCTCTGTCTCTACGCCGCGTTCTTCCCCGGCCTGTCCGGGGCGTGGGCGCTCGTCGGAGTGTCCGCCTGCCTGTCGCTGATGTTCCCCACGATCTACGGGGTGGCGCTGCACGGTCTCGGGGTGGACACCAAATTCGCAGCCGCCGGCCTGGTCATGGCGATCGTAGGTGGCGCCATCATGCCGCCGATCCAGGGCCTGCTGAGCGACCAGTGGGGCGTCGCGCCGGCCTTCGTCGTGGCCGCGGTCTGCTACGTGGGCGTATTGGTCTACGCCATCTACGACCTCAGGTCGAAGGACCGGTTCGCCGACATACCGGAGGAAGAGCCGAAGATCTCGATGGCCGGCCACTGAGACGGCGATGACCAACCGACTTGTCAGAATCTCAACGGGCTATAGCTCGCTGAGATTCTGACAAGTCGGCGAGAGGTGCGCCTGGCTCGCCGCGCGACGACGTCGCTTGCTCAGGCGCTGACGAGCAGGCCGGTGAGGTACATGACGGCCACGCCGGTGGCCAGCCCGCCTATGACGGTGGGATCGAGCAGACGGCCGGTGTGATCGCGAAGCGCCGGCGAGATCTGGGTGATGACCTGGATGATCGCGCCAACGCCGACGCCGAGCAGCACGGCGGCCAGTGCGGCGTTGTCCACGGCTGCGCCGATGACCGCGCCGAGGATCGCGGGCGCTCCGGCGACGGCGCCGAGGCCGATCAGCGAACTTATCGGCGGCCGTTGGTCGGTGAGAGGGGCGACAATGGCCAGCCCTTCCGTCGTGTTGTGCAGGGCGAAGCCGACGACGAGCGCCGCACCGACAGCCAGCGCGCCCACGGCGTAGGCAGACCCGATGGCCAGTCCTTCACCGAGGTTGTGCAGGCCGATACCGATGGCGATCATCAGGGCCAGTCGCCGCCCGTTGGTGGCTGCTTCTTGACTTCGCTTGTGGCGGTCGAGCAAGCGATCGATCGCAGTCATGATGAGGAACGCGAAAGCGGCTCCGAGCAATACGAGCAACGGCCCGCCGAACGCGACGCCGGAGCGCTCGGCGAGGGCGAATCCTTCGAACGCGGCGTCGACGGCGAGAAACGCGAGCAGGCCGACTGTAAGGGCCAGCAACATCCTGACCACGCCTCGGCTGGCACGCCGGAGGACAGGCAGGACGAGCATGCCCAGCGCGACCGGGATGACGCCGACGTAGGTTCCGAGTAGGGCCATCAACCCGACCAGACCGGCACCCGGCTCCGGCGTGGCCACGGCGGCCGGGATGGTGTGTTCGATGACCAGTCCCGTCGAGGTGAGCATTGAGACGGTGTAGGGCTGCCCGGAGATCCACGGGAAACGAAGCTGCAGGGTATCGGATCCGAGTCGGGCGATCGGCTTCGCGCTCCCAGTGAAGTCGACGTAGGTGTCGTTGACGAAAACCTGCGCAATTTGTACGGGGTCAGGCCCGGTGTTGCGGACGGTGATCTCGATGGAGCCAGGAGCCAGTGTCGTTCGCTCGATCGATAGCTCCTCGATCGGCGGTCCAGAGCGATCCGGGAGCAAGGCGCCACCGAAGGCGACGAAGGCCGCGAGTACCACCGCGATGACAGCGAGCACAGTCAGTACCAGCGACCACATCGGGATGCGGCCGGTGATGGATGGTCGGTCGACGGCGGTCACGGCATCCCGTCCTCGACGACATCGAAGAACCCCATCCATCCGAGATCGGCGAACTCCGTCTTGTGGGCGTGGAACATGAACTGTCCCCGGTTGGGGAACCGCAGCTCGCAGATGCCCCGCTGCCCCTGGCCTTGGATGACGGTGTCGGTGAATTCCGTCGGCTCGAGGCGGGTGCCGGTCGGGTAGTAGTCGAAGAAGTTGCCGTGCAGATGGAAGCTGTTGATCGGGTCGTATTCGAGGATGTTGACCAGATAGATGCGCACCAGCTTGCCGCGACCAACCCGAATCGGGTCGTTCATGTAGACGAATGGGATGCCGTTGACTGCGTACAGCTGATTGCCCTGCCCATCGAAGGTGGTGTTGTAGCCGTGTTGCACCAGCACCAACTCGTCAGCTGGCGGGCGCCCGGCCTTCGGATCGACGATGAACGTGCCGTACATGCCGCGGGCGATGTGCTCAGCCAAGGGCCCAACGTGGCAGTGGTAGAGATGCAGTCCGAAGGGTTCGGCGTCGAAGGTGTACGTGAACTCCTCGCCGGGGAGATGATCCCGCGGCCGACCATCGGCACGCCGTCCATCTCGGCGGCATGGATGCCGTGGAAATGCATGGTGTGCGGGTGCTCGGAGCGGTTGATGAACCGCACGCGCAGGAGATCGCCCTCAGTGCATCGCAGCGTCGGTCCGGGGATCCGGCCGTTGAACGTCCACGCCTGGAACCGAACGCCCGGCGCGACCTCGATCTCCCGGTCCTCGGCGATGACCTCCCACTCACGCACCGTCCGCCCGTCGGCTCCGATCGAGGTGTGGCCGTAGTCGAAGTCGCGCAGCAGTATCCGGGGTCGAAACCGTTGGCGGCGTGGTCGACGCGCCCGCCCGAGCGGAAGGTTGCGCCGAGCACCCCGCTCATCGGCCCATGGCCGCCCGATGTCTCGACCGCGCCCGGCGAGTGCTCGCTGTGGTCCTGCGCTGCACAGGCCCCAAGCAGTGGCGCGGCGAGCATTGTGCCGCCCGCGGCAGCCAGGAACCCGCGTCGCGAACTCATGCCGGCATGCCGAACACGATTTCGGTGAGCTCGGATCCCATCGCATGCCGTCGGCCACCGATCTTCACCCACAGCGGCCCGCCGAATGGAGCCTGCTCGACCACGTCCAGCACGACTCCAGGGCGAACTCCGAGCTCGCCGAGGTAGCGCAACGCCTCGCGATCCCGGTCCCGGACTCGCTCCACGCGGAACGTCTTGCCGAGCGCTGCCTGGGACAGCGGAGTGGTCCAGCGTTCCACATGCGCACCGTCCGAGGACGGGATCGGATCACCATGCGGATCGTGGGTCGGATGGCCCAGGAACGCGTCGATGCGCTCGAGCAGACGATCGCTGACTGCGTGTTCCAGTACCTCCGCCTCCGCGTGCACGTCCTCCCAGGGGACATCGAGCGCCTTTACCAGGAACTCCTCGATCAACCGGTGCCGTCGGACGACGGCCAAGGCGTGCCCCATCCCGTGCTCGGTCAGCGCCACGCGATGTGCACCCTGGCGGGCTACCAGATCGTCCAGGGCGAGGCGTTTCAGCATCGCCGACACTGTGGAGCCGCCACGCCGAGACGCTCGGCGAGAGTAGACGTCGTTGCCCCACCGCTCCTGGTGACCAGTTCGAAGATCGCTTTGAGGTAGTCCTCAACGGTCTCGGTGTGCACCACCGAGCAGCACGGGTGATGCCCGCGCGACCGCGACGCAACCAACATGAGTGCAATGTAAGAGCAGTCTTCTCTCAATGGTGAGAGTCGTCTCATCCTGAGACGGAACCGCTGTCGGTCCTGGTCGCAGCGGCACGCAGGCGTTCGTCGTCGTCACTCCGTGATGCGGGTAGCCAGGCGACACGGCACTCCGCAGGGCCCATCCTCAGGCCTTATTGCGCGGAGGTGACGATCCCGAACTCGTGGATCTTGCGGTAGATCGTGGCCCGGGACATGCCCAGCGCTTTCGCGGCCTTCGCCTTGTTGCCGTGGGCGTCCAGCAGGCTCTGCGTGATGGCGTCGCGCTCGATCGATTCCAGCGGGCTGAGGAGCCGGCGGCTGAGGGCCCCGGTCTCGGGGGCAGGTCCTGCGGCTGGATCATTCCGGTGCGGCGGTGCCGCACGACTTGGCGCATGGTCTGGAAAACCTGCTCGACGTTGCCAGGCCAGTTGGAGCGCATCAACACCTGCAGTACTTCCGGCGAGAAGGTCAGCTGGCCCTGGTAGCCGAGCCGCGCGACGAAGAAGGGCGCGAGTTGCTCGACGTCCTCGATGTGGTGACGCAGCGGTGGGACGTCCACCGTGCTCGGGAAAAGTCGCAGCAGGCGAGCCAGATCCCGGCTCTGCGCGCCGGGGCCGAGCGTGACGGCGACCCAGACGGCGCGCTTACCGTCGACGTTTGTGGGCTGCTGCAGGGCGGCTGTCAGGAGCGTAGCTGCGACACCGTCGAGTTGGTCGGGGTGTCGGATGACCACGCTGCCGGCGTGCCCGTCGCCGCTCTCATCCACGAGAGCCCGGCGAGCGGATGCCAGCCAACGTCGATCGGTCGCGTCTGCCGCGTCTAGCACGGTGAATCGGCCGCCGGGATTCCGGCGCTGGTGCACTGCACGCAGCATGGCCAGCTTGCCAACCCCGGGCTCGCCGGCGAGGGCCACCCACTCACCGGCGCGGTAGGCGTTCTCCACTTCTTCGCAGGCCCGACGCCACAGCGCGCCGGATCCGAGGAGACCCGGTAGGAGCATCTTCGCCGCCGTACCGCCGTCCCGCCTCTTCGGTGTGCTGAGCTGGGCCACCTTCGCGTGGATGACGCCCCGGCCGGCAGCGGCGCGCCCAGCGATCGGGTGTACATCCGAAGCCTCGTTCCGGTCGGAAGATCGACCAGAACGGACCTGCGGCGCCCGGCGAGCGCTTCGGCGGCCTGTTGGAGCAGCGCAGCCTGGTCGGCTGGGGCGAGCACCGTTCGTGCGTAGTCGTTCATCATCACGACTTCGTTGTTCAGCGCGATCACGATGCCCGGGGCACGACGACAGGCGCGCAGGTATTCCTGGAGCAGCTCGATCTCCTGCGCCGCGGCGTCGGCAAGTAGCGCCTGTCGGATCTGAACGGCGGTGCTCTTGGCGAGTGTCATCAGCAACGGACCGGCGTCGGAACGCCAGCAGGTCAAATCCACTGCGCCGACAGTCTTGCCCGAGATCGGGTGCTGGATCGGTACGCCGGCGCACGCCAAGTCCTCGAGATCCTCCGCGTAGTGCTCGTGACCGAACACATGCATCGGCTGGCCGCCCTCGAGAGCCGTGCCGATCCCGTTGGTGCCCACGAACTCCTCTGCATAGCTGAAGCCGGGAGCGAGCTGCACCATGTCGAGATGGCGCGCCAGGGTGGGGTCCCCGGTGAGCCGTGAAAGGACGAGCCCAGCCTGGTCGGTGAGCACGATGCTGATCGGCTGTCCGGCCAACTGCTCGTTCAGCTGCCGCAGTACCGGTTCGGCGCTGCGGATCAGTGGGGTGTCAAGGTTCGGGTCGCGGATGTACGGCATCTCGATGCGGTCCGCAGCAACGTTGCTCTCACGGGATCGCCGCCACGAGGCGAGGATGGGCTGGCGCACGCGACCCGGCTCGACCGGCTCGGCGGTGAGGAAGCGCACGCGGGTATCGGCAAGTCCGTCGCCGTCCGTCTGGATGGGTTTGCCGGATGATGCGGGCCGCATGGCAATCCCCTGTCTCTCCCGTGCTCTGCGTCTCCCTGCGCTACGTGGCAGCGCTACGTGGCGCGCGGAATCTGGCATTACGTCGCCTTCTAAACATAATCTCCGACGGTTCAAGTTCGCGACTGTCGCAAATTGAGACGTCCCTCGTCCGTCGCATCTGGTCGCGTAGAAGCGTCTCGCTTCACCGCCGAGCGCGAGCTCGATCGGGCCGAAACGACGTCCGGAATGCGCGGACAGACCGGGACGAATCGACAAGGAGGTGGCCGATGGACGAACCGGGCTCACCTGACGAAGCGGGCTCACCTGACGCCGAGAGCTACAACCCGTGGAGCGTCGTCAACCTGGTCTTCCACCATCTGGCCGACCAGGGATTGCACCCGTTCTAGGCGCTACGGGTGACCCGGGACCGCCGGCGGCGGCGCTGCTGGTCGCGCTCGGCATCGAGCCGGCGGCGGAGGGCAACCGGCAGGTCATGCGGGACGTGCGAGAACACCTGGCCACGATCCGGACCGCCGTGCTGGGCGATTCGCTGATCCGCGCGTTTCCCACTGCGTTGCATGTCTCATGTTGAGACTTCTGGACCGACCAAGAAGCGGTCTGATTGACAGTAAGGTATGCCGAGCGGAAGGAGTGCTGATGAGTCGCCAGAGCGTGGCCAAGGCGCATCAGAAGATACAGGAACTCGCCTGGGAGCCGCTGTACCACGAGCCTGTATCGCAGTACGGAACCGACTACACATTCCAGAAGGCCGCAGAAGAAGGACCCGCTCAAGCAGGTCCTGCGGTCCTACTTCCCGATGCAGGAGGAGAAGGACCACCGCGTCTACGGCGCGTCCGACGGCGCGATCCGCGGCAACATGTTCCGCCAGGTGCAGGAGCGCTGGCTGGAGTGGCAGAAGCTGTTCCTGAGCATCATCCCGCTGCCGGAGATCTCGGCGGCGCGGGCGATGCCGCTGCTGTTCCACGCGGTGCCCGAACCCGGAGCTGCACAACGGCCAGGCGATCCAGATGATCGACGAGGTTCGGCACTCGACGATCCAGCAGAACCTCAAGCGCCTGTACATGAACAACTACATCGACCCGGCCGGCTTCAACAACAGCCTGCGGAACTTCCAGAACGACTACTGCGGCACGATCGGCCGGCAGTTCGCCGAGGGCTTCATCACCGGTGACGCGATCACCGCGGCCAGCATCTACCTGACGATCGTGGCCGAGACGGCGTTCACCAACACGCTGTTCGTGGCCATGCCCGCCGAGGCCGCGGCCAACGGCGACTACCTGCTGCCGACGGTGTTCCACTCGGTGCAGTCCGACGAGTCGCGGCACATCAGCAACGGCTACGCGACCCTGCTGATGGCGCTGTCCGACGAGGGCAACCACCAGCTGCTCGAGCGCGACCTGCGCTACGCGTGGTGGAACAACCACCGCGTGGTGGACGCCGCCATCGGCACGTTCATCGAGTACGGCACCAAGGACCGCCGCAAGGACCGCGAGTCCTACGCCGAGATGTGGCGGCGGTGGATCTACGACGACTACTACCGCAGCTACCTGGTCCCGCTGGAGAAGTACGGCCTGGTGATCCCGCACGACCTCATCGAGGAGGCCGTGGAACCAGATCTGGAACAAGGGCTACGTCCACGAGGTCGCGCAGTTCTTCGCCACCGGGTGGCTGGCCAACTACTGGCGCATCGACCCGATGACCGACGAGGACTTCGAGTGGTTCGAGTACAAGTACCCGGGCTGGTACGACAAGTACGGCAAGTGGTGGGAGAACTACACACCGGCTGTCCATGCCCAACGGGCACAACCCGATCGTGTTCGAGGACGTCGACTACCAGTACCCGCACCGCTGCTGGACCTGCATGGTGCCGTGCCTGGTCCGTGAGGACATGGTCATGGCCGAGGTCGACGGCGCAGATGCCGCACGTACTGCCACGAGGCCTGCCGGTGGACCGACGTCGAGGCGTTCCGGCCGACCTACCAGGGCCGCGAGACCCCGAACATGGGTCAGCTGATCGGCAAGCGCGAGTGGGAGACGCTCTATCACGGCTGGAACTGGGCCGACGTGGTCATCGGACATGGGCTATCGTCCGCGACGACGGCAAGACGATGACCGCGCAGCCGCATCTGAACCTTGACCCCAAGAAGATGTGGACGCTGGACCACCTGCGCCGGTGCCCGCCGCTGCAGAGCCCGAACGTGCTGCTCAACGAGATGACCAAAGAAGAGCAGCAGGCGTTCCACGCCAATTACATCCGCGGCGGCCCTGCCGGCCGATTCGGCTCCTGCGGAGGCCTGAGCAGCACTCGACTATCACGGCGAATCGGCAGGGAGGGGCATGACGGTGCCCCTCCTGCAGGCCCCACGCGCGCGAACATTAGGGGAGGCTCATGACCGACAAGCACGTGGTGCGGTTCGAGCCGGTCGGCATCGACATCGAGGTCGGCGAGGACCAAACAATCCTGCGGGCCGCCGCTGAGCAGGGAATCATGCTCATGCACGGTTGCAAGGAAGGCCAGTGCGCATCGTGCAAGTCGTTCGTCCTCGACGGCGATGACTTCGAGCTCGACAGGTACTCCACGTTCGCCCTGCCCGACTACGAGAGGGACGAGGGCTTCACGCTGCTCTGCCGGACGCACGCCTACGAAGACCTGACGATCGAGCTCCTCAACTACGACGAGGAGATGATCCGGTCCGGGCTGCCGATCCAGCAGGCGGAGGCCGATGGTCGTGTCCATCGATGCCTGTCACGCACGGACATGCGGCACCTCGTGCTCGAGCTTGTGGAGCCCCGGGAGATCAAGTTCTTCCCCGGGCAGTACGTCGACATCACTGTGCCCGGCACCGACGAGACACGGTCGTTCTCGATGGCCAACACGTCCAGCAGGGACAGCGGGCAGCTCGAGTTCGTGATCAGGGTCTATCCGGACGGGCTGTTCTCGCACTTTCTGGACACCGGGCTGACCGTCGGCGACCGGCTCGACGTCGCCGGCCCGTTCGGTGTCTTCACCCTCCGCGAGGGCCGCGACGGCGACCTGATCTTCATCGGCGGCGGCGCCGGCATGGCGCCGATCCTGTGCCTGCTGCGGTCGATGGTCGAGCGCGGCATCAGCCGTAAGGCCACCTACTACTACGGCGCGCGGCGCCGGCGGGACCTGTGCTTCGAGAAGGAGCTGCGAGCCCTCGAGGAGACGCTGCCGGGTTTCCGCTACGTGCCGGCGTTGTCGGAGTCGACCGACGACGACGGCTGGGACGGCGAGGTCGGCTTCATCACCGACGTCGTGCGGCGGCAAGAGGGCGACCTCGCCGACGTCGACGCGTACGTGTGCGGCCCACCACCGATGGTCGAGGCGGCCATCGACGCTGCTCACTGATCTGGGCGTACCGGAGAAACGCATCTACTACGACAAGTTCACCACGACTGGTGAGAACCGATGTCCGCTCCAGCAACAGGAAGGGCGTCCTACATGACGACGACAACCACACCGAACGCGACCTGCCGAAGCCCGAATTCACGGACGCGGAGGCCGGGCGCGCGCGAGTTCCCCGACTCGAACGCTCGACGGTTCAACTACTACACGCCGCAGAAGCGCAAGCAGTCGCACTACGAGGACGTCACGGTCGAAGTCCAGCCCGATCCTCGGCACTACCTCGAGCCAGGGCTGGCTGTACGGCTTCTCCGACGGTCGCGGCGGCTACCCGCTTGACTGGACCGCCCTGAAGGCGTGGGGAAGCGACCGGCCAGAGCCCGAACGCTTCCCGGGTCCGGCGGCCAGGGCTATGACTGGCCGGCCCTCGGCTGGCACGAGTTCCGCGACCCGAACGAGGAGTGGGAGCTCACGCTCTACCGCTACAACGCCAACGTGGTCCGGCAGATCAACGCAGAACATCGAGACCGCCCGCGAGACCAAGGCGTTCGAGCAGTGGAACCGCAACTGGGTGCACTTCGTCGAGCGCAACATCGGCGCCTGGATGCACGTCGAGCACGGCCTCGGGCTGTACCTGTTCGCGAACGCCAACCGCCGCGCACCGACGAACATGCACAACAACGCCATCTCGGTCAACAGCATGCACCGGATCCGGACCGCCCAGGACCTGGCGCTGTACAACCTGACGCTCAGCGAGGAGATCGACGAGCTTCGACGGCGCCGCGCACATCGAGACCTGGAACAGCGACCCGGCCTGGCAGGGCGTCCGCGAGGTCGCCGAGGCAGCTCACGGCCATCGACGACTGGTGCGAGGCGATCTTCGCCGCCAACGTCGTCTTCGAGCCGCTCGTCGGCGAGCTGTTCCGCAGCCAACCTCGTGCAGCAGGCGGCACCGGGCAACGGCGACTTCGTCACGCCCACCATCGTCGGCGCCGGCGAGTACGACTACGCCGCAGCGCGACCTGCGCTACACCATTGCGATGTTCGAGCTGCTCACCAACGACCGAGAGTTCGCCGACCACAACAAGGCACTCATGGACGAGTGGCTCGCGACGTGGGTGCCGCGGGCCATCTCGGCGGCCCGCACGCTCCAGCCGCTGTGGTCCCAGCCGGACTTCAAGCCGCCGCGTTTCGAGGACGGCCTGGATCGGGCTAAGTGCCGGTTCAGCGGCATCCTGACCCAGCTCGGCCTGGGCGAACCCGAAGGAGCTGACACAGTGACCATCGACTTGAAAGCACCTGTCCGCAGAGCCCGTTCAAGTCCGACAACACCGCGTCTAACAGGTGCGGGTTCACCCTGATGAACAACCAGGTCGGGGCCGTTGTCGCACAGGTGATGGAGACCAAGCCGAACGTCACCGTGATGCACCTCGCCGTCGATGATCCGAGTCGATGCGACGGATCGGATGGACGTCGTCTACGACCGAGATCGACGAGGCCCTCGGCGAGGAGGCGGGCTTCTTCGACGCCGCCGAGTTCGAGGAGAACATGTCGACCCACTACGGCCGCATGATCCACGAGGACGACCGGACGATCATGTTCGCCAATCCCGAGGACGCGGCCGAGTAGCTCGGTTTCGACCTGGTCGCCACACTAGACGGCGGTCAGCGGCCACCAGCGGAGCACGCACCGCAGCCCGGCCTACAGAGACGAGGAGGAGCGAGATGTACGAAAAGGACGGCGAGAAGTACTTCGTTGTCGACAGCCCACATGCACTACTGGAACGCCAGCCCCGGACAACTGGGTGCCGGGCGCCGAGCAGTACGCCAAGGGCTGGATCGAGTGCTTCCACGCCTACCAGGGCCTCGGGCCGCCGGAGACGCACTGGCCGCTCGAGAAGTTCCAGAAGTACTCGGAAGACGACCTCGATGAAGGACGTCTTCGAGGACGGCTACGTCGACGTGGCGATCTTCCAGCCGACGGACCTGACGGAGTGGTACAAGGAGGGCTTCAACACCACCGAGCGCGACGCGATCCTGTTCGAGAAGTACCCGGGCAAGTTCATCCTCAACACCCGCTGGGACCCGCGCGACGGCGAGGACGGCCTGAAGGACGCCTGCGGCACAACGTCGAGCGGTGGGGCTGCAAGGGCGTCAAGCTCTACACCGCCGAGTGGCGGCAGGGCTCCCGCGGGCTGGAAGCTCAAGCGACCCGGAGGCGTACCGATACCTGGAGGCGTGCCAGGAGCTGGGCATCAAGAACATCCACGCCCACAAGGGCCCGACGATCTGGCCGCTGGACAAGGACGCGTTCGACGTGACCGACGTCGACCACGCGGCGACCGACTTCCCGGAGCTGAACTTCATCGTCGAGCACGTCGGGCTGCCGCGCATCGAGGACTTCTGCTTCATGGCGACGCAGGAGCCCAACGTGTACGCGGGTCTGTCGGTGGTCATCGGCGCGCTGATGCACGCCCGGCCGCGGTTCTTCGCCAAGGTGCATGGGCGAGCTGCTGTTCTGGGTCGGCGAGGACAAGATGACCTTCGGCAGCGACTACGCGATCTGGGAACCGAAGTGGCAGGTCGAGGGCTTCGTCGACTGGGACTACCCGAGGTGACGAGTTCTCCGACTACCCACGCGTCGACGACCGCGACCAAGAAGAAGATCCTCGGCCTGAACGCCGCGCAAGCTGTACGACATCGAGGTGCCGGTGGAGTTCCAGCTGCCGGCCGAGGCCGGGCACCCGGCCGCCCAGGACGCTGCGCAGTTGAGGTCGACCGACGGCTCCGGAGCCACAGGTGTGACCCACGAGAGAGACGGCTACTTGACGCCTTAGGTACGGTGCGCGACCCCGAGCTGGACGAGCCGGTGACCTCGCTCGGTTTCGTCACGTCGTGCACCGTGTCCGCGGACGGGTGGCAGACGTCCGGCTGCGGCTGCCGACCTATTTCTGCGCGCCCAACTTCGCCTGCCTGATGGTCGCCGACGCCTACGACGCGGTCAGCGGCGTGCCGGGCGTTCGCGCAGGCCGAGATCGTGCTCGGAGGACCACTTCGCCTCCGACTGAGATCAACCGCGGGGTGGCCGCTCGGGCCGGATTCGTCGCAGTCCTTCGACGGCCTGGCCGAGACGGCGAGCTGGACGAGCTGCGGGCGGACTTCGTCGCGCAAGGCGATGCTCGGCCGCCACCGACCGGGTGTGCCGGCCGCTGCTCGCGGCGGACGCGACGCCGCGACGAGCTCGCCGTGCTCACGCTCGGCGACGTTCCGCCGTCACCGGACCGAGAACGCCTCCGCGGCGCGCCGGGCCGAGCTGGGCCTGCCGGCGGGCGACGACGCGCCGCTGCTGGTGGACCCGGTCACGCGGCGAGGCGGTCGGCGTGCAGGCGCTGCCCCTGCACCTACGGCGCGCCCGGCTGACCGGGATCGGCCTGGAGGCCAACGCCGGCAGTCTGCCGCGGTATGCTGCGTGAGCAGATACGCGACCATCGGAGTTAGGCGAGGAGGAGGAGCCGATGAAGGCTGTCCGATTGCACGGCTACCACCAGCAGCCCGTGGTCGAGGACGTGCCGGAGCCGACCATCAGGGCCCGCTCGACGTCGTCGTCAAGATCGGCGGCGCCGGCGTGTGCCGGACCGACCTGCACATCATCGAGGGCCAGTGGGCGGCAGGCGATGAACGCCGACGCTGCCCTACACGCATCCGGCCACGAGAACGCCGGCTGGGTGCACGAGGTCGGCTCGGCGGTCACCAACGTGCGCCGTCGGCGACACGGTGATCCTGCACCCGACGCCCGACCTGCGGGCTGTGCCGGGCCTGCCGGGCCAGGCAACGACATGCACTGCGCGAACAGCTGCTTCCCGGCCTGCGACAACGACGGCGGCATGGCCGAGTACCTGCTGACCTCGGCCCGGCGCCTGCGTCAAGCTCGACCCCGCGACCCAGCCCGAGGACGTCGCCGCGCTGGCCGACGCCGGCATCACCGCCTACCACGCGGTGCGCAAGGCGATCCCGCTGCTGTACCCGGGCACGACCTGCGTGGTCATCGGCGCCGGCGGCCTCGGCCACATCGGCATCCAGTGCCTCGCTGCGCTCACCGCGACCAACATCATCGTGGTGGACCGCAACCCGGACGCGCTCAAGCTCGCCGAGCGAGCTCGGCGCGCACCACACCGTGGTCGCCGACGGCAGCCAGGTCGACGCGGTGCAGGACCTGACCGGCGGCGGCGGCGCCGACGTCGTGCTCGACTTCGTCGCCGAGCAGGGCGCCGAGAACGACGGCTTCGCGATGACGCGCGCCGGCGGGCTCGTACTTCGTCATCGGCTACGGCGGCACGCTCGACAGTCCCGACGCTCGACATCATCTCCACCGAGCGCAACATCATCGGCAACATCGTCGGCACCTACAACGATCTGGCCGAGCTGATGGTGCTGGCCCAGACCGGCAAGGTCACCCTGCACACGCGGACCTACCCGCTCGACGCACGCCGTGGAGGCCCTCCAGGATCTCGACGCCGGCCGGGTTCGCAGGTCGAGCCATCCTCGTTCCCTGACGCCCATGTACGTACGCCCATGTAGTCAACCGACCTTCCCTGACATTGGAGGACCGATGGCCAAAGAGCTGCGTTTTGGCGAGGACGCCCGGAGTCTGTTGCTGGCAGGCGTCGATCAGCTGGCCGAGGCCGTGAAGTCGACGCTCGGTCCCAAAGGGCGCAACGTCATCCTGGAGAAGATCACCGGCTCACCGGTCGTGACGAACGACGGCGTCACCATTGCTCGCGAGATTCACCTCCGTGATCAGTTCGAGAACATGGGCGCGCAACTGGTCAAGGAAGCGGCGATCAAGACCAACGACATCGTGGGCGACGGCACCACAACTGCCACGGTGCTGGCGCATGCGATCATCCGCGAGGGAATGAAGGCCATCGGTGAGGGCGGGAACCCGGTCCTCATCAAGCGAGGCATCGACCTCGCTGTCGCTCGGCTGGTAGAGCACCTGCGCAGCGTCGCCCACCCGTTGGTCACTCAGCAGGATTACGCCAGGGTCGCGGCGATCTCGGCGAACGACGACGACGCCGTGGGTGATGTGCTTGCCGAGGCGCTTTACACGGTTGGCGACGCGGGCATCGTCGACAGTCGAGGAGTCTGCGACGAACGGGATGACCGTGGACTTCGTCGAAGGATTCGAGTACGACAACGGCTACATCTCGCCGTACATGGTCACCAACCCCGCCAGCCTCGAAGCGGTCCTCGACGACCCGTACATCCTGCTCACCAACGAGAAGATCACCAAGGTGCAGCAGCTGATGCCGGTGCTCGACAAGATCATGCGCGCTCCGCGCCCGCTGGTCATCATCGCCGAGAACGTCGAGGGCGCGCCGCTGAGCATGCTCGTCCAGAACCACGTGAACGGGATCTTCCCGTGCGTCGTGACGAGGGCGCCGGGCTTCGGTGACCGGCGCCTGCGCAAGCTCGGAGGACATCGCCGCAATCACCGGCGGTTCCGTCCATAGCAAGACCTCGGCATTCGCCTTGGAGACGATGACCCTGGAGCATCTCGGCCGGGCGTCCCAGGTCAGGGTCACCGCCGAGCGAACCGCGATCATCGGCGGTGCAGGATCGGCTGACGAGGTCGAATTCCGCCTCGCCCAGCTGCGCGCTGAGCTGGAGCGAGCCACGTTCGGTATCGATGAGGATGTGCTCTCCGAGCGGATCGGGTCCCTGTCCGGAAAGGTGGCCGTGATCCGGGTCGGTGCGCCGACGAATGCCGAGCTCGCCGAGCTCCAGCACCGCGTCGAAGACGCGCTCTCGGCCACCCGGGCAGCCATGGCCGAGGGCATCGTGGCCGGCGGCGGCGTGGCGCTGCTGCACGCGGCGCCGGTCCTCGAAGAGCTTGATGTCAAGGACGACTACGCGATCGGGGTCGAGATCGTCCGCCGCGCGCTGAGCGAGCCGACGTACCTCATCGCCGCGAACGCCGGGTACGCAGGGCACGAGGTACTCGCGCAGGTTACCAACCTCGGTGTCGACGACGGGTTCGACGCCCTGGAGGGTCGCTTCGGCAACATGATCGAGATGGGCATCATCGATCCATTGCGAGTCTGTCGTTCGGCGCTGGAGAACGGAGCCTCCGTGGCCGGGCTGCTCCTTACCACGAACACGCTGGTCGCCGAGGAGCAGACGCCGTGGGGCGGCAGCCGAGCCTTGATGACCGAGTTCGGGCAGCTCGACGAAGGCCTGCACCAGCCGTCACCGGATTCCAGCACACCACAGTCGCTCGGCCTCGGCCCCTCCGTCGGGTGAGTCCGGATTCTGTGGGCCACCTGATGCGTCGGCCAGCCCGGCGGCGCGTCCGCGGCACCGCATGAAGGGACGCCACGATGCCCCAGGACGTGACCCCGACTCCGCCGTCGTACGACGACTGGACTCAACTGCGGCAATGGCGATGGCGGACCTCGCCGCAATATTCGAGGACCTGCAGACGACGCTGCGGTGCTGCGAGCGTCTCGTGTCCGAGCTGGCTTCGGGCGAGGCTGAACCCGACGACCTGACCCTCGAGGCATTCTGGACGACCGCGGTGCTGTCCTATGCCCGCTGCTTCTCGCACCGCGAAGGTGGCACCAACCTCACACCGGACGACGTCACGGCGACCGGGCTGGCGGGCGATGTACTGGGCTGGCACCAAGTCCTGCTTCAGCTCCGCGACCACTACGCCGACCCCGCCGTGAACCCCGGGAAACATTCTCGGTTGGTGTGTCCCAGGACGCCGACGGAAAGGCCAACGGGGTCGCCGTCACCTCTGCCAGACAGCCCGCTCTGGACGACCTGACCGTACGCCAGACCGGTGCGATCGCCTTCGAGCTGACTCGGATCGTCGACCGGCGCATCGCCGAGCACCAGGACGCCGTCTTCGGCGAGCTCGGCAAGATGACCAAGAGCCAGCTCGACCGGCTGCAAGTCGTGGAGGTCGCGGCGGAAACGTAAGGTGTCCCTGCTCCAAAGGCTCAGGGCTGAGCGAATGGAGGCGGTCCGAGGATTTCGATCCCGCCGTTCTTGGTGGCCGACGCGTAGATGCGGTCGAAATCGACGGGCCCGGAGCCACCGGCACCGGCAGGCTCGCTTGCGCCGTGGTAGAACGCCTCGCACGAGCCGGGTGTGTGGATGGTGATCAGGCGCGCCACGTCTGAGAGCACCATGAACGCGTGCGGCACTCCACGAGGTGCGAACACAAGTCCGCCCGCCGCGACCCGGTACTCCTGACCGTCCATGTGCATGAGGATCTCGCCCTCGAGCATGTACATCGTTTCGTCGGCGGGGTGGGTGTGCAGCGGTGTCACCTTGCCGCGCACCATGGATGCCTCCCACAGCGAAAAGGCGCCGTTGGTCTCGGTGGATGACGCCTTCCACGTGAGCAAGGCTCCGCCGTAGAACCAGCGCTTCTCGCCCTCGTCCGCGCCTCGGATGATGGGGGCCTGCGTTGTTGTGGTCATGGGTTCACCTCTCGCTTTGCAGTTCATGAGACTCACGTCTCACTCATGAGAGTGCAGTATCATCTGCGATGTGTCAACCCCCTACGAGGCCACCGGCCGCACCGAGCAGAAGCGCCGCACCGCGTGACGCCCTGGTAGCGGCCGCTCGCGACCTCGTCGCATCAGGCATCACGCCAACGGTCGAACAGGCTGCCGCCGCGGCGGTGATCTCACGCCCAACCGCATATCGGTACTTCCCGAATCAGCGCACGCTGCTCGCCGCCGCCTACCCAGAAACCGCTGCCGAAACCCTTCTCCCGGCCGATGCGCCCGAGGAACCCGCGGCCCGCCTGGCGGCGGTAATCACGGCATTTACACACATGATCGTCGAGACCGAGTCGCAGCAGCGCACGATGTTGCGACTCTCGCTCGAAGCCGACCCGGCAGAACGCGCGGCGCTGTACCTGCGGCAGGGCCGAGCCATCGGCTGGATCGAAGAGGCGCTTTCACCCCTACGCGGCCAGCTTCCCGAACAAGCGATACACAATCTCGTCCTCGCAATCCGCAGCGCTGTCGGCATCGAAGCCCTCAGCTGGCTAACCGATGTCGCGAAAGCTCACCCGTGACGAAGCAGTCAACCTCATGTCCTGGACGGCTCAAGCGCTGCTCCACTCCGCACTCAACTGGACGATGCCAGAAACCGCACGACCTGTTCCCGGTGGCAATCCTAAGCAAGACGTGACTGTGGGTCTCGATCTCGTGCGGGCCGCGAGCCCGTCCGCGCTGCCAGACGCTTCCCGGGCACGCCGCGCGGCGCACGACGCCACCTGGGAACTCGCGGGCGATGATTGCGGGGCGGGACAGGCGATCCTCTCGCGGAGTCGAGGCTTGCGTCCAGGGGTCGACGTGTCGCAAGCTCATAGTCCGTTGGGAAGTTGGCCGCATGACAGCGACAAGCGAAAGCATCGACGCGAGGGTGCGCTCAGCCGTCCTCGCGACCTACGCGGTCTTCATCGGTTCCGGGATCGCGTTCGCCAGCTGGGCGTCGCGCATCCCCCAGGTTCGTGACCGGTTTCGCCTCGACCCGTCGGAGTTGGGCATCGTGTTGTTGGCGATGGCTGCAGGTTCGGTCATTGCGTATTGCCGCTGTCCGGGGTGATCATCGGACAGCTTCGGTCCCGCTGGACCGTCGCACCACGGCGCTGCTGGTCGTCGCCGTGGCGATGGCCGTGGTTTCGCTCGGCTACCTGGTCGGGATGGTGCCGGTGGTGATCGGGCTGTTCTTGTTCGGGCTGGGGATGGGGGCATGGGACGTCGGGATGAACGTGCAAGGCGCGCTGGCCGAACGCAGGCTCGGCCGGGCGATCATGCCGCGATTCCACGCCGGCTTCAGTGTCGGAACGGTGGCTGGAGCACTGATCGGTGCCGGCATGGTGGCGTTGCAGGTGCCGGTTCCTGTACACCTGCTCGGCGTGGCTGTGCTGGTCGGCGTGGGCGTGCCGTTCGCCGTACGCGGATTCCTCGCCGGACGACGCCGAACAGGACAAGTCAGAAGGCCACGCTGAACCGGGTCGGCGCGGTCCACGCTGGAAGGCGCTGCATGCCTGGCGGGAACCGACGGACCCTGTTGATCGGGCTCTTTGTGCTCGCCTTCGCGTTCGCCGAGGGAACTGGCAACGACTGGATCGGCATCGCCCTTATCGACGGCTACGGCACCAGCGCCGCCGTGGGCACCCTCGGTTTCGCCGCGTTCTTGGCCGCCATGACGGCCGGCCGCTGGTTCGGGCCGCGATCACTGGACCGTTACGGGTCGGGTGATCGTCATCCGGGTGCTGACGGTGATCTGTCTGGTGGGTGTGCTGTTGTTTGTTTTTGGGACCTACGTCGTGGTCGCATTCATCGGCGCCGTGCTCTGGGGGTTGGCCTGGCCTTGGGATTCCCGGTCGGGATGAGCGCCGGCGCGGACGAAGCAGCGATGGCGGCACCCCGGGTCAGCGTGATCGCCTCGATCGGATATTGCGCGTTCTTAGCCGGGCCGCCGCTGATCGGCTTCCTTGGCGACCACTTCACCGTGCTCCGGGCAGTCCTCGCCGTCGCAGTGCTCCTCGCGGTGGCCATCATGATCACCGGCGCGGTTCGACCACCCGTCGGCACATCGGCCAGCGCACGCCACAGGCCCCCACTGACCGCTAGCGACCCTCGACTCGCCTGCCGCCGAGGAGCTTGGGAGATCGAGATCATCCGAACGAACGGCCGCGCGATCGGCGTTCAGCGACGCCCCGATGGGAGCATCATCCAAGCTTCTTCGGCGTGTCTATTGGCTGCACATCAGGCCCATTGTGTGAGCCAGAGCCTGTCGCATGGTTGTTCCTGGACATCCACAGAGAGGATTCTTGCCGTGTACGCGCTGATCGGACGCGTGGAGATCAAGCCGGGCCACGAAGACGAGACCCTAAACATGCTCCGCGACGGTGGAGTGAGCATGCTGAGGGCGCATGGAGGGGTCAATCGCCGGGTACTGGGCTCGCCCGGTCGAAGTGGCTTCCGGACGGCCTCGTCCAGCACTCCTTCTGGCTCTTTGACACTGAGGCCAACGCTCGAAGCGCCGAGGCGACATTTCTCACGTTACGCGAAATGCCCGACGCTCCCGCGACGTTCGTCAGTCTGGACGTGTGCGAGGTGGTGGGCACGAGCTGATCTGGGACAGGGCCGCGCCTCGAAGGTCACTGGCGGGGCCATCGTGCGTCGGCGTACGCCCCCTCTGTGCCCCCACATCGCATCCATGCACGATCATCCTCATGTCATGCACCAGGAGCAGCGGTCCCGCCTGGCTCAACAAAGCCATCCACCGCTCGCAACGAGAAGGTCAGAGGTTCGAGTCCCCTTAGTTCCACTCCTGGCGGAGACAGTCAGCCAAGTACGTTCAACAATCGGTCGATCTCGGCTTCGGCGGCGGCCAATGACGCGGCACTCTGCGCGGCGTACGGGGCGAGGTCGGCCACGCGGTCGGTCAGGGTCAGCTCGGCCAGCACCGGGTACACGGTCATCTGCATCGACTCGCGCGAACAGCTGGTTCAGCGCGGCGAGCTCGTGATCCACGTTTCCACTGTCCGGCCCGTACGACAGGCCCCGTCCGGAAGCGATCACGATCGGTTTGCCGACCAATGGCGCCGGATCGTCGGGAGGGCCGGCCGGAGCGGTCATTCCGGGCACATGGATCCAGTCGATCCAGGCCTTCAGCGTAGAGGGAACCGACCAGTTGTACATCGGCGCGCCGACCAGGACAACGTCGGCGGCCGGCAGCTCGCCGACCAACTCCTCCTGGTAGCGGTCATGCGCTGGATGCACCGATTCGTCGGTCGCTCGCAGGCTCGGCGCCCAATGCAGCACGCTGCTGGGCAGCGGTGCGGCGGCTGGTCGAGGAACAGGTCGCGGCGCACGGTGGCGTGACCGAGCGCGGCCCAACCGGCGGCGAACCGTGCCGTCAGTCGCCGGCTCGACCGAGCCGGTCAGGTCAGCTGAGGAGTCCAAATGCAGCAAGGCGGCCATGGAAGGAACGGTAACGGCTGCCGCTACCTGCCTGCTTCTTTCCGATGTGACAGCCTTTTTGCTGTCGACAAGAGCGGCCGACTTGTCTCGTGCCGCCTCATGCGAACCTGGACGCTTCTCTCCGAAATGCAATGGGTAACGGTCAACCACGAGCCCGGCAGCTACCCGTTCTGACCCACGACCTGGCAGCCTTAACGGGCATTTACCGCCCTCCCGCGGTCAGCAGCCTGAACGGATCACGAGTCAGACGACCTGCGGGTGCCCGCGGCTCGTCGCGGTTGGTGCCCGGACATCATCAGCAACCCGAGCCGCGGTCGGCAGGGACGCCTGGTGAACTGCCTGACACGTGCCGGACATCATGATCACGCCCCTATTGGGCGGGGACGCACCGGAATGCACCCGTGAGCACACCCGCCGTTCAGAGTGCTGTGATCAAGTTGCGGTCCTAGCTGGCGTTTCATGACGGCCAGTGAAGTCCCTTCTGACCCACGTAACCCGTGAAGGCCTTTGACTTCCGGCAGATCGGCTTCCGCGCCCTGCTGCCGAGCCCAGCCGGCCCAGCGACACCTCGTCCCAGACAAGCCCGCGCCTCCGATTTCGACTCGGATCGATGAGCTGGCTCGCCATGGCCACGGGCCCGCGGGAGTGAGCGCCGCGCATAGGTCTTTTGTCACGTCGACCGACGACCTGGGTCACTGGCGGCTGCGCGCCGGAGAGAGGAGTGTTGATGAAGGGAGGTGAAATTTGTGATGACTACCTCGACTTATCCCGTCAAGGTCGAACGCACAGCTGGATACCAGGCTCAGCCGTGGGTTGTGGTTGGTGAAGTGGCTGCTGGCGATACCCCACTACATAATCTTGGCCTTCTTGTGGCTGGCCTTCTTCGTGCTCAGCGTCGTGGCGTTCTTTTTGCGATCTTGTTCACCGGCCGCTACCCACGAGGGATCTTCGACTTCAACGTCGGGGTGCTGGAGATGGAGTTGGCGGGTCGGCTACTACGCCTACGGGGCTCTCGCGACCGACCGGTATCCGCCTTTCACACTGCAAAGACGTCCCGGACTATCCGGCACACCTGGAGATTGACTATCCGGACCGCCTCTCGCATGGCTTGGTCTTGGTGAAGTGGTGGCTGCTGGCGATTCCGCATTACTTGATCATCAGCTTCTTCTTCGGTGGTGGTCTGTACGTCGTGAGCGAGGTGGCCACCTCCGACCAGGCGCCCGTGTGGGTGTGGCGCGGTGGCCTGGCCGGACTGCTGGTCATCTTCGCGGCCGTCGTCCTGCTGTTCACGGGTCGCTATCCGCAGTCCATGTACGACTTCGTGCTCGGCATGAACCGTTGGGCGTTGCGAGTGGCTGGGTACGCGGGCCTGATGACCGATCAATATCCGCCGTTCCGGCTGGACCAGGCGGCCAGGAGCCGCAGGCTGCACAGCCGATCATGCCTTCGGCGCCTGAGGAGTCGGGTCGAGGCTGCAGATCCACCCGCTGCCCAGCCCCAGGGCGATTACAGCCCCGGCTGATGGCGCAAGAGAGGAAGTGGTTCAGCGATGAAGGCCCTGGTGGTCTATCGAGTCGATGTTCGGCAACACCGAGCAGATCGCCCGCGCAGTCGCGATGGGACTTGGCAGAATCAGTTCGATGTTGCAACTGGTCGGAGGTGTCCGATGCGCCAACGCGAACCGGATCCCGAGGTCGCGCTGCATCGTGGCGGGGTCCCACGCACGCGTTCTCCATGAGCCGGTGAGAACACTCGCGCCGATGCAATCAACAGAGGCGCGCACGAGGGCGAACGAGAGTTCGGCTTGCGTGAGTGGATGGCGGCGCTGCCGTCCGGCCAGCACACCGCGAAGATGGCCACTTTCGACACCAAGGTCGAAAGCATGCGCCATCTGCCCGGGTCAGCGGCGAAGGGCGCGCCGCCAAGGCCGCCCGCCGTCACGGGTACGAGTCCGCGGCGAAAGCGGAGACGTTTCTACGTCGGTGATATCGATGGTCCGCTCCCCTGGACGGTGAGGTCGATCGGGCCCGCGTCGTGGGGTCGGCAACTCGCCAGTGTCCATCGCGAGAGCAACCGACGCGGCGTCCTAGTGGGGACCTGGCATGTCGTCGATAGGTACCGCGCCGCCTCAGCTTTATCCCGCTCCTTCTCCACATGGAGACCTGCAATTAACGGGGTTGAGAGGTTGGGTGGCCCGGCGGCCTCTGACCGGATTCTTGGTGATCGTGCTTGGCCTGAGTTGGCTGCTCTTCTGTATACCGGTTCTTGCCTTCCATGGCGTCATTCCCGGTGCCAATCTGCCGGTGGAGGTTTTCGCGCTGGCGTCGACGCTGTTGATCATGCTGCCGACGGCTTTGTGGGTCACCTCGATCACCGACGGGCGGGCCGGGGTGCGCGCGCTGTTTGCCCGGGTGTTTCGTTGGCGGTTCGGCATTGGCTGGTGGTTGGTGGTGCTGTTTGGCCTGCCGGTGATCGCGCTGTTGCTCGGCTTGATCTTCGGAGGCTCGTTGCACACAGCGGATCTCGGGCTGGTGTTGATCAAACAACTCGGCTCGATCGTGCTGGCTGTGGTGGTGATCAATCTGTGGGAGGAAACGGTGTGGGCTGGTTTCTTCCAAACCCGCTTGAGGCCCGCTTCAACTTCGTCGTCGCCGCCGTGTTGACGGCACTGCCGTTCGCGGGTGTGCACGTCCCGCTGCTGCTCCTCGATGATCACGTGTCGGCGCTCTCGGTACTGACGGGCATCGCCGGCTTGTTGATCTTGGGCATTGTCGTTCGGCTGCTGATGGGTGTCATGCTGCGCGCCGCCTTGGACAGCGTGTTGGCAGTCGGGATCTTGCATCAGATCTTCGATGCCAGCAACAACAACGGCGGCCTGGTCGATTCCTTACTGGATGGCGTCGATGCCGGCAACATGACCCAGCTCGCCGCCGCCATACTGACAGTCTTGATCGCCGCGTGGCTGCTCTGGCGACGTCCCGGCGCATTCGCCAAACGCCGTGTACCTAGTTTTTAGTGTGGGCGAATGAGGGGCATAGATCGGATGACGAACGTGCCCTCCGGCACTTCGAGGCAACCGGCGATCCACTGTGGCGGCCCTACCACGAACGCGGTATGAACTGGTGTGGTGCCGCGTCGACAGCACTCTTCTTCGGACTCGGCTTGACACGATCCACGCGCCCTTTCGGCCGGATTCGGGCCGGCGAGGCGCAGCGTCCAGTGCTCGGCACTAGGTCGGAGGAAGCCGCAGCACGCCGCGTCGGCACTCCCCGGGGGCGAGGTGACGCCCACGATCTTGGTCGTGGATGACGACGCGGCAAGCCTCGCCGTGCTGACCGACGAGTTGCGCGCCAGACACGGACGTGACTATCGCATCCTGTCGGATTCTCATCGACCGAGGGGCGCTGAAGCACCCGGTGCCCTGGCAGAGGCAGGGAGAGAGGTTGCGCTGATCCTGGCCGACCAGTGGATGCCACATATGTCCGGAGTGGAGCTCTGCTCGCCGCTGCGCACCGCATCAACCGCAACGGCGCGCCGCGGCCTGCTCTCATCCAATGGGGTGACCGTCTCCTCGGCCGGTCCGATCTTGCGGGCCTCGGCGCTCGGCCACATCGACTATTACGTGCCCAAACCGGTCTACGTACCTGACGCGCGCTTCCATCGCACGGTCACCGAATTTCTCGACGAGTGGTGGCGGCTGCGCGGGCGGTGGCTCGAGGTGGTCCGGTGGTGGGTGAAGAGCGGTCGGCGCGTTCGCACGAAATCCGGGACGCGTTGCACCGATGGTCGCGTTGCCGGGCCGGCTTCTACAGCGCGCCGACTCGACCCAGGGGCAGGGAATTTCTCCAGGAGGTTGGTGCGGTTGGCGCAGCTGCCTCGTAGTGATCCTTCTTCATCGGACGTGTCCTCGCCAACCCGACCAACAGCGAGGTCGCCGAGGCGCTGGGCGTCACGGTCCATCCGGGCGCCCGCATCTATGACGTAGCCGTCGTCGGCGCGGGTCCGGCTGGCCTGGCGGCGGGGGCGGTGTATGCCTCCTCGGAGGGCCTGCAGGTCGCCGTGGTCGTGAGCACGAGGCGCTCGGTGGACAGGCCGGCACCTCGTCGCTGATCCGCAACTACCCGGGATTCCCGCGCGGCAATCGCACGGGGCCGAGCTGGCATTCCGCGCGTCTCGACCAGGGCGCGTGGCTGCCTCGGCGCCGAACTCATCTACGGCAACCCAGCCGAAGCACTGAGCGCGGACGCTGGCGGCCGCAATTCGTGACGTTGGCCGGCGGAAGCCTGATCACCGCCTCGCCATCATCGTCGCGTGTGCGGTGTGTCATATCGGCGTTTGGGGCTGCCTGGCCTCGAGGCCCTGGTGGGCGCCGGCGTGGCTCCGGTGGCGCGGCGGTCGCCGAGCGCTCATGCGCCCTGGCAGGGCCAGCGGGTGTTCGTGATCGGCGGCGGGAATTCGGCCGGACAGGCAGCGATGCATCTCGCGCGTTACGCGGAGCGGGTCACCATCCTGATCCGGTCAGACTCGTTGAGCCGGTCAATGTCCGACTACCTGATTCGCGAAATCGACGCTGCACGCAACGTCGAAGTGCGGCCATTCATCGACGTGGTTGGTGGTGGCGGTGACGGTCGGCTGGAATGGCTTGATCTTCAGGGATCGCACGTGCCGGGCGAGGCGAGAGACCGTGGCGGCAGCTGCGGTTTTCGTTCTGATCGGTGCGTGGCCGAACGCTGAACTGGCTCGCGGGCGTCGTTGCCCGTGACAGATGGGGCCACGTCCTGACCGGCGACGACTCTTCACTCAGGACGGCACAGCACTACGGCCGGACGAACGCGCCGCCCCCTTGAGACCAGCCTGCCGGGCGTCTCGCCGTTGGCGACGTACGCCACGGGTCAAGTCAAGCGGGTGGCCTCAGCGGTCGGCGAGGGCTCCATCGCCGTTCGCTCCGTCCACGACTACCCTCGCACCGTCCACAACAAGGTTCGCAAATGACAGGAGCCGGAAGTGGGATGCGGAGGAGAGGAGTATCGACCCTCAGAGCTGGGCCGCAGCTGATCAGCGCTCTCAGTCGGCCGTCGTCCGTGCTGTGGTTCGGGACGCACTCAAGGCTTGAATCTGGATCGTGGCCGCGGAACGACGGCGCAGCATCCACCCACCGCGTCGCTACGGCCAAGCCGAAGGGAATGCCCCGCGGGCGAGCGGTGGCTTTGCAACCGGCGATGCCGCCTCATCACGATGAGGATGGAGATCCACACCGGAAACACCCGCGCGCGCGACTCGCGACGCCAAACGATGCCCAGCCAACAGCGAAAAGCAGGTAACTCGAGATTGCACCAAGGGCAAACAGAATGGACGGATCACTCTGGAAGAACCTGCGGAAACGGGCCCTCTGCTAGCCACGGGATCAGCAAAGCTTTCGAACCACAGGCCTCCACCAAGAAACATTGTGCCGAGGACTGCGGTACAGAAGCCGAACGTGCCTTAGCCGCCCAGCCCTGTGGGCCTGCTTTCCGTGGACACCGATGAGGGCAAACATGAGTACGCAGAAGCCACACAGAAATAGATGACGCTGCCGCGGCGTTGAAAATGTCATTTTGCGCTGCGGCCAGATTCTTCTGTCGGTCGAAAGGCCACCAGATGGCCTGCCCGACGATCGGGCAGAGTGCCCGCTGCGATAGAGCAATACGTAACTGAACGAAGTA
>ERZ1370068.10421-contig-9121_pt1 | contig 43716 bp, 56 predicted proteins | sample MGYA00561227_ERZ1370068 | MGnify/ENA primary metagenome ERZ1370068 (study PRJEB38410, sample SAMEA6850437) | metagenome | study: Metagenomic assessment of the ecological functions of the soil: analysis of the soil microbiota associated with the...
GGTATTACTTCGTTCAGTTACGTATTGCTAAAGCTGCTGCGCTCGGTGAGGCGAACCGCGGACAGCGCCCCCATCCCGGTGTTCACGCCATAGACCGGCCGCCCGTCGCGAAGTGCCCGCCGCGGCCTCGTCGCAGCGCCGCTGCACCGCATCGCAGCAGGCCTGGCTCTACGACTGACGGCCTGGTAAGCGGCCACGGCGCGGATGAGCCCGAGATCGGGTAGCCGGCTTCGGTGATCGTGAGCAGCGGGCATCGCTAGCGGTACCGGAGCATCGTCCCGACGCCCTAGCTGCTCGGCGCGGCGCGAGGATCGCGAGGCCAACGGCGATGTCGAGGATGGCCAGCCCGCGATGCCAGAGCAGGATCCGCTCATCGGCCCGTTCCCGGCCGGGCACGCTGCCCGGTGACGATCTGTCCCAGCTCGGCGTAGAGCGACGCGGCCGAGAGCTAAGCCGCTGTCCACGTGGCGGCGCAGCGCGCCGAACCTTCCCGACTGCGCCTCCCGCCAGTCGTCGACCACCACCTTGTCCATCACGTCGAGCAGGTCGAAGCTCCACGGCGCTGACCGTGCCGTAGGAACGACGAAGGCGCCGGGCTTGACCACGGCCGGTGCGGAGCAGCGGCTCCGGCTCGGTGAGCCGCGACGCCTCGACCAGGATGTCGGCGCCGTCGAAGGCTTCCCCGGCGGTGGCGGCGACCCGGACGCGGCCCGGCATACCGCGGCGAGCTGCCCGCGCGAACGCCTCGCGGGACTCGGGTAGCGCGGCTGGTGACCCGGATCTCGTCCAGATCGAACATCTCGTCCAGCGAGCACGGCGTTCCAGAACGCGGTACCGCGCGCCCCGACGTGGCCGAGCACGCGGGAGTCGGGCCGGGCCAGGTGGCGAGCACCCACCGCGGTCATGGCGCCGGTCCGGCGCGCCGTGATCATGGTGGCATCCATGATCGACAGCGGCACGCCGGTGCCCGGGTCGTAGAGCGTCAGCAGCCCGAGCTCGCTGGGGAGCCCGACGGCATAGTTCGGCACGAAGTCGCCGACGACCTTGACGCCGCTGACGCCGGGCGCCGACAGATGGCCGCGGAGCACGTTGAAATGAGCGAGCGCCGTCCGAGTCCGGGACGAGGTGCACCCTCGGCTCCAGGACGACGCGCCCGTCACCGTGCGCGCGCACGGCATCCTCGACCGCCGCGACGATGTCGGCGTTCGAGATGCCGAGCGCGTCTATGTCGGGCCCGGACAGGAAACGAAGCCACAATTCGGAGGGAAGATGCGCCTGCTGTGGCCGACTCAGTGGTCACGTGAGTCCTCCCTCACGACCTCTACGGGATGGCACGTCGGCCGCCGGGTGAACGGTAAATCCATGCTGGTCAGCCGGAGGGTGGCCGCACGAGAGAACCCGCCCCGCAGCTGGCGAAGCTGGGCGGCAGGTCACTGGGGTCAGGGTCGGACGGGAGGGTAATCCCCGGCCAGATCGCGGAAACAGACCTCACCGGGACACCGGGGCGGGATGCGGCGATGAGGCTGGCCGTCTGCGCTGCCCGTGCCAGCGGCCGTGACGGATCGCCGACAGCGGCACGTCCTTCAGCCGCTCGCCGGTGAGCTGTGCCTGCCGCTCCCGGCCGGGCTGAGCGGGCCGTCGTGGGGCACCGCATCGCCGTGCCGGACCAGGTACAGGAAATGAGTCATTCGGCTGCCTCCGGGTTCAGCGCCAGCCATTCCACAGGTCAGCAGCCGAGACTACATTCCCGGCGGCTCCGCTGCCGGGGCATGGGGTAAGGCGGGCGGCTGGGTGCATTCAAATCAGCGACCCGGCGGGCCCTATGCCCGCCGCGTATGCTGTACATCGGCTGGGGACGGGTGGCAACTGATCGGCGTTGCGATTACCGCGCTATAGCGTTGATCTTGTACGGTGCAGCTAGCCGATCGCAGCAAGGGAGGCCGGGATGGCACAGAAGATAACCGTCGCACTGGAAGACGACCTTGATGGAGGCCCGGCGGATGAGACGGTGCGGTTCGGGCTCGGCGGCACCGACTACGAGATCGACCTGAGCACCAAGAACGCCGCGGCGTTCCGCAGGCAGCTCGCGCCCGTTCATCGAGCACGCCCGCAAGGCCGGGCCGGGGGCAGCGGCGCCGGCCCGGGCGGACCGCGTCCAGCCGGGAGCGCAGCGCGGACATCCGGGCCTGGGCGAAGGACCAGGGCATCACGGTCAGCGACCGCGGGCGTATCCCCGCGAGCGTGGCCGAGCAGTACGACGCCGCCGCAGGGGCCTGACCCGGGCCGATGCGCGGCGGCCCCGGCGAGCCGCGCGTCAGTCTCCGGCCGTGGTCTGCATGCATGTGCCCCGGCCACGGCCACCAGCTCTGCCCCGGGTGACATCGCGCCATGCTAAGGGGCTGATCAACCGCCACCGGGTGCTCTCTTAGGCTGCGGGTATGGGGCAGGTCGGGTGGGCACGGCGTCGTGGACGGACCGGACGCTGATCGAGTCGGGCTGGTACCCGCCGGAGGCGGACACGCCGGAGAAGCGGCTGCGGTACTACGCCCGCCAGTTCCCGCTGGTGGAGGTGGACGCCACCTACTACGCGCTGCCCGCCGAGCAGACCGCGCGTGGCGTGGGCGGCGCGGACTCCGGCCGGCTTCACCTTCAACATCAAGGCGTTCAGCCTGTTCACCCAGCACCCGACCCCGGTCGGGCGCTGCCCAGCCGACCTGCGCCCGGCGGCGGAGCAGACCGGCAAGGACCGCGTCTACCTCAAGGACGTCGACCCGGCGGTGGCCGACCAGGTGTGGGAGCGGTTCCTGGCCGCGCTGGATCCGCTGCGCGAGCGCGAGCGCAAGCTGGGCGCGATCTTGCTGCAGTTCCCGCCCTGGTTCCCGATCGGCCGGGCGCGCAAGGAGTACATCGTGGCCTGCGCGCAGCGGGCCGCGCCGGACCGGGTGTGCGTCGAGTTCCGCAACCGGACCTGGATGACCCCGGACAACCAGGAAGAGACCCTGGGCTTCCTGGCCGCAGCACCGGCTGCCGTATGTGTGCGTGGACATGCCGCAGGGCCACCGCGACTCCATCCCGCCGGTGCTGGCCGCCACCGCGCCCGATCTGGCCGTGGTCCGCCTGCACGGGCACTCGGACAAGTGGGACAGCAAGGACATCCACGAGCGGTTCGGCTACCGCTACAGCGACGGCCGAGCTGGACGAATGGGCAGCCCAGGGTCGCGGCATCTGGCCGACCGACGCCGACCACCACCCACGTGCTGTTCAACAACTGCTACCGCGACTACGCCCAGGTCAACGCCCAGCAGCTCGCCGCCCTGCTCAAGCCTGACCACCGCCTCCGGGAGAGCAATGATCAGAACCTGTGGATGGTCCTCGGCGGGGTGACGTGAAGGGCGCACCTGATTCACTCCAGCTTGACGCATGCCGATATCGGCATATGATGGCGGCCATGGCACGAGCAGCGACGACGTCGGACGTCTTCAACGCGATCGCCGAGCCGCAGCGCCGGGAGATCCTGGTGCTGCTGCGGGCGGGTGAGCGGCCGGTGACCGAGTTGGCCCAGGAGCTGGGGATGACCCAGCCGGGGGCGTCCAAACACCTGCGGGTGCTCCGGGAGGTCGGGCTGGTGCGGGACCGCAAGGCAGGCAAGCAGCGCCTGTACGGCCTTGACGCCCGCGGGCTGCGACCGGTCCACGAGTGGACCGGCGGGTTCGAGCGGTTCTGGAACGAGAGCTTCGACCGGCTGGACGCGTACGTGCAGGACCTCAAGCAGGCAAGGCAGGAGGAGTAGCTGATGAGCGCGACGGGACGAGGAGCGCCGGCGCAGTCCGCGACGGCCGACCGCGAGATCGTGATCTCCCGGGTCATCAGACGCCCCACGGGAGCTGGTGTTCGAGGCGTTCACCGAGGTCCGGCACCTGTCGCGGTGGTGGGGACCGGAGGGGTTCACCACCACCACGCGGGCGTTCGAGTTCCGCGTCGGCGGGGAGTGGGACTTCGTGATGCACGGACCGGACGGGACGGACTACCAGGAGTGGATCTCCTGGACCGAGATCGCCCCGCCGGAGCGGATCGCGCTGCTGCACGGTGAGTCCCGCGGCGACCCGAACGCCTTCGAGTCGGTCCTCACGTTCGCGCCCGACGGCGCGGCGACCCGGATCGAGATGCGCACGGTGTTCCCCACCAAGGAGCTGCGCGACGAGGCGGTCGAGAAGTACCACGCGATCGAGGGCGGCCAGCAGACCCTGAGCAACCTGGCTGCCTACGTCACCGAGATCGTTCGGAAGGGAGTTGAGGACTGATGGCCGGGAAGGTGTTCTTCAGCGTGTCGATGTCGCTGGACGGGTTCATCGCGCCCGAGTCCCTCGAGGACTTGATGGGGCAGCAGTGGATGGAACTGCAGCAGTGGATATTCCCGCAGCGGTTCTTCCGGGAGAACCTGAAGCTCGGCGAGGGCGGCGAGGAAGGGCGCGACAACGACATCGCGCGGGAGACGTTCGAGCGCACCGGCGCGAGCGTGATGGGCAAGCGCATGTTCGACGCCGGCGAGCAGGCGTGGCCGGAGGAGGCGCCGTTCCACACGCCGGTCTTCGTCGTGACGCACGAGAAGCGTGACCCCTGGGAGCGGCCGGGCGGGACCACCTTCCACTTCGTCAACGACGGCATCGAGACCGCGCTCGACCAGGCCCGCGAGGCCGCCGGCGACCGGGACGTCCGCATCGCGGGCGGCGGCGCAACGATCCTGGAGTACGTGAACGCCGGCCTGATCGACGAGTTCTCGATCGCGCTCTCACCCGTGCTGTTCGGCTCCGGAATCCGCCTGTTCGAGGGCGTGGACGCGGGCCGCGTGGCCCTGGAGCCGGTCCGCGCGGAGCCGACGCAGCGGGTGACCCACCTGACCTACGCAGTCCGGGAGCGGTAACTGTCTCGACCTCAGCGCTCCCCGCCGAGGTCAGCAGCGCGGTGAGATCCTCGACGCTCTGAGCGTCAGGAAGGGCGAGCGTTCGGGCCGCGATCTCGGCCGCGCGCTCCTCCGGGGTGTCGTTCAGCGAGGCGTGGGTGTCTGATTGCTGCCGCGGCCGGTGACCGGGATACCAGGTGCAGGCGTCCCGATGGCGGCGACGCGGCCGGTAGCCGAGCAGCGCGTTCAGCGCGCCGGTGACCTGGGCTGGGCTGGGGCCGCCGGGGACGGGCAGCCGTAGGCCGGGCAGCTGGGCCGGGTCGATCACGTCCAGGTCCAGGTGCACATACAGGGGCCGCCGGGCAGGCGCAGCGGCGTCCAGCTCCGCCGACCTCGCTGCGGCGGATCTGGGCGCCCGCCAGATAGGTGACCTCGGGCGGGTCAAGGTCGCGGGCACCCACCAGGGTGACCTGGCGCTCAGGCACGGCGCGCAGCCCGAGCCGGGCGGCGATCAGCGCAGGCCGGTAGCCCACCAGCAGCCGCAGCGGCAGGCCGCCCAGGTAGCCCGATGTCGTCGTCTCCAGGGTCTGGACGTCGCCGTGTGCGTCGAACCAGACGATCCCGGCCTCGATGCCGCCCGCTGCAGCCCGCTCATCGTGCCCAGCGCCGTCGTGCAATCGCCGGAAACCACCACCGGGCGGCCGCCGCGCCTCGGCCTCGGCCACCACCGTGGCCAGCCAGGCCCGAATACAGCGCGCCAGCCGGTCCCACACATCACCGGTAGGCAGATCCGCGGTGATCACCGTGTCGGGCGGCAGCGGGACATCCAGCTCGGGCAGGTACTTTCATCAAGGTGGTAAGGAACCTGGATAACGCTCATCCCGTCACCTACGGCAGGCAAGCGGACGGGCACTTGTCAGGCTGCTGTCGCGCGCCGCCAGGCTTTACATGCCCGGTCGGCAGCACGGCCAGCGCGGCCGCTAAAGAAACATATCATCCACCTGCAGAACATCTACGCCAGGCTGCAGGTGCCGAGCCTACCGCCGCGGTTACCCGCGCGTTCCCAGGCCTCAGATAGGTTATGATCAGTAGGCGATGGCCGCTCGGGCCAGCTTTGAGCAAGCTCCGCACGGCCCCAGGCCGTCGTGATCACTGCGGCCGCCGCGTTCGCGGGATAGTTTGGCCTGGTGACCACGGACAGCGGTGGAGCTCGAGGTCGGCGAGCCGGACGGTGCGGATCCTCAATCCGGGCCGGGTGTACTTCCCGGCCCGCGGCGAGACCAAGCTCGACCTGGCCCGCTACTACCTCGCGGTCGGGCGACGGCATCGTGCGGCGCGCTGCGGGAGCGGCCGTGCATGCTGCACCGGTTCCCGTCCGGGGTCGCCGGGGAGAAGGTGCACCAGAAGCGGGTGCCGGACGGCGCGCCGCCGTGGCTGGAGACGGTGCGGGTGCACTTCCCCGCGCTACGGCAGGCACGCCGACGAGCTGTGCGTGACCGAGCTGGCCAGCGTGATCTGGGCGGTGCAGATGTCGACGGTGGAGTTCCACCCGTGGAACTCCCGCCGGGCCGACACCGAGCGGCCCGACGAGTGGCGCATCGACCTGACCCGATGCCGGACTGCGAGTTCGCCACGGTGCGCCGGGTCGCCCACGTCGCGCACGAGATCCTCGGCGAACTCGGCGCTGACCGGCTGGCCCAAGACCTCGGGCGGCAACGGCCTGCACATCTACGTCCGGATCGAGCCGCGGTGGGGCTTCGCCGACGTCCGCCGGGCCGCGCTCGCCTTCGCCCGCGAGGTCGAGCGCCGCGCCCCGGACGACGTGACGACCACCTGGTGGCGCAAGGACCGCGACCCGACCATGCTCTTCGTCGACTACAACCAGAACGCCCGCGACCACACCATCGCCAGCGCCTACTCGGTGCGCGGCGTGCCGGAGGCGACCGTCTCCACCCCATCACCTGGGACGAGATCGACGACGTCGACCCGCGCCAGTTCACCATCGCCACCGTGCCCGCCCGCTTCGCCGAGCTCGGCGACCTGCACCAGGGCATCGACGACACGCGCCTACTCGCTGGACACCCTGCTGGAGTGGGCCGAACGGGACGGGCTCGACTGAGACGCACGCTGGGGCCCGTCACCGGCGGGTGCGGCTGACCGGGCATCCGGCGGCTCCCATCCGGGCGACGGCCCAGGCGGTCAGCGCGCCGCCGCAGTTCGTGGCGAGATGAAGCAGCATGGGCGCGGCCAGGCTGCCCGAACGCATCCGCAGCCAGGACAGGAGCACGCCACCGGCCGCCCGTCGCCGCGACGCCCGCGCTGACGGCCGGCCAGGGTCCTCCCCGGCCTGCCCGCCAGCCCGTTGACGCGAAGGGCCCCGGCGGTGGGGCGGATGTGCCAGATGCCGAACACGCCGCTGGTCACCGCGATCGCCGCGCCGCCGGGCATGACCCGGCCCAGCGCCGCCTGCAGCACCCGCGGAAGGCGGTCTCCTCCCACAGCACGGTGCCGAGCGGGATACGCGCGATGACCTGATAGGCGACCTCGCGACCGCTCAGGCCCGTGATCCGCTCGTCCCGGAGGACGGGGCGCGTCAGCCAAGCGCGGCGGCGATGAGCACCACCCGCAGGCCGCGGCGGCGGCCAGCCGGGATCCGAGCCGCAGGCCCGGCCGCAGCCCTTCGCGCCCGAGGCCGATGTCGGTGGCGGTCAGGCCGCTCGCGGCGGCCGCCGACAGGGCGGCACCGGTGGCGCCGAGGTTGAGCAGCGGTATACCGTCGGCGGTGCCAGGGCAGCATGGCGGCCGACGTTGTTGTACGCCGCCAGGACGACACAGGACGCGATCGCGAACCACTCACCTCGCCGCCGGGATCCCCGGCCCGCCGCCGTCCGCCAGCGGCCCATGCCTAGGACATGCCCTCAGCCGCCGGGATGGACGAGGCCGGTCTCGTAGGCGAAGACGACGGCCTGGGCGCGGTCGCGCAGCCCGAGCTTCATCAGGATGCGGCTCACGTGGGTCTTCACCGTCTGTTCCGCGACGACCAGGTAGTCGGCGATCTCCGCGTTTGACATGCCGCGGGCGACCAGGGCGAGCACCTCCGATCTCGCGTTCGGTCAGGCCGTCGAGCTGCTGGCGGCCGGGGCTGCGCGGCGCGCCCATCCGGGCGAACTCGGCGATGAGGCGCCGGGTCACGCCGGGGACAGCAGCGCGTCACCGGCCGCGACCAGCCGCACGGCCTCGGCGAGCTCGTCGGCGGAGGCGTCCTTGAGCAGGAAGCCGCTGGCCCCGGAGCGCAGCGCCTCGTAAACGTAGTCGTCGAGGTCGAAGGTGGTCAGCACGAGGACCTTCGGCGCGTCGGCCAGTCGCGGTGATCACGCCGGGTCGCCTGCAGGCCGTCCAGCACCGGCATCCGGACGTCCATCAGGATCACGTCCGGGCGCAGCTCGGCGGCCCGGGCGATGCGCCTCCTCGCCGTTCACGGCCTCCCGCTATGACCTCGATGTCGGGCTGGGCGTTCAGCAGGACGGAGAAGCCGGACCGCACCATCCCCTGGTCGTCGGCGACCACAACGCGGATGGTCACGGCGCACCCTCCGGGTCGCTGCCGAGCGGAAGAGCGGCGGTCACCAGGAACTCGCCGTCCGGGGTCGGGACGCGCCTCGAGGTGCCCGCCCAGCATGGCGGCGCGTTCGCGCATGCCGATGATGCCGTGGCCGCCGCTGTCGCTGCGTCCCGGCTCACCCGGCTGGTCCCACTGGGCCGGGTTCCCAGCGCGCACGAGTCGTTGCGGACCTCGATCACCAGGGCCGCCTCGCCGTAGTGGAGGTGCACCTGCACCGCGCGCGCCCGGCGCGTGCCGCATGGCGTTGCTCAGCGCCTCCTGCACGATCCGGTAGGCGGACAGGTCCACCCCCGGCGGCAGCGGCCGGGGGTGCCGCTGACGCCGCTGGTGACCGTCACGCCGCCGCTGCGCGCGGACTCGAGCAGGCCGGGCAGGTCGTCCAGGCCGGGCTGCGGCGCGATGTCCGGCCGCTCGCTCCGCAGCACGCCCAGCACGCGGCGCAGCTCGTTGAGGCCGCTCAGCGCGCTGGCGCGGATCTCGGCGAAGCTCTCGACCAGCTCCTTCGGCGGGTCCGGCGGTCTTGTAGGGCGCGGCCTCCGCCTGGATGGCGATCACCGACATGTGGTGGGCGACGACGTCGTGCAGCTCACGGGCGATGCGCTGGCGTTCCTCCAGCAGCGCGCGCTCGCCTTCGTGGCGGCGCTCGGCCACCGCCAGCTGCTCACGGCTGCTGCGCCGGAACCGGACGATGACCCCGCCGAGGATCAGGGCCACCGTGAGGATGACGGCGGCCGCGCTGGTCGCGCGTTGGTGATGACCGCACCGGCAACCGTGACGGCGCCCGCGCCGACCACCACCCACGTCTCGCAGCGGACGGTGACCGCGTACAGGCACAGGCCGTAGACGAGGACCCCGGCCGGGAGTAGGCGGCTGCGTCCAGCGAGTGCGGCGGGATCAGCAGGCCGGTCAAGATCATGGCGAGCGCGGAGGCCGACCACGCGGAGAGCGGGAAGCGGTTGCGCAGGAGGAGCGGCGCGCAGAGCACGAACGAGACCAGCAGGAGTCTGCAGCCGAGTGCGTAGTGGTGGCCGTGCCGGGCGTTCTGCGTCCCGAGCGCAGAGTTCGTGACGGCCGAAGGCGATGACCGCGATGAGCGCGTCGGCGACGGCCACCAGGTCGAACCGCCCGCGCCGCAGCCAGCGCGGGCGCGGCGTAGCGGCGCTCGTGACGCCGGCCGCGAGCGCCGGCCGCTGACCGCGCGCGCCGGACCAGTACTCCATGCCTTCAGGGTAGGGCTAGCGCCCGGCAGCGCGTTCCGTGCCCCCAGCGGCGTATCTGCGAGGCCATACCCCGGTAGGGGTCGTCCGTCGGCGGCGCGGTAAGCCCGCGCCATGGCGGCGACACTGGCTAACCCTCCTGGTACCCGCGCGGCAGCCGCGCAAGTGCGGCTCCGCAGGGCGACGCTGACTAGCCGCACGCGTCCGTAATTTCCTGGCCAGCACCCGCTGACCAGGAAGGACGCTCCCATGAGGCTCCGCCGCATTGCCACCGTCACCGCGGTGGCCGCCGCTGCGGCCGCCACCGTGTTCGCGACCACGGCCGCGCTGTCTGCCCGCCGCGCCGAGCGACCCGATGCAGCCGCTGCCCGCCCTCACCAGCCAGCGCGCTGGCGGCACGCTACGCCGCCGACTCCGCCGCGATCGCGAAGGCCGCAGCGCTCGGCACACCGGATTGGCGACCCGGCCCTGGCCTGTGCGCTGGACGCCCTGCGCGGCCGGCACTTCCTCAGCTTCGACCCGCGCGGCCCGGGTGGCGGCGATCGAGGTCATCGGCGACCTCGCCACCGCGACGCGGGTGGCGATCCTGGTGCCCGGCTCCGACACGTCCCTGGCGACGTTCGATTCCCGGGGCACCGGCCTCGCCAGCGGGCGCGGCCGCGGCCCTGGCCGCGCAGGCCCACCGGCTCGATCCGGGCGCCCGGCTCGCGGTCATCGCCTGGCTCGGCTACAGCGCCCCGGCCACCTTCAGCCCGGCCGTCATGACGTCGGGCGACGCCGGGCAGGGCGCGGGCGCTGCGGCCGCTCGTGACCGAGCTCGCCCGGCACGGCGCGCCAGGTCGCGCTGCTGTGCCACAGCTACGGGACGGTCGTCTGCGGCCTGGCCGCGCCGCACCTGCCCGTCACCGACATCGCGGTGTTCGGCAGCCCGGGCATGGACGTCGCCTCGGTGCGGCACGCTGCACACCAGCGCCCGGGTGCTGGGCGGGCCGGGGCGGCGGCGACTGGATCCGCCACGTGCCGCACGTCCAGCTGCTCGGGCTCGGCTTCGGCCCGGACCCCACTGCGCCCGCGTTCGGCGCCCGCCCGTTCGGCTGCGGCGGCGGCGGGCACAGCGGCTACTTCCGCCCGGGCGGCGTGGCGCTGCGCAACCTGGCGCGCATCGCGCTCGGCGACCCGGCCGGGGTCACCCGATGACCCGCCCCGCCGCCGCTGGGATCCGCGGGCTGGCGCCCCGGATCGACGCCGCCACGCCGCCGCACCGTGACCGCACCGTCGACGCGCTCCGCGCCCTGGCCATCGCCGGGGTCATCCTCGGGCACTGGCTGGTCACCGCGCTGGTGCTGAGCCACGGCCGGGCGGGTGACGCGGTGCACGACGCGAGCCCGCTGGCGTCGCTGCCGCGCCCTCACCCCGCTGTCGTGGATCTTCCAGACGCTCGCCGTCTTCTTCCTCGTCGGCGGCTACGCCGCCGCCCGCGGCTACACCGGGGACTACCGGGCCTGGCTGCGCACGCGGCTGGCGCGGCTGTCCCGCCCGGTGGCGGTGCTGGCGGCCGTGATGGGTGCCGCTCGGGATCGGGCTGGGGGTCGGCGGGGTCCCGTGGGCGACCGGAAGGCACCCTGCTCCGGCTGGTGCTCGATCCGCTGTGGTTCCTGGGCGTGTACGCCGGGCTGACGGCGCTGACCCCGACTGGCCATGTGCGCTGGTGCGCCGGTTCGGCGCGTGCGCGGCGGCCTTCCCGCCGCCGTGGTCGCCGCCGTCGACCTGGTGCGGTTCGGCCTCGGCAGCGGTCACGCCTGGCTCGGCTGGGTCAACGTCGTTGCGGTAAGCTGGCTGGTCCCGTACCTGCTCGGCATCGCGTGGGCACAGGGGGGCGTTCCGCGGCGGGCGGATCCCGGCGCTCATGCTGGTCGAGCGGTGCCGCCGCCACGGCGCGCGCTCGTCGGCTGGGCCGGGTACCCGGCGAGCATGGTCGGCGGTGGAACGGCGCGGCACATCTCGAACCTGAACCCGCCCACCCTGGCCGCGGTGACCTTCGGCATCGCCCGAGTGCGGCCTGGCGCTGCTGCTGCGCGAGCCGCTGGCCCGGTGGATGCGCCGCCCGCTGGCCTGGGCGGCGGTCGCGACGGTCAACCTGTCGGCGATGACGCTGTACCTCTGGCACCAGACCGCGTTCCTGGCCGTCACCATGGCCGGGCTGGCCATCGGCCTAAGCTGCCGGGCCTGCTGACGGCCCCGTCGAGCGCCCTCTGGGTCGCGCGAGCGGCTCGTCTGGCTGCTTGGCGTTTGCCGCCGTCGCTGGCCGTCCTGTGGGTGGTGTTCCACTGGCCGAGCGGCGCCGGGCGCCGGCGGCGCGGGGGGCTGGGCGCGGTGGGAAGATGGCAGGCCGTGAGCGCGGTTCGCCGCGCAGTCTGGAGGTCTGATGAGCGCCGACGACGCCAGCGCGCTGCCTGACCTGGTCGCGGGACGGCTCTCCACGGCGGTCGTGTCGGACATCCTGGACGACCTCGGCCACCGTGAGCACGTCCTTGACCCTGCCATCCGCCCGCTCGGCGATGCCCCGGTGATCGCAGCTGGGCCAATCCCTTCCTCGTCGCCGAGGTGGACGAGATCCCCGCCGAGCTCCTACACCGGGTGAGATCGCCGCGATGGACGACATCGCACCGGGCGACGTGGTCCTCGTCGCGGCGAGCGGCTCGGCCCGCGCCGCCTGCTGGGGCGAGCTGTTCTCCAGCGGCGGCGCTGCGCCCGGGCGCCCGCGGCACCCTGATCGATGGGTACTGCCGCGACGCGCAGGTGATCGCCGCCCTCGGCTACCCGGTGTGGTGCCGCGGGCTGCTGCCGCTGGACGTCAAGGGCAGCTTGCGGTGACCGCGTGGCGGCAGCCCGCCGTCGTCGGCGGCCTGCCGGTGCGGCCGGGGATCTGGTGGTGGCCGACGCCGACGGCGCGGTCGTCGTCCCCGCCGGGCTCGCCAGCCGAGACGGTCGGGCGCGCGCTGGACAAGGTGTCGAAGGAGAACCGGGTGCGGGACGCGCTGGCCGCGGGGAGCACCCTGCGCAGCGCCTACGACCGGTTCGGCGTCCTGTGAGCGGCCGTGCGTCCCGGCTCGGGCCCGGGTACCGGGTCACGGTGTTGCCTGCCCGGCGGGCGCGCGCGAAACGATCGGGATGGATATGGCTGGCCCGGCCGCAGCCGGTGCGGTGTGGCCAAGGCTGACCCGGGGTGCGAGGAGTGAGCGATGGCGCTGTTGCGCAGCTACGTGCGGCGGGGCGTGGGTGGCGCGCCGCCACGGCGATGGGCGGCCGGTGTTCGACGCGGTGACGGGCGAGGAGGTCGCCCGGGTCTCCGTCGGTCGGCATCGACATGGCCGCGGCGCTGGAATACGGCCGGCGCACCGGCGGCCCGGCGCTGCGCGAGCTGACCTTCCACCAGCGGGCGGCGCTGCTCAAGTCGCTGGGCTCGATGCTGCGTGAGCACCGCGAGGAGCTGTACGCGCTGTCGGCGCGGACCGGCGCGACGCTGTGCGACGCCAAGTTCGACGTGGACGGCGGCATCGGCGTGCTGCTCAGCTACGCCAGCAAGGCCCGGCGTGAGCTGCCCAACGACACCGTCTACGCCGAGGGCGCGGTCGAGCCGCTGGGCAAGGGCGGCCAGTTCCTCGGCCAGCACATCCTCACCCCGCTGCACGGGGTCGCGGTGCAGATCAACGCCGTTCAACTTCCCGGTCTGGGGCCCGCTGGAGAAGTTCGCCCCGGCGTTCATCGCGGGCGTGCCCAGCCTGGTCAAGCCCGCCAGCCAGACCGCCTACCTGACCGCGCGGCTGGTCGAGCTGATCGCCGAGTCCGGCCTGCTGCCGGACGGCTCGCGTGCAGCTGGTCTGCGGCAGCGCCGGCGACCTGCTCGACCACCTCGGCGAGCAGGACCTGGTCGGCGTTCACCGGCTCGGCCGTCGACCGCCCGGCAGCTGCGCGCGCACCCGGCCGTGGTGGCCCGCTCGGTCCGGTTCAACGCCGAGGCCGACTCGCTGAACTGCTCGATCCTCGGGCCGGACGCGGCGCCGGGCACGCCCGAGTTCGACCTGTACGTCAAGCAGCTGGTCGCCGAGATGACGGTCAAGGCGGGACAGAAGTGCACCGCGATCCGGCGCGCGCTGGTGCCCGGCGCGCTGGCGGACGAGGTCACCGACGCGGTCGCGCGGCCGGCTGGCCGAGGTCGTGGTCGGCAACCCGGCCGAGCGAGGGCGTGCGGATGGGCGCGCTGGCCAGCCGCGAGCAGCGCGAGGAGGTACGCCGCTCGGTCAAGCGCGCTGCTGTCGGCCGGACGGCTGGTCTTCGGTGACCCGGACCGGGTCGGAGGTGGTCGGCGCCGACGCCGAGCGCGGCGCGTTCATCGTCCCCGCTGCTGCTGCGCTGCGACGACGCCGACCGGGCCGAGCCGCACGAGGTGGAGGCGTTCGGCCCGGTCAGCACGGTCATCGGCTACCGCGACGCCGCCGGACGTGGTCGGCTCGCCGCGCGCGGCCGGGGCAGCCTGGCCGGCTCGGTGGTCACCGCCGACCCCGGCTTCGCCCGCGAGGTGGTGACTCGGGCTGGCGCCCTGGCACGGCCGATCTGCTGGTGCTCGACCGGCGACGACGCGCCGAGTCGACCGGCCACGGCTCGCCGCTGCCCGTGCTCGTGCACGGCGGGCCCGGGCGGGCTGGCGGCGGCGAGGAGATGGGCGGCATCCGCGGCGTGCTGCACCACATGCAGCGCACCGCCGTCCAGGCCAGCCCGCGGATGCTCAGCGCGGTCACCGGCCGCTGGGTCACCGGCGCGCCGCGGCGCACCGACGGACGCGCACCCGTTCCGCAAGCCGCTGTCCGAGCTGCGGCCCGGTGACAGCGTCGTCGCCGGGCCCGCGTACGGTGACGCTGGCCGACATCGAGCACTTCGCCGAGTTCACCGGCGACACCTTCTACGCGCACATGGACGACGAAGCCGCCGCGGGCCAACCCGTTCTTCGACGGCCGGGTCGCGCACACGGCTACCTGGTGCTGTCCTTCGCCGCCGGCCTGTTCGTCCAGCCCGACCCCGGCCCCGTGCTGGCCAACTACGGCCTGGAGAACCTGCGGTTCCTGACGCCGGTCTACCCGGGCGACGCGCTGACCGTGACGCTGACCTGCAAGCAGATCACCCGCGCGAGGACAGCCGACTACGGCGAAGTCCGCTGGGACGCTCGGCTGTGACCAACCAGGACGGCGCCCGGTCGCCACCTACGACGTCTCGACCCTGGTCGCCAGGACTGGCCGCCGGTGACGCCGGTCACCCGCCGCCGCTCCCTGCCGCCCTGTCCGCGGCGGCAAGCCGCCGGGACCGCGACCACCATGCGCTTCGGTCCGTAGAACGGCTGCCGCGCGCCCAGGCGCGTCGGGTCGATGCCTATCTTCCAGCCGCATGGCGAACACCATCGGCTGCTCGCCAGCTGACAGCGCCTCCCTCACCGACGTAGGGCTGCCAGCCTTCGACGATGTCGGCCTCCATCGCCTTCCTCGCCGCCCCGGAGCTTGGGCGACGATCGGGCCCATGGGCGTGAGGTTGATGTACTGCCACAGGAATTCCGCCGGAGCGGGGAGCCGCAACGGTCGCCTGCTTGATCGGTGGCGGTCACGTGCCGCAGGCCAGCGCCGCGCAGGATGGCAGCCAGCGCGCCGGGGTCGTGCATCGAGAACACGGCGCGAACGAACCCGGCCTGCAGGTTTAGCGCGTCGATGTGCTCGACGAGGGGCGCGTTCCAGGGATCTCGAAGGGCGGCTGGATCGCGCCCGGTGTGCTGATCACCGCCCGGCCTCCGGGGATGAGCGTGCGGCGCATCTCGGCGACGGCCGCTTACCGGTCGGAGATGAACATGAGGCCCATCTGGCAGAGCACGGTGTCGTAGGTGCCGTCGGGGAATGGCAGGGCGGCGGCGTCCCCGATGTGCCAGAGCCGAGCCCACCGCGGCCGCGGTGTGCGCCGCTTCGTAGGGCATGCCCAACGACCGCCACCCGGCCGCCGCAGTGCGCAGCTCGGCGAGGGCGGCCACCACGTCGCCTTCGCCTAGCCAGTACCGTGCCCAGAGCATGAGCGGCCATGGCCAGCAGCACGGCCGAGGACCCACCAGCCGCGACCGCCGTCAGCTCCCCGGCAGCCGCTCGCGCCCCGTCCAGATCTCCGCGGCGCGGCGTATCTCGACCGCGGCCGCCAGCAGCGCCGGTCGCTCCAACGGCTTGCGATACTCCTGCAGCGCCCGGCCGATCGTCACCACCGCGGAGGGCGCCTGACCCCGGGTGAGCTCGAGAAGAGCGATGCCCGGTACCGGGTCGTGCCCGTAGCGGCTCGCCTGCCGGTAGTCCGCCTCTGCGTGATCAAGATCGCCACGGAGGCGGTGAAGCTCGCCTTGCTGGTAGTAGGCCAGGCCGACGGCTGGGTGCGGCGGATCCGCCAGGTAGCGGCACGCCGCCCCCGCGGTGGTGATCGCCTCAGACCACCGGCTGATCGATCTGCTGCAGCTGCGACCGGTGAACAAGGCACTGCCCGCGATACGGCACCAGATCCGGCTGCGCGTCGCACCAGTCACCCAGCGCAGCAGTCCACTCCGACGCGCGGCCGATGTCGTGGAGCCGCAGGCACTCGATGATGACCGCGCAGTACACGATGCCCGCCACCACCGGCCCGACCTCGCCGCTGGTGACCGACACCATCACCTCGTCGAGCTAGCCGACCCCCTCGGACATCTCGCCCATCGCGATAAGCGCTTGGCCGTGGCCGAGCACCCCAGCGCCCGAAGATCGGCATCAGCGGAGCGCCTGCCGACCGCCGCGGCCCGCAACGCGAGATCCGCGGCCAGAGAGGGTTCGGCGTCGAGCGCGCCGAGAAGCCTCGGAATCAGCACGTAACCCGACGCCGCGCAGTCGAGGCCCCGCCTCTGCGAGCATCCTCTCGGCTCGCGCCAGCCATCCGCCCGCCCTGGCCACCTGACCCTTCAGGAGCAGGCACAAGGCCAGCAAGGCCGCGCAGCGAGCCGCCGTCGCCCTATCGCCCGCCTCGAGCGCCGACCGGTGAGCATATTCCCACGCGTGTGCGCACTCGTCGTCCTCGCCGACCAGATACGCGGCCACCGCCAGCCGCTCGAAATCCTCCGCGGGAAGGGGACCGGCCCCAGCCGCCGCCGACAGCGGCGTCATACGCCTCTCGCCACGCCCCGCGGGCGAAGGCGCCACGCGCCGCATCGACCACCGATCTCATGCCGAGTTCATTCTTGCTCACCACCGAGGAGATGCCCCGGCCCGCTGTTTCAGGCCGGGCAGCTCCCGTGCACCCAGGTCCCGCCGATACGCCTGCGGACGTCCTGCCCCGGCGCCACGGGCAGTCCGCAGCGCCCGCATCGCTGGCTCAGCCGCGCGGGCCGCGGTACCGTCCAGCCCTCTAGCGGCGGCGTCTTTCTGGCCGGGCCAGGCCGGGCGGGCGGTTCCCGCGGAAAGCCCAGCCCACCGGGGCAGAAGTGTTCCAGGTGCGCCTCACGCACCTTCTCGTCGATCCGCATGGCTCCTCCCATCGTCTCAGCATGGGAGGAGGGGGGACAATGTTCCCGGCGAGACGGGCCCTCGCTCACAGGACAGCGGCCGCGGCCAGGGCGTGACGTTCCCACCAGCCCAGCTCGGGTGCGGGGCTGTCCGCCTTGTCCCAGCCCAGCTGGAGCATGGCGCCCAGCAAACGACAGCAGCAGCTGCCGGTCGAACCAGCCATGCGGTGCCGATGCCCTGGCGCTCGAGGGCGGCGCGGTAGGCGGCGATGGCCTGTCTCCTTGCCCTGGGGCAGGCGGGCGCTGTTGACGAGACAGGTACCAGGCCAGGTCGGCACACGTGCGGGCGTCAGCCCCGGAAGGCGCCCGCCCGGTGCTGGCGCGGGCTGACGCCGCGGACGCGCTTGAAAGCGGTGCTGAGCGCGAACGGGCTGCCGTAGCCGACCTGCGATGCCACGGCGCCGATGGTGACGCCGGGCTCGCGGAGCAGGTCGGCGGCCAGGGCGAGGCGCCAGCTGGTGAGGAAGCGCCATGGGCGGCTCGCCGACGAGCTCGTTGAAGCGGCGGGCCAGGCTCGCGCGGGACACGCTGGCCGCGGCGGCCAGCTCGGCCACCGTCCATGGGTGGGCCGGGTTGTGGTGGAGCAGGCGCAGGGCCCGGCCGACGACCGGATCGCCGTAGGCCCGGTACCACCGCGGGGCCTCGGCGCCGGGGCGGGCGAACCAGGCCCGCAGCACCGCGATCAGGAGGAGATCGAGCAGGCGGTCGAGCACCGCCTCCTGGCCGGGCTCGTCCTTGACGATCTCATCGGCCAGCAGCGGGATCAGCGGGCAGTCCCAGTCGCCTTCGCGCAGGACGAGCACGGCTGGGAGCGCCCGCAGCAGGCGCTGGCTGACCTCGCCGTCTAGGTGGTAGGTGCCGGTGAGCAGCACCGTGGCGCCGTTGGGGCTGTTGCCCCAAGTGCGTACCCCCAGCTCGGTCATCTGCTTGAGCTCCCGCCCGTCGGGCGAGGTGCAGCGCTGGCCGGGGTGGATGACGTGTCCTGCGGCGGCGTGGCTGGGTCGTCGGCGACGGTGTAGGGATCAGGGCCGCGGATGACCGCGATGTCCCCGTGATCGAGGCGAACCGCCTCGCCGCCGTCGGGCAGCGATCCACGCCTGGCCGCGGACGACCGCCACCAGGGTCAGCGGCGCCTCGTCCTGGATGCGCAGCGACCAGGGCGGGTCCATGCTCGAGCGCAGCAGGAAGCGCCTCCTGCGCATGGGGTCCGTCCAGAAGCCCTGCGAGCGCGTCCATGACAAGACTCTAGACGCTCACGCATGTTTCTGCTTAATCCAGCCATGGACACTCTCAGATGGAGGTCGCCTTAACTGGGTGGCATGAACAGAGACCTAAGCACGCAGCGAATGGCGGCACCGGCGCCATGGCGGCGTCGGCTCGACCGGCCGGGACGATGGGCGATGACCGGCCTGCTGGCGTGGGTGACGCTAGGGACGGCCCTGGGCTGCGGCCTGTGCGCAGGTGTCTTCTTCGCGTTCTCGGCCTTCGTCATGCCCGCCCTCGGCCGCCTGCCCTCGGGCCAGGGCATCGCCGCCATGCAGTCGATCAACAAGCTGGCGGTCACCCCCGCCTTCATGACGGCACTGTTCGGGAGCGCCCTGGCGTGCGCCGGACTGGCCACCTGGGGCGTGGTGGCCTGGGGCCAGCGCCCCGCCCCTGGCTGCTCGCTCGGCGGCGTGCTCTATCTGGTTGGCACGATCGCAGTGACGATCGCCGCCAACGTGCCGCTCAACGACGCGCTGGCGGCCACCCGCTCCGACGGCACCGGCGCCGCCGACCGCTGGCGCAGCTACCTCAGCCGGTGGACGGCGTGGAATCACCTGCGGGCCGCCGCTGCGCTCGGCGCCACCGGGCTGCTCACCGTGGCGCTCCAGCTGGGCTGAGGCACGAACCCGGCCCCCACCCCCGGCCGTATCCGGTGCCAGGGTGGTTAAAGGCCGCGCTGGCGCGGCGGGGCGTGTCCCATCAATGCGGGCGAACCGGCAGCGGCGGGCGCCGTACAGGCTAATCTCCAGCTCCGCACCGCTGCATGAGCGGCCGGACGGTGAGGCCGTCGCCCGCCCACGCGCCGCCGGACGCCGGTGACACGGTCCGCGGCGGGGCCAGAGCCTGACCGCGAGGGTTGCCGTCCCGCGGGCCTCGCCGTCAGCGGCGGCGAGCGTGGCGTGGGCGTGCAGTTCCTCGCTGTAGTAGGTGCCAGCTGGCGGTGCCGCGGTACGGCGGCTCGCCCGCGCGCACGTAGACCTCGGGCGGCTCATCGCCGACGATCTCCTCCAGCCGCAGCTCGCCGCTGTAGCCAGCCTGGAGCCGGATCGAGCTGACGCTGCCGAGGCCGCGCCAGCTGCCGTCGGACATCGCCGCGTAGCGGTACGTGGAGCCGCCCTCGACGTGGGTGACCGTGCCGTCGCCGACGGCGCCGATCGCCAGATGAGTGTCCAGTTCGGGGAGTACCACAGACCGGTGACGGCATAGCTGGGCGGCCAGCGCGGCGCGCTCACCGAGCCGGGCTTACTGCGGCACCGGGGCGGCCACGCCGGCCAGCCGCTCGGCGATGCGCACGGCGATCTCGGCGGGGAACGTGTCGTCGCGGTTGGCCAGCACGGCAACGCCCACACCGCCGTCAATCAGGTAGGCAAGCGCCGACCGGAACCCGTCGATGTGGCCCGAATGCAGATAGACGCGACGCCCGCCGACGGCGGTGATCTCCAGGCCGAGCGCGTAGGGCAGCCGCTCGCCCGTCGGCCAGCACGGCAGGCTCAAGCAGCCCATCGCGGATGTCGGCGCCAAGCACCGCGCCGGTCAGCATGAAGCGCTGCCATCCGGCGAGATCGTGGACCGAGGTGACAACGCCGCCGTCGCCGACCACCTCCTCGGTGATGTCGGCCCGCCGCCAGCTGCCATCGGGCCCGGGTGTATAGCCGGTGGCCAGCGCGGGCACCGGCATCGTGAGGTCATCGCGGAAACGGGTGGCGCGCATGCCGAGCGGGCCGAACAGCCGCTCCGCGGCGAACTCGGCCAGCGAGCGCCCGCTCACCCGCCGCAGGGCCGCCGCGGCGAGGACGAAACCGCTGTTGGAGTAGGACCAGCCGGTGCCGGGCGGGAAGTTGAGGCCGGTCTGCCCGGCCAGCAGGCGCATGAGCCGTGCCTCATCCATGCCCGCAACCGGCACGCCCGTCAGCTCGCACAGCGAGTAGTACTCCCGCAGGCCGCCGGTGTGGGACAGGCACTGCCGCAGCGTGACCGGGACGGGCAGCAGTAACTCCGGCAGGTGCCTGCGCACGTCATCGTCCAGCGACAGCACGCCGTCGCGCTGCAGCAGCAGCAGGCATGCGGCGGTGAACTGCTTGCTCGCGGACGCGATGTCGAAGATGGTGCCAGCGACCGATCGGGACGTCATGCTCGATCACCGCGCAGCCGACGGCGGCATGTGCCACCAGTGCCGCCCCGGTAGACACCGGCCGCGTGGCCCGGGCCGCCGTCGGTCACATACGGCGCGATCAGGCCAGCGAGCTCTCCGGGTCCACCGGCGGCACTTTACCGCAGCCGTAGCGCTGGCCGCGCTGGCTGGCGAGGAGTCGGCGCAGACGGCCGTCAGGGTGACCGTGCGCGGCACGGGCGGGCCGTTAGGATCGGGTCGATGCGGCGCGAGTCTTCCACGGTGGTTGTGCTGGTCGGCGAAGTAGGCGAGGGGCTGCTTGACGGGCTCGGCCGCTCCCCGAACGTCTCGGTCGCCCGCGCCCCCGCCGCCCAGGGTGGCCAGCCCGGGGGAGTCCACGGCGCGGCCCGGATGGGAGGCGGGCGCGCTGGCCATGCGGGAGGCGGCCCGGCGGCGGTCGACCTACGTGATCGTGCCCGATGACCCGCTGGCCGAGGTGGCGGCCGCCTGGCGGGCGATGTGGGACGTGGCGGGCGGGCCGGGCGGGGCGGCCGGGTTCGAGGAGCGTGCCGCCGGAGGCGCTGGCCGCCTGGCGGGACAAGCGGTTCGAGCTGCCCGACTACTACCTGGTCATGGCTGCGGCGCACAGCCCGGCGGTACCGGCCCGGACCTGTACCTGGGCCCGCTGCGCGCCGCGCGCCCGCGCCGGGTCGCCGTGGCCGGTGTCGCCGACCGCCCGGCCAGGCCGCCAGCCTGCTGGACACGCTCAGGTCGCTGGAGCACGGGCCGTGGTGGCCGCCGCTCGATGAGCTGATCGATACGGCCCGCCGCTTCTACGCCGGCTGGCCTCACCGAGACGCAGCCCGCCCCGGCCTAGCCATCCGGGCCACGTGCGGCCAGGCCCGCTGGGCCGCCTGCCCGTCGTGGCTAAGCGCGTAGCCTGTGTCCGGTGCGCGATCCGGGAGGGGACCTCGATGGCTGACGCCGACGACGTGCGCCGCCTGGCGCTGGCACTGCCCAACGTGGTGGAGATCGATAGCGACGGCTTCGACTTCCGGGTGGGCGGCAAGGGGTTCGTCTGGTCCTACCCCGAGCGCCAAGCCCGGCCAGCCGCGGGTGATCCGGACCGACATCGCGGTGCTGTACGTCGGCGATGAGGCCGAGAAACAGGCTCTTCTCCTCGGCGAGCCGCGGATCTTCTTCACCGCGCCCGGCTACGACGGATGGCCGCTGGTGATGGTGCGGCTGGCCGAAGTGGGCGTCGAGCGCCTGGCGGAGCTCGTGACCGATGCGTGGCGGATGCGTGCCCCGGCCGCGCTGGCCCGCGAGCTCGGCGAGGCGGGCGGCCCCCGGGCGCAGGGCACTAGCTGAGTCGCGGCTCCGCCAGCGGCGCCTCACCGCTGGCCGCCGCCACTGCACGGAGCGGGCGGGTCTGCGCCGCACGGCCAGGACGTCCGCTCAGTCCCGCAGCACCCATAGGCACTGCGCGCCGGTGTCCCCGACGTTGCGCCAGGCGTCGATGCCGCGGCGGGAGGCGAGCAGGGTCTCGCCGCGGCGCAGCACGGGACGGCCCGATCCGAGCATTACCTGGACCAGGCCGCTGACCACCCCGACGAGCTCGGCGCCCTTGTGGGCGAAGGGGGCCTCGACGGTCGCCGCTCGCGGCAGCGTGACGAGGTAGGCGCGCAGGCCCGCCTCGGCGTCGTCGAGCAGCGGCAGGACCGAGCCTCCGGGCGCGCCGCTGGGGCCGTGGCGCCTGCCGATCCGGTAGTCGGGGCTGACCTCACCGCCCAGCAGCTCATCGAGGGTCACGTTGAGGCGCCCGGCCAGGGCGAGCAGCGTCTCGAGGGAGAGCCCTCTTCCCCCGCTCCACTTGGGAGATGGCGCTGGGAGACACGCCGGCGAGGCGGGCGAGATCGCTCTGGCTCAGCTCCCGGCGCAGGCGGTAGGCGCGCAGCGCCATGCCGACCCGCGCCACCGCCTGGGCTGGCTGCAGCTGCGGCGTCCCATCCTGGACCGAGTAGCGGAACAGCTGGCCCTGGGTTCCGGGCGGGCGTCCCTCGGCCTTGCTGATGCGGATGCGGCCCTCACCGACGACGATGATGCACTGGGTGATCTGCTCGATCTCGCGGTTCAGGGTCCGGTACTGGCTCGCCCCCGGCACCGACCAGTAGGCGATCGCGCCCAGGTCCAGCAGCATCGGGCAGCAGCGCCCGAAGAAGTCGCCCGCGGTCCGCATCCCCCACCGGCCCGCCAGCGGCTCCAGCGAGTCGAACAGCAGCAGCGGGCGGCGCGTCCGGGTGCAGAACTGCCGGGCCGCCTCGAGCAGGCCGCGGGGGCTCGCGGCCGGCGTGCCCTTCCGCGCGTCGACGATCTCCAGCCAGGGCCACCGCGCCTTCACCTCGGCGGGGTCGGTCGGAGGCGACGACGTACCCGGCGGCGCCGAAGTCCTCGCGCCGCTGGGCGATGGCGTCGTAGAACAGCCACTGGGAGGAAAGCTCGCCGCCCTCCCACACCCAGACGACGTTGTCACCCCAGTACAGGCCGCCGAGCGCACGATCCAGTTCGGCAACGCCGGTGGCGGCGGTTTCATTAGCCATGCTTCAAAGGATACGGCAAACAGGAAGCCACAGACCAGCCCCAGGAGGGCCGCTGTCGGCTCCGGAGCACCCTGCAACCCACGCTGGCGGCGATCGCCTGTATGCAGCAATGCTGTCAAGAAGTTTGTAATCTAGTCTCTTTTGCTTTAGCGTTGGCCTTCAAGCGTGAGATCCCGTCCCGGCACCACCAACGGCCGGGCGGGCAGAGTAAAGGAGCATCCCGCGATGACGTACACCGACACCATGCTAGGCTGACCGGCACCAGGCTTAGCCAGCGACACCGGCACCACCACCCCGCTCTACCTACCGCCGGGTGCTCATCCCGATCCAGGACGCAGCCCAGGCCGAGCACGCGGTGGAACTGGCCCGCCGGGCTAGGCGCCAGCGAGGCCCGCGTCCTGCACCTCAACCTCCGCGAGAGCTACGGCGGTCGGCGCTTCGCGCTCGAGACCGACTCCACGGCCTCCAGCGTCGTCGAGGCAACCGTCTTCGAGCTCCGCATGGCAGGCATCAACGCCACCGGGCAGGTCCGCCCCGCCCTGATCGACAGGGCCGCCGACGAGATCATCGCCGAGGCCACCGAATGGGGCGCCGACCTGATCGTGCTCGGCTTCCGCGCCGCGGCGGGCTCACCACGCGGCTGTTCGGCAGCGTCACCCTCAGCGTCCTCCAGCACGCGCCATGCCCCGTCCTCGTGGCCTCCCCAGCCTAAGCAGGCATCGCCTGCGGCACGTTGAGATAGCGTTCCCCTGGTCAGCCGCCCGCCGCTGCGGCCTGAGAGGGAATCCCTGTGGGCTTAGCCGTCCGGACGTGACGCTCAGCCCTCAGGATTTCCGTGGCCCTCGCTCGTAGCACTCGTTAGCCCCCACCGCCCGCAGCCTGTATCAAGGGCCGCGCTGGCCTGCACTGCTTCATTGGCGACACTGTCAACATTGAGGCGGGGAGACGATGCCGACCGCAGGTATCAACGCCGGGACCGGCGACGCTGCGGCCGTGGCATGGGTGGCCGACGGGACACCGCCCCGGCCAGCGTCACCCACCGGGGATGCGGCGGGCGATACCGCAACTGACAGGCTTAGCCGCTGGCCATGACCGGGCTCAGCCCGAGGCCAGCGGGTGGTGGCGGGCGTGGCGGGCCCGGTTCGGGCTCGCCGAGGTGTGCGGCACCGCCGGGGCGGTCGCCGGTTTCGCCGCCGGGTACCTGCCCACCGGGTCGGTCCTCAGCGCCGCCGCCCTGGCCACCGTCTGTGAGGTCATCGCCTTTACGGCTGCGTCGGGACGAAGACGGCACTGGCGGCTTGCCGGGCAACGGCGCATCTGGCCGGGTGGCGCAGGCTGGCCGCGGGCGGGTGGCACGCGGTCAAGGAGCAGCTCGCGTCCTGCGCGGTCGCCGAGGCCCTGGACGACTTCCTGATCCGCCCCGGCTGCATGGCCGGGGCCGCGTGGCTGCTGCGGCCGCTGCCGGGCGGGGTGTGGCTCGGGTTCGTGGTGGGAAAGCCGCCGCCGACGTCGCCTGGTACGGCATGGAGGCCTCGGCGCGCTGGGGCGTGACCCGGTCGATCGCGGCCCGGCGGTCGGCCACCCCGTACCTGCTGCTCGACCTGGCCCGCGCCAGGGAGAGCTTCCGGGCGCTGGCCGCCGCGCTGCCGGGGATGGCCGTCCACTACGCCGTCAAAGCCAACCCACACCGCTCGGCTGCTGGCCTGCCTGCACCGCGCCGGGTGCCGGTTCGAGGCCGCATCCTGGGCGGAGGTCCGCGCGGTGATCCGGGCCGGTGTGGACCCGGCAACGGTGCTGTTCACCCATCCGGTCAAGCCCGCCGGTGACATCGCCCGCGCGGGAAGGCGGGGGTGTGGCGGTTCGCCGCCGACAGCGACACGGAGCTTCACAAGATCGCCCGGCATGCGCCCGGGTCAGCGGTGCTGCTGAGGCTGGACACCGGCGCCGGTGGCACGGTGGGCGACCAGGGCAAGTTCGGGGTGCCGCCCGGGCAGGTGGTGCGATTGGCGCGGCTGGCCAGATCCCTGGGCCTGGACCCGTACGGGCTGGCGTTCCACGTCGGGTCGCAGATGATGGACCCAAAGGCGTGGGACGACCCGATCCGCCACTGTGCGCAGATCATGACCACCCTCGCCGCGGACGGGATCCGGCTGGCGATGCTCGACGTGGGCGGCGGGTTCCCGGTCCGCTACGACACCGACCCGCCGCCGCTGGCGGAATACGCCACCGCGATCAGCTCCGCGGTCGCCCAGCTGCCCTACCCGGTGGCGCTGGCGTGCGAACCCGGACGGGCGATCGCCGCGCCCGCCGGGACCATGGTCACGTCGGTGATCGGCGCTGGCTGGCGGCGCGGCACGCTGCGGGTCAGCCTGGATGTGGGCGCGTTCCACGGGCTGATCGAAGCGCTGGAGTCCGGCCGCGAACTGCGGTTCCCGGTGGCCGTGCCCGCCGCGGGTGACCGGACGCTGGTCCCGTGCACCTGACCGGGCCCAGCTGCGACAGCCAGGACACCATCCTCGACCAGGTGTGGCTGCCCTCGCCCCAGGCCGGTGACCGGGTGCTGATCGGGAACAGCGGCGCCTACACCACCTGCTATTCGGGCCGTAGCACGTTCAACGGCTACCCAGCCCCCGCGGTCAGGATCAAACGGAGGGCAGCGTTACGCCATCACCGGCGCAGCGGGGAAGGGCTGCCGCCCGCCCGGCGGCGGCCTTCCTCGACCCACTGCGGGATCAGGCTGAGGTCGGCCCCGGCATCGATGCAGAGCTGGGCGGCCTGCAGGTGCCGGGCCTCATCCCGGCCGCCCTCGTGGGTGCCGATGGCCAGGTCGGCGCTTTCCGCCAGCAGATCGGCCCGGCCCTGGGCCACCTGGCTCAGCGTCGCGGCGGCTTCTTGCTGTTCGGCCCCGGACAGCTGGCCGCGGGCGAGGCGGCGCGCCACGCCGGTGATCTCGGCCAGCAGGGCCTTGTCCCGTTTTGATGACGCCATCGCGCCATGCTAGAAGATGTGTTCGATAAAAATCAAGAAGCTGGCGCTATGTGACCGGCTGGTAACGGTGCCGCAGGTGCCGCTGCGACAATGGGGCTGGCAGGGCCCGGTCCTCGACCTGCGCCGGGCCTAGCCGTCGAGGACGATCCACTGACGGCTGTCTGGTCATCCATCCGGCCATGATCCCGCGCCCGCGCCGCCCGCCGTGGACGGGGACGCATCCGTCAGGCTCGTTTGGATACGTGAACCGCGATGGCGCCGAAGACGAGCACCATGACCCCGTAGATCCCCAGCGGGGCGGCGGCGGCGATGCCGAACGCGCTGGCGGCGATGCCCGCCGCCACCGCGAAGTCCCGCATCGTGGTGGGCAGGACGACGGCGGTGCGCCGCCCCGGCGCCGCCCCGCGGGCCAGCAGCCACCCCAGCACACCGGCGCTAAGCCAGGAAGGCGAGCAGGGCCACGGCCACCCGGCCGTCGCTGGCATGAAGCCGCAGCTCGCTGGAGATCTCCCAGAGCAGCACCAGCAGGCTGGCGATTCCGAGGATCTCGATCAGTGAGCGTTCCCGCCCGCCAAACGGATCGAGGGTGCATCGCGCAGCCCGCGATCAGGGGCAGGGCCACGACGAGCGCCAGCGTGGACAGGAGCGCGAGCTGCGACACCGCGGTATGGGCACCGAGCAGGGCCAGGATCGGCCCGGCGAGGAGGACTGTCAGCAACGTGGACGCGACCAGCAGGCTCAGCCGCCACCACGACCTCGCCGCCTAGCCATGCCGGTGAGCGCCACGGACGCCACCTCCGCCGGGGCCACGCCCGCCGCCAGCACCCCGCCCTGCAGCGCCGCCCCGCTGACCAGCCTGCTGGCCAGCCAGGCCAGCACCGGCAGGGTGACGGTCGTGACCGCCAGCACGAGCACCATCCGCCCGGCGGTCGCGCGCATGCCCCGGATGTCGGCGAAGGTGACCGACGAGCCGGTGCAGAACACCAGCACCGCCAGGGTGATCAAGATCGCTCCGTTGGCGTCCAGGCGCCGTCCGGGTTCGGGAACCACGACGCCGAGCCCGGCGACGATCAGAACCAGGGGCAGCAGGAACCGGTCGAGAAACCCGGCCACCCCAGCGAGCCGGGGCTGCAGGCCGATCACGCCGTCGCTGCTCGCCACGTCCTCACCTCCCGAGCGGATGCACCGACCACGCGCTACCGGGCCCCGGCATGGCGCGCCTCCTTACCGGCGTGACCAGTTTGCTGGCAAACCCGGTACGGAGCAGCCGAAACCCTGAGACTGGGCCGTCGGCCCGGCTGACGGCACGGCGGGCCTGACCGGCCGGGCCCCGCTTTGCCCCATGTCCCGGACCGGGCGGGCCGTGTTAGCCTCCTCGCAACCAGGCGCTGATCAGGTGCGATGACGGGACGGGACGTAAGCGGATGTGCGGGATCGCCGGTCTGCAGCTCAAGAATCCGGATCTGTATCCGCGGCTGGGCGAACTCGTCGTCCCCATGCTCGACGTGCTCGCCTCGCGCGGCCCGGACTCGACCGGGGTGGCGGTCTACCGCCGTGACGCGCCGCCGGGTGAGCAGAAGTACTCGCTGTGCGCACCCGCGCCGGATTACGACTGGGCTAAGCTATGTCTCCGCGCTGGAGGCCGCCGGTAGAACGTGGTGCCGGTGGAGTTCCGCCCGCGCGGCCGCGACGGGGTGATAGTGACCTCGATCGGCCCGGACCGCGGGCCGGAGCTGCTGGTCGAGCATCGACCCGTCCGTCCGGCTCTTCGGCTACGGCGCGGCCATCGAGGTGTACAAGGACGTCGGCCCGGCGGCCGAGGTGTGCGCCCGCTACGGCGTGGCAGCGCGATGGGCGGCTACCAGGCGCATCGGCCACACCCGGATGGCGACCGAGTCGGCGGTGACCACCGAGCACTCGCACCCGTTCGCCGTCTGCGCCCGACCTGGCGCTGGTGCACAACGGGTCGTTCTCGAACTACGCCAGCGTGCGCAGGCAGCTCGCGCGCCGACGGCGTCCGCTTCGACACCGACAACGACTCCGAGGTCGCCGCGCGCTACATCGCCCGGGAGATGGCCGCTGGCGCGGATCTCACGGAGGCGCTGCGCGGCGTGCATGAAGGTCTTCGACGGCTTCTTCACCCTGCTGGTGGCCGCCGAGCGGTCGCTCGCGATCGTGCGCGACTCGTTCGCCTGCAAGCCGATGGTGGTGGCCGAGACGGCCGACTACGTCGCGGTGGCGTCGGAGTACGTCGCCCTGGCCGACCTGCCCGGCGTGGACAAGGCCCAGGTGTTCGAGCCGATGCCGGAGGAGATCTACACATGGCAGGCGTAACGGCGGTCGAGCTCAGCTGCGCGGAGCTGCCGGTCCGCGAGCTGAACGCGGCGCTGCGCGGGCTGCCGGACGGCACCGCCGTCCGCATCACCGAGCCGCGCGGGCGGCACAACCTCGCCGTCGGCCTGACCGGCCGCCTCGACATCACCATCGCGGGCAACGCCGGGTACTACATCGCGGGCCTGTCCGATGGCCCGGAGGTCACCGTCGAGGGCTTCGTCGGCTGGTCGGTGGGCGAGAACCTGATGTCGGGGACGGTGCGGGTGCGCGGCAACGCATCCGAATGCGCGGGCGCGTCTCGGCGCGCGGCGGCCTCATCGTGATCGACGGGGACGCATCGTCCCGGGCCGGGATCTCGCTCAAGGGAGGCGAGATCGCGATCGTCGGCGACGCCGGGCACATGAGCGGGTTCATGGCCCAGGCCGGGACCATCCTGATCGGCGGGGACGCGGCCGATTCGCTGGGCGACTCGCTCTACGAGGCCGTGATCTACGTCGGCGGGAAGATCCGGTCGCTCGGCGCCGACGCGCGGGTCGAGGAGCTCGGCGGCGGGCGACGTGCGGCGGGTCCGGGAGCTGGCGCGACGCCGCCGGCTTCAGCCACATCTCCGCCGGAGGACGTGACCAGGGTCGCGTCGGCCAAGCAGCTGTACAACTTCGACGCGCTGAAGGACCAGAAATACTGATGGAGCCCGAACTGCCGCAGACGCCCGCGCCACGCAGCGCCGGGCAATGGCCGCCCGCTGCCGTGGACGGGCACCGAGCGGAGCTACAGCTTCCCGCCCGAGGTGATCGGCCAGATCCAGCGAGATGGCCGAGGTCGGCCGGTACGAGATACGCGGGTGGGGCGCCAAGCGGCGGATGCCGACGTTCGACGACCTGGTGTTCCTGACCGCCTCGCTGTCCCGGTACCCGCTGGAGGGCTACCGGGAGCGCTGCGACACCACCACCGTGCTCGGCACCCGGCGCGCGAGCCAGCCGCTCGAGCTGGCGATCCCGATCACGATCGCCGGGATGAGCTTCGGCGCCCTGTCCGCGCACGCCAAGGAGGCGCTGGGCCGGGCGGCGACCGCGGTGGGCACGTCCACCACCACCGGCGACGGCGGCATGACGCCGGAGGAGCGCCAGGCGTCCCGGCTGCTGGTCTACCAGTGCCTGCCGTCGCGGTACGGGTTCAACCTGACCGACCTGCAGGCCGCGGACGCCATCGAGGTCGTGATCGGGCAGGGCGCCAAGCCGGGCGGCGGCGGGATGCTGCTGGGCCAGAAGGTCAGCGACCGGGTCGCGGCCATGCGGACCCTGCCGCCGGGCATCGACCAGCGCGTCCGCGTCGCCGGCACCCGGACTGGACCGGCCCCGACGACCTGCGGATCAAGATCGAGGAGCTGCGCGAGGCCACCGGCTGGGAGAAGCCGGTCTACGTCAAGCTCGGCGCCACCCGGGTCGAGCACGACGTCAAGCTGGCCGTGGCGGCGGGCGCCGACGTCGTGGTGGTCGACGGCATGCAGGGCGGGACCGGGGCGACGCAGACCGTCTTCATCGAGCACGCCGGGATCCCGACCCTGCGCCGGCCGTGCGCATCGCCGCCGAGGCCCTGCGGGACATCGGCATGCAGGACGAGGTGCAGCTGGTCGTCTCCGGCGGCATCCGCTCCGGCGCCGACGTGGCCAAGGCGCTGGCGCTCGGCGCCGACGCGGTCTCGATCGGCGTCGCCGGCGCTGCTCGCGCTGGGCTGCAACCGGCCCACCTACCGCGCCGGCGGGCGGGACCACGACGCCACCGCCGGTTACGCGGCGATCGGCACCGCGCCCGGGTACTGCCACCACTGCCACACCGGCCTGTGCCCGGTGGGGGTGACCACCCAGGACCCCGAGCTCGAGCGCCGCCTGGACCCGGAGACCGGGGCCCGGTGGATGACGAACTACCTGAAGGCGCTGACCATGGAGCTCACCGCGCTCGCCCGGGCCTGCGGCAAGTCCAACGTCCACCACCTCGAGCCCGACGACCTGGTGGCGCTGACCGTCGAGGCCGCGGCGATGGCCAGGTCCCGCTGGCGGGCACCGACTGGATCCCGGACGGGGGACGGCCGGGCATGAATATGCGACCCTGCCGGAATCTGCGGACGAAAGGCCCTGGATCGGCGGACGTTTCGCGTTCATCGTAGGGAGACAGGAGTGGCCCACGAGAGAGGCCATCCGCGAGCGAATGAGGCTGACTGATGTACGAGCGAATCCTGGTGGCGCTGGATCACTCAGCTGCGTCGGAGCGCGTGCTCGCCGCGGCACAGGAGCTGGCCGTCCATGTCCAAGGCCAAGGTGTGGGTGCTCCATCTCCGTGGAGCGCGAGGTCATCGCCCAGATGGGCGACGTGCCCGCCGAGACGAGCGACGAGGCGACGGAGGCGGTGGACGGCGCGGTCAAGGGCTGACCGGGCTGGGCGTGGAGGCCCACGGCGAGGTGAGGAACACCACCTTCGGCCATGCCGCCCGCGAGATCATGGAGGACGCCAAGGAACACGACGTGAACGTCATCGTGATGGGCTCCCGCGGCCGGAGCGAGCTGGCCGGGCTCGTTCCTCGGCAGCACCGCGCACAAGGTGATCCACCTGGCCGACCGTCCCGTGCTGGTCGTCCGCTGACCGATGCCGCTGGCGTGCGTGCTCCAGCACATCCGGTGCGAGCCGCCCGGGCCTGTTCGGCGGGCCGCTCCGCGACCGCGGTTTTCTGGTCGAGACGGTCGAGCTGGACGAGGGCGGGTGCCTGCCCGACTGGCGCGAGGTGAGCCTCGTGCTGGCGATGGGCGGCCCGATGGGCGCCACGACGAGGCCGCGCACCCCTGGCTCGCCGCGGAGAAGCGGTGGATCGCGGCCGCGGTGCGGTGCCAGCACGCCCTACCTCGGCGTGTGCCTCGGCGCGCAGCTGCTGGCCGCGAGCCTCGGCGCGCGAGGTGCGCCCGGGGATACGCCGGAGGTCGGCGTCCTGCCGGTCGAGGTGACCGCGGGCGGGCGGGCCGACCCGGTGTTCGGCGTGCTCGGCGACCGGTTCCCGGCCCTGCAGTGGCACGGCGACACGTTCGCCATCCCGCCTGGCAGCCGTCCACCTCGCCCGGTCCGCCGCCTACCCGAGCCAGGCGTTCCGGTTCGGCGCCGCCGCGTACGGCGTGCAGTTCCACGTCGAGGTCACCGACGCGATGCTCGCCGAGTGGCGGCAGGTGCCCGCGTACCAGAAGTCCGCCGCGGCGGTGCTGGGGACGGCGGCTTCCAGCGCCTGGCCGCGGCGTTCGCGGCCGCCCGGGACCTCGATGGCACGATCGGCCTCGACTCATCGTCCACTGCCTGGCTCGACCAGGTCAGCAGCATGAGTTAACCATCACGAGACACCGGCTTAGCCACCAGTGAACAAGCGGGACGGCGCGATGCTTGTGCGGCGCAGACATGCCCAACGCCGCCATCTTCCCAACGCCGCGCGGTGACCGTACTCTCAAACCATCGTGTCGTCCAAGTAAACATTGTCCACTCTCGCGCTGATCTTCCGGAGCGCTGAGGCGGTCCCCGCGGCCGCCTTAGCCTGGTTCTCCGGTGGAGAACCTGATCGATGGCCGCAGCAGCCGCAGACCGGTCACTGACCGCAACGGATACTACGGAGAGTGCACATGCCAGACGTTGAGGCCGAGCTTCGGGCCCGGGCAGAGTCGGACGGCGTCGAGTTCTTCTTCGCCATGTTCGTGGACATGCACGGCAAGCCGTGCGCCAAGATGATCCCGGTCACGGCGCTCGACGTGCTGCTCGGCGGGGCGCGGCTTCGCCGGGTTCGCGGCCGGGCCGATGGGGCAGAGCCCGGCCGACCCGGACATGATCGCGGCGCCGGACCCGGCGTCGTACACGCTCGTGCCGTGGCAGCCGGGGCTGGCCGTGCTGCAGTGCGACATCCAGGTCGAGGGCGAGCCGTGGCCGTATACGCCGCGCCTGATCCTGAAGGGGATGCTGGACAAGGCGCGCGAGCGCGGCTACGTCTACAACGTGGGCTGCGAGGCGGAGTACTTCCTGGTCCGTCGGCGGCGACGAGGGCGGCATCGAGCTGGCCGACCCGCTCGACCGGTCCGAGCGTGCCCTGCTACGACGCCAAGGGCCTGACCCGGATGTTCGACCACCTGTCCACGGTGTCGAGGTACATGAACCAGCTCGGCTGGGCGAACTACGCCAACGACCACGAGGACGCGAACGGCCAGTTCGAGCAGAACTTCGCCTACGCCGACGCGCTCACGTCCGCCGACCGGCTCATCTTCTTCCGCTACATGGTGCACACGCTCGCGCACCGGGCAGGCATGGCCGCCACCTTCATGCCGAAGCCGTTCGGGAACCTCACCGGCTCCGGGCTGCATCTGCACTCGAGCCTGTGGGACGCGCAGACGGGCGCCGAGCTGTTCGCCGACCCCGCCGACGCCCGCGGGCCTCGGCCTGTCGGAGCTCGCCTACCACTACATCGGCGGGCTGATCGAGCACGGCCCAGGCCATGGCCGCCGTCACCTGCCCGACGGTCAACTCCTACAAGCGCTTCGGGGTCGGCGCGCCGCAGTCCGGCGCCACCTGGGCCCCGGCCTACGCCACCTACGGCGGGAACAACCGCACCCAGATGCTGCGGGTGCCCGAGGGCGGCCGGGTGGAGAACCGGGCCTGCGACGGCTCGGCCAACCCGTACCTGGCCATGGCGGTCCAGCTGGCCGCCGGGCTCGACGGCATCGACCGCGGCCTCGACCCGGGCGAGCCGAACCGCGACAACCTGCACGTCGTGCTTAGCCGAGGAGGTCGCCGCCGCGGCATCCGGGCGCTGCCGCCGACCCTGCTGCACGCGGCCGACGAGCTGGTCACCGACGACGTGCTGCGCGAGGCGCTCGGCAAGACGCCGGACGGGGACTACATCGACTACTACGCCAAGGTCAAGCGCGAGGAGTTCCAGCACCTGGCACTCCGTGGTGAGCGACTGGGAGGTCGAGCGTTACCTGACGCTCTTCTGAACGAACTGCCGGACGCTGGCGGTAAGCGTACCAGAAGGAACGAGGAGAGACCATGGCCTCGATCGACGGCGCAGTGCCCGAGCAGGGCCTGGCCAAGGGCACCAACTGGTGGGGCGCGTTCGTCATCGGGCTGGCCGGGACGATCCTGGTCACCGGCATCGCGCCGTACCGTGGTGCAGGGCATCGGGGCGCTCGGCATCATCCTCATGGGCGTGATGACGATCGTCGGCTGCTTCCTCTGCTTCTGCCTCGGCCGAGCTGGCCACGATGTGGCCGGACCGGACCGGCGGCATCCCGTCGTTCGCCACCGAGTCGTTCCGGCCGCTGGTCGGCGACACCGCGGCCCGGCACTTCGGCGGCGTATCGGGCTGGGCCTACTGGCTGGGCTGGTTCCCGGTCGCGCCGATCAACGTGATCCTCACCGCGTCCTACCTGGCGGTGCTGTTCAACTTCAGCCCGGGCCACACGATCGATCCGGTCGGCACCACCTGGGGCACGCCGATCGGCATCACCATCGTCGCGATCTGCTTCGTGCTGCTGATAGCGATCTTCATCCCGGCCTACCTCGGGCATCCGGCTCGGCGCGGCGTTCGCCACGGTGCTCGGCGTGCTGTCGATGCTGCCGATCACCGTGATGATCTTCCTGCCGTTCTTCAAGCCAGAGCTCGATCCACTGGGGCAACGTCGGCGGGCTTCCACGCGCCGCCGGGAGTGCACGTCAGTACCGTGACGTTCATCGCCGCCTGGTTCTTCCCGATCCTGTGGAACGTGATCGCGATGGAGGCCGCCGCCTGCTACGTCGGCGAATGCCGCGGCGGCGGCGCCGGGACGCCAAGATCGCGCTCACCGCCGAGGGCCTGTTCGGGGTGTTCATCTACATCGCGACCCCGCTGATGTTCGTCGCCGTGCTCGGCGCTGTCGCTGACCACGCATCGACCCGCTGACGATGTACGTCACCTACACCGACAAGATCTTCGGGCCGGGCTCGTGGGTGGAGTGGTTCGTCGGGCATCCCGCTGATCGCGGCGCTGGCGCTGTCGGTGCTGAACGCGATCATGGGCTGTCGGCCGGTCGCTGTACCAGGCCGCCGAGGACGGGCTGCTGCCGCGCTGGTTCGAGCACAAGAACCGGCACGGCGTGCCCGACTACGCGATGGCCTTCAACGTGGTGTGCTCGATGATCCTGGTGCTGCTGGGCTCGCCGCTGCGGATCTACATCATCTCCAACGGCGGCTACCTGCTGTCCTGCTCGCTCGCCCTGCCTCGGCTACTTCGTCGTACCGGCAGCTGCGCCCGGACGTGCCGCGGCCGTTCCGGCTGCCGACCTTCGCCGAAGTGGATCGCGCTCGCGGTGTTCATCGTCTGGACGGTGATCTACTTCTTCGGCGGCTGGAACTCGCCGAAGATCGTCTGGCCGACCCGCACCAGGGCCCCGGGCTCTACCTGCTCGGGCCTGCTCATCGTCGCCCTGTACGCGCCGCTGTACTGGTGGCGGCGGTGCGCAGGACCGCAGGCTCGCCGCCGCCGGTGCCCCGGCCGCGGCGGCCGTGGCGCGGCGGCGCCCATGGCCGGGGGCCGGTGGCGCCGTGCCCGACGGCGGAAGTGGCCGCCGCTGAGGCGGTGCCAGCCAGGCCGACCCGGTGGCCGGTTCCGAGGCGCTCGGGCGAGCCGCCGGCCGTCAGGTAGCCGGAGCCGCGGGACATGCTGTTCGCGCGCGCGCCGCTTTGATCCGCAGCCGACCGCCCCGGCGGCGGTGCTGCTGGCCTCGTCCGGGCGCGCCGTTCAGCCGGGCGGCGGTGCGTCGCGCGCACGAGCTGCCGCGGGCGAGCCGGTGGCCGTGCTGTCCATCCTGAAGATCTACGGCTCGACGTTCGGGCTGCCGAACCCCGGCCTGCTGCCGACCCGGCGCGAGCGCGAAGAGCAGTTCGCCATCGTGAGCAGGGCGATCAACCGGAGCTGGAGCGGCAGCGGCTGCACGGCTGGACGGCCAGATCGCCGCCACCCGCAGCGCCGCCCGGACGATCGCCCAGGTGGCCCGGGTCCGGCAGGTCCGGGTACGTGGTCATGGACGACTCCACCGAGAGCGGCGTGCGCCGGGTGATCGAGGGCAGCGTGACCAGCACGGTGCGGCGCCTGCTGGCCGGGCGCGCCGACATCGAGCTGGTGAGCGCCGCGCACTAACGGGCCGGTGCGTCCGTGCCGCCCTGCGGAATCTATACGCGAATTCAGTGCGCGCCAACGGGCCGGAGCATCGTTTCGGCTGGGTGATCCTGGAGAGATGCCGCACTGACCCGGCAGCCCCCACGAAAGCCGCGTGACGTGGATGTTCACAAGATCCTGTAGCGATTGACGATTTCGGCCAGAGTCCAGGATGTGCTGGACCTGGTGAAGAGCGTGGCGCGGCGACGCCGCCCAGGTGCGGGCGCTGCACCTGCGCGAGCGCGAGCTCTCCGGCTACAGCTGGTACTCGCGGGAGAGCAGCGGCCAGGCCTCGCCTGTGGCCGACGCCGCGGTCTTCGAGTTCCGGATGGTCTACCTCGGCCGCGCGGCGGCGGCGTGCGCCACGCCGTGGTGGACCGGGTCGCCTGAGGGCATCCTGGCCGAGGCCAGGGAATGGGACGCCGCACCTCATCGTGCTGGGCAGCCCGCGCCGCGGTGAGTTTCACCGCCCGCCTGTTCGGCAGCGTCACCCAGCGCGTCCTGCAGCGGTCCGCCTGCCCGGTGATCGTCGCGCCACGGCAGGCGCGAGGCGGCCGGAAGCAGCTGGCGGCCGCCTCTCGCCCCGGGACCACGGCTGACCAGAGATCCCGGAAGCCCGGGGCCACTCCCCGGCTGCCATTAGCGCATTTCCTCCGCCACCCGGATAGCGCAGCGCGGGCTGGCCGGGCCTCATGACGGGTGAGCTGGCCTTGATCTGGCCTGGGCCTTGGCGTATTCATGTGACATGGGGCGGCTCGCAGGTCAGCGCGCCCACGATCGGGGGTCGATCTCATGAGCAGAATGTCGCCGGGCGTCCTCGCCCCACCGCACGAGTTGCTCACCCCGGAGCAGTGGAAGCAGCGGGGCCGCGAGCAGCGCCAACCAGGTACCCCGGTTGGGCCACTGCCCAGTGGGAGCCGCCGCCGGACCGGCCCGACCCGGTCGACATCCTCGGAGGAGCAGGCCAGGACCCGGGTGCCCGATCTGGTGCCGATCCGGTACGGGCCGCATGATCGCCTCGCCGTTCGCCTACTTCCGCGGCGCGGCCGCGCCGATGGCCTGGGATCTCGCGCACACGCCGACGACCGGCATCCGGGTGCAGGCGTGCGGCGACGCGCACCTGCTGAACTTCGGCGTGTTCGCCGCGCCCGACCGGCGCCTGGTCTTCGACGTCAACGACTTCGACGAGACGCTGCCTGCGCCGTTCGAGTGGGACGTCAAGCGGCTGGCGGCCAGCTTCGCCGTCGCCGCGCGGGAGCAATGGCTTCACGCGACCGCGACGCCCACACCGCGGCGCGCGCTGGCCGTGCGCAGCTATCGCACCGAGATGTGCCGCTACGCCGCGATGCGCTTCCTCGAGGTCTGGTACTCCAGGATCGACATCGACGAGGTGACCAGGCTGTTCGACGCGCTCCAGCCGAAGGCGGCCGTGCAGCCGCCGCCACCGGGATATAGCGAAGGCGCACCGGCGCACGAGCCTGCAGGCGTTCCTGAAGATGTGCGACCAGGTCGACGGGCAGTACCGCATCCGGCCCAGCCCATCCAGTGATCGTCCGCTTCCCCGTCGAGCGCCACCCGGGCGTCCTGGAGGAGCTGCGGCAGCGCCGTCGCGCTGCTACCAGCAGACGCTGGAGGCGGACCGGCGGGAGGTGCTGCGGCCGCTACTACTTCGGCGACTTCGCGCGCAAGGTTGTCGGCGTCGGGTCGGTCGGCACCGAGGCGTTCGTCCTGCTGCTGCTCGGCGACCGACCCGACGAGCCGCTGTTCCTGCAGCTCAAGGAGGCGCAGGAGTCGGTGCTGGCCCCGTTCGCCGGGCCGAGCGAATACGAGCACCAGGGCGAGCGGGTCGTCATGGGCCAGCGGCTGACCCAGGCCGCCGCCGATCCGTTCCTCGGCTGGACGAGCGGCATCGGACCGGCGCCACGGCATGGCACGAGGCACGTCAAGCGACTACTACGTGCGCCAGCTGCGCGACATGAAGGGCAGCATGAGCGTCCCCTGATGGACCCGCACCAGCTCGACTACTACGGCAGGCTCTGCGGCTGGGCGCTGGCCCGCGCGCACGCCCGGACCGGGCGGGCCACGCATGATCTCCGGCTACCTGGGCGACGGCGAGGACTTCGACCACGCCATCGCGGACTTCGCGATCGCCTACGCCGACCAGAACGAGCAGGACTACCGGCGGCTGCTCCAGGCCGTCTCCGACGCGCGCGTGCTGGCGACCGTCGGCCAGGTGAGTTCACCCAGCCCGGGTGAGGCCGGGAACAGGCGCCCACGGTGGACTGGGATCACACGGGGTCCCGGCAGTGGCGAGGCTCCGGGCTTCCGGCTGCCAGTACGGGCACGGCCGGACGGGTCGCGTCGCTGAGGAGGGCCTGCGGTGCCGGAAGGCTTGTCGCCAAGCGAAGTCGGGAAAGAGATCGCCGAGCATCACAAGCAAGGCGGCGGAGCAGGAGGAGGGCTCCGCCGCTGAGGCCAAGGGCCGGGACCGGCTGATCACTAATCATCGAGGCCGTCCTGCTGGCCATACGTGGCGGTCTCTCGCGGCCTATTCCGGCTTCGCGGCGGCGAAATGGGGCACGGAGTCCTCGCTTCAGCTGGCCAAGGCGTCGGCGGCCAGGACGGAGGCGAACCGGGCCGCCTATCAGGCCGCGGACCTGAGGAACTTCGATTCGCTGACGTTCAACGCCTGGTTCACCGCGTACGTCGCCGGGAACAAGAGCGCGATGCGGGTGGCCGAGTACCGGTTCCGGCCGGTGTTCCTGGTCGCGTTCGACGCCTGGCTCAGGACGCACCCGTTCACGAACCCGAACGCGCCCAAGGGGCCGACCTACATGCCCCAGTACCACCAGCCCGAGCTGGTCCAGGCCAACCTGCTGGATGCCCGCGCCGACAGCCATTACGCGCTCGGCGAGGCAGGCGGGCAGCAACGCCGACGGCTACGTCCGGACCACGGTCTACCTGGCCGCCGTCCTGTTCCTGGTCGGCATCAGCGGCCACTTCCGCGTCCGCGCGGCGCGCCTGGGGCTCATCGGCATCGGCGGGGTCATCCTGGCGTTCTCCTGCGTGCTGCTGATCCTCGCCCCGAAGCCTCCGGTGTGACGCCAGGAGGCGGTTCTCGCCGCCGCTCAGCGCGGCCGCAGGTGCCGCCGGGGCCCGCTGCCGCCGCCCTCCGGCCGCAGGCTGACCCTCGGGTCGAACGCCACGGTGCCGACGTCCACGGCCGACGCCGAGCCGTCCACCGGGATCACGGCGCCGTTGACGTAGGACGCCGCGTCGGACAGCAGCCAGGCCACGACCGCCGCGACCTCGTAACCGGCGCCGGTTGCTGACGCTGCGGCACCAGCGCCGTCACCGAGCGCGTAGGCGTCGGGCACCCCACGCCGCGCTCGGCGCCGAAGGCGGCCATCTCCTCGTCGGCCATCTCGGTGACGGTCCAGCCCGGGCACACCACGTTGGCCCGCAGCCCCTCGTGGGCGTGATCGACGGCGAGGGACTGGGTCAGCATCGCCAGCCCGGCCTTGGTCGCCGCGTAGCCGCCCATCTGGCTCGCGGCCCGCAGGGCGGCGACCGACGCCACGGACGACGACCGCCCCGCGGCTGGCGCGCGCAGGTGCGGGAGCGCCGCCCGCGCGACCAGGAAGGCGCCGGTCAGGTTGACCGACACCATGCGCCGACCAGTCCTCGGGCGACAGGCTCCGCGACCCCGCCCGGGCGCGATCACCCCGCGTTCAGCACCAGCCCGTCCAGCCGCCCGAACTCACTCGGCGGCCGCCTCGACCGCCTCGGTCACCTGCCGCGGGTCGCCGCACGTCGCAGACGAGGTCGAGCGCCCCCGTCTGCCGCCGCGACGGCGCGCAGGGCATCCGCGCGGCGCCCGCAGATAGCCACGCGGCTGCCCGCCGCGGCCAGCGGTGCGGGCCACGGCGGCGCCGATCCCGCTCCCGCCGCCGGTGACGAGGACGGCCTGCGAGCGGGTCACCGCGTGCTCACGCGGTGCCCTCCGCGCTCAGGTCGGCTCAGCTGCGTGCTCGCGGACTGCCTGGCCTTCAGCACGCAGGTGGAGGCGAAGCCGATCACGAGCAGGCCGAGCGCGAACCACGGCGCGTAGATGGTCGGGCGCGGTGACCTTGTAGAACGAGCCGAAGATGGCGGCGGCGGTGATCAGGATGCCGATCACCGCCGACACGATGATCCGGCCCCGGCCGTCGGCCCGGCAGAAGCTGCGCAGCGCGCCGACCGACATCAGCAGGTACACCACGACCAGCGCGAAACCGCCGAACGTGGACCCCCACGCGAACAGCGCGAAGTAGTGCGGGGTCTGCGGGCAGCGCGAACAGGCCCGGTCCAGAACTGGTTGATGAGCAGGGTGGCCACCGACGCGCCGACCACGAACACGGTCGCGCCGAGCGGCGATGCCGTGCCGCTGCGACACCCTGGCCAGCGGCGCCGGGATCCGGCGGTCCCGCGCCATCGCGAAGACGCCCGGGAGGCCGACACGGCGCAGCCGATCGCGACCGCCAGCATGTCGAACAGGACGACGAGCTCCAGCAGCCGGTCGATCCAGACGCCGCCGTAGCCGCCCGCGCTCTTGGGCGCGCCGAGCGCGAACAGCGGCGCCGCCGCGGCCGCCGTCAGCGTCTTGAGGTCGTAGTGGAAGCCTGGCCACCTCCACGTAGGCGGCGAGCGACATGACATGACGGTGGCGATCGCGCGCCGTGGCCATGCACCGCGATCGGGATGTCTTGGCCGGCGGTTGGGCGTCTCCTCGGCCAGGTTGGCCGCGGTCTCGAAGCCGACGAACAGCAGCACGCCGTACAGCATGCCGAAGAAGATGCCGGACCAGCCGTCGGCCGCCGACGACGGGTTGAACGGCTTGAGGCTGTTCGCCGAGCCCAGCTTGACGATCACGTAGATGAAGAAGATGCCGACCACGACGATCGAGATCAGGGCGAGGCGCCAGCTGGCTGCGGGTGGAGATCCGGACGCCGAAGTACAGGATCGCGCCGATCACGCGCGATCAGGATCAGCCGTCCACGCCCAGGACGGCAGCGGGCTCACGCTCGAACTCGGACTGGATGGTGCCCTGCAGGTAGCCGCCGATCAGCAGCAGCAGGCCGGTGAGCAGGACGGTCACGCCGCCGTAGTAGAGCCAGTAGGCCGCGGTGCCGATCCCGCTCGCCGAGGCCGCGGGTCACGTAGTCGTACAGCGACCCGGCGGCGTGGATCTCCTTCGCGTAGCTGGAGACGATCCAGCCGAGCGCGAACACGCCGACCGCGGCGATCAGCACCGACAGCGGCGCGGCGACGCCGCCGCCCTTGCCGGACGCGCTGATCACGCCGACCACGAGCGGGATCACGAAGGCCGAGGAAAACACCGGGCCGATGAACCCGACGGACTGGGCGATGACGTCGGGGAGCGACAGCAGCTTCGCGCCCAGGCGCTCGTACGCCCTGCTCGGAACTTGCCATCGGTTCCTCCTTGCGTAACGAATATGGGTGGTGAGCGTCGGCCCCTGGTGACGGGCCCGCGGGGTGCCGTAACGGTCCCGTTGAGGTCAGGCAGCGATCCGGAGCAGCCTCCTCGCGTTGTCAGCGAAGATGGCGTCGGCGTCGGCGTCCGGCAGGCCAGAGCGCCTCGATGTCGGCGATGGTGTCGGCGACGACGGTCGGTCCGCCGAGCGGCATGTCCGTCCCGAACAGCACGTGATCGGTGCCGAAAGAACTCGACCGCGCACCGGACGGCGTGGCTGGCACCGAACATCGCGGTGTCGGCGTAGAAGCGCCGGAAGTAGTCCATCGGGATCGGCCGGCCAGGCCCGCCATGATCGCCGCTCGGTCCGGGTCCTCGAGCGGCGACGCCAGTCAACCCGCGAAATGCGGCACCATCGCCCCCGCGTGGTGGGTGATCACCGCAGGCCGGGGTGCCGGTCGAAGCAGCCCGAGTACACCAGCCGGGCCATGCAGACCGAGGTCTCGTACGGCCAGCCGAGCGACCACCAGATCCCGTACTTCGAACGGCTCTCGGCCGGAGTAGTCCGCCCAGACCGGGCTGCGGGTGGGGTGGATCCAGAGCGCCCCGTCGTGGCGGGTCACCGTGTCGAAGATGGCGCCGAACCGCGGCTCGTCCAGCGGCACCCCGCTGACGTTGGTGTGCAGCTGGGCCCCGAGCGCGCCGAGCTGGCCCATCGCCCGGTCCAGCTCAGTCGGCGGCGGCCTCGCACGTCGTTCATCGGGCAGGGCGGCCACGAAGTCAGCGAAGCGGTCCGGGTGGGCGCTGACCAGCTCCGCCAGCTCGTCGTTGGCGGCGCGCGCGCAGGTCGCGGGCGATGTCCGGCCCGCCGAGCTCCAGCCAGCGGCGGCACGGCCAGCGTCAGCACCTGCCGGTAGTCCCCGAACGGGTCCATCGAGCGCCATCTGGCGTCGAGGCTGGTCAGCGCCGGGTCCTCGTGGATCCACGGCTGGAACCCGAGTATCCGGTCGCTGACGTGCGCGCCAGGACGGAGCGGCTCCAGGCGCTCCGCGCGTAGGCGGGCGGGAGTATGTGAGCGAAGGCGTCGATCTTCGTCACGCTTCTCTCCGGCGTGCGCCGATGCCGGGATCGTAAGGACGCAAACGATCTGTGTCAAGGCTCACCGGCGGCGCGGCGGGTCAAGCCAGCATCGACACCTTCGCGACCAGCTCCCGGCAGAAATCGCCGATCCGCGCCGGGTCGTCGGTGAACTGCGACGGCTTTGACGCAGATGGTCGTGAACCCGCGGGCCAGCTGGGCCGGGATCGCGAGCCAGGGCCTGGTCGAGGTCGGCGAGCCGCGTCCGGGCCCGGTGAAGGCGCCGCGGGTGCCGCCCACGTACTCCAGCTCGCCGGGCTGCCAGTCCGGCGGCGGTCAGGGCGGCGGCGAGCCGGGCGAGGCCCGCGTCGTCCGGCTGGCCGAGCGGGTTGAAGCCGCGGCCGTAGCGCACGAGCCGGGCGATCAGCCGCGGGTGCAACCGACGACCCGCCGAACCACAGCGCCGGCCCGCCGGGCCGGAAGGCTGCGGCTCCAGCCAGACCTCGCCGAAGCGAGTAGTGGCGTGCCGTCGTACGCGCACCGGCGAGCCCGCCCAGGCCCGCGACCAGATCTCGAGCTGCTCGTCGAGGATGTCGCCGCGGTGGCCGAACGGGACCCCGAGCGCGTCGTACTCGTCCCGGTGCCAGCTCACCGTGGGCTGCACGACCAGCGCCGCCCCGGCTGAGCCGGTCCAGGGTGGCCAGGTCCTTGGCGGTGGCGAGCGGGTGCCGCAGCGGGCTGATGATGCGCCCCGGCGACGAGCCGCATCCGCCGTGGTGGCGGCGGCGATCGCGCTGAGCAGCACGACAGCGGGCTCGGCCACGGGTGGCGCGGGATCCTGGTTGCCGGGCAGCGCGTAGTCCCGCGGGTTGGCCGGCGAGCTACGGCCGCGTTCGCCGACGGGCCGAGGACGACGTGCTCGCTGACCATGACTCGCGTCGAGCCCGGCCTGTTCGGCCTCGACGGCGAAGGCGACGAGGTCGGCCGACGTCCGGCGGCGGCCGCATGGTCCAGTTCTCGGTCGAGGATCAGCAGCAGCCGGGGCGTATCACGGCCGCCCTCACGGCCAGCTGGACCCGGACCGGCAGCTGCCTGAGCCCGTTGGTGAAGTTCGACCGGATCCGGCGCGGCAGCTCGGCCAGCTCGAACCGTGCTCACCCGGCGGGCCAGCGCGGCGAGCACCACTGCGCACCTCCAGCCGGGCGAGGTGGGCGCCCAGGCACAGGTGCGGCCCGCCGCGGCCGAAGGACAGAGTGCCGGTTGGGCGACCGGCCGACGTCGAGCGCCCGCGTCAGCAATACGTAACCGAAGTACA
>ERZ1370068.50-contig-10041_pt1 | contig 43716 bp, 44 predicted proteins | sample MGYA00561227_ERZ1370068 | MGnify/ENA primary metagenome ERZ1370068 (study PRJEB38410, sample SAMEA6850437) | metagenome | study: Metagenomic assessment of the ecological functions of the soil: analysis of the soil microbiota associated with the...
TTACGTATTGCTGCCTACGGGCTTCAGCGTCGCTGGTTCGACCGTCGCAGCGTCGCGTTCGCGCTCCGGGCCGCCGCTCGGTGTGACCGTGACCGCGACGGCATGGCGCAGCTGCTTCAGCGTGTGGCCGGTGACGCGCCGTGCCGACGTGGTCGCGCATCGGCATCGATCCGGCCGCGTTTCATGCCGTCGGTGCGCGCGGAAGGACCGCCGTGGCGCATGCTACGCGCGTCGCGAGCATCAACGATGTAAAGGACTACCCCACCCTGTTGCGAGCGCGGTGGCCCACCTGGCCGCATCGGGCCTCGACGTTCATCCCGAGTTGTCGGCGACGACACGATGCAAGGAAACGCGCAGGCGATGGCGGACGCGCTCGATCTCGGTTCGCGCGTCACCTTCCACGGGTTCCAGCCCACGGATCGCCTCGGCGGAGTTCTACGCTCGCGCCCACCTTCACGTGGTGTCGTCGCGCCACGAGGCGGCGGTGTCGTGACGCTGGAGGCGGCAGCCAGCGGTCTGGCGACGGTGGGAACGGCAGTCGGATGCGGCGGACTGGCGCCGGCGATCGCGCCCTCGCCGGTGCCGACACGGGATCCGGTCGCGCTTGGGACGGGGTCGCCGATTCTGCTTCCGGCGATCGATCGAGACGTGAACAGCTTGCGGCGAGCGCACGCCGATGGACGCTCGCCCACGACTCCGACTGGACGGCCGGGGAGTTTGAGCGGATATACTGGGAAGTCCTCGGTCGCGTTCGTAGGTTCGTCGTTCTCGGTTCGTCGTTCACCGTTCGGCGTTCGCCGTCCGCAGATTGGCTCGAGCGCGTTGCAGCCCCGTGGCCGACACACTGGTCGGCCCTACGACGACCAATTCTGCAATGCACTCTAAGGCTTCAGTTCCAGAATTGGTGCTGTAGGGGCGGACCCGCGTGTCCGCCCCGGCGACCAGTTCTGCTTCCAGCCGAGCGCGAAGGCGTCGGCGGAGCGCGAACGATCGTTAGAGAGTCCCGCTTGCCGTGACGCGCGACGCAGCGGCCACTCAGATCGCCCGGCCTCCGCCGCCGCCAGGGCTTGCCGCGGCGCCGGCGCCGCCGAGCGCGGGAATCATCACGACTCAAGAGCCGCCTGCACGATCAGGCCGATCGTGCTCCATCGCACCACGGCGGCTCTCCCCGCCCGTTGCGTAGAGGAATACCTTCCTGCCCAGAGTTGCTCAAGAGCGGGACGAGCGCCAGGGCCCACCCACACGAGCGCAGACGAGGCCTCGCGTGAACGACGGACCGTACACGAGCTCGCAGGATTGGGACCGGCAAACAGTGCGCAGCAGGCGGCGGCGGCGACCGAACCGCCAAGCAGCGCGCGTCGAACCCGAGAGCCATCCGTTCCGGCCGACGCGCGATCGCGGCCGTGCTGCCTGCGCGGAGAGCACCGGCAGCGCCCGGCAAACATCGCCTGCGGCACGAGGCGCGCCACGCTGCCGGAACCGGGACGCCGCCGCAAAGAACCCGAGCTCAGACGAGCGTCGACAAGTAGCCCAGCATAAGGGGCCAATCCTCGTCTGCAGGTTGGCCACGATGCCGGACGCTGCAAACGGCAGCGCCCTGCCGCGCAGAACACACGCAGAGCGCCCGCGCGGACGGCGCGTGGATCCGGCCTCGCTCGCCAAACACGGTGCGCCAGAGCGCGACTGCCGTCACGATCTGCGCAAGCGCGACGAGGACCGCGAGCATCATCAGCGACACGACGCCGTGTGAGGCCGAAAGCGCCCCGCCCTCCCGCCCTTCCTGCCCATTCCGGCCCATCCCCGCCGGTCTCGCCCGTCCCGCCATTCCCGCCCATCCCGCCCAGCCCGAGATCCCAACCAGGCCAGCACGCGGCGCCCAGAATCGTGCCGATCGCGAGCCAGCCGGTCTCGAGAGTGCCAGCACCGTTGGCAGCCAGCGCGCGGTTGCGATCGCAGCAGCGCGCCGAGCAGCCGTATGCCGCGCCGGCGGTGCCGAGCAGCGCGGCGACTCTCAGTCCCGGCGATCGTCGTCCGCTGTCCGACGAGAGATAACCGGCGCCGGCATAGAGCATCACGCGGCGGAATGGCGAGCGCAAGACGCGGAACGAGCGCGTCGATCAACAGGCGGCCGGCCTCGGCGCTCCTCGCGCGCGCCGTCGCGCGTCAGCAGCACGCCGAACGCCGAGATCGACGACGACGGTCAGAGCGTCGACGCCCAGGCCGTGCAGAGGATCCATCGGCCGAACCGCTCCGCGCCGAGGCCGCGCGCCGAGCGCGAGCGACACGCCGAAGCCGATCGCGGCGCGCGCGAGGTTCGATCCGAGAAACGCCGCGCTCAGCCGTGCGATGCGCGCCAGCGGGTCGCGTCATGCGACGGACGACTCCGGGCTCGACGATCGGGCAGCCGGCGATCCGCCGCACCAGGCCCGAGTCGGCCAGCTTCGGCGCCGCGTCGACGCGCAGCAGACGCGCCGTCACCTTGCGCGCCTGGAAGACCGCGGCGAAATCCGGATCGCCGACAAGCGGCCGCCCGTCGACGATCGACCAGCCGGACGTCGCGCCGCGCGGTCTGCAGCAGCGCCGCCGCCGGCTCGTCGCGCCAGCGGCGGGATGACGACGAGATCGGCCGGCGCCGCCGACGACGAGCCGCCCGGCGCGCGGCTGACGCAGCAGCGTAGCCGCGCTCGCTCGTCACCATGTCGGAGCAGCTCGGCCGCGCGGCAGCGGCGCGCGCGTCGCGCGCCGCGCGCAGCTCGTCGAGCAGGTCGCGCGACGCCGGTCACGCGCGAATCGGTGCCGAGCGCCACGGTGACGCGCGCTGTCCTCGCTGCCCGTCGACGCAGCCGCGCAGCGACCAGCGCGGTCGCTGCGCCGAAGAGGAACGCGTTCGAGGCGGGACACCACACCAGGCCGGCGCCGGCCCGCGCCACGCGCCGCCAGCCGTCGCTCGTCGATCGCCACGCCGTGGACGATGACGGTGTTCGGCTTCAGGCAGCCGAGCGCCTCGAGCGCGCGGCAGTTCGCCGCGCGCCTTCGTCGTCGACGCCCTCGGCGAGGTGCACGAAGAACGGCGCGTCGGCCGGCGTCGCCCGCCAGCGGCGCGGCCACGTCGCCGCCTGGCTCGCCGCGCGCGCCGGCCGGACGCGTCTCGAGGAGGAACGAATGCGCCCAGCCGTAGCGCCGCACGACGCGAATCGGCATGGTGCGCCGCATCTCCGGATAGAACGGGTTGTGATGCGCGACCGTCGTCACGCCGGCGAGCAGGTTCTTGAGGCGCGCCGATGAACGAGCCGCTCGATCAGCGGGTGGGCGCGTCCGCGGCGAATCGCCGGATCGGCCGCCAGCCGCGGGCCCATGTCGGCGATCCAGGCCGGAGGCGTTCTCGTACCGATCGCGGCCCTTGATCCGGCCGTAGTGATTCAGCTCGAGATGATCGTGCGCGTTGACGAGGCCCGGCAGCACGACGTCGCCCTGCGAGATCGACGACCGTGTCGCCGTGCTTCGGCGCGCTCGCCGATCGACAGCACGCGCGACGAAAAGCGGATCGAGTCGGCGATCCGGTCGCCGGCCGCGACGCGCGCGCGTTCACGAACGAGACGCGCATTGGCCCAGATCACGGTTCCTTCACCGCGTGAAAGACGACGACGACCTGCGGGTTGCCCCAGCGCCGGCGGAACTGCCTGATCGCTGGCGCGCGGTCGTCGCGCGAAGCTGAAGCGCGGCTCGCGGATCGTCCGCACGCGCAGGCCGGCCTGCTCGAGCGCCGCCAGGTGATCGTCGATCGTGTGCGGGTTGAACGAGACGTCGTGCATGCGTCGCCGTCGGCGGCTGCGGAACGTCCGGCTCCAGCCGTGCTGCGCCCACGACGGGTGGAAGTCGGAGTAGACCAGGTGGCCGCCGAGCGCGAGCACGCGCGCCATCTCGCGCGTCCAGCCGTCGAGGTCCGCGATGTCGCCGACCATCAGCGACGCGTTGATCAGATCGAACGAGCCGCGCCGGAACGGCAGCCGGCACGCGTCGCCGCAGACGCGGCCCGGCCGCCGCTCGCCCGCCGCAGCATCGCCAGCGAGAAATCGAGGCCCAGCACCACCGCGGCGCCGGTCGCCTGCAGCAGCGGCAGGTAGCGTCCCGATCCGGTGCCCGACGTCGAGCGCCCGCGTGGCGCGGATGCTGCGCGAGCAGCGGCTCGACGACCTGCTGCTCGACGCGCATCAGCGGGTTGTGCGCCACCGGCGGATACGGTGTCCGCCCACAGCTCGTACGCCTCGTGCGCCGGACAAGCGTCACGTTCAGAACCCCGTCGTCTCCGGCCGCTGATAGTGCACGAGCCGGTTGCAGCGCGCGCAGCTCGTGCGGCGCGCCGCATGCCACTTCAATCCGTAGCGAATCCGCCAGCCGCCTTCAGCGCGCGCGCGGCGCCAGCCGGTGAGCCGCATGTCGGTCACGGTCGGGTAGAACGCGTTGACGACGCGCTCGAAGTTGCGGACGCGGCGGCGGATGTCGCCGGTCGAGCGGTCCATCCACGGGATGCCGTCGCCGCGGCGCATCGACAGCTGCTCCCACTCCGGCGACGCCCACTGCTCCAGCGTCTCCGGGAACGCGAAGCCGAGCGCTTCGGGCCTCGGTGTACAGGCTGCCGTCGAGCGGCACCGGCGTGTAGGTGTAGAGCACGATCTCGGTCGCCGGGATTGATCCGCTTGATGCGACGGATGAAGTCGAACGTCGTCTCGACGTCCTTCGCCGGATCCGGCGGGCAGCCGAGCACGAAGGAAAACTCGGGCACGATGCCGTAGCTGCGCATGCGGCGCGCGAGCTCCAGCGTCAGCGCCGCCGACGACTTGCCGCCCTTGTTCATCTGCGCGAGCGCTGGCGTCGGTGCCCGACTCCGCGCCGGAAAAGATCATCTTCAGGCCCGAGCGCGCCATCGCGTCCCACGTCGCGTCGCTGTACTGCATCAGCGTGTCGACGCGGCCGAGCGCCCCACCAGCGCAGGCCGAGCCCGGCGATGCGCTCGCGAACTCCGCGGTGCGCGCCTCGCTGATGAAGAAGTCCATGTCGTGCATCTGGACGGCGTCGACGCGGTAGGTCGTCGACCAGATGGCGCATGCACGCGCTCGATGCGCGCCGGCGACTGCGCGAGCCAGCGCCGGTTCGACATCGCCACCACCGCGCAGAAGCTGCACGCGAACGGACAGCCGAACGACGAGTTGTGCGCCACCGTGCGGCTCGCCGAGGTAGTTCTTGTGGATGTAGCGGCTCCATGTCGACGCGGTGATACGGCAGCTCCGGCAGCTCGTCGAGGTTCGTCGAGCGGCTGGACCGGGTTGTTGACGATCTGCACTCCCGCCCGCCCGACCTCACCTGCCCGACTGACGCTCCACCGAGCTTTCCACGACAGGCCGCCGACGCTGTTCAGCACGCCGCCGGACCTGCAGACGCCGATCAGCTGCAGCAGCGCCGCTCGCCCTGCGAGCGGATCACGAAGTCGACGTACGGCGCGCGCAGCACGGTCTCGCGCGTGCTGGGTCGGGAAGTAGCCGCCCCAGACGATCGGCACGTGCGCCAACGCCGCTTTCACGCGGCACAGACCGCAACCGCCTGCGCCAGCTGCGGGCCGGGCATCACGGTGACGGCGAGAAAGCGAGCACCTCTGCGCGGCGCGGCCGACAGGCGCGCGATGATCTTCGGCGGCCGGGTCCGCCACGACATTGCCATCCACGAGCGTCCATTGGTGTCCGGCGTCATCCTCCGAGACCGAAGTCCGACACGCGCCTCAGGACCGCGGCGAGCGAGCACTGAGAAGCGAGCGGCAGCGTCTGCTTCCCGCGGGTCGAGATGGGGTTGAAGAGGACAAGTCATCGCGCGGCTCAGGCCTTCCGTAGCACGACAGAAAGTGATCGCCGCACAACGCGGAGCAGCGGCCATCCGCCGCACCGATCCTCGGCGCGCTGCAGTCCCGCCACGGGGCGCGATGCCGATCGGCGAACGCCTGGAAGATACGGCGGCGGAACGAACAGGCCGAGCGCGCGCAGCGAGACGCGCGTGAGCCGGCGGCCGCGAAGATCGTCTCGAACTCGCGCGGGCTGAAATGCGCGTCCACACGGTGCCGTCGTCGAGCGGCACCGGAACGAGACCGCGGCGGAAGCGGACCACCGCGCCGCGCCAGATCGTCCACGCGCGACTTACAGGGCGATTTCCCACGGGCAGATGCGCCCGATGACCGACGCCAGCAGCACGCCTCCCGGCTTCAGGCGATCCGGCGATCCGGCCGCGCGGCGGCGCGCAGATCGACGACGCAGTTCAGCGGGCCGAAGTTGGAGTACGCCGCGTCGAAGGGCACCGCCGCCCGCTCGAGCCGATCGAGCTCGTGAATGCCGACGTGCTGGACGTCGACGCGATCGGCCACGTCCGGCGTCGCGACGCGGCGGCGCGCCTCCTCGACCATCGCCGGGCGACCAGTCGATGGCGGTGACGCGATAGCCGCTGCGCGGCGAGATCCGCTCGGCGTCGCTGCCGGGCCCGCAGCCGAGATCGAGAGGTGCGCGCCCGCGGCACGCAGCCGGCCAGCGTCGCCTGCACGCGCGGCGCGCATCGCGCAGCAGGATCGGATTCGCGGCGTTCGAGCGGTCGTAGCCGGCCGGCGACGCCGTCGAAGGCCCGCTGCGTGTCGGCGAGCGCAGGCGTCACGACGCCCACGGCGCGCTCCTCCACGACGTCTTCAGCGAGCACACGCAGCGGACGCACACCGGATCGGCGCCGACGTCGAACGACTCGCGGAACGCCCGCAGGTTCTCGGCGACGATCGAGGCAATCGGCGCCTGCGCGGACGTTGCCGATCGAGCCGTGAAAGAAGCACGGGCGCACCGACCCGTTGGCCTCGACGACGACCGAGACCCACGGCGCGTTGCACGACACGCGCGGAAACGGCTCGTGCGCCGCGCAGCGCGCGCGTAGTAGCGCGGCAGCCGGCGCAGCTTCTCCGGCGATTCGGCGACGAACCCGGACTCGAAGTCGGCGGCGTAGACGCGCGATCGTCCGCTCGATGATCGCCTCGAACTCGTCGGATCTCGTCGGCCTCGAGCGCCAGGCCCGAGCAGCGCGCCGGATCGCGATCGGCGCCGGTCTCCGCCCGAAGCCGAGCGATGACATATCGGCCGGCAGGAACGAGATCCGATCGAGCCCCAGCGACTTCGCGTGATCGATCGAGCCGCGGCAGCTCGCGGAAGTTGGCGCGGTGCAGCGTCGCGCGCCCGATCACCGGGATCTGCGGCGCGAGTCGCCGCAGCGCGCCACGCCGCGGCCGACGATCGCCAGGCGCGTCCACGCCGCGGATCGCGCTCGTAGAGCGGCGCGGTCGTCGCATCGAGCGAGACGATGACGCGGCTGAACTGCTGCGGCCACGCGGGTCGACGAAGCGCTCGAGCAGCACGCCGCTGGTCAGCAGGTGCAGCGTCATGCCCGCGGGCGCGGAACAGCTGCGCCGCGTCGAACACCTCCGGGCGCAGCAGCGGCTCGCCGCCGGAGAACACCACCATGCGGGTGCCGAGCGCCGGCAGCGCCGTCGGCGAGCGCGCGCGATCTCGTCGAGCGCGAGATCGTCGGCGCCGCTCTGCTGCCACCAGTCGCACGACACGCAGCGGCTGTTGCAGCGGCCGGTGGGATAGAAGATCAGCAGCGGCAGGACGAACGTGCGGTTCGGTCGCCTGTCCGAGACTGGACGAGCGTGGCGGTGGCGAGCGTGGAGCGAGGTCATGCGCTTCATTTCAGCGACGCCTGATCGGTCGGCACCGGCGCCGCCTGCGGCGTGAGCAGCGGGATCGAGCGGCGTCGGCGGCGCCGCGCGCGGTCATCCGGGCGAGCCGGCTCAGGCGCCGCTGCAGCAGCGACGCCTTCGCGCTCTGATGACGACGTGCGATCGCCGCGCGGCGTGACGCGGCGTGCCGAGCGTCCACGGACGCGACGACGCGCCGGCGAGACGCAGCCGCTTCGACTTGCCCGCCCGGAACTCGGCGTGCACCAGCGCGTGCAGCGCGCGATAGAAGTCGGGCACGTAGGTCGCGTGGTACATCATCGCGAGGTCGTTCGGAGTCGACCCAGTTCTGCTTCTGCCCGAGCTGCGCCTGCACGCGCTGGTAGAACGTCGTGCCCGGCAGCGGATACGAGACCGAGACGCCGATGTCGTCGGGGCGCGCAGTCGCGCACCATCTGCGAGCGTGCGATCGATGTCCTCGCGCGTCTCGCCCGGATAGCCGAACTGCAGGAAGAAGCCGACGTCGACGCCGGCGCCGTGCAGCAGCCGCGTGGCGTCGCCGATCTGCTCGACGCGCGTGCCCTTCTCCATCGCGTCGAGGATCCGCTGCGATCCCGACTCGGCGCCGATCCACGCGATCTGGCAGCCGGCGGCGCGCAGCGCGCGCGCGATCGTCGGCGGTCACCTGATCGGCGCGCAGCAGGCACTTGAACGGCGTCGCGGCGTCGCGCGCCTGCAGCAGCGCGGCGAACCGCTCGATCCACCCGGGCTTCAGGCCGAAGATGTCGTCGGCGATCCACAGGTGATCGGGCCGGAACGTGCGCTTCAGCCACGCCATCTCGTCGACGACGTGCTCGGGCGACCGCGCCGTGTAGCGCTGGCCGTAGATCGGCTTCGCGCACCAGTTGCAGTGATACGGGCAGCCGCGCGTCGTCACCAGGTTCATCGAGAAGTAGCCGTGGTGCGCGCGCCACATCGACGCGATAGCGTTCGACGTCGACGAGATCCCACGCCGGAAACGGCAGCGAGTCGAGCTGACGGATGATCGCCGCGCGGCGCGTGCGCACGATCGCGGCCGTCGCTCGTCGCGCAGGCACAGGCCGTCGATCGCGCTTTCAAGCGCTGCCGATCCGCGCTGACCCACCGGCCCCACCGCCGCACCTGTCCGACCTGCCGCTGAGCGCGTCGAGCAGTTCGACGAGCGTCACCTCGCCCTCGCCGCTGACGACGACGGCGGCGCCGCGATCGAGGTAGGTGACCGGATGATCGGTGGCGTCGGCGCCGGCGACGATCGTCGTGATGCCGCGCTGCGCGCGCCGCGTCGATCATCGTCAGCGCCGCCTGCCGCATCCGCAGCAGGCACATCTTGCTCAGGTAGTTGAAGTTGTCCTCGTAGATCACGCGCGAAGCGCGGACGATGGCGATCGAGCGCCTCCGCCCACTCGGCCTCGGACGCCGCCAGCATCGCGTCGAACAGCGCCACGCGATAGCCGCGGTCGCGCACGCAGGCGGCGGCATACAGCGCGCCGAGCGGCGCGTACGGCTGCCGCGCTTCCCAGAGCTTCGGATCGAAGCGGAGAAAGTACGCCTGGCCGAACAGGACGTCGACCGACGACGTCCGCGGCGGATCGTCGCCGGTCGTCCGATGGTGCGTCAGCGCCGGGTCCAGACCGTGGCCGACTGCGGCAACGGCTGCGACGGCGATATCGGCGCAGGGTCGCGGCTTGGGACCGCGCCGGCGCGTGAACCGGCTGATCCGCGGTCTCGCGATAGATCTCGAGGCTCTCCCGCGCGGCGCGCTGCCACGAGAACGTGCCGGCGCGCGCGAGGCCGCGCGCCGACAGCTCCTCGCGGCGATCGCGGCTCGCCGGCCAGCGCGACGAGCGCGCGGCCCGAGCGCGTCGGGCTCGATCGCGATCGACCTCGACGATCGCGCCGCCGCCGATTTCGCGACAGCGCCGCGGTGCGGCCGGTGATCACCGGCACGCCGCACGCCATCGCCTCGACGACCGGCAGGCCGAAGCCCTTCGTACATCGACGGGTAGACGAACATCTCGGCGAGGCTGTAGAGCGCCGGCAGGTCCTCGAACGGCACGTAGCCGGTGAACTTGATCGCGTCCGCCGACCCGGCGCGCGCTGATCTGCTCGTCGATGCCGCGCGACAGCCAGCCGTAGGGTCCGACGCACACGAGCTGATGGCTCAGCTCTCCTGATCGCCGCCGCGCCGCGAACGCGTCGATCAAGCGTCGGCAGGTTCTTCCGCGGCTCGATCGTGCCGACGTAGAGAATGATCCGTTCGTCGAGGCCGTAGCGCGCGGCGCACCCGATCGAGCGCCGCGGTGTCGTGCACGCGCGTGAACGACGGCGCCGCCGCCTCGTGGACCACGTGCACGCGATGCGGATCCAGGCTGTAGAAGCCGGACGATGTCGCGCTTGGCGCTCTCCGAGAGCGTGATGATCGCGTCGGCGCGGCGCGCGGCGAGATCGACCAGCGGCCGGTTGAGGATCACGCGCCGCGGCGGATGGTAGCGGGGATAGAGCCGCAGGCTCATGTCGTGGATCGTCACCACGGTCGGGCACCGGCGACGATCAGCGGCAGCATGCCGTTGGTGAAATGGACGACGTCGGCCTCGACTTCGCGCAGCGCGGTGACGGCGAGCGTCTGCATCCAGACCAGCCGCGGCACGCGGCGCGACGGCGTCGCCACGCGCACCCGCGGCGGCAGCGGCGACGTCGTGTCGATGGCGCGGTTCGAGACGACGATCAGCTCGTCGTTGCGTGCGCCGCCTGCGCCAGGTGATGCAGCAGGTGTTCGGTGTAGTAGCCGACGCCGGTGCGTCCGGGCCGCAGCGCGGTGCCGTCAAACGCGATTCGCATCCGGCCGGGTCTCCATGCCGCGCGCACACGCGACGGCACATCCGAGGGTCAGCGAGAACAGCACGTAGGTCGGCGCGAAGCTCAGAAACGAGTCGACCGACGGCATGAAGCGCGATCGCGAGCGCCGCCGCCGCAGATGCCGAGCGCCGAGCGCGCAGCCTGCAGCGCCGCGCCGCGCGCGAGCCGAGATCGACGACAGCTCGCCGCCGCGCGCCACAGCAGCCAGGCAAACGCGCGCCGCGACGAGCACGCCGCCGCCGGCGAGCATCTCGAGATACATGTTGTTGCTGTGGGTGCGCGGGTCGGCGCCGGCAGAGGCCGGCGTACGCGCCGTAGGCACAGGCGGAAGTTGTCGGGGCCGACGCCGGCGAGCGGATGCGCGGCGAACATCTGCGCGGCGGCGCGCCACAGCGCAAGCGCGCCCGGGCCTGACGGTCGGACGCGGCGGCGGCAGCCGTGATCGAGCGCACCGTCCTAGCGGCGTCGCCGGTCACGACCGCGTGCGACATGGCGTGCGCGCCGCGCCAGGCTCGGTGCTGAACCACAGGCGCCCTTCCTGCACGAGATCCCACTCGAGGCGGTATCGGCCCGGCTGTCGCGGCGCGCGCACGCGCGCGGCGAGCGTGACGGTCGAGTCCGGCGCGACCGGCGTCGCGAAACGGCGTCCGCTCGCCCTCGAAGCGTGACGAAGCGATCGCCGTCGGCGCCGAGCCAGTGATACGACAGCAGAATCGGCGGCGTCGCCTGCAGAATCCCAGGCGAGGCGCCCGGTGTTGGTCAAGCGTGATCGGCATCGGCCGACATGCCGCCCGGTCGGCAGTCTCGAGCTGCGCGCGGGCGCGACGATCGTCGCGCGATACCACGATTCCTGCCCTTCGGTCGTCATCCGCAGCCACATCGATTGCGCCGATCGCGAGCCCGACGAACAGCAGCGCGATCGCCGCCGCCGAGGCCGGCGACGAGCAGCCGCGCTGCCGCGTCGGCGCCGCTCGCGAGCCGGTCGATGACGCCGACCAGCAGCGAGGCTCGTCGCCATCGTGATCAGCCCGGCGCGGGTGAAGGTCAGCGTGATCGCTTCGGCGATCAGCGCCAGCGCGACGAACACGCAGCGCGACGCGCGCAGCGCCGGCGCGCGTCGTCGAGCTCGGCGAGCATCACGCCGAGGCCGAGCGCGAACACGACCTCGAGATACATCGACGCGATCGTCGGATACCGCAGCGGGCCGCCGGCGCGGACCTGCGCGCCGACGGTCGACACGGCGGGCCGGAACGCCGTCAGAGCCGCGCAGCACCGGCACGCACGCCGCGATACTCGAGGATCGCCAGCACGCTGACGACGCACGCCGACCGCGACGGCGAGCGCGAGCGCCGACCGCAGGCGGGCCGGCGTAGTGACGCCGTTCGACGGCCAGCAGGTAGACGCCGAACGCGGCCGCGACGCGGCCGGTCATGTGAAAGCGCGTTCGATCGCGCGAGACCGGCGACACGCCGACGCCGACGACCATCGCGGCGAGCAGCGCCGATCCACGGCGCGCGTCAGCGGCGTGCGCCACTCCAGGGAGCCGGCGCGACCAGGCGAGGGCGACGCCGGCGCAGACAAACGCACACAACACGGCCGCTTCAAGGTTGCTGACCGACTGGCGCGGCAGGCGCAGCAGCGGCGCGGTCAACTCGAATGGCGCGACCAGCGTCAGCAGAGCGACGCCGGCGAAAGAAAGTGCTGCCCGACCATATCAGTGTGGACTCGGATTCGCCAGAACGGTTCCAAGATCCTTGCCACCGCGACGATCGCGCGACAGCACGGGCACGCCTGCTGCATATACGCCGATCATCGCGACTCGCATGCCCTGAGAGAAGGCTGAAACGCTTACGGTGGACGAAACATCGTTTCCAAACGCGAAACCACGCAGCGCGCTGTCTGATCGCGTACAAGACGTTCGCCGATCTGGCGGGCAAAGGCTCGCTGTTCGTGATCACGATCGTCGCCGCGCGCCGGCTGTCGCCGGAGTCGTTCGGCGTCTTCTCGCTCGGCTCGACGCTCGGATGGATTGTGGCGGTCGTTACCGACTTGCGGGATTCAGCTGCACCTGGCGCGCGCGGTCGCGCGCCGGCCGGCGCGAGGCGGCGCCGCTGCTGCGCAGCATGGCTGCGGGTGCGGCTGTGGACGGCCGGCCGGCGCGATGGCGCTCGTGGCGCTCGGTCGCGTCGCCGCCGGGTGGAGCGCGGCCGTCTGCCGGCGCCGATCGCGATCCTCGCGGTCGTCTACGCGTGCAGCGGCCTCATCGAGCTGCTCCACTACTTCTATCGCGGCCTGTCGCGCAGCGAGTCGAGTCGTCGCTCACGCTGTGGCAGCGTGGCGGACACGCTGGCGTTCGGCGCTGCTCGCGCTCGCGTGGAAACCGGACGTCGACGGTGCTCGCGATTGCGATGCTGGTTCCGGTCGCCGTCACGCTGGCGGTCAGCGTGCGCATCGCGATCGGCTCGCGCGCGCGGCGGAAGCGTGCGAAGCGACGCACGGTCGGCTCGCGCGGTCAGGTCCGAACGCCGACAGTCTGCGGACCGCCGGCGGTCTGCTCGTGGCACGGTGTTCCGCCGCGACGTGTGGCCGATCGGCGCGGGGATCGTGCTGTCGGCGCTGTATTTCCGCATCGACGTGCTTCCTGGTGCGAGCTCTGGTCGGGCACCGAAGCGGTCGCGCTCTACAACGCGGTGTTCCGGCTGGTCGAGGCGCTGCGGCTGTTTCCCGGCGGCGGTGCTCGCCGGTCGATGCTGCCGGCGCTGGTGCCGCGCCGGCGACCTTCGTCCGCTGACGCGCGTGACGCGTGCCGATCACCGCCTTCGCGCTCGCGCGTCAGCGCGGTCGTGCTGTGGTCGTCGGCCGGTTGGCTGATTCCGTTCGTCTACGGCGCGCCTTACGCGGCGCCGTGCCCGGCGTTCCGCGTGCCTGCTGCTGTCGTTTCCGCTGCTGTCGCTGAACTTCGCGCTCGACGCATCAGCTCGTCGGCTGGGACGGCCAGCGCGCCTACGCCGGGCATCTGCGCGCTCGCGCTCGTCGTCAACGTCGCGATGAACGCACCGGCTGATTCCCGCTCTGGTCGATCGAAGGCGCGGCGTGGGCGACGCTCGGCGACCGAGATTGTGCCTGACCGCCGGCTGCGTCGTCGCGCTGTGGAGCACCACGTGCCGGCGCCGGACGCCGCGGCGTCGGTGACGGAGGCGATGACGTGGTGACCACGACGGGAGATCGGCCATCGCCCGCAGCGTGATCTACGCGTCGCTGTTCGACTATCCGCTGACGCTCGACGCAGCTGCACTACTCGCTCATCGAGTCCGACCAGACGCGCGTCGGAGATTCTCGCCGTCTACGACGGCAGCGAACTGCTGCACAGCATCGTCGAGTACCGCGATGGGTTCTTCTTTCCGATCGGGCGTGGCGATCTCGTCGCCGAGCGGCGCCGGCGCGAGGCGCGCAGCCGACGCGTTTCTTCGCACAGCACGCGGCTCGTGCTGCGGCTGATCTGCGCGCTGCCGTTCACCCGGCTCGTCGCGCTGTCGGGAAGCATCGCGCACCTGCAACCTCGAGGCCGAACGGCGATCTCGATCTGTTCATCGTGACGCGCGGGCCGCCGCGTCTGGACGGTGACGGTGATGCTGCTGGTGCTGACGAAGCTGCTCGGCCGGCGCCGGACGATCTGCGCGAACTTCGTCCTCGCCGACTCGCACCTCGCGCGTCGACCAGCAGGACCTCTTCACCGCGAACCAGGTCATCCACCTGCAGCCGCTCATCGGCGCGCGATCTGCTGGAGCGGTTTCACGGCGGCCAACCCGTTCGTCGCCCGCTGCTATCCCGAACAGCCGGCGCGCAGGCGGCACGCCGCCGATGGTCGACGTGCGACAGCGGCGGGCCGGTGTTGTCAAGCGGTGCTGGAGACGACTGCTCAGCGCTGCCGGCGCCGCTCATCGAGGCGGTGTGCCGCCGCGCCTACGCGCTGGCACCTGCGCCGGCGCGCCGGGTCGTGGCGGTCACCGGACCAGGTGCGCCTGCAGTCCGACTACCTGAAGCTCCACACGCAGGAGCCACCGGCACGGTGGTCCTGGACCGCTTTCAGGCGACCGTTGATACACTGATGCGGATGGCGAAGACGCCGCGCCGCGACGACCTCTTCCAGATGTTTCCTGACCTGCCGGGCGTTCGGCCGAGATCCACCGCCGGAACAGATGGACCGCATGCAGCGGCAGGTGCAGGACGCCCGCGAACGAGCCGATCAGAACATCCTGCGCCAGCGAGAGCCGTCTCCGAGCATGTTCGCGCCGTCGCTTCCGGCGCGCCGTCGCCGCTGACGACGGTCTGCACCGATCGGCAGACATCGCGAGGATGGATTCGCTGCCATCAGGCGACCATTGCGACCAGGGCGACCGCGGGTCCGCCCTACGCCGGCCGACTCTGCAGCGCTTCTCGCTAGCGCGTCGTCGACGCCGAGCACGCCGCACGCGCGCGGATCGCCGGATTCCATGCCGCGTCTGAACGCACTCGACGCGCTGCGCCGACGAGCCGTGCGTGAAGCGATCGGGCATCACGCGACCGCTGACCATCTTCTGCAGCCGGTCGTCGCCGATCGCCGCGGCGGCGCGCAGCGCCTCCTCCATGTCGCCGGGATCGAGCTCGACCTTCCCCGCCGCGCGCGCGGCCGCGCTGCGCCGCCGTCGTGGCCCCAGACGCCCGCGAAGCAGTCAGCCTGCAGTTCGAGCGCGACCGAGGCGCTGTTCGCGCCGGTCCGCCGATCGCCGGACGCGCGCTGCGTTCAGTCCGAGCAGCGTTCTGGACGTGATGACCGAGCTCGTGGGTGACCACATAGGCCTGCTGCGAAATCGCCTGGCGCGCCGAGGCGCTCGACGAGCTCGTTGAAGAATCCGAGATCGAGGTAGACGCGCTCGTCCCGGGACAGTAGAACGGGCCGGTCGCCGACTGCGCGAACCCGCAGGCCGATTCGATCGAATCGCGGAACAAGCGTGACCTTGGTGCGCTGGTAGCGGGAGCCGAGCATTTCGCTCCACACGTCCTGCGCGTCCTTCGTCACGCGCGCCGACCATCTGTTCAGCTTTTCTTCCGCCGGCGAGGTCGCGACCTGGTCCGCCGACGTGCCGACCGATCTGCGACGGCGCCTGACCTCGCCGTATCGAGCAGCGAGAACAGGTTGGTGCCGCTGAGCCAACTCAGAACACGAGCAGGATCAGGAAGCCGCCGATCCCAAGATGGGCAACGCCGAAGCCACGACCGCCGCCCGATCGCCCGCTCTGGTCGTCAATATCGCCGCTGATTGCCTGATGACCACTGCATGACGCCTACCTCGAGAGCAAGACGAGGGCCCACAACTCTCGAACGATGTCGCGTACGGAACGGAACTTGATTCTAGTCGAGCGGAGGCAGATGTTGAAGCAACTCCGGATGAGTTCCGTGATCGCCTCGCGTCTCGCATCCGGAATCCACGGCGACGGCGATGATCGCGCGTCAAACGACGGCCACCGGAAGACGCGCAGAAGGCCGGCAAGGAAAGCCGGTAGGGCGGCGATCGTATACTCGCCGTGATGCGCATCGTTCGATCGGCTCTCACCCTTCATCTCTTCTTTCTTTTATCGGTCAGCGGCGGCAGGCTCAGCCCCCACGCCGGTCGACCCCGCTGCTCGGCAGCCTCGCTGGCGCAGCATCGGTCCTGCGAACACCGGCGGACGCATCGACGATTTCGCGGTCGCGCGCGTGCCCGGCCAGCCCGATGCGATCTACGTCGCGACCGCCGAGCGGCGGCGTGTTCAAGAGCACGAACCAAGGCACGTCGTGGGCGCCGGTCTTCGATCGCGTCGACGCGATGATGTCGATCGGCGACGTCGCCGTCGCGCCGTCCGAATCCGACGTCGATCTGGGTCGGCACCGGCGAAGCCAACAACCGCCAGAGCTCGTCGTGGGGCGACGGCGTCTACAAGTCGCGTCGACGCCGGACGGACCTGGACGTCGTCCGGCCTCGCCGACACGCGTCACATCGGCCGCATCGTCATCCACCCGTCGAACCCCGACGTCGTCTACGTCGCGGCGGCCGGTCATCTGTGGGGATCGAACGCCGAGCGCGGCGTCTTCAAGACCGCTGACGGCGGACGGACGCTGGACCAGGGTTCTCTACGTCGACGACAACACCGGCGCAACCGATCTCGTGATGGATCCGAAGGACCCGCAGACGCTGTTCGCGGCGATGTACCAGCGCCAGCGCAAGGCCTGGGGTTCAACGGCGGCGGTCCCGGCAGCGGCATCTTCCGCAGCCGCGACGGCGGCAGCAAGCTGGACCGGCTGTCGAACGGGCTGCCGCAAGGGCGACAAGGGACGGATCGGCCTCGACATCTTCCACGCCGACCCGCGCGTGATCTTCGCCGTCGTCGAGGCGGCCGGCCGCGACAGCGGTCGTCTATCGCAGCGCGGACGGCGGCGACACGTGGCAGGCGTGGTCCGACGCTCAACCCGCGGCCGATGTACTACAGCCAGATCCGGGCCGATCCGAAAGACGCGCACGCGTCTACCTGCTCGGATCGAACCGCGGCTTCTACATCTCCAACGACGGCGGCAAGGACGTTCGCGCGACGTGTTCAGCACGATTCACTCCGAGGACCACGCGCTGTGGATCGATCCCGACGACACGAACCACCTGATTGTCGGCGGCGACGGCGGCGTCGTCGATCTCGTGGGACCGCGGCCGGACGTGGCTGTTCCGCGACAACCTGCCGGTCGGACAGTTCTACGAGATCAGCGCCGACATGCAGGATCCGTACGTGATCTGCGGCGGGCTGCAGGACAACGGACACTGGTGCGTGCCGAGCGCGACGCGCGCCGGACCGGCGATCTCGAACCGCGACGGCTTCAACATCGGCAGCGGCGACGGCTTCTACGCGCGCCTGGATCCGGACCGACGCGCGGACGGCGATCATCGAATCGCAGGACGGCCGCGCGAACCGCGTGAACCTCGTCGACGCTCGAACGCCAGGCGATCGCACCGATCGCGCGCCGCGCTGGCCGACGCCGGTCAGCGCGAGCGGAACGATCGCACGGCGAGCGGAGCGCTGGAACTGGAATACGCCGATCGTGATGTCGAGCTTCGATCCGAAGGACGCATCTACATCGGATCGCACTGGTGTTCAAATCGCCGGATCGGGGAGTGACGTGGAAAGCGATCAGCCCGATCTGACGGCGAACGTCGACCGCGAGTCGCTGGAGATGATGGGCGGCCCAGTGCCTGAGCGGGCGCTCTCGCGGCACGACGGCCAGACGTCGTTCTCGACGCTGACCACGATCGGCGAGTCGCCGATCGACGCGAAGCTGCTCTACACCGGGCAGCGACGATGGGCAGCGTGCAGCGTGACGCGAGACGGCGGCCAGACGTGGACCAACGGTGAACGATCGAGTTGCCGGGCCTGCCGCCGGCACACTGACGTCAGCAGCGTCGCTGCCGTCGCGCCATGCCGCGGGCCGCGTCTACGCGACGTTCGACGGCCACTACAACGACGACTACCGCGCCTACGCGTACGTCAGCGACGACTACGGCCAGACGTGGCGATCGATCGCGTCCGGGCTTGCCGGCGGCGTCGGTGCACCAGCTGCGCGAGCACCCGCGGAATCCGCGGCTGCTGTTTCTCGGCCACGAGCGCGGCATCCACTTCTCGATCGACGGCGGCGCCAGCTGGTCGTCCGCTCAACCTGAACATGCCGAACGTGCCGGTGGACGACATCCTGATCCACCCGCGCGAGAACGATCTCATCGTCGGCACGCACGGGCGCAGCATCTGGGTGCTCGATCAACATCTCGTCGCTCGAGGCGTTGACGCCAGGACGCGATGCGGAGCGAAGCGTTCCTCGTGCGCGCCGGCGCGCGCGCGACTGCTCAGCATCTACAACCCGCAGGCGTGGTATGCGGCGCTGGTCAGTATCTTCGCGCCGAACCCCGACTTCAACGCCGCCGATCGACTACTACCTGCGCGCGGATCGAAGGACGAGGTCATCGTGACGGTCGCCGACGGACGAGGCACGCCAATCCGCGCACGTTCAGGGCACCAGCCGCGCCGGCCTGAATCGGGCCTCGTGGGATCTGCGTCTCGAGCCGCCGGGCCCGAGAACCACGCGCGAGACGCCGGCGGCCGGAGGTTTCGGCGGACCGCCGCAGGGTCCGCTCGTGCTGCCAGGCGTGTACGCCGTCACCGTCAGCGCCGCCGGGCGAACGCTCAAAGGCGAGCTGCGTGTCGAGGGCGACCCGCGCGTGATCTTCTCCGATGCCGACCGGCGCACGCGGCAAACCGCCCTGCTGAATCTGTATGCCCTGCAGAAATCGCTCGCGTGCGGCGCGCGTGGCTGGAGCGACCGCCGTCAGGACAGCTCGACACGCCCGGGGGCCGTGGTGATCACTTCGAGCCGCGCCGACGCGTCGAGCCGGCTTGACGCGCGTGCCAGGCCGACCTGCTCGCGCAGTTCAACGCGGTCACCAACCTGTCGCGCGCGATCGAAGGCTTCTCGGGACTGCCGACCGCCGATCAGCGCAAGCAGGTCGACTCGGGCGTTCGACGATGCGGCGAGGGCGATCGACGCGCTGAACCGCATCCTGCAGACCGACACCGCGCCGTCTCGCCTGACGGTACCCGACCAAGCTGACCAGGGAACAATGAACCGGTTCAGCACTGACCGTGATCTGCGCGCTGCTGGTTGGCGCGTGCGACAGCACCACCAGTCCAACCCCGCCGCCGCCGACGGAGGATCCGCCCCAGATCGCCTGCCCGGCGCCTCAGACGGTTCAGCTCGACGAGCGGCGGCCAGTTCGATCACGGTGACCTTACGCGCCGACGGTGGTCAACGGCAAGGCGCCGGTGACCACGACGTGCACGCCGCCGTCAGGTTCATCGTTCGGACTCGGTCAGATCCACCGTCAACTGCACGGCGACCGACGCGCTGCAGCGGGCCAGCGCCTGCTCGTTCACGATCACCGTCACAGCGCCGGTGGTGCCGAAGCTCACGGTCACGCGGTTCGTCAGCTTCGGAGACAGCATCACGGCCGGAGAAGACGGCGTCGACGGTGGACCGGACACCAGCTACCTCTGCGTCCCGGAGGTCACGTCGACCGGCAGCATCCGGCCGCGCGTCATTCTTCCGGACGCGCAGACCTATCCCGGTCAGCTGCAGGCGCAGCTGTCGGCACGCTACACCACGCAGTCGCCGACCGTGCTGAATCGCGGCTGTCCCGGCGAGTACGCCAGCCCATCGACGGGACAACACGCGCGCCCGTTTCGACGCGATCGTGTCCACCGGCCAGTACGACGTCGTCTTGATCATGGAAGGATCGAACGATCTCTTCGAGCCCGATCCGGTCCGATGCCGGTGGGCATCGGCGGCCGCCGCGCTCAGATCGCTGGTCGGCGACGCCAAGGCTACCGGCGTGCGGCCGCTGCTCGCGACGATTCCGCCGATGAACCCCGCCGGCCGCCGTGGCAGCGGCGCGATGCTCGTCCCGTCGCTCAACGATCGCATCTACCAGATCGGTGCCGCCGAGAACCTCGCGATCGTCGACGTCTACGCGGCGTTCAACGGCAACCTGAGCGCTGCTCGGCGACGACGGCCTGCACCCCAACGGCGGCGGGCTACCAGGTGATCGCCAAGGCGTTCGCCGACGCGATCAGCAACTTCGCTGGAGGTGAAGACGACGATCGTGTCCTCGTCGCTCAGGCGTCGCCGGTAGCGACGGCGTGTCCCGCGTCGCGCAGGACGGCGACGGCGCGATCCAGGTCGGCATCGCGCACGAACAGATAGTCGGTGTCGTGAGTGGAGACGACGAAGATGCTGATCGCGGCAGCCGCCAGCGCGCCGGCGAGCGACGCGACGATCCCGACGAGGCTGAAGTCCAGCGGCCCGCGAACGGCCAGCCCTCGATAGCCGCGCTGCGCCTGCACGGCCGGCGGGCACCGTCTTCGGTCGCGCAGACGATCGACAGCTCGTCCGCGGTCCGGGTGATCGACGAAGAACGCCGCGCACGGCGGCCCACGATGGCGACGGCGGCGGTCGGCGTCCAGCCGGCAGATCGGCGTACGAGCCGCGCATCAGATCGAGCGTCAGCTTGCATGGCGTCGGTGCCGCCTCATCGGCTCCGGCCGCGCATGCCGCGGCTGATAGACGCCGAGCGTGCCGCCGCCGGGCAACGTCAGCTGCGTCAGCAAGCCCCAGCCCTGGTTCTGCAGCCGGCCCGCAGTGCGACGTCGCGCGTCTTCATCGCCGCGACGAACGCCTCGATGTCGTCGCACATGAAGTAGAGCTCGTGGGCTGCCGTTCTTGTCGGTCGGATGCACGGCGATCTCCGACGGCGGCAGCCCGAAGATCAGCCAGCCGTGTCCGACGTCGACGTGCGTGAAGCCCGATGACATCGCGCAGGAACGCGCGGTCGGCGTCAGGGCTTCGTGCTGTAGATGATCGAGTGTGCGCCTCGGTGATCATGATTCCCAGTCCCAGTCCCCAGCTCCCAGCCCCGAGTCCTGGGCCCAGCTCTCCCAGCTACTCCTCTCGATTGCCGCCATCGGATCGAGCCGCGACGCCCGGCGCGCGGGGATCCACGACGCGGTCACCGCGATCACCCCGAACAAGCGCGACGATCGCCGACGAAGGTGACCGGGTCGGTCGGATTGACGCCGACGAGCATGCTCGCCATCACGCGCGTGATCGCGAAGCGCGCCGGCCAGGCCGATCGCGATGCCGGCGGCGCTCAGCTGCAGCCCCTCGCCGACGACCAGATTCAGGATGCTCGACCGCGGCGCGCCGAACACCATCCGCATGCCGATCTCCGCGGTCCGCTGGCGCACGATCGTCGACAGCACGCCGTACAGGCCGACGCCGGCCAGGATCACCGCGATCGACCGCGAAAATCGCCGATCAGCGTGGCGGTGAACCGGATCGGCGCCATCGCCTTGTCGACGAACGACGTCATCGGCTGGATTTCCGCGAGCGGCGCGCGCGGATCCACCTGCGCGACCGCGCGCGACGGACCGCGGCGACGATCTGATTCGGATCGCCGCTGGTCCGGACCGCCCAGCGGGTCGGCGAAGCCGTGACCGAAATGCCCGTCCATCACGAAGATCGCTTCCGGCCCGGGCGTCGCCAGCGACGAGTGGCGCTGATGTCCGACCACGCCGATCACCTCATACCACTCGGCCTCGGGTGTGGTGATCCGGAGCAGCAGCCGCTTGCCAACGGCCGGCTCGCCGCGGAACGCCAGCGACGGCGAGGTTGTCGTCGATGATGATCTGGCGGGGCATGTCGGTCTTCTGATCGATGACGTTGTCGGCGTCGGTGAAGAACCGGCCGGCGACCAGCCGCGTGCGCAGCGTCTCGAAATAGCCGGGCAGCACGACGTGAAAGTTCGCCTGCCGGAACTTGCTGGGATCGGAGACGGCGGTCTCGGTGCCCCAGCGTCCGTTGATCAACGCGCCGTCGAGCGGCAGCGGCGTGACGGCCGTGGCCCCGCTGACGCCGGGAATCGCGAGCAGCCGCTCCCGCACCTGCCGGTTGAACACCGCGCGCTCTTCCGCCTGACGCGAACGCGATTGCAGCACGAACGTCAGGACGTTGTTCGGGTCGTAGCCCGGGACTGCCGGCCGAGCGCCAGCACGCTCCGGAGCATCAGCCCGGCGCCGACGAGCAGGATGAACGACAGCGCCACCTCGGTGACGACCACGCCGCTGCGCAGCCTGCGTCCGCCGCGCAGCCGCCCGAGCGGCCGCCGACCGAGCGCAGCACCTCCATCACGTCGGTGCGCGACGCGCGCAGCGCCGGGATGATTCCGCACACCATCGCCGTCACGACGCCGGCGAGCACCGCGAAGGCGAGCACCGACGGGATCCATCGCCACCGCGTCGAGGCGCGGCAGATCCTTCGGGCCGAGCGCGAGCAGCAGCTGAATGCCGGCGCGCGCGAGCAGCAGGCCGAGCGCCGTCCCGCAGCGCGGCGATCACCAGGCTCTCCGCCAGCATCTGGCGCACCAGCTGTCCGCGGCTGGCGCCGATCGCGGCGCGGACGGCGAGCTCGCGGCTGCGTCCCGACGCGCGCGACGACCAGCAGGTTGGCGACGTTGGCGCACGCGATCAGCAGCACGAAGGCGACCGCGCCCATCAGCGACACGATCGTCGGCCGCGACGTCGCCGACCAGATCGTCGAACATCGGAACCACGTGGAAGTACAGGCCGGCGGTCTGCTTGATTGGGAAGTGCTGGCGGAGGTCGGCCGCGATGCGGTCGGCCTGAGTTGCGCCTGCTCGACGCTCACGCCCGGCTTGAGCCGGCCGATCACGCGGAACACGACGTTGTTCCGGTTGGCGGTGTCGATGTCGATTCGCGCGGCCGTCCACATTTCCGGGCGCGCTCTCGGCGTTGACGCGCGGCGGCAGCAGCAGCTCGAAGCCCGGCGCCAGGACGCCGACGATGCGCGCGCGGCCGTTGCCGAGCTCGACGTCCTTGCCGACGATCGTCTGATCGCCGCCGAAGCGCCGCAGCCAGAACGCGTGGCTGAGAATCGCGCGACAGCCGGCGGTCCGGCTGCAGCCGCCTGATTCGGCACCTGCGGCACCGGCGTCGCATCGTCGGACGACGAAATCGCGGCCGACGAGCGATCGCGCGCGCCGAGCACGCGGAACAGGTTCGGTGTGGCGCCGCCGACGCGGATCTGTTCGGGTCGCCGCCAGGCGCGGCGAGCGGCACGCGGCCGGCCGGAATCATCCCGGCGATCTCGTCGAAGACGTCCGGTCGACTGCTGCTGGAGGTCGCGAAGATCCGGCGGCGAGAACGGCCAGTCGTCGACGTGGCGCGTGCGCAGCTCGCCCCACACCAGGACGAGTCGCTGCGCGTCGGCATACGGCAGACGGACGCAGCAGCACGGCGTTGACGACGCTGAAGATCGCCGTGCAGGCGCCGATCCCGAGGGCGATCGTGATCGTCGCGACGGCCGCAAACCCGATGTTCTTGCGCAGACCCCGCGCGGCGTAAGTCAGATCTTTGACGAGTGTGTCCATGGAAGTACTTCCGCGAGCGCACGTTTCGTGCCTGTCGGCATCGCCGTAACTCTTTGACCGCAAAGGGACGCAATGGTTGGCGTCCAGCAAACCGGCCGCTCGTGGGACACGCGACGTCCGGATCCGGACGGACACGTCCGACGCCGAGTCACGTCGGCGCCGCATCTCGTGGCGCGAAGCTCCGACGATCAGCCGGGTCGGGTCGGGCGACACGCGGACCATCAGCTTGCCGAAGTTCTTGCCCGGCCAGCAGGCCGATGAACGCGCTCGGCGCGTTGTCCAGCCCGTCGACGATGTCCTCGCGGAACTTGATGCGGCCCGTCATCACCAGCGGCGCGACTTCCTGCAGGAACGCCGGCGCGCGGTCGGTGTGATCGCTGACGATGAAGCCCTTGATCATCGCGCGCTGCACGAGCAGCGGACGCAGGTTCGGACCCGCCGGATTGCCGGTCGCGTTGTACTCCGAGATGACCCCGCAGAGCGGAATGCGCGCGCCCTTGTTGATCACCCGGAGGATCGCCGCGAACACCGCGCCGCCGACGTTCTCGAAGTAGACGTCCACTCCGTCGGGACAGGCGGCCTTCAGCGCCGGCACGAGATCGTCCGGTCTTGTAGTTGATGCACGCGTCGAAGCCGAGCTCGTCGACGACGTAGCGGCACTTGTCCGGCGATCCGGCGATCGCCTACGGCGCGGCAGCCCTTGATCTTCGCCAGCTGACCGACGACGGCGCCGACCGCGCCCGGACGCCGCCGAGACGACCACGGTCTCGCCCGGCTTCGGCTGGCCGATGTCCATCAGCCCGACAAACGCCGTCATGCCCGGCATGCCGAGGCACGCCGATCGCCGTGGAGATCGGCACCGCCTTCGGATCGAGCTTCCGCAGTTCCTTGCCGTTCGAGACGCCGTAGTGCCTGCCAGCCGTCGTAGCCGGTGACGAAGTCGCCCGTCGTGAAGTCCGGATTGCGCGACTCGACGACCTGGCTGACGGTGTGGCCGACCATGACGTCGCCGACCTTCACCGGCGTCGGCATACGAGGGCGCGTCGCTCATGCGCCCGCGCATGTACGGATCGAGCGACAGATAGATGGTCCGGCGCAGCGACGTCGCCGTCGCTGGCGTCGGGCGACGGCCCGTCGGCGGCCTCGAAGTTGGCGGCGGTCGGCTCCCCGGCCGGACGCGACTTGAGGCGGATCTGGCGATTCATGGCGCTCATCCTACCAATACTTGACATGTCAACTATTGACGTGTAATCTATTGCTCATGCCGTCCGCCCTGCAACGCGAGCTGCGCCAGCGCCGGCCGTTCCAGTCGCCGGCGCACGAAGCGGTCGCTCGGCCTGATGCGGACCGCCGACCTGATCCGCCGCCAGGCGGCGGCGCTCGTCGAGCCGCACGGCATCACGCTCCAGCAGTTCAACGTGCTGCGCATCCTGCGCGGCGCCGGTGGCGACGGGCTGCCCACGCTCGAGGTGGCGGAACGCGATGATCGAGCAGACGCCAGGCGTCACGCGGCTGCTCGATCGTCTCGAAGCCAAAGGAGCTGGTTCGCCGGCAGCGCTGCCCGAAGGATCGGCGGCAGCATCTGTGCTGGATTACCGACGAAGGGACTGGCGCTGCTCGAGAAGATCGACACGGTCGCGCCGCGCGCTCACGAGGAATCGCTGAAGGGACTGCGTCAGAAGGATCGCGTCGACGTTCATCCGGCTGCTGGATGCGATCCGCGCCGCGCATCAGTAGCCGTTTTTTAAGCTGAATCGTTCACCTATTCACTATCGAGGTATCAAATGACGACCACCACAACACCGCCACCTCCGTCCGCACCTTCACGATCGACAAGACCCACTCCGAAGTCACGTTTCCAGGTTCGCCATCTCGTCACGAAGGTTCGCGGCCGCTTCACCGACTTTGGCGGAACGCTGACAGTTCGACGAGGCGCAGCCCGAGCAAGTCGTCGCTGGCTTTCACCATCGACGCCGCCAGCATCGACACCGGCACGCCGGATCGCGACGCCCACCTGCGCAGCGACGACTTCTTTCGCCGTCGAGACAGCATCCCGCGATGACCTTCACGAGCTCGACGCGTGACGAAGACGAGCGCGGATCTGTTCGACGTGGAAGGCACGCTGACGATCCGCGACGTCGGCCAAGGCGGTCACGCTGCCGGTGACGCTACCTCGGCGCCGCGACAGGATCCCTGGGGCAACGCGCGCGTCGGCTTCGAAACCGAGATCACCATCAACCGCAAGGACTTCGGTCTGAACTGGAACGCGGCGCTCGAAGCGGGCGGCTTCCTCGTCGGCGACGACGTCAAGATCAGCGTGTCGGTGCAGGCGATAGCGGCCTAGCGCGTATTCAGTTCGATGTAGTGCGGACTTTCACGTCCGTGTGACGTGAGCCTAAAGGCCTGCACTACATCGGGAGATCGCAAAGAACGCTACAACGGTTGACCGCTGCTACAGCGGCCCCAGATCGACAGGCATCGCTCGCGCGCGTGGAACGACACGCGCGCGAAGCCGGTGCAGCGGCAGCAGGCCATCGGCCTGCGTGCGCCTGCCGTCCGGCGGTCGTTGACGATCACGGCCGGCTCGTTGTGAAGCACGAGATCCGCCAACGCGCAGCGCCCGCACCACCGCGCGGTCCACGGTCTGATCTCCTGACAACACCGCTCATCCGCGCCTGCCCTCTTGCCGGCAGCAGTTCAGCGTCCCGCGGGCTCTTCTCCGAACACGATCGAAGATCACGAGGGCCGCCGATCCGGTGTCGGGCACGAGCCGGACGACACCCCGTCCCGCTCCCTGCGGCAGGCGACACGAGAAACCGGCCGGCGTCCGGCGTCATCGGCAGTCGCGCGGCAGGCGCTCGCTCGATCTCGTCTTCGGCGACCCAGGACAACTCGACGGCGTGCTGATAGTCGAGGGTGTAATCAAATGTCGCGAGAAAGTCCTGACCCAGCACGCCGTTGACATCGCCGGCGCCAAGACTCGCGAGCGTTGCTGACGGAAGGACCGACGCCGAGCATGCCCGTCGCGGACCGCCAGCCCACCGCGGTCGATGCGAGCTGCGCGACCGGACGCATCGACTGTCCGGATGCGGACACGACTTCCGCCTTCGCAACCGTCGGGAGGCCAAGATCGCGTCGCGAGCGAGTCGGCGATCGCCGAGTGACTCGAACCGGTATCGATCGAGGAACCTGAAACGGACCCGCGCCGTTGATCCGGACCGGCACGACAACCGCGCCGTTACTCGTCGACGTTTGAACGGCATGACGGCCGGCGTCGCTACCGTCGGAGTGGTTACCACAGGCGACGCGTGCGGCAAAGCAGATGAAGGCACCAGAGCAGTGTTGAGAACGCACAGGTTGGCCATGTGAGCCAGCGTGCGCGGCGGCGGTGTGTGGGCGTCGTGATGAAGGGATGACGAAATGGTGAGGTCGCTGTGATGTATCAGTTCGGGGACGTGGGCGTAGACCTCAAGCGCCTGGTCATCACGCGAGGCGGCGCTCCAGGTCGAGATCGAGCCCAAGGCGTTCGACGTGCTTCGCTACCTGCTCGAACACGCGGATCGGCTCGTCACGCAAGGACGAGTTGCTGGATGTCGGTCTGGCGGGACACGTTCGTGACGCCCAACGTGCTGACGCGAGCCGTCGCCCAGCTGCGGCGTGTGCTCGGCGACGACGCGCGAGAGGCTCGCTACATCGAGACGGTCGCGCGGCGCGGCTACCGGTTCATCGCGCTGCGTCTCGACCGACTGTCGTGCGGTCGGCGCGCCGCGCAGACATCACGACGCAGTACCCGCGCCGCCAGTGGAACGGCCTCAGCCCGGCATCGGCGCTCGACTGCTGCGGCGACCGTCCGCTCGCGGCTGCGACAGGCGGAGTGGCGCTCTGGCATCGCCTGCGCGGCGCGCCGCGACGCAGCCAGGACGGTGACCGCCGCGCCAACGCCGCGTGACCATCAGCGGCGGCAGCAACACCACGCCGGCGATTTCGCCCGACGGGCGCGCCGCGGCGTTCGTCTCGGATCGCGACCGGCAGCCTCAGGATCTACGTCGTCGGGACTCGCGCCGGGCAGCGAGGAGGTGGCGATCACCAACGACGGCGGCCAGAACATGCAGCCGGACTGGTCGCCCGGACGGACGCTGGATTGCGTTTCACTCGCGGCGGCGAGGGCGGCAGTCTGGATCGTCCCGTCGACCGGCGGCACGCCGCAGCAGGTCGTCGAGCGGGGATCGCAGTCCGGCGTGGTCGCCAGACAGCGAGCGCCTCGTCTACACGCCGGACGAAGGCGGCACTGGCCGGGCCAGCAGGTGCTCTGGACCGTGCAGCGCGACGGCGGCGACCGCCGTCAGCTGACGCAGCTCGGCCAGCCAGCCGGCGGGCACAATCATCCCGCCTGGTCGCAGAACGGACGCTTCATCGCGTTCGCGGTGTCGAACGGCGTGGTCAACGACGCGATCTGGATCGTCGACGCCGGCGGCGGCACGCCGTCGGCTGCTCACGCGCAGGCCACCGGCGAGCCATCACGCGGTTTGCGCCGGACGACGCCGCGATCGTACTGGACGGGAAACGCCAGCCGCGTTCAACGGCCGGCATCTTCCGTATTGGCTTCGACGCGGTTGACCGGCACGGCGATCGGCGCCGCCGCCGTCGTGATGCCGTTCGAGAACGGATCGCTGCAAGGCGCTGTCCGATCGCGCGAAACGGGACCGCAGTCGTTCGGCGTCGGAGTCGACCGACGCGAATCTCTGGACGATCGATCTGGTCCGCGACGGACGCGGCGTCGGCTCCGGCGCGGCTCACCGAGCGACGCCGTCCGCAGCGGTCGACCCGGATTATTCGCGCGACGGACGCATCGCGTTCTCTGCAGTTCGGGGCCGGGCTTGCCGATTTCGGTGCTGGGCGATCGGATCGACGACGGCTCGCACCGCGTCCGTCTCGCGCCGGACGGCCCCGCAGGCGACCCGAGCTGGAGCGGCGACGGGACACGCGTGCTCGTGAAACGCCGGTGGCGACGACGCGGGCAGCGGCGTCTGGTGGGTCGATCGTCGCGTCGCGGCGTGCGCACACCGACCGGCGTCTCGGACGCCGGCGTCCGCAGCCCGCGAGCCGTCCCCGGATTCGCAGTCGATCGCGTTTCACGCTATCGAGCGCGAGCGGGTCGATGAACGTCTGGACGCAGGCGACTCGACGGCGGACCGCGCCGCCGCGTGACCGACGATCGCGAGGCCGATTTCGTATCCCGTGTGGTCGCCGGACGGACGATGGCTGGCGCGTCGAAGTGAAGCGCGGCGAGCGGACGCGATGGTGGGCGTCGTCGACACGGACGGCGGTCGATCGAGCTGCTGACCGACCGATCCCGGCCAGAACTGGCCGCATTCGTGGTCGCCTGACGGCGAGCGGATCGCCTATGCGGCCGAGCGCGACGCGGTCTGGAACATCTGGGAAGTGTCGAGGCAGCACGCACGCCACACGACAGCTGACGCATTTCACGTCGTCGAGCGGCTACGTGCGAGTATCCGGCGTGGTCACCAAGCGGCATCCGCATCGTCTTCGAACGCGAAACGCACACAGCCACGATCTGGACGGTCCAGCTCCTGACGCCTGCCGCTGAACGGCCAGTGGCGAGCAACTAGCGCCTACCGACGAGTCGCGATACCCACTGATCGCTCGCCCGCTGCAGGATGCGCGGTTCGTCGTCCACGAGCAGGTAGCCGGCTTTCACGAGCGCGTCGGCGGCCTGCTCGACCTTCGCCAGGTAGTCCTCCTGCGGACGGTAGCGCTCCTCGATCGACCGGCGCGGATCCTTCGCGGCTTCGCGTGCCGCGCGCGTCGCGGGAACGAGATCGACGATCCAGCAGCGAGACCAGTTCGTCCGGCGATCCGATCTCGCGGCTTCCGGAAATTCCAGCCGGTGTAAGTGGCAAGCGGCACGGCGACATCCGGCAGCCGGATGCCCGCGCGCTCGTTGCCGTCCTCGTCGACCGCCGGAACGAGCAGCGGCAGCGGCGCTGCCGAACGCGCCGCGCGCCGTCCTTGAGTGTAGGGATTGCCGTGCGACCGCCAGCCGTCAGAGCGTTCGCGGCGACGCGACCCCGGGAGATCGACGGGAAACGCGAGTGACTTCGACCGGCACGAGCGTGTGATCCTGCAGCCGTGGATACAGGCCTGGCGGCGGCTCGGCGCCCGTCTTCACCCACTTGTGCATCGCCAGCAGCAGCGCGCATGGTCCACCAGTAGTCGACCGGGTTGTCCGATCTGCTGGCCGTTAGATGATCTCCGCCGGGAAACCGACTCGGCGAATGCTGCGTGCCGGCGATGAAGTACGCGCGGACGTTGGTCGGGCAGCGCGAGATCGGCGGCGCCGTCCGGGCTGGTGTGGACGAGTGCGGCGACGCGGCCGGTGCCCCAATACTCGACGGGCGTGTTGGTGTAGAACACCTTCGGCGCGTGGCCCGCTCGATCCGCGCGTTGTCGAGCAGGCCCGTCCTGCGCGCCGCTGACCGGATCCGCGCAGGCTCGCGTCGGCGAACGGAAACGCGGTCGCGCTGTAGGACGCCGAGGCCCGTCGGCTTCGCCCATCGCTTGCGTTCAGGCGAGTCGCGACGGCGCCGGCGATGTGCGCCATGACGCCGTCGAACACCTGGCGATCGTGTTCGTCGGTGTTGAACCCCTCGTACAGAAGCCGCGCAGGAACCGTCCGCTCTGCGACGAGCCGTAGCCGTAGGCGAAGCGGACGGGCGCGAGGGCGTCCGGCTGATGTTTCAGCCACGACGTCGTGTCGCGGACGGCAACGTAGCCGAGGCCGGCCACCGGAGGATTCGCCGCGCGGTAGCTGATCGTGATAGGTCTTTCCGGGCTCGAAGCCGCGGTCGAGCGTGACCGTATGGCCTGCGACGCGCCACTGACTCGCGCGGGATCGCTCGCGCAGGCGCACCGAGCATCTGCGCGCGCACGGTGAGCTCGCTGTCGGCGCCGGCGGGATCGACGGCATCGTATTTCGATAGATCGTTCAGCGACGAAGTCGGTCGTCGTTGGCGTTCGCGGTGAATGCTGGCGCGCACGACTCCGTGAAATCGCCTACCCTGATCCGACGGCGGCCGGCACGTGGATCTTCATCGTCATCGGTCGATCTTCGAGATCGAATTCCCAGCCGACCCAGACGATCGTGAAGCCGAATCGCATCAGGAAGCGGTCGCCGAGATCGTTCTCAGTGGCCGGATCGGGCGAGGCTGCCGCGGTTGAAGCCGTTCAGCACAACCTTGTTGCCGCGGTTGAGGATGTCGACGAGCGCTGCGCCGTTGCCGCGCGGCGCCTTCGGCCGGAGGATGTAGAGATCGGACGAGAACTCGACGCAGTCCGGACGCGTTGGTCGGCGCCTTGTCGAGATCGACAACGAGTGCGGTTGCGCGAGCTCTTCGGATCGACAGCGAAGTGGATGGTGCCGACGATCTTCTCGTAGCCCGAGGCGCCCAGCGTCGGTGCGCCGGGTGACGTCGACGCCGGTGACCTCCGCTCGAGCGGCGCTGGCAGATGCCGGGCACGCAGGGCACGACGGAGATGAAGATCGGCGATGGAGGTGCTGACGAACTGCTCGTGCGCGTGATCCCATGTCGTCACCGCCTTTTCCGCCGAGCTCGATCGAGTACCAGCGGCCCGTCTGGTTGCGCCGGCGCGCCTGCCGCTATCCTAGCACGCAGGCCGCGGCAGGCCGGAAGGCCTGGACTCCCCAAAACAAAAAGGCGGGACCGGCCACTGGCCGATCCCGCCCCTGCCCTGCATTCGGTGACTGAACTGTCCGTGCCGATCTAGTGAACGATCAGGCCCTCCTTGTGCTTCCAGACGGTGTTGGCTTGCCAATCCTCGTGCAGGATGGTCCACAGGGCCTGATCGTGATGCTCACCGTTCTTCAGAAACGACTTGCGGAGCAGCCCTTCCTGCACGGCGCCGATTTTCCTCAGCGCGCCGTTGCCGCGACCGTTGCGTACGCGGCCCTGGCTTCCAGCCGATGCACGCCAACGGTCTCGAATGCGAAACCTCACCAACAGTTCAGCTCCTTCCTGGAACACGCCGTGACCCCCAGTATGCGGATCCGATGGCAAAGCCCCACTCGGCCGTGCCGAAGCTCGGCTCGAGCTGACGCATCTGGAAGATCCCGATCGCGGTGTCCGTCTTGTCGAGCGTGACCGCAAAGCAGGCATACGCAGCCGACCGCCGCGCTGACGGAGCGTCCATTCGATGAACCGCTCGAAGCCCTCCACGGAGGTAGGCGGCGGCGAGATGAAGCGCGCGACTTCTTCGGTCGTCAACAGCGCGAAGAGCGACGCCGCATCCGACAGACGCAGCTCGCGCAGGGTGACTCCCGCGCCGGTCAGCATCGGCAGGTCCCGCGCCAGTCGGTGACCGCCGCTGCATCGCGGGACTTCGCGACGGCCGGTTGAATGCGCAGTCGTGCTGGGCCAGTTCGGTCGATAAGGCATCTTTTCCATGACTAGTAGCCTCCGATCGAAACGGTGACGAGGGATGAGAGGCTCGGCGTGACCGGCGCCAGCGGCACGACGTCGCCGAACTCGAGATCCAGGCTCGGCAGCGGCTCGCTGTCATCGTCGGGAAGGTGACCGTATCGTCGCCATCGAGTGCCCCACACGTCGTGTCGCCATCGGAGGTGCCCCACACGATGTTGTCGCCGTCGGCCGACGTGCCCCAGACGATGTTGTCGCCGTCGCTCGCCGTGCCCCACACGATGTTGTCGCCGTCGGCCGCTGCCCCAGACGACGTCGTCGCAGTCGGCGCCGCCGCAGTCGGTGCCCCACACGATGTTGTCGCCGTCGGCCGGTGCCCCACACGATGTTGTCGCCGTCGGCCGCCGTGCCCCACACGATGTTGTCGCCGTCGGCCGGTGCCCCACACGATGTTGTCGCCGTCGCTCATCGTGCCCCACACGATGTTGTCGCCATCGCGATGCGAGCGTCTTCGCCGCGCCCCAGACGATGCCGTTCTCCCAGGCGTTGGCGCGACGGCTTGATGACGCCGTGCGTCAGGCGGTGGCTGCCCCAGATGATCCGGCGGCTCCACACTCTCTGGACCGGCATCTGATCGCCGGCCGCGGATTGGCGTAGAACTTGGCCAGACGCACCGCGCCGAGCGTGTTCAGGAATCCGGCGCCCTGCGCAGCGCGGCTGTAGCCCGGATACGACCTGCGCGGTGTATTGCAGCAGCGCCTTGATCAGGTTCGGCGTGAGGTTCGGGTTCGCCTGCAGCATCAGCGCGACCGTGCCGCGTCACGACCGGCGCCGCCATGCTCGTGCCGCTCAGGCGCCAGATACGGCTTCGAACCGGCGTCGAGCGTGCCGCTGAGCAGCGAGCGTGACCTTCGTCGATGTAGAACGTGCTGCCCGGAACCGCCGAGCGAGACGGTGCCGACGCCCGGCGCGACCAGGTCGGGCTTCGCGCTTCGAAGTCGACCGACGGTCGGTCCCGACGAGCTGAAGCTCGCCATCTGTGTCGTCGTTGCGCGTGAGCGTGCCCATCGTGCTCGAGGCGCCGACCGTGAGCACCCACGGCGCGTTGCCCGGCGCGGTGATGCCGCCGTACTGCGGCTGGCCCGCGGCGTTCTTGCCCGATGTTGCCGGCGGCGGCGACGACGGTGATGCCCGCGTCGGTCACGCGCCTTGGTCGCCAGCGTCAGCGGGTCGGTCCAGTACGACTCGCGAATGCTGGCGCCCACCGACATGTTGACGACGCGGATGTTGTAGGTCTCGCGTTCGTGGCGACCCAGCCGAGCGCCGAGATGATGTTGCTGATCGTGCCCTGGCCGTTCGCGTCCGAGCACCTTCAGCGACACGAGCGTCGCTTTCGGCGCGATGCCGGCCTTCTCGCCGTTGGAGTCGTAGCCGTTGCCGGCGATGATGCCGGCGACGTGGCTGCCGTGGCCGTTGTCGTCGTAGGGCAGCGTCCGGCCGTTGACGAAGTCGACGAACTTGGCGACGCGCTGATTCCCGTACGGGATAGAGCTTCGACGTCGTGTTCGTGAGGTCGTCGTGCCAGTTCGTGATGCCCGAGTCGATGATGATCGCCACGCCGACGCCGGCGCCGGTGTAACCCATCGTGTCCTGCACGGTGCGAGCGCCGACCGTCACCGCGCTGTGCGATAGTTGTGCGACTTGATCGGCCGGTCGAAGTGGACAGTCAGGACCCCGGGTTGATCGCGACAGCGCCTTCAGCAGGCCGTTCGGCAGGTCCAGCACCTGACCGTTGATGAGGATCCAGGTTGCTCGCGCGCGCGAATATCATGAACTTCGGCCGGAGCTCAGTGCCGGGCTTCAGCGTGACGATCACGCGCGTCCTGTTGACCGATCCGTTGCGATCCTTGGAGCGATCGCTCAGTTCGCTGTCGAGCCTTGTAAAACCTCGACGAACTTTCCGGGCTCACCAGGTTTCTTGCGGTGAGCCGTGGCGATAGTGCGTCTTTGCGTCCGCCACGCGTTGGGAGCCATGCACGCGACGGCTACGAGGAGTGCCGAAACAATCCGTTTCGGTCCCCAAACCGCCTTGTGTCTCCCGGGAATCGGATGTGCGATGAAGTCATGGTGCCTCATGGATGAGCAAGCGCTCGGCCACATCTTGTGACATCAATCGCGCGTCAGATAAGATGCTTCAGCATCAATCGCTTACCAGCCATGCTTGGCTCAGTTCTCCGATCGACGCTCCCGCGGGCATCATGTTCCATCTCAGCGCACGCCTCCAGTGAGAGAGCGTTAAAATCGCTAGATAAGTTATTTTCTAACAGTAATTTATGGTCAGTGCTCATCCTATTACCATATCGAACGTTAATTGAACACAATGTCCTATACAGTCGTTTAAAGTCATCAATGGTTCCTGGGTAGCGTCGGAACATCGTCGCGGCGCATAATCGCGCTCTCTCTCTTTTCTCTCACAGGGTGCTCTGATGACCGTGTTCCGAAGTGCCGTGATCGCCGCACTGCTCGCCGCTCCCGTCTTCTCCGGTGTCGTCATCCGCGGCCAGGACGCACCCACCTACCAGGAACGTGATTTCCTGACGCGTGGTGCGCCAGACTCACCGTCGAAGGCAAGCGCGCCGGCGAAGGCTACTGGTCGCCGGACGGCACGCGTCTGGTCTTTCAGAGCGAGCGCGAGCCGGGCAATCCCTTCTATCAGATCTACGTGCTCGATCTGGCGAGCGGCGACACCAAGCGCATCTCGACCAGGCATCGGCAAGACCACCTGCGCGTTCTTCCGTCCGGGCACCGACGAGATCGAGTTCGCCTCCACGCACGCCGATCCGAAGTCGAAGCAGTATCAGGACGACGAGCTCGCGTTCCGCGCCTCGGGCAAGGAGCGGCGCTACTCGTGGGACTACGACCCCGAGATGGACATCTACAGCTACAGCGAGAAGACCGGGCGCGCATGAAGCGGCTGACGACCGCGCAGCGGCTACGACGCCGAAGGCAGCTACTCGCCCGACGGACAAGTGGATCGTCTTCTCGTCGATGCGCAGCGGCTACGACCACGCCGCTCAGCGACAAGGAAAAGAAGTCGCTCGAGGAGAACCCGAGCAACTTCGCCGAGATCTACATCATGAAGGCCGACGGCACCGGACCAGAAGCGCCTGACCAACGTCTTCGGCTACGACGGCGGCCCGTTCTTCACGCAGGACGGCAAGAAGATCGTCTGGCGGCGCTTCGACGAGCAGGGTCTCATCGCCGACGTCTGGACGATGAACCTCGACGGCACCGATCAGAAACAGATCACGCACGTTCGGCTCCATGAGCTGGGCGCCGCTACATGCACCCGTCCGGCGAGTAATTCATCTTCGCGTCGAACAAGCTCGGGTTCGAGAACTTCGAGCTGTTCATGGTCGACGCGGCGGGAACGAAGGAACCGGTGCAGGTCACCTACACGCCGGGCTTCGACGGCCTGCCGGTGCCCTCGCCTGACGGCAAGACGCTCGCCTGGACGTCGAGCCGCGCCGGCGGATCCGCGCGGCCAGCTGTTCCTCGCACAGTGGAACCACGAGAAGGCGATGGAAGCGCTGAAGAACGCGCCGCCGAGAAAGCCGGCGAAGAAATCATGATCGCGACACAGAAGGAACCGCAGAGAACGCAGAGCGCGCAGAGATATCTTTTCTCTGCGATCTTTGCGATCTCCGCGGTTTCTTCGTTGGTCGTCTCGCGCGCAGACGTCGAAGACCCGCGCACACGTCGAGACGCTCGCGTCGCCGCGGCTCGAAGGACGCCTCGCCGGGATCCAACGGCGAGAAGCTCGCCGAGCGACTACCTCGTCGCCGAGCTGCAGAAGATCGGCGCGAAGCCGCTGCCCGGACAGACAGGACTTCCTGCTGCCGTTCGAGTTCACCGCCGGCACCAAGGACGGCGGATCGACGATCAGCCTGCGCATGCGACACGAAGAACGGCGTGGACAGCGGCGTCGTCTTCGGCATCGGCGGCAGCGAAGCGGACCCGTGCGGGCGCTCTCCTTCTCCGACAACGGCGACGTCGGAGGGCCGCTGGTCGTTCGCCGGCTACGGCATCGTCGTTCCCGACAGCCAGGGCTTCGCCTACGACAGCTACGCGCACGCTCGACGTGAAGGACAAGATCGTCGTCGTGCTGCGCTACTTTCCCTGAAGACGCCGAGCCGAAGACGAAAGGCATCCTGTCGCGGTACGCCGACCTCCGCTACAAGGCGATGGCCGCGCGGCAGCACGGCGCGAAGGCGATGATCGTCGTCACCGGACCGAGCGTCGCCGAACGCCGGCGAGCTGGCGCCGATGACCTTCGACACGGCGATCGCCGGCTCGGGATCGTCGCCGTCAGCGTGACCGGCGAGGTCGCGGCAACCAGATCTTCGCGGCGCCGGACAAGCCGCTGCGTCGCCGGCGCAGAAGGCGCTCGACGATGCGAACCCGCACGCGACCGGCTTCGCGCTGCCGGGCATCACGTCAAGGTCCACGCCGCGGTCGAGCGCGAGAAGCGCACCGGCCACAACGTCGTCGCCTACCTGCCGGCGACGACGCCGGTCGACGCGGTCGGCAAAGCCGTGGGTCGCGCATCGGCGCGCACTACGATCACCTCGGCCACGGCGAAGCGGGCAACACGCTGGCCGGCAAGGACGACGCCGGCAAGATTCATTTCGGCGCGGACGACAACGCGTCGGGATCGGCCGCCGTTCTCGCCATCGCGGCGACGCTGGCGAAGCAGCCGCGCAAGCGCAACGTCCTCGTCGGCTTCTGGTCGGGCGAGGAGCTCGGGCTGATCGGGTCGAACGCGTTCTCCGACCACGCCGCCGGTGCCGCTCGACGCCGATCGCGCGCCTATCTGAACTTCGACATGGTCGGCCGGATGCAGGACAACAAGCTGACCGTGCAGGCGGCCGGGATCGAGCCCGGCGTGGGGCAAGATCATCGAGCAGGCCAACGTCGCCGCCGGCTTCGACCTCGCGGTGCAGGAGGATCCGTATCAGCCGACCGACGTCGCGACGTTCAACGCGGCGAGCATCCCGTCGCTGAGCTTCTTCACCGGCACGCACGCCGACTATCACAAGCCGTCGGACACGGCCGGACAAGATCGACTACGAGGATCTCGATCGCGTCGTCGACTTCGCGGCGGCGATCGCGCGGCGCATCGAGGACACGCCGACGCGCGCCGGCGTTCACGAAGGTCGATCAGCAGACTGCAGCAGGGCGCGCGGCCGCGCCGGCGTGCGGCTCTTCACCGGCACGATCCCCGACTACTCCACCGAGGTCAAGGGACTGCTGCTCGGCGGCGTCGTCGGTGGCGGCCCGGCCGAACAGGCCGGCCTGCGCAAAGGCGACGTCATCGTCGAGATCGCCGGGCAGACGATCGCGAACATCTACGACTACACCTACGCGCTCGACGTCCTGAAGATCGGCCAGCCGGCGAAGGTCATCTATATGCGAGACGGGAAACGGCTCGGAGACGATGCCGACTCCCCGGGGCAGAAAGAATGACACAGCACAAGCGCGGAAGGTGACGCACTCAAACCAGGATCCGGCGACGCTTCCGCATCCTGTCCACTCGCGCGCCGCTTGTCGTCGTCGCAGCGCGACGAGACAGACGCGTGCCGAGGCTTCCGTCGCGCGTCCATTCCGCGAACGACGACCTCGCGACCTGCAGCGCTTGACCCAGCGCAGCGCGTTCATCTCGTCCGCGGTGATGCCGTCGCCCCAGTGACCGCTCTTGTCGACGGCAGGTTCGCGAACGGGCACGCGCGACTGCGAGATCGCGGATCCGTCAGAACACCTGCGACGCGCAGGTGCGGCGTGAAGCCGCTTCGGACTTTCCCGGCGCACATCAGCTTCGGCGTCCGTCGTAGTAGCCGACAAGCGAGCGAAGTCGAAGCTGGTCGCCGCGTTCGGCTTGAAGCCGCCAATCACGAGTTCCTGACGCTGCGCGAAGCGCACTTTCGACCCACGCATCGCTGCGGCGGCCGGCCGTGTATGGTCGACCGCCTGCGCTTCGCGACCACCCTTCGAGGCCCGAGCTGCGCGCACGGCGTCGCGCGATCTGCTCGCAGCGTTCCCGGCAGCGGCTCGGACAGCAGCACGCCGGATCCGTCGACCACGATCGCGCAGCGCAGCGCGCCGTTCGTCGAGCGGCATCCTGGTCAGGTCCGTGCCGTTCAGGTGCAGCAGATCGAATGCGTAGTAGACGATGGACAGCCCTTCGGTGGTCGGCATGGTGAAGCGCCTGAAACGACGGCCGGCCGTCAAGGTCGATCGCGACGATCTCGCCGTCGAGACGACGGCGGACCTGCGCGCGCAGCGCGCGCCGCGCTCGCGCGACGCCGGGAACTGTCGCGTGATGTTCTTGAGGTTGCGCGAGGCGAGCGACACCGTCGAGCCGTTCTTGACGGCCTGAGCGCGGTAGCCATCCCATTTGACCTCGTACGACCAGTCCGCGCCGTCCGGCAACGCGGCCGGCGGACACCGCCATCATCAGGGAGAGTGGTTTCGGCGCAGGCAACTGGAGGGGCATTCTTTCAAAAGATCGATCTCCGCTTCCCGTTCCTCTGTGTGATCCGTTGCCTCCAGTCGACTCCGTTCCTCTATCGCTCGATTCAGCGTCGCGAGCAGCGCGTCGAGCTGCTGGCGAAGCTGCATCAGGCGCGCGCGATCGACCGCGATCGATCCCTTGCGGCGTTCGCTGCGCCAGCTGGTTCCGCTGGTGCCGACCGGCGCCGGCGTCGTGTCGGCCAGCAGCCGATCGAGCGACTGCTGGATGTCGACGACGCGCGCGCGGATGTCGTCGTCGGTCGCTGGCGTCGGTCGCCGGCGCGGAGGCGGCGGCGCGGCGTGCGTGGCGATCGCGGTCGCTCGAGCGGCCGATGCCGTGCTCTTCAGCGCGGACAGGAACGCCGCCGCTTCGGGCGGCGCCGACATCTCGCGCGTCGCGAGGATCGTGCTCGGCGTCGCGCCGCGCCCGTAGCGGCCGTTGTTCGCGTCGTCGTCCGGCCGCAGCACGCCGCCGGACACGTCGATGCCCGGCGAACAGCCCCTTCGAGCGCGAGTACGACAGGATCTCAGCCGTCACCACCGCGTCGGTGCTGACGCCGCCGCGCCGTCCGAGCGGTCCGGCGGCGACCGACGCGTCGGCGCCGAGGTTCACCTTGTTCTTGAGCAGCTTCTGGACGCCCGACTCGTTCATCACGAGCAGGACGAGGTCGGCCTGCTCGGCGCCCGCCTGGAATCCCCAGCTGCCCTTGGCGAGCTGCATGAACACCGGCGCGCTCCACTGCTCGCCGGCGCGGCAGCTCATCACGCCCTTGCCGTGCTCGCCGCCGATGATGAACGCCGCCTTCTTCAGTTCGGGAATGACGAGCACGCAGCGCGCGCGTGTCCAGTATTCCTGCGGGATCTCGTTGCGAATCTCCGCGAACCGCGGTCGCCGCGCCGCCAGCCGGTCAGCTTCGCTGGCGAACGCATCCGCTGCCGCCGTCACGAGCATCGCCGCGACGCGGCAATGAACCTTCCTCATTACGCACCTCTGGCGCAGAGACGCTGCAACGCCGACTGCCAACCGCAACGGATGGTGCTGGGTCCGCGCGTCGGCGTATCATGCGGGCATGCCGCCACGCAAAAAGCCCGTCCGCCGCAAGAAAGCCGCGCCCGCGTCCGTCGGCCTCACCGCCTGCCGAAACCCGCGCAGACCGGCAGGCGCGGAGCATCGATCGGCTGGCCGCGCAGGTCGAGGCGGACGGCGGCGCCGTCGTCGGCCGCTACCGCGATCCCGTTCGGCGGGACGCCGCTGCTGCTCGGCGGCGCTGCCGGTCGACCGCGTCGAGCCGACGCCGTATCAGCGCGACGCCTCCGACGCGCACGTGAAGCGACTGATGGGCGTCATCGAAACGATCGGCCGCTTCCTCGATCCGATCGTCGTCGTCCGCGAGGACGGCCAGCTACTTCACGCCGAACGGCAACCATCGGCTGCAGGCGCTCAAGAAGCTCGGCGTGAAGACCGTGATGGCGCTGCTCGTGCCCGATCCGGCCGTCGCGTTCAAGATCCTCGCGCTCAACACCGAGAAGGCGCACAACCTGCGCGAGAAGTCGCTCGAGACGATCCGCATGGCGCGCGCGCTGCGCCGAAGCGGAGCGACGCGACCGAGGCGAGCTTCGCGTTCGAGTTCGAGCAGCCGGCGTTCCTCACGCTCGGCACCTGCTACGAGGAGCGGCCGCGGCTGAGCGGCGGCGCCTACCAGTCGATCCTGCGGCGCGTCGACGCGTTTCTCGACGAGCCGATCGCGCAAGGCGATCAAGGAGCGCGACCGCCGCGGCCGGAAGATCCTGAAGCTGGACGATGCGGTGAGCGCGGCGGTCGAGAAGCTGAAGGCGCAAGGGGCTGACGAGCCCGTATCTGAAGCCGTTCGTCGTCTCGCGCGTGAACTACACGCGCTTCTCGAAGGCGACGACGTTCGACTTCGACGAGACGCTCGACAAGATCATCGCGAGCGCGGCGAAGTTCAACGTCGATCGCGTCAAGCAGGAAGACGTCGCGAAGTCCGGCGGCGGCGCGCCGGACGACGAGTAGGCGCGGCATCGCCTCGATGAAGACGGAGTCGCCGAACTCGTGCCCTCGATAGTCGTGCGCGATCCATCGCCTGCGACCATCCGGTCGAGCGTCGCATCGTCGGCGAACGCGCGCAGCAGCTGATAGTGGCTCGTCCCGGCCTCGTGCACGCCTGAGAGGATCGCGTCGACGACCTGCAGCCGAGTGTCGCCGGTCCGATGCGCTGATTCGCCAGGCCGGCGCCCGCGTGAACACGTCCGTCGCCGGCGAGCCGCGTGCTCGAGCGCGCGCACGACGGTCGTGCCGACGGCGACGATGCGGCGGCCTTCGAACCGCGCGCGTGCGATCGCTGCTCGCCGTCGCTGGCCGGAATGTCGGTACGGCTCGTCGAACGGCAGGCGAGCGTCCAGCGCGTCGTCGCCGGTCGACGAAATGCCGGCGGCGTGCGTGACGACGTGGCGAACTCGATCCGCCGCGCCCGCATCGCGCTCAGCGTCCTCCAGTCCAGCGACGAATCCCGCCGAGCGGCGGTTCGAACGCGACCGGCGGTCCGGCAATCGGCGTCCAGACGTCCCACAGCGCGAGCGGCGTCGGCACATGCGCGTATTGGATCGGTCGTCCGTGCCGCGCAGGCCGGCCCAGATGGCGTCGGGCGTGCCCTCGAAGCGCAGCGGCACGAGGCGCGGATGACCGAGCGTGCGTCAGCGACGGTCGCCGACAGCGGACCGAGCGCGAGCGCGATCGCCGGGCGCGAGCGGCGGCGGCAGCGGCCGATCTTCGGTCGCGCGTGGAAGTCGCCCTCGCCGAACACGATCGCGGAGAACTCGCTGCACGTCGTCCGCGCGCGAGCGAGCGCCGGCCTGCCAGCCGCACCTCGATCGCGCGGCCGCTGGTCGCGATGCGCGCCTTGCAGGCTCGCCGGCAGCGTCGCCGCATCGTTGGCGATCACGAGATCGCCGGGCCGCAGCGACGTCGACCAGGGCGCGCGCGGCGCGCGTCGTGATGACACTGCCCGTCGCGCATCGACGACGCAGCAGCTTCGCACTTGCGCCGGGCGCTGGACCGGCCGATCGGCCGCGGCGATCATGCGCGCGTGCCTCTTCGCGGGCAAGCGCGCTCGCGATCGCGTCGGCCAGCTCGCGCGCGCGCGTCATCCGGCCGCTTCAAGCGTCGCCGGGTCGGCGTCGGGCACCGCCAGCGCGTGAAGCGGCGTGTCCATGTCGCCCGGATCGCATCGAGGCACGCGCACGCCCTCGGCCGCGAGCTCGGCGTCCCAGATCCGCGCTCATGTGATGCAGCGCCGCCTTGCTCGCGCCGTAGGCGCCCCACGATGGATACGGCGTTGATCGCCGCGTCGCTGGAGACGTTCAGCACGACGGCGCCCGCCGCGCTCGCGGGCCGACGCGGCAGAGCGCGCCAAGCAGCGCCTTGGTCAGCCGGAAGGGGCCGAGCACGTTCGTGGCGAGCGCGCGCTCGAGCTCCTCGCAGTCGGTGTCGGCCAGCAGCGCCAGCGGCGCCGGCCCGAGGTCGAGGCGTTGTTCACGAGCACGTCGAGCCCGCCGAGCTGCGCCGATCGATCTGCATGGCGATCGGGTGGATGTCCTCTTTGAGCGAGACGTCGCCGACGATGCCGTGGGCGCCGGGATGCTCGCGGCGATGCGTTCGACGCGATCGCGGCCGCGGGCGACGAACGCGACGTGCGGCGCCGCGCCGAGCAGCTCGCGCACCGAGCGCGAGTCCCGAGGCCCGACGTGCCGCCGGTGATGGCGACGCGCACGCCGCCGAACGCGGGTCGATGGACTTTGTAAACATATTCATTTACCTAGTCGCAGTCTACCGCCGGCGCGTTGACTTTGTAAACCTGTGACTTTACAAATGAAGGCATGCCGCCACTGGCCGTTCCCGGCCGTCGAGCCGTTCCACCCGGCGCGCCATCGTCAAGCTCCTGAAGACCGAGGGGGCGATGGACTTCGGCCCGGCTCGCCAGGCGGCTGCGCCTGACGCCGATGGCCGTCCGGCAGCATCTCTACGCGCTGCAGCGGGAGCAGCTGGTGACCGCCGACGAGCGCCCGGTGCCGATTGGGCGGCCCGCGAAGCACTGGCGGCTGACTCCGGAGTCCGACCGCCTCTTCCCGGACGCCTACGCCGAATTGAACGTCGCGTTGCTCGATGCGGTCGGCAGCGCCTTCGGACCCACCGGGCTGCAGCGCGTCCTCGAGTCCCGCGAGGCGAAGCAGCGCGCGGACTACGCTCGTCGAATCGCGCCGTCCGCGCCGCTGGAAGAGCGGCTGCAGCAGCTCGCCAGCGTGCGGACCGAAGAAGGCTACATGGCCGAAGTGCATCCCGACGGGCCCGGGCGCCTTCCTGTTCATCGAGAATCACTGTCCGATCTGCGCGGCCGCGACAGCGCTGCCAGGGGTTCTGCGCGACGCGAGCTCGATCTGTTCCGGAGTGTGCTGGGCTCCGACGCGTCGGTGGAACGGACGGAACACATCGTGTCGGGCGACCGGCGATGCGTGCCGCGGTCACGGCGAAGCCTCGCAAGGCCAGGCGGCGCTGAACGCACCGTCCTGCGCGGCGCCAAACGATCGACGCCCGCGCCTCTGATACGATGACGCGGTGCCGACTGAATGCCATGTCCCTTCTGATCCGCGTCGTTCGCCCTGCTGCTGATGGCGTGGGCCAGCGCGCCCGGCCGGCGCGCAGGCGGCCGCGGCGCCACCCCGCCGAATCCCGTGCCGCGCCGCCGCCGACTCTGACGCCCAAAGTCGAGACCGCCGGCGAAAAAGAAGACAAGATTTCCAAGACGGACGCACACCCTGCGCCTCGACGGGCGCGACATCAGAATACACGGCCACCACCGGCACGCTCCCCATCCGACTCGACAACGGCCAGGTGGCGGCATCGCATGTTCTTCGTCGCGTACACCAGGGACGGCGACGATCCGTCGCCGTCCCTGGTGTACGCGACAGCAATACGTAAC
>ERZ1370068.5826-contig-4832_pt1 | contig 43712 bp, 66 predicted proteins | sample MGYA00561227_ERZ1370068 | MGnify/ENA primary metagenome ERZ1370068 (study PRJEB38410, sample SAMEA6850437) | metagenome | study: Metagenomic assessment of the ecological functions of the soil: analysis of the soil microbiota associated with the...
GTACTTCGTTCGGTTGCAGCGTAGCTACGACTGCCGTCGTGCTCCATGGCGATGCTGGCGTGGATTTCGCGGGCACCTCGAACTGAAATTGCACGCAGGCGTAGCGAAAACGAGGGTGAGCAAAGAGATTTTCTTCCGTTTAAACGCACCACGGGCCGGGTGTGGACTGTTTTGGGCCGATCAGCCGATACAACCGGAATGAATTTCAAAATCGCGCCAGCGCTGCCAGCTTTCGTTCGGCTGATTGCGTTCGCTCTCGACGTCGCACAAGGGCGCATCCAGCACACTCCGGGTGAGCCTTCGGATATTCGCGTGACACCTGTTCCTGCAAATCGTCAGGCGCGTCGGCGCTGTCGATCTCACGTCCTCGTCTGAGAGCCTCCGGATGGCCTCTGCCAGCCGCCGTCCCCTTTCCAGTTCGGCATATGCTTCGCCCAGCTATGTCCTGTTCCGGGATGTTCTTCTCGACGCCGATGCGCGCGCAGCGTGCCTCCGCGCTTCGAGGAAGTCGAACGAACTGCGGAGCTTGTCATCGCGTTTCAACTCTACCTCGCCGGGTGGACCTGAGTGCTGGTCGAAATCCCCAAACATGAACTCGATCTCCTCGCTCGCTGGCGCCGTTCTCACCCTGAGGATTGGCGATCCAGCGCGTCGCTCGCCTGGCCTTGGGGTGAGTTGCTGGTATTCGCTCTCCAGTTCCATCTCCATGACGTCATTCATAGCCGGGACCGAGGTCGATGGTGGTGATGCTGTTCCGAAACTCGTAGCGCCGCGTATCGCGTGAAGCGTCCCCTTATGGCGAAACCGCTCTTGTCGAAATCATGCAACAGCGAGCAGCGGAATATCGTGCTCGTAGTACACTCGTCGGCCAGCGCCCTGCGCGGCGACGACGCCCGTTCCCTTGGTCGACATGATGGCAAGATCGAACCTGTCGGCAATCCTCGCGGCCTTAAGGAGCGGCTGTAAACCTTCCTTCGATAAACAGCACGGCACCGAAGTTTCCGCTCGGCCAAAGATGTCAGCCCTGGCTCTGCCGGAATGCCGGCCCCCGGTGATTGACGGCTCGCGGAGATCCTGCGAGATAACGCCGCAGCACTCCAGCGTGCCGATCCGAAGCCGTGCCCGGCATGCGGCTCGTTGAAATGTCCGCGCGCGTCGTAGCTACGACGTCCCAGCTGACGCCGGTCTCCATCACGTAGTTCCGGCAGCAAGGTCTGGGTGAAATAATTGGAATCCAGCTCCTGGCCGGTCACTTTCTGAATGTGGCCGCGGGCGGCGTACATGAGCGCTGGCGGGCGTTGGCGCGGCAAGCGAGCCATTGCCGCTCACCTTGTCGTAGGCCTCGGGGAGTGATTTCCGCCGCCGCTTTGACCGAGATGCTGCGCTCCCGCGTCATCCGGAATAGCGGTAGCGTCGCGCCGAGGGGCTGCGCTCCCCGGTCTTCCTCGTCCTGGTCCACTTCGCGTGCCGGCACGGATGGCGCCAATGATGTCATTAGCCATGTCGCTCGGGCGATCAGTCTTCTGCCATTGTCGTCCTCCACGCTGCGTGCCGACCAGGCGATCGCCGACTTGCCCCGGTCGGTGTACGTGACCCGGGCACGCGAGGTGCGGCCGCGATCGACCGGTTGTGAGGTGTTGGCGCGGATCTCTGGCCATGGAATTCCGTCCAGCCCGGCGCCTGCCGCCCGAGCTGCCGAAACGGGATTGCTTGATTTCCGGGGACCAGTTGACGCCCGTATGATCTTCGCGTCGGCACCCGCCCCGCAGCGCGCAAGACCGTCACGGTGAATGCCGAAGGCAAAATTCAATCACGCGGGAACGCCGTTGGTCTCGCTGACGGTCCGGTTATAGGTGAAGGTCTTCGGGCCGCCGGCCGCTTCCATCCTGCGATAGAGGATGCTCTCTGCCGATAATGCCGAGGTCGACTGGCCGCATCGCTGGCGTGCTTCCGCAGCGACGCCAGCAAGCTCACGATGTTCGCGGTGCTGACCGTGCGCAGGCCGAAAGTAGTTGTGCAGCGAGACATGCGAAGCATCCGGTCTCGGCCAGCACAGCTTCTGCCTGGCGGTCCCGGTCATGCCGCGAAACTCGCTGATGAACTCCTGGACCGTGATGCTGTCGCGATTGGCGATGGCGCGGCCACGTAGCGGCGAGGCTGCTTTTGTCGTACCAGTGAGCCGACGTCGTATGTCGGCAGCCACTTTTCGCCACGCCGGATTGACGCCTTTGATGTCGATCACCTGGCCTTGCCGTCCCACGATACGGTGAGCGTCAAGTGCGGATTGAGCCAAGCGTAACAAGCCGGATGCAGCGGTCCTTGTCGAGGAAGGTCATATTCGTACCTGCCATCCCACAGCGGAGGCGCTTGAATTGACCATCCTCGTTCCGTGAGCGGCAGCCGACGACACCTCACATGTTCGGTCTTCGGTTCCTGCCTGATGTGGTCGACCGGAAGCGTGTGATGGGCGACGCCCTCGGCTTCGATAATGGTCTCACCGACGGCATTGTCGCCGTGGTGTATTCCGACGTAGGCCATCGGCAGGATGGTCTTGAGCGCATTGCCCTGGGCGCCGCGGCGTCGGGCTCGCATAGGCTTCCCGCGACGATACGCGGACGCTGTAGTCGAGGATGCCCTCGATCGTCTTTGCCGGAATGCCGGGGCCGTTGTCCTGGATGACGATCGACCGGCCGTTGACGCGCGATCGATACAACTGGCGCAATCTCGGCTTCTTCGGCGGCATCGAGCGCGTTGTCGAGCAATTCCTTCTGCACAACCAGCGCCCATTCGTAGACGTCGTGGCCGGTCTGGTTGACCAGTTCCCGGCGGGTGCAGAATTCCATCAGCCGCGACACCGCTGAACGGCACGCGCGCCAGCTTTCTCCCGGTTCAAAGGATATCCTTGGTGGCGGGCTGCCTATTGCTTAAATCCGATGGTGATTACTGATATTGCCGGGTTTAAGCGCCAAAATCTCGTAAATGGGTTTGTCTCGAAATCCAAGAAACGGTCATTGCCGCCCTCCTCGCCGGATCGCGCCGCCTGCTTCAGCCGACGCCCCAGAACGCCAGCGCGGCCGAGCACGAGCAGGTCAAGCGATCATCCGGCGTTGACATCAGCCACATCGCCGCTCCCGCTGCGCGTATTCCTCGTCTTCTCTTCGAGATAGATCAGATGCTCAGAAAACGCATGCGGGCGTCGTGCTCGCTCCAGCCGGGGCGAAACCGCGAACCTAACCGTGAAGCTTAACGGGTGCCACTCCGGCACTTCGCACATTTTGCCAAGTGCTCGGCATTGCCACGCCTCCACTGCAGCCGCTTTGTTCTTCCGCGATTTGGTATGCGCACAAAAACTGATCCGCTCAGGGCGGCTCAGTCTGCACACCTCAGCCCCGTAAAAGCGCGCGGCGAGGCGGCCGTCCCAATCTTCGAAGCTACCGCATCGGCGCCTTCCAGCGCGCGACGCCGCGCCAGCCTTCACCTTCGGCTGAGGTGCTCCGGCACGACGGCGGCGGCGTTGTCACATCCGCGCGGCCGTCCACGCTTTCGCGCTGGAGCCACTTCGTGCTCGATCTGGTTTGCCGGCGGCGCGATCGGCTCCGGCACGTCACGCAGCGCGGCGCGCTTGCGCAGCCAAGCGAAGACTTCGGATTTCGAAACATCGTCTGAGAAGCGCCGGTCTTGATCAGCGGCGGAAAGCCGATGCTATCTGCCAGCGCGCTGGGTCGGTCGGTTGGTGCGATCTCGCCACGAGGTTTACCAGCAGATCCTCAAGCGGAAGCCGCCGAGCAGGAACGCTTCATGTCAGATAACGTGGAGGTCTCAAACCCGTCGGCGCGGTCCCAAGTATCACCGAAAAAACGACGCGGCAGGGTGCAACTTTCTTTTACGCACCCCACATGATGCAAGCCTTTTTGCTTGTTACTACTGCCAGCCAGACCAGTTTGTTATCAATTCCCTAAATTCGTCGCTTGCCTTCAAAAATTCCGCTATCCGGCGCTCGACGATTTACCCGGGATAGACCGTAGGTTTCGGAATCTCGCGCGCCAGACCGTCGACTGGCTCGCCATTGGCCCGCAGGCCATACAGCGCGGCAGAAGCGCTGATCTCAGAGCGTCGAGACCTTGCCTGTCCGCTTTCGCGGCCATGAGACGCAGCGTGGCCACGATCGTTGTCGAGGGTCGCGAGCGGAATGGAGACCGTTCCTTCGCAAGCACCGGCGCGGAGACGCTCCAGTTGCCGGGCCAGCCGTTCAGATATCCACGGATGGTTCGATCTCCGACGAGTGGCTGGTTGACATCAAGTTCAGCCGCATGCCGTGCGCCGTCACACCCGCGACCGGCTGACGCGATGCTGTGGCGATCTCGGCGGCCCACAGCCGCCAGTGCCTCAGCCTTCCTCAGCTCAGTTCCAGCTGGGCGCGGAAGTGTAGACGCCGCCAGAGCGCCGGAGGCACGGCGTGGTTGAGGAACCGCCTGCCACCTCGCGCGTTGCGGTTTCGCAGGTCCTGCATAGCCGCTCGCCGCGGTGCGCCACCGGGTCGTGCAAATCGCCAACCGGTGACGCCGGACGCCTTGTCGAGGCTGGCGCTTCAGCGCGGAGAACGCGCCGATCTTGCCGACCTTGCCGGCGAAGACGTAGTCCCGCGCCTCGCCGCATCGCCGACCAGCGCCCAACGCGCAGCGGCGGCAGTGAGGACGCTGTGCGGCCTCGACGCGCTTTGTGTTCTCCGGTCACGCGCCAGACGCCGTCGAGGATGTGGCCGTGGCTGGAGCGAGGCGGCCTCGTCGTCGCCTTTGCGCCGTCACATGACAGGAAGCGGACCTCTAGTCTGACCGTAGCTCTTCGCCACCGCCGTCAGGCGCCGAGTTTCGCGTGCGGCGATCCAGATCGCCGCGTTTATGCCTTGACTGTCAGTACCCGCTCGCGGGTCGCTCTCGCGGCACGGTGCGCCAGATCCGACGGGACGAAGTTGAGCCGGGATCAGATCCTCTCTTCCGCCGCCCATTTCAGCGCCGGGCCGGGGTCGGCGAAGCGGGCAGGTTACGCTGGCCGACCTGCGAATGCCGGCTTCCGAGCAGTTCAGTTGCGGATCGCGCGCAGGTCCGACCCGGAGGAGTGCGCGGCAGAGCAATGACGAGGCAGGGCTTGAGGGTGCCGCCGCAGCAGCCACCCTGCACAACCCCTCGGCAGCATCTTGATTTTGCGCGCCCTCCGCAGCCGCATCTGCTTCGTACTTGATCAGAGCAATGCCGCCCGGCGATCAAGCGCGGTAGCCGAGACGCGGATGCGGCGCCGAAGCTGGCATTGTGGCACGCCCATGTCGGCGCGCTCGATCACCGACCACGTGCGGCAGGTACGCGCGATCGCCAGCTCCATCGCCGGGCAGTGTCCGAGCGCTTTGCGCTGATAGGCACCGCCTGCGTGATAGCGGACCGACCACGAGCGCCGCTTCTCTGCCGACGCGGATGATCAGGCCGGGCAGGATCCCGGCGTCCCACCTGCCATTCGCCTTCCGGCAGATGGGGAATGGACGGCGGCGGTGAGCTTCTTGGTCGCGGCATCTCGGGATCCGATTTCTGGGTGCAGTGGGTGCACCAGACAGTTATAGCAAATCTCGAGATGCCAGGGATGAGAAATGCCGATAAAATAAGCTTTCGCCTAAGCCCTTGAGCCTGCAGGGTTGCCCGTTCTCCGACCTGCAGCGGGCCGCCGTCATCGAGCGGCTCGGCCAGCGCGTTGAGCACGCGGCCTTTCCAGCCCGGATGCGGCGCGATCGTCTTCGGCGGCAGGCGATAGGCGACACAGGCCGAAGGCCGGCCCCGATATGGAATCGAACGGTTTTGCGGTGACGCCGTCGCTGTCGATGCGCACGACCTCGCCGAGCTGGACCTGATTGTCGATTTCAAGCCCGATCAGTTCGCCGAGCCTCACATATCGCGACAGGCCCGCTGCACCCGATGGTGCGTGGCGGCAACCTCCGAGACGATACCGCCAACCCGCACTGTGGGCGACGTCCTGCGAAGGGACGCGAGCGTGGTTTCGAGGCGCTCCAGCGCGTTCATCTTCTCAGGTCCCTGTTATTGGCCGCTATTACTTGGTCAGGTTCGCCGAGCGAACGGATGGCGTTCTGCATCGTGCCTTCGGAGCTGTCGATCAGCGAGCTGACGCTCTGGAAGGCGCGCGCGGCGGTCATCAGCTGCGTCAATTCCGACAGCGGATCGACGTTGGAGCCTTCGACAATAGCCCTGCTGGAAGCCGTTGATGGTAAAATCAAGCGCGGCCGTGGCGGCGCGATCGGGAATCACCCCGAATTGCCATAGCGTTCCAGCTTCGCGGCGGCGGGAATTTCGAACAGGCCGAGCTGGCCCACCTGATCTCGGTCCTTGCGTGATAGCGCCGCTGCGCGCGATCGTCAGCGGTCCGCCCTCGGGATCGACCAGGATCGGCGTGCCGCCGGCATCGAGCGCACCGGGTATCCGGCAACCGTCTGCAGTTCGCCATTGCTGCCGAGTCTGCATCCGGCCGTCGTCGCGTGTAGACGGTGCCGGCGGAGCCGGTGAACGCCATCCAGGCGTGGCCGACGACGGCGACGTCGAGGGTGTTGCCGGTATTGCGTCACGCTGCCGGGCTTGCGCGAGATGAAATGTAAACGCCGGGGTCGCGAAGGCGACGGGCTGGGACGCCGCACGCGACATCGCGGTTTCCGAACTTGACGGCGTCGGCGCGGAACGCAGCCGTCTTCATAGCTCGCCAGGTTGTTGGCGATCGTCTCGAAAGTCTCTTCCTCGAGCAGCTGACTTGACCGGACAGGCTGACATAGAGCGCGGATTGCATGCTAGCTATCTTCCAATCTTCAGGTTCTGCAGGCTTGCAAGTGATATCGGCGTTAATTCCCAGCCTCGATCGGCTGGCCGATCAGGCCGTCGGAGGGCGACGCGTCGACGCGGCGGCCGGGATCCTCGCGTTCTGGCCCTCCCACATGGCGGTGAAACGCCTGTGAGAAACGTCTTCAGCCTGGCCGGATCCCGAAAATCCTCGAAGTCGATCTGCCTGGCCAGCATCGCCGACCGCCTGTCGACATCGGCCATTGAGGTGAAGCGCGGCGAAATGCCAAGCGCGGTCTGACGACGGCAGCGCCTTGTCGGCGAGAATTTGACAGGCGTTGGTGATGGTGGGCGCCTTGCGCTCGAAGTAGAGTTTCGCCAGTCGCACGTTCTTCGTTCTGCTGGCCGGCACTCTCCTGGAGCGCCTGCCGCACGTATTTCTCGACGGTGCCGGACTGCGCGGCCGTCGTCCATGGTAGGCAGTTCCGGCCCAGGGGCAAAGAAGCGCTGGAAGGCGGCATGCATTTCCCGGTACTCGCGCATCGGCGAGCTTGCTGGCGCGAAGGCCGCCGAGCCCGACACGCCCTCGGCCAAGCACCTTGTGCATGAAGGCCTGGCGAGTAGGTCGCGTCGGAAAAGCCCGTAGGCCTTCATGGCATATGAAAACAGCGCGAACCACTCAATGAGAGTCGCCGATCGACTTCACGTCCCCGATATGCGCCAGGTAATAGGTGGTGTCGCGCGATAGTGCCCGGCTGGCGCGCGGTTTGCTGCAGCGGCACGGACCAGATTGTTGGAGATCATTTGATAGCTTGCGATTGTCGATGCCATCGCGGAAACGACTCCTCTGGGCTGATGCCTGGCGCGAAGCTAGCAGTGGAATCGGCCGCTGGCTTGCGCGAGGTTGTCGCAATGAGCGGATGTCAGCCCTCGTGCAAGACATCGCTGCCTAAACGAGATCGCGCCACCCTGTTCGAGCAGTGCGCTTGAGTATTTCTTCGGCTTCATCATCACGATAGGCAGCCTGATCGGCGGCTTCACCGCGCTCGGCGGCAATTTGAGCGTGATCTGGCAGCCCTGGGAGTGCCTCATCATCGCCGGCATGGCGCTCGGGATCTATATCATCGCCAATCCCTGGAAAGTCGTGCATCGACACTCGGCGCGGCAACCGGTAGAGGCGTTTACCGTGGCGGTTCCGGAAGCAGCGTCATTATCTCGACTCGCGTTGGGATTCTGCACGCGCTGATTGCGCGAAGTGCGAAACAGGGCCGCAACGAGGTGGAAGCCCATATCGACGATCCGTCGTCCTCGGAGATCTTCGAGGACTTTCTTGCGTAGCTTGCTCACGTGACTCTCGATCACGTTTTCGTCGAAGCTCGAGTCGAAGAGGCCGTAAATGGCAGTTGAAGAGCTGGGTCTTGGTCAGCCATTTTCCCTGATGGCTGACCAGATGCTCGAGAATGCGCAATTCGCGACGCGGAAGCGGCCAGCGTCCGGCCGCCGATCTCGGGGTCCCGGCCGTCGAGGAAAACGCGGATCAGGCTGGTTGCCGCTTCGTCCGACTGCTGCCGCTGGTTCGCCGGCGAATAACCGCGGTGCGGACGAGGATCTCGCGAACATGAATCGGGACGTGGACGACATCGTCGACGCCGGCCTCGAACAGTTCGATGGTGTGCTGAAGCTGCTTCAGGTTGTTGAGGGCGATGATCGGCGCCCGAGACCTGTTGCGAATGCTTCTTCGGAATGCTGGTACGGTCCGAGCAGTCACCCAGGAGAAATGCGCCGATCGCCATCACGTCGTTGCCGACGGCGCATTCCAGCCAGTCGCGAAATTCCTTCGACGAGAAGCCGATCGAAACGACGCCCTCGCGGTCAAACCCGGCTGCATAGCCGCGTGTTACGCTCTTCCCTGTCATCGATGACGACGAACATGTAGGTGCCCCTGTTTGCCTGAATGATTGTTTGGAGTCGAGCAGGCAGGCTCGGTCCCATATTGCCGTTCTTGAACACGCGACACTACAGGTACAGACGCGACACACGAGGCGTTGGGATCGGAAGACGCGTGCCCAGGCTGCCTCGAAAGCCTGTTAGCCGCGCATGGCTCAGCCGGTTATGAAGGCGAGGACAGCTGCCGTGGTGACGCAGTTCGGCAACATTCGATTTGTCCTCGACCATCTATCCGCCTGGCGTCTGCATGCGCAGGCCTGCAGCGGTGCAAGCCGGCCGTCATGCAGCATCCGATCGCTGTTGCGGAGAGAGCCGAAGACGACTTATCGTTTGGCGCCTCAAGAAAGCCGACTTGGTGTCTCGATTTGCGCATTATCGCCTCGTCCGCACAAGAAACGAGATCGCAACATTGTTATTTGCTGTCGAAATGGTACGCTGTAGTCAAGCAATTGAACTCAGGCAGTTACGCGTATTGCAACTAATCGGCGAGTGTGCTGAGTCGAAAGAGCAACATCGACTCGGGAAATGCGCTTCGAAGATCCGGAAATTTCTTTTCCGATGCGAGGTCGCGGGAGGAATGCTCATCGTCGCATCGCGACGCGATGAAAGCGGGGCGCGAACCGTAATCGAATTGTTACAATAGACGGTGTTTTCTTGGTCAACTGGATTCGAGACGGCATGTGAGGCCGTCATCGCCCGTGTAACTAATCCGGGATAATACGGGAAAAATAGGCAGCCCAGCTCGCGCGATCGGCCGCCCCGTCTGGTCGCAATCGTCGATGTCTTGCCGATCATGGCACGGATGCCACACTGCGTGGCAAAACCAGTCGATACAACCTGTCCTAGAGAATTGCACGTGTTCGGCGCGGTCGCGGTTACAGACTTTGCTTGAGACGCGCCATCAGCGGATGCGGCGAACAGATCGCGAGTTGGTCGGCTGCTCGCTGCGACAGCGGAGTGATGAGTCCGCACATCGATTTCACGCGCGCTCGCACTCGCCCGGCTGCCGTTTGAGACGATCAAATGTCCGCGTAAGCCAACCGCGTGTGTAGCAAGCGCGGGGTTCAGCGCGCGAGGATGACGCCCTTGCTGGTCAAGACCTGCCAGCGGTTGTTCTCGTACTTGATCTCCTCGATGCGGCCGAGGTTCGGCACGTCCTGGCCCAGAACCACCTCGATCACGCCGGGTTGTCCCTCGAGAATAGCAATTCCTTCATAAGCGCGGCGCACCCGCCAGCCGGCGAGGACCTCACGTCGCGCAGTTGCCGGCCGCGGCGGCTGCTGAACCGTTCCGGTGATTTCGGGGGATAACGTGGCCGGTGCCGATCCGGGCGAGCTGCGCCTTCTCCTCGGCGATGCGTTCGATCTTCGTGGCGGACAGGGATTGATCCCGCTCAACGCGCTCGAGACTTGCAACAAAACGGCCAAAGCGATCGCTCACGGCCTTGTTCGTCGCGTCGAGTGCCGTGCGGCTGGTCGCCAAATCGTTCGAGAGCAGATGCGACAGTTCGTCGCAGATGTCGCCACGGACCTCGCGTAAGTTGCGGAGTTCGGCGTCCGAGGTCGCGGCGACCGCGATCGGCTTCAGGACCAGATAGGCGATACCGCCTGCGCTCAGGAATGTGGAGATCGCAACCATCACCGCGAGGGTGATGAAGGGCGTCAGCCATGCCTGTCGCTGTGACGGTTTGACCACGAGCGTGGCCGCCGGGATCGGCGTGCGGGCCTTCGTCGCGACCGACTCGATGCGAGCCGTTCGCGAGCGCTTCAGGCTTGCGAGCGCCTCCGTGGCGAGGAGTTCGTCAATCGTCGCAGCGCGGCGGCCGCCGGCGCCTGGCCTTGGCGGCTGGTTTCGCCTGGGCGGTATTGCCCTTGTTGGGGTTTGCGCCGATTGGCTGTGCACTCCGCCGATGGCGGGGTTGCGGTCTCGTTGTTTCCTGTATCGACCATGGCTGTTGTTGGCGAACGAGACTATCGCTGCCTGGTCGATAGCAAGCGAACCTTGCCTGAAACCGGCGTGCGCCGGACCCGCCGCCACAGGCGATGCCCCGGGCGTACTTTGTCGTGCCATAATTGCCAGTGTAGGTTGCTGAGGCAATGATGGAACATCCGCTACGCGTCGACGAGTTCTCACCTTCCGAAATGCCGCAACGGCCCGCCACGGAGCCGGCTGCGCCGGAGGTGTCGTTTTCCGCGACGGCCGCGGCCACGCTTGCCGCCATTGCCGAGCGCTTCCCGCGGGCGAGATGTTGCTGCTCAGGCCCTCTGACCCGCGCTACGCCGAGTTTCTTGCTGCCGCCAGCAAGCGCAAGCAGTTGAGCCCTGCATTGCGCGCGGTATGCAACACCGAGCGCGCGGTCGCCGTCATGGTCGACTGGGTTCGCAGCAACGGACTGAACTTCGCCGTCAGGTGCGGGGGCCATTCGTATGAGGGGCTTTCGCAATCCACCGACGTCGCGATCGATGTTCGGGGCTTGAACAGGATTGTGGTCGACAAGGCGGCCGGGCTCGTCACGGTTGGCGCCGGTGTCTCGCTGTTTCAGCTTTATCAGGCGCTCGCCGCGCAAGGTCTGGCGCTGGCCGCCGGGAGTTGTCCGACGGTCGGTATTTCCGGCCATCTCGCCGGCGGTGGCCACGGCTTGCTGGCGCGCTCGCATGGCCTGACCTGCGACAGCCTGCAACAGGCCACGATCATCGATGCACAGGCGCAAGCGCTGCATGCCGGTGCGAATTCCGAGCCCGACCTGTACTGGGCGTGCCGCGGGGGCGGCGGCGGCAGTTTTGGCGTTGCGACCGAGTTCACGCTCAGCGTCTTCCCGCTGAAGACCGCCCGCGTGTTCGGCGTGTCGTGGAAGCTTTCGAAATCGCGGGCGGCGCAGCTGTTCGCGGCCTGGCAGGCCTGGGCACCGAATGCTCCAGGCACCATCACGTCGATCATGAAGGTGGGGCCGACTGGAGGCGGCATGATCACCATGCGCTGCATCGGCCAGTCGGTCGGCACGGAAAGCGAGCTGCGCAGCCAGCTCCGGCCGCTGACGACGCTGCAGGCGCCGTCGTCGGCCTTGACGGTCAGGTCGCTTGGTTTCCTCGATGCGGTGAAGCATTTCGCAGGGCCGCTCGAATATGAATCCATTCTGATGAAGGCCAAGTCGGACTATGTGCTGACGCCGCTTTCGCCCGCGGCGATCGCCGACCTGATGGCGGCCGTGGCACAGGTTCCGGCCGGCGGCATCGTTCTGCTGTGCGATTCCTACGGCGGCAAGATCGCCGACCTGGCCGCCGACGCCACGGCGTTTCCGCGGCGCGCGGGCACGCAATACTGCATCCAGTATTTCTCGAGCTGGATCTGCGCCGGCGATACGGCCGTCCATCTCGCGCAGGTCGCAAAGTCTATGCGGCGATGCGGCCCCATATGCCGGGCGCGGCTTACGTGAACTATTGCGATCTCGATTTGCCCGATTACGCCACCGCCTATTGGGGCGACAATCTTCCGCCTGGTCGCGGTCAAGCGGCGCTACGATCCAGACAATCTGTTCCACCACGCCCAGAGCGTGCCGCCGAACCTTGCGCTAAGCCTTCCGCGTGAAGCCGCGTCCGCGAAACCGGCCCCGTGGACACCTGATGCCTTTAGAGACTGGACAACGCCGGGCGATGACGCCAGCCTGCGCCCTCGCAATCGGATCCACATACGGAGTTGGCGAACATGGGCAACGCTCGAAAAGGGCATCACCCGCAATGGCACCGGCTATTCGACGGCAAGACCTGGAATATCCTTGGCCAGGTCTATTTTCCCAAGGCCGTGACCGACTCGACCTTCGCGTTCGAGACCAACAGCGATCCCGGCCAGTTCGTGCCGGTCACACATCCATCCGACCCAGGACGAATTCATCCTGGTGCAGGAGGGCAGGCTCGACCTCAAGCTCGACGGCGTCTGGGTCCAGGCCGAGGCCGGCGATCTCGGTGCGCATGCCGCGCGGCATTCCGCATGGCTATTTCAACAAATCCGACAAGCCGTGCCGGGCGCTGTTCTGGGTTTCGCCGATGCAGAAGCTGGAGGCGCTGTTCGACAAATTGCACAATCTGCAGGATCCCGAGGAGGTGGTGCGCATTTCCGCCGAACACGAGGTGAATTTCCTGCCGCCGGACGCCAACGACTAGGCTTCCTCCCGGGGTTTCGAACGTCATGAGCGCTGAGCGCGCAAGGCAACGCGATGACATCCAGTCGGTTCCGAAACGCTCCAAATTGAGATCGAGAATAATGGTTCGGTCTCTGCATTGCTGCTGCAGCCGGCGCGCAGTGCGCGCATGCTCGTGTTCGCCCACGGCGCGGGCGCCGGAATGGCCCATGCTTCGATGGAGGCGACTGCTGCGGGCCTTGCGGCGCGCGGCATCACGACGCCTGCGCTACCAGTTTCCCTATATGGAGAAGGGCAGCAAGCGGCCCGATCCGCCGGCGATCGCGCATGCTGCCGTGCGCCGGCCGTCGCGCAGGCCGCGCAATGCTGCTCCACGCTGCCGCTGTTTGCGGGCGGAAAGTCGTTCGGCGGCCGGATGACGTCGCAGGCACAGGCCGTCGCGCCGCTTCCCGGCGTACGGGGGCTCGTGCTTTTGAGCTTTCCCTGCATCCGGCGGGAAAGCCATCTGCCGATCGCGCAAAGCATCTCGCCGATATCCGCATCCCCATGCTCTTCCTCCAGGGCACGCGCGACGCTGGCGGAATTGAGGCTGCTCGAGCCTGTGGTGAAGGGCCTCGGCCCATTGGCAAGCCTGCACCTGGTGAGGGGAGGCCGATCATTCCTTCCACGTGCTGGCGCGTTCGGGCCGCAACGACCGCGAGGTGCTGGACGAAGTATTGGACGCGTTCGCGAACTGGATCGACGATATTGCGCGGCAATGAACGCCGGCATTCCAGGATTGCGCTTCACCCGGTCCGGGTTACGATAGCGCGATGACAGCTGCGAAAATTCTCATCGTTAACCCCAACACCACCGCGTCGATGACGGAAACCATCGCGGCTGCTGCGCGCGCGCCGCTGCGGCGCCCGGCACCAGATTACCGCCGTGACGATCGGCCATGGGGCCGGCCTCGATCGAAGGCTTTTATGACGAGGCCTTTGCCGTGCCCGCCTGATCGAGGCGCTGTTGAGCGCAAGGATGCCGATGCCGACATCGTCGCCTGCTTCGACGATACCGGGCTTGATGCCGCGCGATCGGCGGCGCCGTTTCCTGTCGTGGGCATCTGCGAAGCGGCCCTGGTCACGGCAGGCCAGCTTGCCAGGCGGATCGCCATCGTCACCACGCTGCCGCGCTCGATCGTGCCGTTGGAGGAGCTTGGTACGGCGTTACGGTTTTGCGGAAGGGCGCTGGTCACGGCCTGCAACGTCGCGGTGCTCGATCTCGAGAAACCGGGCTCGGGCGCGGGTGAAAAGCTCCGTGCCGAGATTGCACGCGCTGGACAGGGGGCGGAGGCGATCGTGCTTGGCTGCGCCGGAATGGCCGATCTGGCGCGGGCACTCTCCGAAGAATTCCACGTGCCCGTCGATCGACGGCGTCGCTGCCGCGGTGAAGCAGGCGGAAGCGCTGGTGGGACTGAAGCTCACGACGTCGCGCGCGGCGCATACGCGCGGCCGGCCGCGAAAACTTATGCGGGGTTGCTGAAAAGATCTGCGCCGCGTTCAGACTGACGCAGGCGCACCGTAGATCTTGTCGCGCAACCGGCGCATGCCGGCGAGCCAGCGGTCGCGGCTGGACGCCTTGCGCTGCATGTATTCATGCACCTGCGGGTGCGACAAAGATCAGAAAGCGTTCGGCCTGCATCGCCTCGATCACCATCTTTGCCACTTCCGCCGGCTGCAACGCCGTCGACCCGCGCCGCGCTCGGGCCCGGCGTCGTCATGCCGGTCTGCACCGATTGCGGGCACAGCACCGAGACACGGATGCCGCGGTCGCTATATTGAATGGCGAGATGCTCGGCGAGCGCGACCGCCGCGTTCTTGGTCACCCCGTAAGGCATCGAGTTGAGCGACGCCAGCAGGCCGGCGGCTGAGGCGGTGTTGAGGAGATAGCCGGAGCCGCGCGCGAGCATGCCGGGCACCAGCGCCCGCGCCGCGAACACGTGGCTCATGACGTGCACGCGCCAACTGACGTCCCAATCGGCGTCGGAGGCGGTCTCCTGCCCCTTGCGCGAAAGGCCGGCGTTGGAAAAGAAGATGTCGACCGGACCGAATTTGGCCTCGGCCGCCGCGATCAGCGCCTTGATGTCGTCTTCCAGCCCGACATCCGCCGTCACCGCGAGCCCGTCAATGTCGCCGGCCACATTAGCCAGCCGGTCGCGCGAGGTCTTCAGATCCGCGACCACAACGCCGCGCGCGCCGGCTTGCGCATAGGCGCGGGCGACGGCCTCGCCGATCCCGCTTGCGGCCCCCGTCACCACACAGACTTTGCCTTTGACCTGCATGTCGGATTCCCACTCTCATTTTTGTTCTTGGATCGGAAACAGTGCTACGACCGCCGCGCGGCGGTCAATGCGTGATTGTGCAGGCGATCAATTTTTCTCAGCGCGGCCGGCGGCGCTGGTGCCGGGTTCGTCATCGTGTCAAGACGCCGCAAACGGCAATTACGATCTGGAGAATGGGAATGCTCGACGTGCGGGACGACTTGCCTGTGGTGGCGCCGCTTGGGGATACACCAGGATGGACGAGCGAGGCGGCCTGGTCGCTCTACCGATTGCCGTTCAACGATCTGCTTGTTCAGGGCGCAATCAGTCCACCGCCGGCATTTCGATCCCAACCGCGTGCAGCTCAGCAAGCTTCTCAACATCAAGACTGGCGGCTGCCCGGAGGATTGCGGCTATTGCAGCCAGTCCTCGCATCATTCGACCGGCCTTGCAGGCATCAAAGCTCATGGAGGTTGAAAAGGTGGTCGCCGAGGCACGCAAGGCCAAAGACGGCGGCGCCACGCGCTACTGCATGGGCGCGGCCTGGCGCAACCCAAAACCGCGCGACATGGATGCCATCGTGGAAATGGTGGGCGCGGTGAAGGCGCTCGGGCTGGAGACCTGCATGACGCTCGGCATGCTCGACCGCGATCAGTCGGACCGGCTCAGCGCGGCCGGCCTCGATTATTACAACCACAATATCGATACGTCGGAGGGGTATTATCCCGCAGGTAACGTCGACGCGAACCTTTGCCGATCGCCTCGACGACGCTGGAAAATGTCCGGCAGTCCGGGATGAAAGTGTGCTGCGGCGGCATACTCGGCATGGGCGAGGCGGAAGAAGACCGCGTCGACATGCTGGTCACGCTGGCGAATCTGTCCGAGCCGCCGGAAAGCGTGCCGATCAACATGCTGATCCCGATCGCCGGCACGCCGCTTGCCGGGTCCGCGCCGATCGCGCCGATCGAGTTCGTCCGCATCGTTGCGCTCGCGCGCATCATGATGCCGGTCTCATATGTCCGCCTGTCGGCGGGCCGCTCGGCGATGAGCGACGAGATGCAGGCGCTGTGCTTCTTTGCCGGAGCGAATTCGATCTTTGTCGGCGATACCTTGCTTACCGCCGGCAATCCGCGAGACGCGGCCGACCAAAACTGTTTGGACGATTGGGACTGCAGGCGATCTGATGGGTTGCAACTCAGCCCTCGGTACAGCCCCTTGTCACGCGCCTTCTGGATCGCGAGCGCGGCCATCAGATCGAGCATCGGGGTCGACAAGTGCCGCCGCGCGCGCAAAGGCGCCCGGCGCGCGGACCAGCACGTCGATCTCCATGGCGCGGCCGAGCTCGTAGATCCTGCAGGATCGACGGCTTGTGGTCAGGCGCGGGCCCCGAACGGGTCACGCGCTTGACGCCTGCGATATAGCTTTGCGCGATGCCGTTGGCCTCCTCGAGGAGGCGCGGGATCGCCTCTCTGCAGATCGGGATCATCCCTCACGGCCCGTGCGGTCTGTCCGGTCAGCAGGCACAGCACCGACATCGACATGTTGGTGAGCAGCTTCGACCAGATCGTTTCGCGGATCTCGCGCCACCGTGGGAGATTCGATGGAAGCGGCATTGAGTGCGGCGCGCAGCTCCGCGATCCGCTCGCTGGCGCGATCGTCGCATTCGCCGATCAGGAGCCGGTTGCGATCCGGGCGAGAGATTCTCGACCACGCCCGGCTCCACGACCTCGTTCGAGGAAAAGATCACGCCGCCGATGATGCGCTCTTTCTGGATCGCAGCCCGCAGCCGGCCGCCGGGATCGAGGAAGGCGAGGTCAGGAACCGGTGGATGGTCTTGCGGCAGGCCGATGTCGTACCACCAGGGAATGCCGTTCTGCGCGAACACGATTGCGGTGTCGTCGCGCAGCAGCGGCTGGAGTCCGGATGCGAGCTGCACTGACGCCGGTCGCCTTCAGCGTGCTGATGACGACATCCTGCGGGCCGAGATCGGCCGGATCGTCCGACGCCCTCACGTTCGCCTTGAACTCGGCATCGCCGACACGCAGCGTCAGGCCATTTGCCTTGACGGCGGCCAGATGCGCCCCGCGCATCACGCAGGAAACCTCATGCCCGGCCAACGCCAGTCGCACCGCAAAATGGCTGCCGACGGCGCCCGCGCCGAAGATGCATATCCGCATGAGAGGATGTTCCTGCCGGAAGGAAGGGGCTATTGCGCCAGTTTCCACAAGCTCGCGCCGGAGCGCAACCGGCCATGCGGATCATGCGGGCTGCGCGGAAAGTCATGGATCGATCGTGGATGTCTCGGCATAGTGCCGACGTGTCGTTTTAAAGAAACCAACGAAGGGACCGCCCGATGTCCGAAAACCCGGTGTCTTGTGGAACCTCGACGAACGAGGCGTCGCAACGGTCACGTTGAACCGTCCGGAGGTCAACAATGCCTATGATGGCGGTCTCATCGGCGGCGTGCTGTCGGCGATGGATGAGCTTCGGCAAAGGGCCGTCGCTGCGTATCGTCGTCCTGAAGGCAACGGCAAGCATTTTCAGGCCGGCGCGGACCTGAAATGGATCAACGCGGTGCGGCCAAAATCGCCTGAAGAGAACGAGGCGGTCTCAAAGGCCACGTTCGAAGCGGTGCAGCGGCTGAACCGATTGCCCATACCGACGGTGGCGCTGGTGCAGGGCGGCTGTTTTGGCGGCGGCACCGGCATCATCTCCGCCTGCGACGTGGTGATCGCCGCCGACAATGCGCTGTTCTCGATTACGGAGGTGCGCTGGGGGCTGACCGCGGCGATCATCATCCCGCAACTCTGCGACGCTATCGGCGCGCGGCAAGTCCGCCGCTTCGCGCTGACCGGCGAGCGGTTTGGTGCGGACGAGGCACGCCGGATCGGCCTCGTGCACGAGGTCGTGCCGCTGGCCGAGCTGGAAAGCGCCGGCGCCAAGATCGTGGAGCAGTTGCTGGCGAACGGGCCGGAGGCGCTGGCCGAAACCAAGCGGCTGGCGATGGAGAGCTCGTTCGGCGGAATGGCCGTCGATGACGAAGCCTACGCGCGGCTGGTGCGGATGCATGCGGCCAAGCGGCAGACTGCGGAAGCCTCCGAGGGCCTGGCCTCGTTCGCCGAAAAGCGCGCAGCGAACTGGGGCGGCAAGGGATAGATGACGCGTCGCTCAACATCCACAAGGATGTTCAAGTCGACGGTCCTTTGCCTTGCTCTGTCCTCGGTTCGGCGCAACGGGTAAGCACGCTTGGCCGGTCTTCTTACTCTGCCAATCCGCTGCCGCGATAGCCAAAATCCTCCACAGGGGGCATGATGGCCCGCTCAGATCCGGGAATTCTGACTTGCCCTCCAACATGATTGAAGAACCTGCGCGTCAGGTGCCGATCTACGGCGAGTATGAAGTCGCAGTGCTCGGTGGCGGGCCGGCCGGCATCGCAGCTGCGGTCGCCGCCGCCCGCGCCGGGCGGCGGACGCTGCTGATCGAGCGCTATGGCTTCCTCGGCGGCATGGGCACCGCCGCGGGGGTGACGAATTTCTGCGGGCTGCATGCCAATGTGCATGGCGAGATGCGTCGCCTGGTGCAGGGCGTCGCCTCCGAGCTGCTGTCGCGCATCGACCGGCTCGGCGGACTGAACGCGCCGCATCTGGTGCTCGGCAAGATCCTTGCGCAGGCCTATGACACCTCGGCCTACAAGATCGCGGCCGATGATCTGCTGGCGAGCCACAAGGTCGATATCCTCTTCCATGCGCTCGGGGCTGCCGTCGTGATGGCTGACGACAAGCGCATCAATGCGCTGATGGTGGAGACGAAGGCCGGGCGGCAGGCGGTGCGCGCAAATATCTTCATCGATTGCTCCGGCGACGGCGATCTCGCGGCCTGGGCCGGCGCGCCGTACGAGATCGGCGACGATCAGGGCCACTTGCTCTATCCCTCGATGATGTTCCGCCTCAACGGCGTCGATCCGCAAAAGGCCGGCGAGGCCTGGCGGACGATCCCGGCGCTGATGGAGAAGGCGGAAGCTGCGGGCACGCACAAATTTCCGCGCAAGGCCGCGATCGTGCGGCCGCAGCGCCACGACGTCGAGTGGCGGGTGAATTTCACGCAAGCTTGCGCGCAAGGATGGCGCCGCCGTCAACGGGCTCGAGCCGGACGAGATGACGCGCGGCGAGATCGACGGGCGCCGCCAGGCGATCGAGGCGTTCGAATTCCTGCGCACCGTGCCCGGGTTTGAAAATTCCTACATCGTCGACCTGCCGCCGCAGCTCGGCATCCGCGAGACGCGGCGCGTGGTCGGCGGCTATATGTTGAGCGGCGAGGACGTGCTCGGCTGCGCCTTCGTTCGAGGATTCCATCGGCGTCAATGGCTGGCCGATCGAGGCCCATGTCAGCCGGCGATGTCATCTTCAGGTTCCCGCCGATCCCCAGTCGCGTGGCTACAATGAATTGCCCTATCGGATGCTGGTGCCCGACGGCGTCGACAATCTCCTGATCGCCGGCCGCTGCGCATCGATGACCCATGAGGGCCAGTCCGCGGCGCGGGTCTCCGGCGCCTGCTTTGCGATGGGGAGGCGGCCGGAACCGCCGCGGCGCTGGCGCTGTCGGGCAACACAATTCCACGCGACATCGGGGTCGAAAAGTTGCAACAAGGATTGAGGGCACAGGGCGCGTTTATCGGGCGCGATCAGCCGGTCCCTGCGGGTATATGATCCCAGCGCGTATACATAGAGAACAGAGAGACGGAGGAGGCCTGATGAAAGGGTTTTGGCGGCTTGCGTTCGCCGGCCTGCTTGCGGTTGCCGCAAGCGGGGTCGCGCGCGCCGACGATTTGAAGGCCAGGATCGGCGTGCTCAGGTTGTCCTCCTCGGCGCCGGTGTTCATCGCCCAGGACAAGGGCTATTTCCGCGAGGCCGGGCTCGACGTCGAACTGAAATTCTTCGACGCGGCGCAGCCGATTGCGGTGGCGACCACGTCGGCCGACGTCGATTTCGGCATCACCGCCTTCACCGCGGGGCTTTATAATCTCGCCGGCAAGGGCACGCTGAGGGTGATCGGCGGCATGAGCCGGGAGAAGGCGGGCTATCCCCTGATCGGCTATTTCGCCAGCAACAATGCCTATGCCGCCGGCTTGAAGACGCCAAAGGATCTGGCGGGCAAACGCGTGGCGGTGACGCAGGTCGGTTCCAGCTTCCACTATTCGCTCGGCCTGCTCGCCGACAAATACGGTTTCAAGCTGAGCGAGGTGAAAGTGCTGCCGCTGCAGTCGCTGTCGAATGCGGCGGCCGCGTTGAAAGGCGAAACCGTCGATGCCGCGCTGTTGCCGGTCTCGACCGCGCGCCCGCTGATGGAGACCGGCGGCGCCAGATTTCTGGGCTGGGTCGGCGACGAGACGCCGTGGCAACTCGGCGCGGTGTTCGCCTCGCCGAAGACGCTGGCCAACAAGGCGTTGGCGACCAGAGCTGCTGGCCGCGCTCGTCAGGGCCGACCGCGAATATCACGACGTGATCCTGGCCGCGGTAAAGGATGGCAAGGCGCCGATCGACGAGAAAGACAAAACCGCTGCTCGACATCATCGCCAAGTACACCAATCTGCCGGTCGAGCAGGTGGTCGGCAACTGCGCCTATATCGATCCCGACGGCAAGCTCGACGTCAAGAACGTCGCCAACCAGATCGTCTGGCTGCAGGAGCAGGGCTTTGTCGACAAGGGATTTGATGCGGACGCGATCATCGCGAAAGAATATGTGAAGCCGGATTGAGGCGTTCATCGTCATGGCCGGGCATAGCCGTCCGAAGGACGGCGTCGCTTCCGTCGCCTATGTCCCGGCCATCCACGTCCTTGCGCAAAAGCAAGTAAGACGTGGATGCCCGGGCCATGACGGGCTAAACGGGCCTCGAAACAAGCAAGGTACTAAATGGACCTGATCGCCGACCATATCAGCCATCGCTTCGGCACGCTCGAGGTGCTCGACGACGTCTCGTTCACGGTCGGTGCGGGCGAAGTGGTGGCGATCGTTGGTCCGTCCGGCTGCGGCAAGAGCACGCTGCTCTCGATCCTCGGCGGCCTGCTGCAGCCGAGCGGCGGGGCGGCCGAGCTGCGCGGCGCGCCGCCCAGGGACAGTCTCAATCCGCTGACGTTCGTGTTTCAGGATTTTGCCTTGCTGCCGTGGTTCACGGTGGAAGCGAATGTCGGGTTTCCGCTCGAACATGCCGGCCTGAGCCTGGCCGAGCGCCGCGCCGTCGTTGACGACGCGCTGCGCCGCACCGGCTTTCCGACTTCCGCGGCGCCTACCCAAAACAATTGTCCGGCGGCATGCGCCAGCGCGTCGGGATTGCCCGGGCGCTGGCCGTCAGGCCCGCGATCCTGTTGATGGACGAGCCGTTGTCGGCGCTGGATCTGCAGACCCGCGAACTCCTGATGGAGGACTTCGTCCGCCTGCTCGCCGATGCCGCCATGGGCGCGGTCTATGTCACGCATAATCTCGAGGAAGCCGTGCGGCTCGCCGACCGCATCGTGGTGCTGTCGCGCCGCCCCGGCCGCATCCGCGAGGTGGTGCCGATTGCGATGACGCGGACCGAGCGCGGCGAGCATCAGTGCGCGCGAGAAACTGCTGGCGCTGCAGAACGAGTTGTGGTCGCTGATCCGGGAGCAGGCAATCGACGCCGAGCGCGAGGTGCAGGATGCTTGACCGCGCGACGCCGGATCAGCGGGACGATGTGCGGAACCGCCGCGGCCGGTCAAATTTCGTGGCGCCGGTTTTACGCCAGGGCGCGAGCCGCGCTTCTGGGTGGATCGCATTGGCGCTGGTGATCGCGGTCTGGCAGCTTGCCGGCAGCGCCGGTTGGGTCAATCCACTGTTCCTGCCGGCGCCGTCGGCGATCGCGGTCGCGACCTACAAGCTCGCGATGTCGGGTGCGCTCTGGCAGCATCTCGGCTGGTCGGTGATGCGGATCGGCACCGGCTGGCTGCTCGGCACCGCCGCCGGCGTGATCGTCGGCTTTGCGATCGGTCTCTCGAACGCTGCGCGCGCGGCGTCGGCATCACCTTTATTTCGGCGCTGTTTCCGATCCCGAAGATAGCGCTGCTGCCGCTGTTGATCCTGTGGCTCGGGATCGGCGAGGAGCCGAAGATCGCGACCATTGCGCTCGGCGTGTTCTTCTCGACCGCGATCTCGGTCTATAGCGGCGTCGATGCGGTGCCGCGCAACCTGATCCGGATGGCGCAGAGTTTCAACGTGCCGTTCCACGCCATCGTGCGGCGGGTGATCTGGCCGGGCGCGCTGCCTTCGATCCTCGCCGGCTTTCGCATCACCGCGTCGGTCGCGCTGCTGCTTGTGGTGAGCGCCGAGATGATCGGCGCCCAATACGGCATCGGCGCCTTCGTGCTGCAGGCCGGCAATCTGATGCAGACCGATCAGCTCCTGGCCGGCGTCGTGATCCTGTCGCTGTTCGGGCTTGGCGGTGGGGAAGCTGATCAACGTGCTGGAAGCGCGGTTGCTGCACTGGCGGTGAGTAATGTCGTCCCGGCGAACGCAGGGACCGCATACCGCGTGATCTGTCGATCGAGCCCAGTCGCTGACGCTTTCCGCAAAGACGACTCCGGTGGTTATGGTCCCGGCGTTCGCCGGGACGACGATAGTCACGATCCTCACGCATTGCCGCGGTCTTCGCGGAACAGGTCGAGCTTCTGCTGCACCGGGCGGTCGGAGAAACTGAACAACACCGAGATCGGCATCCGCCTCGTGGGTGACCCAATGCCAGCTCGGCACCACGAACAGATCGCGCGGGCCCCATTCAAAGGTCTGATCGCCGATCCTTGTGCGGCCCTTGCCTTCGATCGCGGCGAACACGGTGGCGTCGGTCGCGCGATAGCGCGCGGTCTTGAATCCCTTCGGCAGCAACTGGATGAAGGTGCCGATGGTCGGCATCGCGAAATCGCCGGTCTCGGGATTGGAGAACTTCAGCTTCAGCCGTGGCAGGCGTCCCACTCGTCGCGCAGTCTTGGCGTGCTCCAGCGCCTCGCGCGTGTAATGATAGGGATAGTTGAAGATCGGCGACGTCTTCGACGTCCGCTTCTCGTCGACCGGCAGCAGATTGTGGCCGTAGCGGGCAAAGCTGTCGCCGGCGGGCTTGCTGATCTTCTGCTGGTCGTCGTTCGAGCCTTCGGCGAAGGAGGCGTCGAAGAACTGCACCATCGGGATATCGAGCCCGTCGAGCCAGAACATCGGCTCATTGGTCTCGTTGGAATGGTCGTGCCAGGTCATCGACGGCGTGATGACGAAATCGCCGGGCTCCATCGCGGTGCGCTCGCCATCGACCGCGGTATAGGCGCCCTTGCCCTCGAGCACGAAGCGCAGCGCCGACTGGCTGTGGCGGTGCGCGGGCGCGATGTCGCCGGGCACCACCATCTGCACGCCGGCAAACAGCGAGGTCGTGATCTTCGACTGGCCGCGCAGGCCGGGGTTTTCCAGCACCAGCACCCGCCGCTCGGCTTCCTTCGCCGTGATCAACTTGCCGGCCTCGGTCATGTAGTGCGCGGATCGCGTCGAACTTCCACAGATGCGGCCGGCAGGCGCTCCTCGGCTCCGGCGTGATCAGGTCGCCCATCACGTTCCACAGCGCGGAGAGGTTTTCGCCGTCGATCTTCTTGTAGAACGCCTCGCGTTCCGGGGTCTTCTGCACGGCTTCCATGAAGCAGCCTCCCGTTTCGTTGTTGCTTGTTGTGTAATTGACAGCATACTTACAATGTGGATAGCGTCAACGGCGCCCAGCCAAGCAAAGTCAACAAAATCGAAGGGAGGTTCCGATGAAGCTGCACGGCTATTTCCGCAGCAGCGCGGCCTATCGGGTCAGGATCGCGCTGAACCTGAAAGGCCTGCTGCCCCGAGCACCTGCCGCATCACCTTCGCAAGGGCGAACAATGCGCGCCCGCCTATCTCGCGATCAACCCGCAGGGGCTGGTTCCGACGCTGGAGAACGACGCCGGCGCGATCCTCACCCAGTCGCTCGCCATCATCGAATGGCTGGACGAGACCTATCCCAAGCCCGCCGCTATTGCCGAAGGATCCGCTGCGCCGCGCCAAGGTCCGCGCCTTCGCGCATGGCGCTCGCCTGCGATACCCACCCGGTGCAGAATCTGAAGGTGCTGGCGCGGCTGCGTGCAGCTCGGCCTGCCGGAGGAAAAGGTGACGGAGTGGGCGGCCTGGGCCAACCGCGAAGGGCTTGCCGGCCTGCGAAACCCTGATCGCGCGACGAGCCCGGGCCGTTCTGCTTCGGCGCGGCGCCGACGCATGGCTGATCTCTGCCTGGTGCCGCAGCTTGCCAATGCGCGGCGCTTCGGCGTCGACGTCGACGGCCTATCCGCGCCTGCTGAAGGCCGAAGCCGCGGCCAAGGAAATGAAGGCGTTCGCGGACGCCGCACCGGACAGGCAGCCCGATGCCGAGTAACAAGCCAGCACCGATCACGATGGACGCGGTCTACACCGCGCCGGGCTATCTGTTCCGCCGGATGCAGCAGATCGCGGTCGCGATCTTCGTCGAGGAGTGCAAGGCGTTCGACCTGACGCCGGTGCAATATGCCGCGCTGGTCGCGATCCACACCCATCCCGGCATCGACGCGACGCGGCTGTCCGCCGTGATCGCGTTCGACCGCTCGACGCTCGGCAACGTGATCGAGCGGCTGCAGAGCCAAGGGCCTGATCGAGCGCAAGCCGGCGCGCGAGGACAAGCGCGTCAAGCTGCTCTATCTCACCAGGTCAGGGCACGGCGCGTGCTGCGCGATATCATGCCCTCGGTCGATCGGGCGCAGGCGCGGATGCTGCAGCCGCTGAAGCCGGCCGACCGCAAGACGCTGCTGGCGCTGCTGACGCAGCTCGGTCGATCTCAACAACGAGGCCTCGCGCGTGCCGCTGCGCGCCGAGGACGCGCTCGAACATCTCGGGAAATCGGGCTGATGGCCGACGTGGACGCACGACCGGTCCTGATCGCGGGCGGCGGCATCGGCGGGCCTCGCTGCCGCGCTCGGCCTGGCGCAAAAGGGCATCCGCTCGATCCTGCTGGAAAAGGCCTCGCACGCTCGGCGAGATCGGCGCCGGCATCCAGCTCGGGCCGAACGCGTTTCACGCCTTCGACTATCTCGGCGTCGGCGAGGCGGCGCGCGGCATGGCTGGTCTATATCGATCAGCTCCGGCTGATGGATGCGCTCACGGCCGAGGAGATCACCCATGTCGATCTGCGCGAGGCGTTTCGCGCGCGTTTCGGCAACCCCTATGCGGTCGTGCATCGCGGCGATCTGCACGGCGTGTTTCTGCGCGCGCTGCCGAGGCCCATGAACTGATCGAGCTGCGCGTCAGCAGCGAAGTTGTCGGCTACGACCAGGACGGCTCGTCGGTGACGGCGCGGCTTGCGAACGGCGAACGCGTCACCGGGTCGGCTTCTGATCGGCGCGGACGGATTGTGGTCGAACATCCGCAAGCAGGTCACCGCGGACGGGCCGCCGCGGGTGTCCGGCCATACCACCTATCGCTCGGTGATCCCGACCGAGCGAGATGCCGGAAGATCTGCGCTGGAACGCGGCGACGCTGTGGGCCGGGCCGAAATGCCACATCGTGCATTATCCGCTGTCGGGCTGGAAGGTGTTCAACCTCGTCGTCACCTATCACAACGACGCGCCGGAGCCGGTCGCGGGCAAGCCGGTGTCGGACGAAGAGGTGATGCAGGGTTTTGGCCACGTCCATCGAGCGCGCGCAAAACATCATCCGCCACGGCAGGAACTGGAAGCTGTGGGTGTTGTGCGACCGCGATCCCACCGAGCGCTGGGTCGACGGCCGCGTCGCGCTGCTCGGCGATGCCGCGCACCCGATGCTGCAATACTTTCGCGCAAGGCGCCTGTCAGGCGATGGAGGACGCGGTGTGCCTGTCGCACATGCTGGGCGCATGCCACGATGATTGCGCAGTCGCGCTTGAAGCCTATCGCGCCCAGCGTTTCCTGCGCACCGCAAAGGTGCAGTTGATGTCCCGCGCGATCGGCGAGCACATCTACCACCCCTGCCGGCGAGCACGCCCGCCTCCGCAACGCCATCATGGGCGCGAAGACGTCGGAGGAGTGGTACGACGATCTGGCGTGGCTGTATGGCGGGACGGGGCTGGCGGGATAGGCAAAAGACCGCGTCACTCGGCCAAGCGAAGCATGCCCCGCGAAGCCGGGACATCGAGTAATCGCCAGCGTCCGTAATACCAGGAGCGGCGAGTGCTTGGATCGGTCCGCCTTCGCGGGACGATGACAGAGTGAGACGCTCGACTTACATCTTCAACAACGGCCTGCCGGTCGATCTTGCCCGTTCCGGTCTTCGGCAGCTCGTCGATGAACTTCACCTCGCGCGGATATTTGTACGGCAAGCAGCTTTGCCTTCACGATAATCCTGCAGCTTCCTGCGTCGCCTCGCTCGGCGTCGAACGCGCGGCTTGTTCATCACCACCACGGCCTTCAGCGTCATGCGCCGGTCCGGCAGCTCGGCGCGCGAACACCGCGCATTCGCTGCACGTCGGGATGCTCGGCGAGGCACAGCTCGACTTCGAGCGGATAGACCCACTGGCCGGAGATCTTGATCAGATCGTCGGCGCGGCCGCGGAAGAAGTGGAAGCCGTCGGCATCGCGGACAAAGCGGTCGCCGGTGTAGATCCAGCCGCCCTCGCGGATGGTCTCCGGCGGTCTTGTCGGGCCGGTTCCAGTACAGCGGGCGTGTTGGAATCGCCGCGCACCCACAAGATGCCTTCCTCGTTGTCGCCGACCTCGCGGCCGTCCTTGTCCCTCAGCAGGATTTCGTAGCCGGGCACGCGCAGGCCGGCGGCGCCGAGCTTCTTTCTGTCCGGCGCGGTTGGAGAGGTAGATGTGCAGCGCTTCCGGTGGAGCCCAGCCCCTCGATGATCTCGAGACCCGGTCAGCGTCTTCCAGCCGTTGAAGACGTCGGCCGACAGCACCTCGGCGGCGGATAGCGCCATCCGCAGCGACGAGAAATCGGCTGCCGCCGCGCCTTCGGCCTTGGTCAGCGACGTATAGAGCGTCGGCAGGCCGAAGAAGACGGATGGGACGATAGCGCTCGATCGCCTCGAAGATCGCCGCCGGCTTTGGCTGGCCCGGCAGCAGCAGCGTCGCCGCGCCGACCGAGAACGGGAAGGTGATCGGAATTGCCGAAACCGTAGGCGAAGAAAATCTTTCGGCACCGAGAAGCAGATGTCGTCCGGCGTCGAGCTTGCAGCACGCTGCGCGCAAACGCCAGCTCGCTATAGGCCATGTCGTGCTGCAGATGCACGATGCCCTTGGGCGGCCGGTCGAGCCGGACGAATACATCCAGAACGCCATCTCGTCGCGGTGCGGTGTCGGCTTCCGGCAAGATCGGCGGGGAAGCCGTCGCAGCCACTGCGTCAGCGATCGAGCGTGTTCGGCACCGGCGTGCTCGCCGGCGGCGCCGTTGACCACGATCAGCGTGTGCAGCGGCGTGTCCTTGCAGGCCTCCGCGTTGAAGCGCGGCGCAGAACTCGGCATCGGCGACGGCAACGGCGGCGCCGGCGTCGGAGAGATAGAATTGCAGCAGGTCCGGCGGCGTCAGCGTGCTGATCAACAGCGGCACGAAGCCGGCGCGCACCGCGCCGAAGAACGCGGCCGGATAGGCCGGCGTATCGTCGAGGAACATGCAGGATGCGGTCGCCGCGCGTCAGGCCCAGCGACTGAAAGCCGTGGCCCCATCGCGATGCCTCGGCGCAGAGTTCGCGCGTAGGTGCGCGTGCCCGCCGGGCCGGTCGAGCGCCAGCCGTGTCGCCGCGACCGCGGTCGAGGTTGTCGAACAGGATGCGGCTGGCGTTGTAGCGTTCCGGAACCGCAAAGCCGATCTCGCGCGCGCCGGGCTGTCCGGGGCACCTGGTCGGCGATCTCATGCGTCATGATCTCGCTCCGATCTTGTCGCGCCTCGTAGCGGGCCATGAACGGTCGGCGACATCGCGCGCAGCCGCGCATCGTCGATCCGGCCGGAGCGGGTGATATAGCTGTAGGCGAAATCCATCAGGTCGAGCTTCATGTGCTCGGGAAAATGTTCTCGTACCAGTCGGCGCTGGTGCGCGCCGCCGTCACCAGCTTTTTCACGATCGGCTTGCGTTCGGCTCTGGTAGCGGGCGAGCGCCGGCGGAAATGTCGGCGTCCGCCTCCAGCGCCTTGGTCAGCGCGATCGCATCCTCGATCGCGAGCCGCGTGCCGGAGCCGATCGAGAAATGCGCCGAATGCAAGGCGTCGCCGATCAGCACCATGTTGCTGTGCGACCAGCGCTCGTTCCAGATCCAGGGAAATTGCGCCACACCGATTTGTTCGAGACCAGCGGATGGCCGTCGAGCGTATCGGCGAACACCTGCTCGCAGATCGCCTGCGACTGCTCGATCGTCTTGTGCTCAAAGCCGTAGGCCTGCCAGGTCGCCGCATCGCATTCGACCAGGAACGTGCTCATGTGCGGGCGCATAGCGGTAGTGATGCGGCGTTGAACGGCTCCGAGATCGGTCGTCGACAAACGTCTGCGACAGCGTCGCAAAGCGCTTGGTGGTGCCGTACCAGGCGAACTTGTTGGTCGAGTGCGAGACCGAGGCGCCGAACTCGGCTTCGAAGCTGCGGCGCACCAGCGAGTTCAGCCCGTCGGCCGCGACGATCAGATCGTAGCCCTCGAGTTCGTCCGACCGACTGGATCGATCTGTGTCGTATCGCGGCGCGACGCCTGACGGCGCGGACGCGCTGCTGCAGGATGGTCAGCAGTTCAAGCCGGCCGATCGAGGAGAAGCCGACGCCGTCGATCTCGACGCTCTCGCCGCGCAGATTGAGCGTGATGTTCTTCCAGCTCTCCATCCTGGGCGCGATCGCGTCGACCGTCTCGGGATCGTCGGCGCGCAAGAATTCCAGCGCCTGCTCGGAGAACACCACGCCAAAGCCCCAGGTGGCGCCCTTCGGGGTTCTGTTCGAACAGCTCGATCTCGGCGTCCGGGTGACGCCGCTTCCAGAGATAGGCGAAATAGAGGCCGCCGGGGCCTCCGCCGATCACGGCGATGCGCACGATCTTCCTCCCAACTGACAGTACACTTACGATTTGGGCTAGATTAGTCGGCGCACGCCCGCGGCGCTACTGCAAAATTCCAGTTCCTCGGTCCTCGAGAGCCTGGCCTCATAGGTCAGCAGCAGCGACGCACTTTCACGCCGCCCGCAATGTGCCGGATGCTGACGGCAGCGCGGCGAGTAGCGCGCGTCGCGGGCGCCTCCCCGGCGCCGCGACGCTATTGCGCGGCGAATTGCGCCAACATCGTCCCTGCAGGCGGGCGACAGCGAAGGAGCGTTGCTTGCCAGGCACTGCACTGATGCGGCCGCCACCGCCTGCATAACGGTGCCGCAGAGCGAGCGTGGACATCGGCACCGCAGGCCGAGCGTACCACCAACAACTCCTTCGCGCGGCCGCATCGGCGCGCAGCACGATCGCGGCGGACGCCGCCGCCGTTGCGGTGCGCCTGCGCGGCGGCGGTTGCGCCACTTGTCGCTGCCGGCGCGGCAGTGCCGCCGGTTGCCGCGCTGCGCGACCGCCTGTCCGCACAAGCGGCCGAGAGCTTTGACTTGTTCTTTTCGAGGCATTGCAGTGCCGGCGCGCCGCCGGTCGGCGACGCCGGCGCAGACTTTTGATAATCCGAGCGGCAGGCGCTGCGGATCGCGGAAATCTGCGCGCCGCTCGGCTGTTGGCGCTGGCTGCAGCTGTCGCTGCGGCTTTCGGCAGCCGCGGTCGGGGCGGCGGGCTTGATGTCGGTCGTCGCGGTCGGCGCCGGCGCCGTCCCGGCGGCGGTCGGCGCGCGATCCTTCGCGGCGCGCCGGAGCAGGCCGTCCGGCCTTCGGCGCGGCCGGCGGCCTGCACGGCGCTTGCACCGCACCTGCGCAGCCCGCCGACAGGCTCGACATGTTCTTCTGCAGGCATTGCAGCGACGCTGCGCCGCCCGGCGGAACGCTGGAGCAATGCGCCATATAATCGCGCGCGGCATTGCGACTTGACGGCGTCGCGCTGAGCCTCGGCTCGGCGCTTGCGCAGATACCTGCTGCAGTTGCGAATATCGTGACCGCGAGCAACGCTCCCAAGCGTCGCCGCACGGTGTCAACGTGTTAATCATCTGAACAAATCCTCTTTGTCGTTGCTGGAAGCCGCCGCTTCAACCGAAAGTGAAATCGCGAACAAGCCTGTCGGAAATAATCGAGCGCGCGTCATTTTCGGTTTTCGGGTTCCACTGCAAGTGGATTGTTTGCTATTTTTATGGGATGGCCGAAGGCCATATCTTCGAATGAACAAGCCTGTTGCTGGAACAAAACGATTGGGGCACGCGACATGAAGCCTGCGCGTTCGCCAGCACGCAGCAGATTGCATGGCGCCGCTGCCTGACGAAGAGCCGCGGTCTGCCGTGTTGTCTTCGCCGTCGCGGTTCGGTCTCGCTAAGTGCCTGCGAGCAGAACAGCTTTGTACCGCCGCCGCCGCCACCCAAGGTGCGAGGTCGCGCTGCCCGCTGCAACGGACCGATCACGCGCTATCTCGAGGCCACCGGCAACGCCGTCGCCGATCAAGAATGTCGATCTGGTCGCGCGCGTGCAGGGCGTTTCTGCAATCGATCAACTATCAGGACGGCACCTTCGTCAAGGAAGGCACGACGCTGTTCACGATCGAGCCCGAGACCTACAAGTTCGAAGCTCGAGCAGGCGCAGGCCGCCGAGACCGGCGCGCAGGCGTCGCTGAAGCAGGCCGAAGCCGATTTCAAGCGGCAGTCGGATCTGGTGCAAAGGCAGGCGGTCTCGCAGGCGACGCTCGGATCACGTCGACGTCCACGCGCGACAACGCCCAGGCCAACCTGCAGCAGGCCCAGGTCAACACCAAGATCGCCGCGGTCAATTACGGCTATACCAACGTCGTCGGCGCCGTTCGACGGCATCGTCAGCGCGCATCTGGTCTCGGTCGGCGAACTGGTCGGCGCGTCGTCGCCGACGCCAGCTTGCGACCATCGTGCAGCTCGATCCGATCTACGTGAATTTCAACGTCAACGAACAGGACGTGCTGCGGATCCGGGAAGAGGCCCGGCGGCGGGGCTTGACGGTCGAGCGATCTCAGGCAGTTGCCGATCGAGGTCGGCTTGCAGACCGAGAGCGGCTTTCCGCACAAGGGCAAGCTCGATTACGTCTCGCCGACCTCAACCAGTCGACCGGCACGCTTGCGGTGCGCGGCATTCTGCCGAATCCCGATCGCGTATTGTTGCCCGGATTTTTCGTCCGCGTCCGCGTTCCCTTCGAACAGAGCAGGCAGAACGCGCTGTTGGTGCCTGATGTCGCGCTCGGCAGCGACCAGGCCGGACGCGCTATGTGCTGGTCGTGAACGGCGAAAACGTCGTCGAGCAACGCAAGGTGCAGACCGGGCCGCTGGAGGGCGATCTGCGCGTCATCGAGAGCGGCCTGAAGGCGATGATCGCGATCGTCACCGCCGGGCTGTTGCGCGCGATCCCCGGCCAGAAGGTCGATCCGCAGCTGCAAGAAGATCGAAGCGCCGCCGGCATCGGCCAAGTAGGAGCCGGCCATGATTTCGAAATTCTTCATCGAGCGGCCGGTCCTTTCCAACGTCATCGCGATCCTGATGGTCCTGATCGGCGGCGTGTGCCTGTTCTCGCCTCGCGGTCGCGCAATATCCCGACGTCGTGCCGCCGACGGTGCAGGTGACGACCCGCTATCCCGGCGCCAGCGCCAAGACCGTGATCGATACCGTGGCGCTGCCGATCGAGCAGCAGGTCAACGGCGTCGAGGACATGCTCTACATGCAGTCCTACAGCGGCGCCGACGGCACCTATTCGCTGACGGTGACGTTCAAGATCGGCACCGACCTCAACTTCGCGCAGGTGCTGGTGCAGAACCGCGTATCGAGCGCGCTGTCGCAGCTGCCGCAGTCGGTGCAGAACCAGGGCGTCACCGTGCAGAAGAGGTCCACGGCGATCCTGCTGTTCGTGACGCTGACCTCGCCGAACGCGACCTATGACAGCCTGTTCCTCTGCAACTACGCCACCATCAACATTCGCGACGAGCTGTCGCGATTGCCCGGGCGTCGGCAACGTCACCGTGTTCGGCGCCGGCCAGTATTCGATGCGGGTCTGGCTCGACCCGAACAAGCTGCAGGTGCGCTCGCTGATGCCGCAGGACGTGATCTCCGCGATCCAGCAGCAGAGCCAGCAGGTGACCGCGGGCCAGGTCGGCATGCCGCCGACGCCTGCCGGACAGGCGTTCCAGTACACGCTGAACGTCAACGGGCCGGCTCGACGACAAGGACCAGTTCGAGGACATCATCGTCAAGACCGGCAACAATGGCGACGTCACCCGCGTGCGCGACGTCGGCTGGGTCGAACTCGGCGCCCAGACCTACAGCCAGGTGTTCTCGCTCAACAACAAGCCGGCCGACCGGCATCGGCGTGTTCCAGTCGCCCGGCGCCAACGCGCTCGAGGTCGAGCAGGCGGTCGAGAAGAAGATGGCGGTGCTGGCGAAGGCGTTTCCGCAGGACATCAAGTACGACACGCCGTTCGACACCACCAAATTCGTCTCGGAATCGATCAAGGAGGTCTACAAGACGCTGATCGAGGCCGGCCTGCTCGTCCTCGTCGTGATCCTGATCTTCCTGCAGGACTGGCGCGCGATGCTGGTGCCGGCGACCACGCGTGCCGGTCACGATCATCGGCGCCTTCGCCGCGATGGCGGCGCTCGGCTTCACCGTCAATATCTCGACCCTGTTTGCGATCGTGCTCGCGATCGGCATCGTGGTGGACGACGCCATCGTCGTGGTCGAGGGCGCCGCGCACAATATCGAGCAGGGCATGTCCGGCCATGACGCCGCGATCAGCGCCATGGACGCGCTGTTCGCGCCGATCGTCGGCATCACGCTGGTGCTGATCTCGGTGTTCCTGCCGGCGGCGTTTCTGCCGGGACTGACCGGGCGGATGTATGCGCAATTCGCGCTGGTGATCGCCGCGACCGCGCTGCTCAGCGCCGTCAACGCCGCCACGCTGAAGCCGACGCAGTGCGCGCTGTGGCTGCGCCGGCCGGTGCCGCCGGAGCAGCGCAACTTCTTCTATCGCGGCTTCAACGCGGTCTATGACCGGCTCGAGCGCGGCTATGCCAGGCTGATCGGCCGGCCTGGTCGCGCACAGCAGCATCTGTCGGTGATCTCGGCGCTGATCCTGATCGGCATCGCCGGCTACGGCCTGTCGCGGGTGCCGACCGGCTTCATTCCGATCGAGGATCAGGGCTATCTGCTGGTCGGCCGCGCAACTGCCCGACGGCGCGGCGCTCGACCGCACCCAGCGCGTGCTCGACCAGGTCTAGGAAATCGCCGGCAAGACGCCGGGCGTCGAGCAGGTGATCACGCATCGCCGGCATCTCGGCGCTCGACAACTCGCTCGAGCCTCGCCAATGCCGGCGTCGCCTATCTGATCCTGAAGGAAGTGGAGCGAGCGCGGGCCCGGGCCAGGATCTGCGGTCGCTGTTCGTCGGGCTTGAACGCAGAAGATGGCGGCGATCCAGGAAGCGCGGATCCTGGTGATCCCGCCGCCGCCGATCCAGGGCATCGGCAACGCGGCCGGTTTCGCCATGCAGGTCCAGCTGCGCGACGGCAATTCCGATTTCGGCAAGCTGCAGGCCATCGCCGGCGCCATCGTCGCCAACGCGCAGACGCAAAGCGCGCTGCAGCGCGTCAGCTCGTCGTTCCGTTCGATGGTGCCGCAGTTCGACGTCGAGGTGGACCGGATCAAGACCCAGACCCTGCATGTCACGACCGACCAGATCTTCTCGACGCTGTCGTCCTATATGGGCTCGACCTTCGTCAACCAGTTCAACAAGTTCGGCCGCACCTTCCAGGTCTATACCCAGGCCGATGCGCAATTTCGCCTGACCCTGCGCGATATCGAAAACATGATGGTGCGCAACAGCCAGGGCGACATGATCCCGCTCGGCACGGTGGCGAAGATCACGCCGGCGGTCGGGCCGTCGCTGATCAGCCTGTACAATCTCTATCCGTCGGCGAGCGATCATCGGCCTGCCGGCCACCGGGCTACAGCTCCGGCCAGTCGATGACGCTGATGGAGGAGATCGCCGCCAAGACCCTGCCGCCGGGCACCGGCTTTGAATGGACGGCGATGTCGTACCAGGAGAAGGTCGTCGGCGGCCAGATCTACCTGCGCGTTCGGCCTCGCGCTGCTGCTGGTCTATCTCGTGCTGGCCGGACAATATGAGAGCTGGTACGCGCCGATCTCGGTGATCCTGGCGGTGCCGCTGTCGCTGCTCGGCCCGATGATCGGTGCTGACGGGATTGCGGATCGAGAACAATCTCTACACCCAGATCGGCATCATCCTGCTGATCGCGCTGTCGGCCAAGAACGCGATCCTGATCGTCGAGGTCGCGCTCGAACTTCATGTGCGCGACCGCAAGCCGCTGCTGGAATCCGCGGTCGAGGCGGCGCGGGCGCGGTTCCGGCCGATCCTGATGACGTCGTTCGCCTTCATCCTCGGCGTGGTGCCGCTGGTGCTGCGCGACCGGCGCCGGCGCCAACGCCCGCAAGTCGATCGGCATCACCGGTGTTCTCCGGCATGATCGCCTCGACCTGCCTCGCGGTGCTGTTCGTGCCGACGTTCTTTGTCGTGGTCCAGCGCTTCGAGAACTGGCTGAAGCGAGCGCGAAGAGGGAAGCGCACGGACCGCAAGCGATCCCGCAGGCGCCGGTGCGACGCATTGACGTGGCACGGCGAACTCGATCTCCGTCACCCTGAGGAATGCGCGCGCTGTCGCCGTGCGCCGGGGCGACGGTCAAAGCACCGGTAGTCATTTGCAGACGCGCGCAAGGGCCGACGTCAGGATAATGGACTGGCAGTGCTCGACACCTACACCTTCACCATCCGCTTGCCGCGGTTCTCGCCGGCGAGCAGCCCGATCAGCGCCTTCGGCGTGTTCTCCAGTCCGTCGATCACGTCTTCCTGCACTTTCAATTTTCCCGACGCGACCCAGGACTGCAGGTCGGCCAGCGCGGCGTCGCGCTGGTCCATGAAATCCATCACGATGAAGCCCTGCATGATGAGCCGCTTCACCACGATCAGTCCGGGCACGCCGCGCGGGCCGTGCGCGGAGGGCACGCCGTCATATTGCGAGATCGCGCCGCAGCAGGCGATGCGGCCGCGATTGTTCATCTGCGACAGGCAGGCTTCCAGAATGTCGCCGCCGACATTGTCGAAATAGACGTCGATGCCGCCTGGCGCCGCCGCCCGCAGCGCCTTGTAGGTGCCGCCGTCCTTGTAATCGACCGCGGCATCGAAGCCGAGCTCGCTGGTGAGCCAGTGGCACTTGTCCTTGCCGCCGGCGATGCCCACGACGCGGCAGCCCTTGATTTTTGCGATCTGGCCCACGATCGAGCCCACCGAGCCGGCGGCCGCGGAAACCACAACCGTTTCGCCTTCCTTCGGCTTCGCCGACGTGGAGCAGGCCGAAATAGGCGGTCAGGCCGGCGACGCCATAGACGCTGAGCAGGTGCGTCATCGGCTCCAGCTTCGGCATCCTGAAAGATGCTTTGCCGGCACCGCGGCGTAATCCTGCCAGCCGGTGTCGCCGAACACGATGTCGCCCGGCTTCAGGGAAGGCGCCTTCGACGACACCACTTCGGCGATGGCGCCGCCGGCCATCACCGTGTTGGCCTCGACCGCGGCGCGATAGGTCGCGCCGTGCATCCAGGCGCGGTTGGCGGCGTCGAGCGAGATGTAGCGCGTCCGCAGCAGCGCCTCGCCGTCCTTTGGTTCCGGGATTATCCCTTGCGCCAGTTTGAAATGTTCCAATCCGAGTTTGCCGGTCGGCTTCTCCACCAGCAGGATCTGGCGATTGACGGCGTCGCTCATGATGTCTCTCCCCTCGTCTTGGTTATTCCGGATGCAATTGACCGCGCAGCAAGCGCGCCACTGCACAGGTTGTGCGCTGCAGACGACGCTAGACGGCGCGTATCAATTCTACAACGGGAACATTCTGGCAAGGCGCGTGATGCAGCAAACCATGTTGCGCAGGTTGTGAAATCTGCCAAACTCTAGGTTGCCGGAAGACTTACAGGGGGTCAGATAATGTCCAGCAGGTTTACGCAGTACATCCTGATCGCGATGGCGCTCGGCATCGTGATGGGCTCGCTGGTTTTCAACTATCTGCCCGACAGCCGTGCAGAGATCGCGGCAGACGTAAACCTGATTGCGATGCTGTTCCTGCGCCTGATCAAGATGATCATCGCGCCGCTGGTGTTCGCAACGCTGGTCGGCGGCATCGCCCGTAATATCCGGATGGGCACCGAGCAATGGGCGTCCCACCCTTCGCTTCCCCGCAGAAGGTTTCCAGGTCCACCTCTCGGCGACAGGAGGAACTTCAGAAAACTGATCCCCTGTGCCTGGCAGGATTGGGCAGATGCCGAGAGCGCAAGATAGTCGTTCAGACCCGTCGGTCAGCACGCCGACGGTCCCCTCTCGATAATAGGCGAATCTCTTGATGGCATTTTCAAGCGCTGTTGTTGTTCCAGGGCACCCCTGTCGTGGTGGATGAACGTGAAGAGCTTTTCACGGTACTTGAGGAGCTGCCCTCTCGCAAGGAGTCGGCCACTTCGGAGGTGGTGGAGTTCAGCGAGTCGCCGGTAGAACCGCACCACGCCTCTCTCGTGGCTCCTGAGGATACCTCCTCTTGAGGCCGTGCTGATCCACCGACTGGACGATGGTTTGGAGGAGGGTCCCGAAGGGCTGCGTAATCGGCGCTGCAGTTCCTCGTCGTCGGGTTGCTCACGATATCCCTGATTCATGCGTCCCTGATGAGTAAGGCACTTCTGCTGGGGCACTCGACGCCATCGTAGGCGGCGTGCAGTCGGAGACCCGGTGCGACGCCCTTGAAACCCTTCAGCAACTCCTGCAAGAAGGCTCTTCCTCGTGGGTCGGTACATGTAGACGACCCTTCGAGGCTGGAGAAGACCCAGACGTAACCTCGCCAGTCTTCAACTTCACTTCGGTCCGTCGGCATGCACCACCTGCCCGGACAGGATCTTCTCCATCAGGCTCCGGCAGGTCTGCTGATACATCTTAGCGAGAAGGTTCTTAAACATCAGGATTTCTGTTGTCGCAAACCTTGATGCTGAACATCTCTCCGAGCATTTCCTCCAGAGTCCCGAAGCCAATTCTCGCGAGCCACATGAAGGCGGATGGCCCAACTTTTCAAACTATGGAAGTGTTTATCAAGGTTTTCGTAAGAGGCCGGGATAAACTGGTGGCCATTGCAGGCATTGGCACTGGTGATCTGCATTGATCACCTTCCTCCTCACCCCCCGTGTCACCACCAGGTCGAACGCCCTCTTCAAACGACTTTGACATCGGCCCCGCTTTCGCCACCTCAACGTCCCTCGAACTGCACGCCGGGCAGACGGTCTCGACAATAATATAGTCCCGACCTCCTGAGTTTTCTATTGCGCTAATTCCCTGCCCGAGTTTGTCGCCTGAGTCGACGACCGCGGACGAACACCGCTCTCGCTGGTACGAAATATACAGTCATTGATATAATTGAATTCGGTGTGGACGAATCTGGTCTTCCCCATTTGCTGATGTTGGCCGCCTTGTCGAGTTCATGGACGAGGGCCACACCTGCGGCCATCAGTCCCAGGCCTCCGGTCTCCAACTCGCCTGCGCGGAGACGGCCTGGACGAACTCCGTGACACGCTTGCTGCCAGGGCATCCTCCAGGCTAAAGTCTTGAGCCTCTGCTTAAGGTCCTCATCGCGGTGGCCTCCCACGTCGTCCGAATCGCTGCCTTTGAATCCCCGTCGGCTGGTCCCCAGACCATGAGAAGCCCAAGCAGCGGCCTATCTCCTTCAGACTGTTCGTGTGCAGGGAAAGTAGAGCTTGAGTAGACCAGCGTGAGCATCGCCGACCATGGACTTCAGCATCTTCTCCACGAGATGTCCCCCTCGCGGATCTCTTCCCCGAGCCGTTTGAGGTAGGCTTTTTCATAGCTGCCGTAAGCATAAATTACGAAGTCTTCAAACCGTGCCGCCACGTCCAAGAGCTTATCGAAGATTGCCGATTCGGTCCGGTGTATCGGCCCAGAAGGAGTAGCGTTCCTCCAGGCCGTCATGGACGATCACGAGCCTCCGACGAGGTAAATGAGCCGTCATCTGGTTTTCCTCCACGTCGATAGATCGCGCATTGCGCGCGGGCATCGCGGCGTCCCGGAATACGCAGATGGCTTTATCACTGGATCAAAGAAAAGTGTAGGGCGTGAAGCGCTGGCTCTTTTTGTTCCGCTCGCCTCCCCCGTCCCGGGCGAAAACGTGTGCGAGAGCTGGGTAATCGTGAATATCCCTTCCGGGCGTACCCTTGATCTCCTTCTCCCCCATGCCTCAGGAGGCTGAGGTTATCCTCCTGCACCGCCCGGTCGTGACACCGCATGAGGAACTCGCACACGTGGCAGTGGTCGTTCAGGATCAATTTCGGCGGTGATTCGCCGCCACATCTCTCGATACATCCTTTAGATGCGGGTCCGATCTTCCGAAGATCCGGATTGAGCCGGACCTCGTGGTCTTTGCAATCCCACCGTGCCACACCACCCCAGTGCTGGGCAGGTGTCGGCCCTGGACACCCGGGATACCAGCAGGCCAGAGTTCCGCATAGTTTCTTGGTTCTTGCCGACCCCTTCAAGGCCCTCTTGAACAGCATGGGAATGCAGTGAAGTTCTGTGCCTGACGGACCGTCCACTCGCTTTAGCCCATCGAGGTTCAAAGCCAGCAGGTCGTCCTGTGGCGGCGTCCAACACGAACGCCGGCCCGTCTCGCAGGGCGGTGGCGGCTGGAGGGATGCCCTCGCCACCTCGCTCGGAGTGTAGTGCCAGGATCTCGCCGATGGCCTTGCCGCCTGACTTCCTTCCTGGAAAGTGACGAGCAGTCCCTCATAATCCGACATGCTCCCCTGATGGCCTGCCAGTCTCAGGTTGGCCTGGTCTGCAGCCTCAGGTAGCCTCCAGACCACCCTGCCGGGACTCAAGGCGATCTCGGCTCCGGAAGTGCCAGGGTAAGAATCCCGCTCCAAAGAGAGGTCTATCTCCGGTCGAGGTAAGCATGGTAACTTCACCACCGTGGAACTTACTCTTCCTCAGCCCGACCCCCGCCATGTCCTCCTTCGTCACTTTGATACCCGACGGTACGAGTTGCGATCCAATTCACAGGAGACCTTCAGGCCCGTCTCGTCGTCGTCCCGCGATCAGGTTGACGACCACCGCGTGGCCCACCAACGGCCCCCGCGCCAGTTCTGCCTGATGATGGCGAAGAGCCGGTGCTCGATCTTGTTCCACTTGCTCGTCCCCGGCGGCAAGTGGCAGACCGTGATGCGTCAGACCGAGTCTCATCGGCGAGCTGCTGCAGTTCCACCTTCCACAGCCGCAGCCGCGACTCCGTTGCTGCCCCCGCCGTCGGCCGTGATCGAGCAGCTGCTTGGCATCGGGGTAGACCGGGCCGCGCCCATCCGCTGCCACCAGCGGCGGATCGCTCGACGGCGAACGCCGGCGGTGTCGTGGTCGATCCCGACGCTGACCCAGCCGGCGTTCTGCGCCGATGTCGTAGATCCCGTAGGGCACGGCCTTGCCCTAGTCGCGGATCAGGAAGTCGTGCACCCGCACCTCCTCCGGCGTCGCCGCTTCGGCTGCCACTCGCGGCCCGGCGTTCTTGAAGTCGCCGACCAGTTCCTTCTTCTTTGGCGTCGACCGATGATGACCGGGCCACCCGGCCGCGAGCGGCGCCCGAACCGTCGTCAGTGATATAGGCTGAACTGGGCGTCGCGGTCCGAGTGGCCGGCCTTCCCGCGACGGTCTTGCGGGTGGCCTTGCAAGGCTGGAATGCCAGGCCGCGCAAGGCTCGGCGACCGCGCGTGGCTGGTGGCGACGCGGCGACCCCGTTCCGGCAGCTCGGCGGCCAGCTTGCGGATGACTCTTGCAGGTCCAGCGCAAGGGCGACGCCGGGTCGCCCGTGTCACCGGGTCGATCAACCGCTCAAACGGCCCGGAGCGTGGCGCGTCGGTCTCACGGTCTTCTTGCGACTGCCTCTGACGTCGGATGCGGCCTGCGCTCTAGGCCGTCGGGGGCCTTCAGTTGGCTCCAGGCCTGAGGCGATCGCACGCCGCGACACCTGTGTGCCGCGTGGGAGACCCTGGCGATGCCGCCGCGACCGAGCTGGCGGCCGCCTCTGCTGCGGCCGTGTCGCCGGGTCCGTTCGCTGAGGAACGCGAGTACTGAATCAGTTTCTGACCTCGGCTCAATGGCCATGCCCTACAGCATATTGCCGAACTGACTACCTTTATTTCGTGGCGTATGCCCTTTAGCGAATCGCCACCCGCCGATCCGATATCTCCACGCCGAGCGATGCGTCGTCCATCAGGCCAACGCAAGGCGACCACTTCAGGTTGCTGAAACGATAGTAACGGCCGTCCCCGAAGGGGCCGAACGCGGTGAAACACGGGTTTGACCGCTCCAGTTCGGCGGGGCTTTTGCCAGGGCGGGCCGCCTATGCGTTGACTTCACGCCCGTGTGTCGTCACACGGCTAGCAGACGCCCTGCCTCCGGATCGAGGCGACGACGCTCCAACCTCAACGATCGTGGTTGGAACCTCGCGAGGCAGGTCAAGCACGTCGGCTCAAAGCGTGCGGAGCTGCCCCAGCGCGAGCGCTGTTGAAGCCAGCCTGGCGAGCATTGCCGGACGTCTGGTTCGGCGGCCGGCTCGACAAAGCCGGATGACGCGGCCCTGCCGGCCGACGGTGGCCGTGGAATCTGGTCGATGAGTCGTCACGATTGTGCGAGTCTCACGAGCGATTCGGGCTTGCGGTCGCTTCGTTTGCTCGACGATCCAATCCCCGATCAACTTCAGCGTCTTCGGGCGATCGTCTCGATCGTTGCATATTCAGTCAGCGACCCTGTCGTGCTCGTCTGGAAGAGGTGGTTCAGGCCGGGGAGTTTCCTGCGTCTTGAACCGGGGCGCTGCTGCCGGCCTTGCGGGCCTTTTTCGATTCCAGCGAGGTTCTCCTTTGGGAGGCACCAGGACGTCTTTTTCTCGCCGTTGAGCCGCCAGGACGGGAGAACGATCTTTCATCAGGGCCGGGCGAGGGTCAAAGCCTGCGAAGTGACGGAACCACGGGCTGCCGAGCTGTTCATCCCCCTCGATCACGACCGACGAATCGAGGGCCTTACGCTGGTCTGCGGGCGGCAAAACCCGCGAGAAAGTCCGCCCACATCGCCTTCACCTTCTTTCGAGGACCTGGCGTCCTTCTCGACTTTGACGATCTCCATGAACCCGCTGCCGCGTCGTTGTGTTTCTGATCGCGTCCTTCGGCACCGCCGCCCTGAAGCTCAAGGAAAAAGTGCCAATTCGGTGACTTGTCGCCCGGCAGCCCGGTACGGCCATGAGGATAATAAAGGCGCGACGTCGTGCGACCGCGCGGCAACGATCGACGCGGTGACCCTGCCCTCGCTGTGGCCGATCAGGCCGGATCTGGCGGGTCGATCTCCTGCGGCCCTTGAGCAGTGCGACACCGGCCAGCACATCGCCCGCGCAGTCCTCGCTCGTCGAGTCGATCGCGCTGCCGGACGACCCGCCGACGCCACGATCATCGACGCGCAGACAGTGATCCCCGCCGCGCACAGGTCGTCGGCGAGGACCAAGAATCGGCTTAGCCTGAACTGCGTCGAGTCCTGTCCGGTGCCTCGAGCCGCTGATCAGGATCGCCGCGGAAACGGGCCCTTGCCCTGCGGGATCGTGAGCGTGCCTGCCAGAGTGACCCCGCCCGCGGGTTCCTCATACGTGACGTCTTCGTTCTGGTAGGGGAAAGGCGGCTTGGGTGTCTGCGTCTTTAGTGCGGCTCGTCGACCTTGTCGGTCTCTCCGTAGCATCAGGGGCATCCTGGCACCAGCTTGCTGGAACTGGCCATCGAATGTTGTTCCGTCCTTTCTCATCGTTCCTGTGAACCTGCTGACCAGTTGATCTCGAAGCTCAGCACGTCGTCTTTCAGCGACGCTGATGGGGATCCCCTTGGCTCCCTGGTCGGGGCTATCCAGCATTGCCTTGAGGTTCCCGTGCTCGTCCTTCTCGACGCAGACCAGCCGGACTCGACGAGGCCGAGGCCTTAATCGTTCCCTCCGTATTCTTCGAGCCCCTGGGGCACGGGCAATGGCTCGTCTGGTGCAGATCTTCGGGCTGGGCCTATTCTTCGTGAACGACAGGGGGACCTTGCCGCCGCGCTACGCCACTCGCCGCCAAAGCCGGTCCGGCCCTCGTTCCAGGTTCTTCAAAGGATGCGGCGAGCAGCTGCGATGCGAACGTCACCCATGCCCTCGTCTCGATCGTGTCGATCGGCAGGTCGCTCAGCCCTTCGTCGGGGCTGTCGAGCGTGGCCTTGAGACCGCCGTCCTGCATATCTGCTCCACGCGAGACGAACCGCAGCTCAAGCTGCGGCCTGACTCTTCAGGGGGCTTCCATCCCAAACTCCAAGTAAGCCGCTTGGTGTCGGCGGCCGGTGCCCCAGCCGTAGACAGCCCAAGGATCACGGCCGACAACAGCAATGGTGCCTCTCTGCTGATGTATGCCCGGCGAACTCGCCAGATTGAGTCGGCTCGACGAACGGGAGGCCGTAAGCGCTGGCGTCATCGCGTCCGGCTGCCAGAACCGGGTTCGTCGCCGGGAGCTTTAATTACTGGCCTTCAGACTTGATCGTTCGCGAATCCTCGCTCGGAAGCCGAAGTTCCCCGTGGCCGACAACCACTGTTCGACAACGTCAGCGAGATCAACAAAGCCGAGATGCACAACGCCATCATCCAGGTATGCAGCACATCGCCAGCATAATGACTTTAAGGGTACCCTGGCCGCGATCGCCCCCCAACAAGAAAGACAACACCTTGACCCTGTTGGCCGACTACAAGGACCAGCTCGAGGCCGTGATCCAAGTGCTCAAGGAGAAGATGGCTCGGCGGCACGTCCTCGCACTGACTAGTCCGGCAGAGGTCCTCGCCCTGCACGTCGGCATCGACCCCGACTCGGCACGCAGCAGATAGAGGCCTGGCCTGGTAAAGGTCCGCTGAACCCCGCCCTCCCCCGCTGCGCCCGCGCAGCCTGTCACCCTGTGAGCGGCGGACCCGGACATCCAGCAAAGTCGCCAGGTGCCCTGACCTGTGCGGTGCCGGTACCGTGCCGAGATGACTGTGGCCTTGGGGACGCTCGCCGGGCACGCTCACAAGGCCATATACTGTGGAGCGGCTGAGACAATTGCCTCTACTCGTATCCTGGGTGTTCATTCGGGTTTCAGTATTTCGACGTACCCCTGGTTCCGTTCACCCGAATGGCTGGTCGCCGTCCAAACCGCTGGTAGTCGCGCCTAGCAATACGTAACTGAACGAAGTTACGG
>ERZ1370068.7838-contig-6731_pt1 | contig 43709 bp, 70 predicted proteins | sample MGYA00561227_ERZ1370068 | MGnify/ENA primary metagenome ERZ1370068 (study PRJEB38410, sample SAMEA6850437) | metagenome | study: Metagenomic assessment of the ecological functions of the soil: analysis of the soil microbiota associated with the...
TCAGTTACGTATTGCTAATGCGTTTCATGGGGCCTATTCACTATCGGGTGCGTGCAACCTGGGCGACGGCGTCAGCGGAATTCAATGCCTCGGAGCTTGTATCCAAATCAGGGGCTTAGGATGAAGTCCACCACCGCCGAAATGATCAGCCAGCGGCAGTTTCAAGCCCGCGTACCCGACAAGCGTCCACACCGTCGGGCGCAGCCACCGCGCGGCGATGCCCGGGTCGGCCAGAACGAGCGGCGTACCTTTGCCCACGAAAGACTTCGACACGCCGCAGCCATTCGAGTTGCTTGAATCCTTCGACCAGCACCACGTCCACCGGGCGCAAGCTGGCCCAGCAGGATTTGCAGGCTGGCGGGTTCGGTCGACGGCGGCGATGCGCGCCCAGCCCGTGTCCGACGCGACGATGACTTCGGAGGCGCCGCGCCAGGCGGTGTCGATGGCTGTCCTTGCCGGGCACGTCGAGCTCGATGTCGTGGTGGTGCGTGTGCTTGATGGTCGAGACGCTGAAGCCCGCGGCCTTGCAACGCGGGGATCAGCCTTTCGATCAGCGTGGTCTTGCCGCTGCCCTGGCGTCCGACGATGGCGACGACGCGCATCAGGCCCTCATCCGACAATGCTCGCGCCCAGCAGCTTGCCCACGCCCCAGGCCGCGACGCCGGCGCCGCCGCCGATCAACACCATGCGCAGGCCGCCGCGGAACGCGCTCTCGGCCGGTGAACAGGCTCAGCGCGATGCCGATCGCGAACAAGCACAAGCGCGGTCACGGCCGGCCGAGGCGTAGATCGCGCGTCATGCCGGTCCGCCAACGAAGAACGGGATCAGCGGAATGCGTGGCGCCGATGGCGAATGACGAGGAACGATGACCCGGCCGCCGCGATCGGCGAGCCGAGATCGTCCGGATTGAGTCCCAGCTCTTCGCGCGCCAGCACGTCGAGCGCCTGTTCGGGCCGCGACAGCAGCATGGCGCTGATGCGGCGCGCCTCGTCCATGTCGATGCCGCGCGCGTTGTAGATGAGCGCGAGTTCTTCGGCCTCGGCTTCCGGATATTCGGCGAGTTCCCTGCGCTCGAGGTCCATCTGGTGCTCGTAGAACTCGCGCTGCGAGCGCACCGAGACGTATTCGCCCGCGGCCATGGAGAGCGCGCCGGCGAGCAGTCCCGCGGTGCCCGCGATCTGCACCGAATGCAGGTCGGAGCCGCGCCGCCGCCACGCCCATGACGAGCGACGCATTCGAGACGAGGCCATCGCTGGCGCCGAACACCGCGGCGCGAAGCTTGCCGCCCGCCGATGCATGCCGTTTGCCGACTTCCGCCACGGTGGTCGGGATGGCGATGTGGCAGCGGTGCGCGTGGCGAGCTCGAATACACCGACAGCCCGCGCAGCTTCATGGCGGCGAGCACGCGCGCGCAGGCGCCGCGGGCCCGATGCGCCGCACGAGCTGCGCCACGATGCGCGCGCGCAGCGCGGGAGCGAAAACGCGGTTTGAGTTGTTCGCCTGGGGCGCGTGGCCAGCCAGCACGCCGGCCTGATCTTCGGCGGCGGCGGCGCAGCTTGACGAACAACGCCCGCTTGGACGGGATCGGGCTCCGGCCGCCGCGACTACGCCGTAGAGCCAGGCGGATTCTTTCTCGTGGTACCAGCTGCTCGGCGGCGCCGGTGCCCATAGCTAGCTAGTAACTGTTCTTCTTCTTCGTCGTCGCATCGTCGTCGTCGTCGTCGTCATCATCGTCGTCATCGTCCTCGTCTTCATCGTCGTCGAAGTCGTCGTCCTCCTCGTCGTCGTCTTCCGCGGCGGAATCGGACCAGCCTTCGGGCACGTCGGTGAGCTCGAGATCGAGCTCGTGCCAGGTGTCGAGATCGAGCTCCTCGATCTCGCCATCCTCGTACTCGATTTCGACGAGCTCATCGTCTTCGTCCACGGACAGACACGCGGAAGGTTTCTTCCTCGTCCTTGTTCTCGTACCACTTGCCCGGGGTCGGTGCGTATTCTCTGCTCACAAGACGTCGCCTCTGGTGGAGGGCCGAGAGTTTAGGGTGCTGCCTGCGAATGCGGCAACGGGATGTATTGCGTAAGATCGGCCCCGCTCATGACTACCGCATCTCCTCTAACTCGTGCACGCCGGATCGTCGTCAAGGTCGGCTCGGCGCTGCTCGTCGATCAGTCCACCGGACAGGTCAATCGGCCCTGGCTCGAGACCCTGGTCGAGGACCTGCTGCGCCTGCGCGCGCGCAAGCAGGAGGTGGTGCTCGTGTCCTCCGGCGCCATCGCGCTCGGGCGGCGCGAACTGAAGCTCGCACCGGGCGCGCTGAAGCTCGAAGCAGAGCCAGGCCGCCGCCGCCGTGGGCCAGATCGCGCTGGCACACATCTATAAGGAGTTGTTCGCGCGCGCCGGCGTCACCGTGGCGCCAGATTCTGTTAACGCTGGAAGACAGCGAGCGCCGGCGCCGCTATCTCAATGCGCGCGCCACGCTCGTCGGAGCTGCTGGAGCTCGGTGCGCTGCCGGTCATCAACGAAAACGACACGGTCGCGACCACCGAGATCCGCTACGGCGACAACGATCGGCTGGCGGCGCGTGTCGCGCAGATGACCAGCGCCGACTGCCTGCTGCTGCTGTCGGACGTCGCCGGCCTGTACACCGCCGATCCCGAACCTCGATCCGGCCGCGCGGCTGATTCCCGAGAGTCCGCGACATCACGCCCGAGATCGAAGCCATGGGCGGCGGCTCGGCATCGGCCGTGGGTTCGGGCGGCATGGCCACCAAGATCGCCGCGGCGAAGATCGCCACCGCCGCGGGCTGCGCCATGGCCATCGCCGCCGGTGCGCCACTGCATCCGGTGCGCCGCCTCGAGGAGGGCGCCGACTGCAGCTGGTTCCTGCCCGCGTCGAATCCGGAGAACGCGCGCAAGCAGTGGATCGCCGGCTCGCTGCGCCCGAGCGGCGCAATCACCATCGATGCCGGCGCACTGCAGGCGCTGCGCTCAGGCAAGAGCCTGCTGCCCGCCGGCGTCACCGCGCGTCAGCGGCAGGTTCGAGCGCGGCGACACCGTGAGCGTGCTCGACGCGCGATGGCGCGGAAATCGCGCGCGGCATGATCGCCTACAGCGACCGGGACGCCGCGCGCATCATCGGCAAGCGCAGCGCCGACATCGAGGCGCTGCTCGGATTCCGCGGCCGCGACGAGATGATCCACCGCGACGACCTGGTGCTGCTGCGCGCCGATCGTCGCGCAGCCGTGCGAGCCTGACGCAGCCGACAGCCCATGAACGCCGCCGCCAATCACCGCAGGCCATCGAACCGGAGATCGCCGCCATCATGGACCGGCTGGGCCGCGATGCGGTCGGCGGCCGCCGGTGCTGGCGCTGGCGAGCACCGCCACCAAGAATCGCGGCGCTCGCGACGATCGCAGCCGCGCTGCGCGCGCGCACGGCCGAGTTGTTAGCGGCGAACGCGCAGCGACATGGAGGCGGCGCGCGCCAAGGGCCTGTCGGCGCGCCATGCTCGATCGCCTGGCGCTCGACGCCGAACGCAGTCGAGGGCATGGCGCGCGGCGTCGAGGCAGATAGCCGCGCTGGCCGATCCCATCGGCACCACGATCGCGCAATGGACGCGGCCCAACGGCCTCGACATCGCGCGCGTGCGCGTGCCGCTCGGCGTCATCGGCATCATCTACGAGAGCCGGCCCAACGTGACCTGCGACGCCGGTGCGCTGTGCCTGAAGTCCGGCAACGCGGCCATCCTGCGCGGCGGCTCCGAGAGCGCGCATTCCAGCCGCGCCATCCACGCCTGCCTGGTCGACGGGCTTGACGCGCCGCCGGCCTGCCGGCCGCAGCATCCAGCTGGTGCCGACCACCGATCGCGCCGCCGTCGGCTACATGCTGTCGTCGATGACGGATTACATCGACGTGGTCGTGCCGCGCGGCGGCAAGAGCCTGGTCGCGCGCGTGCAGCAGGAAGCGCGCGTGCCGGTCATCGGGCATCTCGAAGGCGTGCTGCCACGTGTACGTCGATCGCGATGCCGACCTCGGCATGGCGCGCGCCATCGTCATGAACGCCAAGCTGCGCCGCACCGGCGTCTGCGGCTCGGCCGAGACGTTGCTGGTCGACGCGGCCTGCGCGGCCACGCATCTGGCGCCCGTGGTCGAGGACCTGCTCGACGCCGGCTGCGAGGTGCGCGGCGATGCCGCCGTGCAGAAGGTCGACGCGCGCGTGAAGCCCGCCACCGAGCAGGACTGGTACACCGAATATCTCGACGCCATCATCGCCGCGCGCGTGGTCGACGGCGTCGACGCGGCGCATCGAGCACATCGCGCAAGTACGGCTCGGCGCACACCGAGAGCGATCGTCACCGCGAATGCCGCCACCGCGCGAGCGATTCCTCGAGCGGGTGGATAGCGCCATCGTGCTGCACAACGCTTCCACGCAGTTCGCCGACGGCGGCGAGTTCGGCATGGGCGCGGAGATCGGCATCTCCACCGACCGCTTCCACGCGCGCGGGCCGGTGGGCGTGGAGCAGCTCACCATCTACAAGTACGTGGTGCGCGGCAGCGGGCAGATCCGGCCCGCAAATGGTCACACGCCCGTCGAGGGTTCGACAACTTTGCGGCAGCAAAGTTGGACGCACGCAGTGCGGCCCCGAGCGCAGCGAGGGGTGAGCGGCGGTCCCCCGCCGCGAACAATCCCTCTCTCCCTTCAGTAACCGCGCGCTGTCAACGAAGTGCCCAGCGCAGTGTTCAAGCGAAGCGATCGGAACTCTCGTATCGGTCATTAAACCGCGATCGTGGTCCCTACTTGCCTCGCGCCGCGAGCCTGATCAGCCGGCCATCCGCGTCATCGGTCAGCACCCACAACGCCCCACTCCGGCCCCTGGCCGACCCAGCGCATCACTCTCGCCGCTGATCGAGCAGCAACCGTTCTTCACCCACGACGCGGTCGCCATTCAGCACCAGCCTGCACGACGTGCTGCCCCATGCGCGGCGATGAACAGGTTGTCGCGCCACTCGGGATGAGCTTGCCGGTGTAGAACGCGTCATGCTGGTCGGGCCGATGGCCGGATCCCAGAAGTATTTCGGCTGCTCCATGTTGGGAGCCTGCGTGAGACCGCCATTGATGGGGCTGCGGTCGTTCTCGGTTCCGTACGCCATCAACTGGCCAGCCGTAATTGCGGCCGGGCAGGATGACGCTGAGCTCATCGCCACCAGCCTGACCATGTTCGGATCGACCAGAGCGCGTGCGTCACCGGGCGATACGCGAGTCCCCGTGAATTGCGGTGACCGTACGTCCAAATGTCGGGCAGCGCACCCGCGGCCTTCCTCGAACGGATTGCCCGGCGCCGCGCTGCCGTCGGTGTTCAGGCGCAGTAGTTTGCCCAGGCGCGAGTCGAGCTGCTGGGCCTGCGCGCGCAGCACGGGATCCATGCGTTCGCCCGGACGTCATGAACAACTTGCCCTGCTTGTCGAACAGCAGCCGGCAGCCCGAGATGCGACACGCTGGCATGCGTGGGCTCGATGCGCAGCAGCACTCGCACGTCTTCGAGCGCGGTCTCGTCCGCGCTGAGCTTCGCGCCGCCGAGCGTGAGCTCCCCTGGCCGCCTTGGCGCGGCTCGGCGTAGGCGAAATATACTTGGCGATTCTTCGCGAACTGCGGATCGATCACGAGATATCGAGCAGGCCGCCGTCGCTCCTGTAGAGCACGGCCGGCAATCGTTGGCGATGGGCGCGGCCGCTTCGCCTTTCGTGGTCAGGATGCGCATCTTCCCGGGCTTCGGTGATCAGCATGTGTCCGTTCGGCAGGAACGCCAACGCCCACGGGTGATCGAGACCATGCGCGACCACCGTGGCATCCACCGGAGTGCGTGCGTGACGATCGCCGGCGCGCGAGTCTGCCCGGCGAACGCGGGTTTCTGGCCTTTGCCCACGGGATCCCGGGTCCGAGCGGTTGCCCAGGCTACGCGGCTCGGCATCCGGGCGGGCGGCCGCCGAGGATGAACGTGCGTCCGCCCGGCATGCGGCCGCGCGCCGGGCCGCACCGGCATGCCCGGCGCGAAATACCGCCGTCAGGTGGCGCCGCGATGCGCGCGGCATCCGGCGTCACTAACTACCGCGCCGCGCCCGCGCATCGCATCCACGACGCCGCGCCACTCACTCTCGAGCCGCTGCTGCCCCAGCATCGGCATGGCGATGGGATGGCAGAGATTGCAGCTGCGCAGCAAGCTCTCGCGCGGCCCCTCGTCGAGACGGCAGCTGCGCTTCTTCGGTCGGCGTCGGGAAGGGGGACTGGCCGTATGCCGCACCGGTGATGGTCGACGAAGAGGAGGACGGCGATCAGAAGCAGCGAAGAAACGGAGGACGAGCGCATGGAATAAAAAAGCCCCGTGTCACCCGGGAGAGGGCGCCCATGGTGCCACGGACGCGCCAGGACTCGCTGGATCTGCGCCACAAGATCATGAGTACGGAGATGCGCGACATGGGAAAGTCGGCATCGCCGACACGGCGGACGGAAAGGCTTCGTATGTGTGGTGCTCGCGGCATACGCGGATCTTCGCGGCGAAGCCCCGGGCGGCTGCTCATGTGGCTGGGATACATTTTTCGTATCCACTTGTCGTTGCGCGAATCGCGAGCGAGGGATGTTTGTCACCTGGCTCACCTGACCGCCGCGCGACGCGCGGGACGCCCGGCGCAATGCCGGGTACTGGCCGATCTACCACATCCAGACGGCACCGGCATTCGTCGCGTCGTTGTTGCGCCAGTCGCTGCCGATCCCGACGCTGGTGCTGCGTTCGAGATCGTTACCGATGAGCAGCGTCTTGCCGCTACCGCTCAACGCCACGAGTCCACCGAAGTTCGCGAAGCCGACTCCGCATCGGTAGTTCGGCTTCTGACCATGTTCAAGTGAGCTTCCAGGAGCCGGAAAGCCGATACACGTAAACCGCGCCCACCATCTGGCTACCCGGATTGAGCGGGCCGCGCGCGGACTTTGCCATACCCGCACACGTCTGGCCGACGCCAATCGTTCCGCCATCGCCGTCACCGCGATCGCAGCCCCGTAAGCAAAGCGATTGCGCCATCCGCCCACGGTCCCGGAGTGAGCACGTCCACCTGTGTGTACACGCCGCCCGAGCGTTTGAACACGTTGACCTGCGACGTGTCCTCGTCCGCTGACTGCGTACGAACGGCGACGACATTCGCCGCGATGGTGTCGCCATTCGCGCTCATGCCGATTCCCCAGCTGTCGTATCCATAGGTGCTCGCCGAAAGACGACGTCAGGTGAATATCAGTGCGTGTCGCCCAATTGCTTCCGGAGTACACGCGAATGAAATTGCCATCGAAGTACTCGTCCGGTGTCCGAGGAAGCGCGCAGATCTGCGCGAGGGTCGAGCATCCCGGCTGAAGGCGTGACCGTTCTGACCGTACTTGCAGGTCTCTGCCGTTGTCCGTGCGGCCGGTGATAGTGCGTATTTTTGCCACGCACCGTTCACCGACTGGTAAATCGCAATCTTTGAATTTGTGTAGTTCCCCTGATCAAAGTAGCCCACGGCGAGTGTGAGACCGGAGTCCGCGAGCTCCACCCAGTCGCCGAACACCGAAGACGGCACTCGCGGGACGAGCACGGGTCCAGGTAGCCGTTCCAATGGAAGACTTCCACTTTGCCGCGACCTGGCCATTGCTCTGGATGTGCGCGAAGACACCCAAGCCCACCGCGACCGTGTTGCCGCTGGCGTCGATGGCCACCGATTGTTCCTTGTAATGGTTCGAGTCCTGGTATGGCGGAGCCACCGGCGTGAGCCGCGCGCTGCGTCCACACACCGTTCGTGCGGCGGAATACATAGACCGCGCCGCTGTCATTGCCTGTACTCGCGACCGTTTCGCCTGGCGCGGCGGCGACGAAGCTGTAGCCGTCGGAGGAGGTCGACATCCAATCCGAATTGCTGGAACCACATCGTATTCGACGTCTTGAAGTAGCCTACCGCCTTCAGCCGCAGCGAGGACACCGATACCTCGGGCGAGCGCGAGCAGCCGGCGCTGTTGCACGCGGCGAGCCGGTAGCGCGCGTAGGTCCAGTCATACAGGTGCAGCGGAAAGCTGAATCCCGTCGAGGTGGTGCTCGCGGTGAAGGAAGCTGTCTGGTTGAAGGTGCCGGTCTGGTGCGCGCGATACTGAGCTGGTAAGAGGTCGCGCCGGCGACGGGCGCCCACTTGAATCGCAATCCCTTGAATGCCGCGCTGGCGGTCAGCGTGGGTGCGGCGGGAATCGAGGTTTGCGCGAAGGCAGGCGCCGAAGCTGGTGAGCACGGGCGCAAAGGGAGAAGTCGTTTCATGGATGTCCGTGAGGCGCGCGGGCGCGCTCACCAGCAAAGAAGAACCGACCATGGGGATGAGGAATCTGGCGGCCCCAGGTCAAACTACCACGCCATTTCTGGCAGGAGTTACAAACTAGTTAGCGCGGATTTACAGGCGCTGCGCGCCTTGTAGGAGTTGTTCGTTCCGCGCGTCGGCTCAGCGACGATGTGATTGCGGAGCGCTACGTCGAGGCGGACGATCCGCGACGGGTTAGCAGCCAAGAACTTGCCAACAATCTTGGTGGCAAAGACGGGACTCTTTGAGGGATCGCACTTCCCCTTCCATGGTGTTCTCTTCAGCTTTGCGATCTCGGCCAGCGCCAGCCCGTGCTCGAGGAAGTAGATCACCCTGATGTTCACCAGCGCCGCGAAATAGTCGCGCGCCACGTCTAACTGCCCGCGCGCCCAGTACGCCTCGCCGACGTAGAACAGCGCCTCGCACAGTCGCTCGTCGGTGCTGGTGTTGGGCTGGGGATTGTCGTCGTCGTCGCCTCGCCGCACCGGCACGATGAGTTCGGCCTCGGTGTACTCGCCGCGCATGTAGAGCAGCAGCGGCTGCGGCCATCCGTCGCCGGGCGTGCGTTCGATGAATTCGGGCTTGGGCACGCCGGCGCGCATCTGCGCCAGCCAGAACATGAGCTGGCCGTATCCGGCCTGCACGCGATCCGGATCGCTGGCGGCCACAGTAGCGGAAGCGCGCGATGGCGTCCGCCCAGCGCTCTTCGACGAAGTCGATGTTGCCCGCGCAGCCGATTGGCGTTCACCGCGCGCGGATCGATGGCGAGCGACGCATCGATGGCCTCGCGCGCGGCGGCGTAGTCGCGCGCGTCGAACAGCACGCCGGCGAGCGCCGCCAGGATCTCGCGGATCGCGCGGCCGGCACGCATGCGCGCTGCGATATGCTCTGGCCGCGCCCGGAAAGTCCCCTGTCGCGGTACGCGCGACGCGCGACGATCGCGCGTGCAGGTCCGCGAAGCGCAAGCGCGCCAATGCTGCCGGCGCATTCGCGCATCGGCGGGCGCCTTCGCCTGGGCCAGCGCGTGTTCGGCCTGCCGCAGCTCAGGCGCTCCGGGCGCCACGCGCAGGTCCGGGCTTGCGCTTCGTTCTGCAGTTCGCGGGCGAGATCGAGCAGCGGGATGGTCGTGGATTCCTGCTCCGTCGGCGGCGCCGGTGGCCGGCAACTGCCAGCAGGCGAGCGACGACGGCAACGTCAGCGCGTGTTTCAAGCGGAGGCTTTCAATCCCTTGATGCCGCCGCGCAGCGAGCGGCACTCGCGCGAAAGCCCTGCGAGCGCAGCAGGTCGGCTGCGGCGGCGCTGCGCTTGCCGGTGGCGCAGATCAGCAGGTAGCGCCCGGCGAGAGTCGAGCGTCGCCGCCTCGGTGAGTAGTTTGGACATGGGCAGGTGCAGCGCGGCGCGCCGGCAGCGGATCGTCGGCGCGCTCGCGCGCATCGCGCACGTCCACGAACGTGAATCCGGCGGCATGCGCCTCGGCGAGCGAGCCGAACTGCACTTCGAGCTCGCGCGGCGGTGGCAGCGACGGGCTGCTGCCGGCGCGCCGATGCGCATCGCAATCCGGCGCGCGCCGCGCGCGCAGCCGCTGCGTGTTCAGGCGTCACCAGGTCGAAGATCAGCATTTCGCCGGGTTCGAGGCCCGGCAGGCCTAACAACAGTTTGAGCGCCTCGAGCGCCTGCAGGCTGCCGAACACGCCGGGCACCGGGCCCAGCACGCCGGCTTCGGCGCAGTTGCCGACCAGTCCATCGCGCGTGGCCTCCGGCCACACGCAGCGCAGGCAGGCGTGGCGTCATCGCCGCGCACCAGCCTGCAGCTGTCCTTCGTACTGGTAGACGCTCGCGAACAACACCGGCTTGCCGGTGCGCAGCGCCAGATCGTTGAGCAGGAACTTGCGTCGCGAAGTTGTCGCTGCAGTCGAGGATGAGGTCGTGACCCGCGGCCAGCCGCTCGGCATTGCCGGCATCGAGACGCAGCGCGTGCGTCTCGACGCGCACCTCGGGATTCAGCGCGCGCACGCGCGCCGCCGCCAGCGTGGATTTCTCGCGGCCGCAATCGGCGAGCGCATACCAGGTCTGGCGATGCAGGTTCGATGGCTCGAGCCGGTCGCCGTCGACGATGCCGAGCCGGCCGACGCCGGCGCCGGCGAGGTACTGCAGCACCGGCACGCCGAGTCCACCGGCGCCGACCACCAGCACGGAGGCGGCGCGCAGCCGCGCCTGGCCCTCGGCCCGACTTCGCGCAGCGCGATCTGGCGCGAGTAGTCAGGCGCGGACCTGGTGACGTCGCGGCGTGGCGTGCGTGCGTGGTCGTGCGTGATCGTGCGTCGTGCTGCGTGTGTTCGCGCGCTGGCGCGGCGCAACGCTCGCAGTTCACCCAGCCCGAGTCGCCGTTCACGTAGTGCTCCTTCTTCCAGATCGGCACGCGGTGTTTGACTTCATCGATGATGAAGCGGCAGGCGCGGAACGCCTCGTCGCGATGCGCGGCGCTCACGCCCACCCACACGGCGACGTCGCTCGATCGCCGAGCGAGCCCACGCGATGCACGCAGGCGGCGCGCGTGACGCCGAACCGCTCGATGCGCTTCCTGCGACGATGCGCGCGCCTTCCTTCTCGGCGAGCTCGGCGAAGGCTTCGTATTCGAGGCGCGTGACGCGCATGGCCCTCGTTGTGGTTGCGCACCCAGCCTTCGAAGGCCGCGAAACCGCCGCAGGTCATCGTCGCGCATCTCGCGCTGCAGGGCCGCGGTGTCGAGCGGAGCGGTGCTGAACCGGAACGGCGTTCATCCGCCGGCCACCGGCGGAATGAACACCACGGCATCGCCGGCCTTCGAGCGGCTGCGACCACTCGCCGAATTCCGCGTTGATGGCCACGCGCAGCATCTCGGCGCGGCAGCGTGAACGGGTAGCGCTGGCTGCAGCTCGGCGTACAGCTCGCGCGGCATCGCGCGCGCCGGTGGTGAGGGTTTCGTCGCTGCGGCCCGCCTGCTCGCGCAACAGCGCGTAGTACTGCACGCGAATTGTTCGCGTCGGCATGGCGCGTTACTGCGCGGCTGATTCGGTGAAGGCCGTCATGGCGCGTTCATACTCTTCCACGGTGTTCACGTTGTCGAGCGCGCGCGGATTGGGCTGATCGAGCAGCTGGGTGTGCGCGTTGATGAGGAATTTGCGCGGGCAGTTGCCGCCGGCGGCGATCTGCGCGACGATGCGCGGTCGCGCGCGCGCGGTTCGTAGATGGCGCACAGCGGTTCCGGCAGGCCGTCGTGGCTGGAGCTGAACGCGGTGGCGTCGAAGTCGGGTCGCGCGCGAGCGAGCAGCGTGTCCAGCGTTGCGCGCATCGAGGAACGGCAGGTCGCAGGCCAGCACCAGCCAGGCCACGTCCGGATAGCTCGGCGAGCGCGGCGCTGATGCCGGCGATGGGCCCTCGATGTCGCCGCGATCCACGATGTGCGCGTAGCGCGAGCGCGCGCCGGATCGTCGCGCTGATCGGCGCGCACCGACACGAAGGCGCGCTCGCCACGCGGCCGTCCAGCAGCTTCATCGCGGCGTCGAGCTGCGTTTCGCCGGCGCGGTATTCGATGGCGGCCTTGTCGCGCTGCATGCGCGAGCTGCGGCCGCCGGCGAGCACCAGTCCGTGGAGACGCGGGACGTTCATCGATTTCTTCGCGCTGCGCGTCGGTGCGCTGGAAGTCGCGCTTGCCGCCGGTCTTTGCGCAGCAGCCGCATCGGACCGATCTCGATGTCGTGCGACAGCGCCTTGCACATGTCGTAGATCGTGAGCGCCGCGGCGGTGGCGCCCGATGAGCGCTTCCATCTCGACGCCGGTCTTGTGGTGCACGGCCACGCTGCAGACGATGCGGATGCGGCCGCCGCGCGTCGCTGGCGATGTCGCACGGTGCAGCGTTCCAGCGCCGAGCGGATGACAGAACGGAATGATCTCGTGCGTGCGCTTGGCGGCCATGACGCCGGCGACGATGGCGGTGTCGAACACCGGGCCCTTCTTCGTGCGATGACCGGTGCGCGCGAGCTCGCGCGCCACTGCCGGCGGTAGTTTGACGATGGCCTCGGCAGCTGGCTTCGCGGAAGTGTCGCGGTCTTGGCGCCGACGTCGACCATGGTGGGGCGATTGGCGGCGATCGAGATGCGTGAGCTTGGCATGCTTGCAGTCAACCGCCGATGTAGTTCATCTCGACCTTGTGCAGGCCCGCGGCGTCGCGCATCGAGGCGCGCAGCTCGCTGTAGCGATCGCGGCGGCCGCTCCAGATGCCGCGGATGAGCTCGAGCAGCTCATCGTCGCTGGCGCCGGCGCGCAGCGGCCGCGCAGGTCGACGCCCTGGGTCGCGAACAGGCAGGTGTAGAACGAGCCGTCGGAGGAGATGCGCGCGCGCGAGCAGTCGCCGCAGAACGGCTGCGAGACCGAAGAGATGAAGCCGATCTCGCCCGCGCCGTCGTCGAACGCATGGCGCTCGGCGACTTCGCCGCGATAGTTGCGTCGCAGCGGCGCGCAGCGGCCAGCGCGCGTGCGATGCGCGCCGCGCAGCTCGCGCGAGGGCACCACCAGCGCGCGGCTCCCAGTGATTGCGCGTGCCGACGTCCATGTATTCGATGAAGCGCACGATGACGCCGGTGCCGCGGAAGTGCGCCAGCAGGTCGAGCAGCGGTGTGATCGTTGACGCCGCGCTGCACGACGGTGTTGATCTTGATGGGCGCGAGGCCGGCGCGCGCGCGCGTGCTCGATGCCCTCGAGCACTTCGGCCACGCCGCCGAAGCCGCCGCTCATCTTCGCGAAGACGTCCGGGTCGAGCGTGTCGAGGCTCACGGTGATGCGTTGCAGTCCGGCCGCCTTGAGCTCGGTGGCGTACTTGGCGAGCAGCATGCCGTTGGTGGTGAGCGCGATGTCCTCGATGCCCGGCAGCGCGGTGAGATCGCCGATGAGATCCGCGAGATTCGGCGCGCAGCAGCGGCTCGCCGCCGGTGATGCGCAGCTTCTTCACGCCGGCGCGCACGAAGACGCGCGCGAGCCGCAGCGATCTCGGCGAAGTCGAGCCGCTCGTTCGATTTCGAGGAACCGGTAGTGACTCGTGGAAGGTCTCGCGCGGCATGCAATACGGGCAGCGGAAGTTGCAGCGATCCATGACCGAGATGCGCAGGTCGTGGATCGGCGCGCCGCAGCGTGTCCACGGGCAGCGCGCTGATGCCCGGAGGTCGAGCGCGACGACTTTTCGCGATGCAGGTCCATGACTCATGCTCACCAGCGGTAGAACCGCGCCACGAACCCTTTCGGAAACGTGTTGGGCCCGGGCGGCAGTTCGACGAATCCGTCGGTGCCGGCGAGCGCGGTGAAATCGCCGGAGCCATTGGTGGGGCTGGGCTCCGCCGACGTGCGGCCCCAGTCGTCGCTCTTGCAGCTTCACCGGCATGTAGAAAGCGAGCGGCGCCTTGACCTCCACCGGCGCGGTGATGCGCGATGCGCGGCGCTTCGGCCGGCGCCTGGCCCATGGCGGCGCGCAGCGCGGGCAGTACGTAGCGCGACAGGCAGACCAGCGTCGACACCGGATTGCCCGGCAGCGCGAACACCGCAGGGCCGGTCTGCGAGACGCCGAACCACATCGGCTTGCCCGGACGCTGCGCCACGTGATGGAACACCAGGCTCACGCCGAGCTTCTCCGAGCACCTTCGGCACGAGATCGAGCTTGCCCATCGACACGCCGCCGGAAAGGATCAGCACGTCGTGCGTGCGCAGGTGAAACCGCAGACGCTCGGTGAGCTCGCGCTTCGTCGTCGCGCACGTGATCGTCGGCGACGCGCGCGAAGCCGTGCTGGCGCAGCGCTGGCGGTGATGCCATAGGCGTTCGAGCGACGCACCTGGTGCGGCTCGATGAGCTCGCCGGGCTCCACCAGCTCGTTGCCGGTGGAGATCACCACGATCATTGGTTGCGCGCTGACTCGCAGGCGCGCCATGCCGGCGCCGGCGGCGATCGCCACTTCGGGCGCGGACGAGCCGCGTGCCGGCGGCTCAACAACAGCGAGCCCTGCCGGCAGTCGGAGCCGCGGCGATGCACGTTCTGCCAGGGCTGCACCGGCTTGCGCCCGATCTCGGCGATCGTCGCCGTTGCGCTGCACCTGCTCGACCGGCACCACCGCATCGCAGCCGCGCGGCAACATGGCGCCGGTCATGATCTCGATGCAGGTGTCGGGATCCGCCAGCGTCTGCGGCGGATCGCCGGCGGCCTGCGTGCCGGCTGACGCGCAGGCGCCCGGCGTTGCTCGCCGCGGCCGACGGTGGACAGCGCGATGCCGTCCATGGCGACGCGATCGAACGGCGGATGATCGCGCTCCGCGTAGATGTTTTCGCGCAGCACCGCGCCCGCTGCCTGCGTGAGCGGCAGCGACTCGATCGGCAGGCACGTGAGGTGCTGCTCGATGAGTGTTTCGGCCTGGGCAGGCGTCAACATGCATGGTTTCCTCGAGCCGTCACGCCGCGCCTAACGACGGCGGATCAGGAGGGCTTCTTCTCCGCGACACGTTCTTCGCCTTCCACGCGCGCAGCTGTTCGTTGAAGCGCTCGGTCACGTCGGTGACTTCCTCGATGGCCGCGTTCTGCTTCTGGTTCTGCGCCTCTCCATCTCCGATCTTCTGTTCGGGAGTGAGTCTGGTCTAGTCGCGGCGACCTTGGTGTCGTACTCGGCCTTGATGCAGCTCGAGGTAGGCGTCCATGTCGGCGTTGTACTTCACGACCGACTTCTTGGCGGCCAGCATTTCGTCCTTGGTCGCCTGCGTGCCGTCCGGAAATTTCCCGGGCGCAGCCGGGTAATCGCAGGCCGCGTTCGCCTGCGCGGCGGACGAGGCCGCAGCCAAGGATGAGGGCGCTGAAGAGCTGCTTCATGAATCGAATCCCCGCGTAATGGTTCTGAGTGAGGCTATCTTAGAGGGCGGCTGCAGCCTGGCCTATCAGAAAGGGGCAGACCCTGCTTCCGCACAGCTGAAGAGCGGGTCGAGCCCTTCAGTCGTAGTACCTGGGGTAGTCCGGGGTCAAACCCTTGAATCGCCGATGAATCCACAGGTATTGGGCGGGCATGCGCCGCACCTCGGCCTCGACGATCCGGTTGAATCGCTCGGTGTCGGCCACCGGGTCGTCGGTGGGGAAGTTCTCGAGCGGCGGGTGGATGGTGCCGCGATAGCCGCCGCCCGGCAGGCGCTCGAAGAAATAGGGCAACACCAGCGCGTTCGTCATGCCGGCGATGCGCGAGGTGGCGGTGTTGGTGGCGGCCGGGATGCCGAACAGCGTTCACCATCTCGGCGCCCTTCTTGCGAAAGCTCTGGTCCGGCGCGTACCAGACCACGTCGCCGTCCTTGAGGCGCCTTGATGAGCGTGCGCACGTCGTCGCGCGGAATCGCGCGCCTGGTCTGCACCGCGCGGCGCGAATGCAGGAATTCGCCGACCAGCAGATTCTTGGTCGGGGCGGTACATGACGTTGAGCGGCATGCGCGCCGCGAGCGCGCGGCAGCTGATCTCGATGGAATTGAAGTGCGCCGACAGCAGCAGCACGCCGCGCCCGGTGGCCTGCGCCGCCTTGAGATGCTCGAGCCCGGTCATCAGCGTGATGCGCCGGATGCGTTCGTTCGACGACCACCAGCTCATCGCCGTCTCGAACAGCGCGCAGCCCAGGCCCGCGAAATGCTCGCGCAGGATGCGCTCGCGCGCGCCGGGCACCGAGCTCCGGCAACGCGAGCTCGATGTTGCGCCGCGCAATGCGCTTGAACGGCGTCGGGAACAGGAACACGAGCAGCCCGAGGCCGCGGCCCAGTAGATAGAGCAGCTGGTGCGGCAGCGGCTCGAACAGGCGCAAGGACGCCGATGCCGAGCCAGGTGGGCCAGTACTTGGGATGGAGGTAGGCGGCTTTCACGCGCTGCGATCATAACCGCGCGCCTGTCGATTAGCTACTTCTTCTTCTGCCGCGCTTGTAGACTGTTTGCCGTCGTAGCGCACGGATTCGATGATCACGCGGTCGGGTGGCTCACCGACAGTTCGGTGCCATCCGCGAAACACCAGATGAGCTAGCTGATGCGCGTGCCCTGCGCGGCGTCGGGCGGCCCGACCTTGGCGATGAGCTGCATCGTACAGTCGTCTCGTCGGTGATGAAGCTGGAAGTCCTCGACGCTCGGCGGGCGCGGATCGCGTCGTCGGGCACGCGCGAGTTCGACGAACGAGCGGATCGCGCGAGCGCTTCTCGCGCTGCAGGCCGCGCCGGCGCTCGTGCGCGGCGAACAGCAGCGTGAGAATCAGCAGTGCAGTTTTCATGCTGGTCACTCCGAGAAAGCGAAACTCATGAACGATCGATGCGTCTCGCCGGGCCGCAGGATGCTGCTCGGGAAGTTCGCGTGATTCGGCGCATCCGGGAAAATTCTCCGGCTCGAGGCAGATGGCGTGCCAGCCCGGATACGCGGTCTTCAGGTGATAGGCGCCGTACACCTGCAGCCCGGGCAGGTTGGTCTTCACCTGCATGCGCACGCCGCTCGACGGGCGAATACAGCTCGGCGGCGATGGGTGCGTCCGTGTCGAGCACCCAGCAATGATCGTAGCCGCTGGTGAGCGCGATCTGCGGATGCGAGGAGGGCGGCGGCACGCGCACGGCTTTCGGCTTGCGGAAATCGAACGGCGTGCCGGCCACGGGCGCGATCTCGCCGGTGGGCACGCGCGACTCGTTGACGGGTAGATAGTGGCTGGCGGCCATCGTGAGCCGTTGCTCGTCGATGCTCGTCGCGCCGGATCGCCCGACAGCGTGAAATAGGGATGCCAGGTGAAGCTGATCGGGTGTCGGCGCGTCGGTGGTGGCCTCGTACGCGAGCGTCAGCGTGTTCTCGAAGACGCTGATCAGCGCGGTGACGTCGAGGTTGCCCGGAAAGCCGTTGATGCCCGCGGGCGAATGATGTCCGAGCTTCACGTAGGTGTTCTTGCCGCCGCCGCGCCCAGCACCTTCCACACGTATTTGCCGAAGCCGACGTCGCCGCCGTGCAGCGTGTTGCGCGCCGTTGTTGGCGGTGAGTTTGTAATGTCTTGCCGTCGAGCTCGAACGCGGCGCCGGCGATGCGGTTGCCGTAGCGGCCCGACGAGCTGGCCGAGATAAGAAGTGTCCTTGAGATAGGCCGGCAGGTCGGGCAGCGACAGCACCAGCGGAATGCGCTTTGCCCTTCGACCGGGCAGCGTCAGGCTGCGCAGCGTGCCGCCCAGCGTGAGGATCTCGGCCTGCAGTCCGTCTGGCGCAGCCCAGCGTGTACGACTTCGACTTCCTGGCCATCGGGCAGCCGGCCGAATGAGCGAGTCATGCCGCCTTCACGCCGTCTTGGGCGTGCGCCCTCGAACAGCCGCTGCAACAGGCAGAAGAGCAAGAGCAAAGCTCCGACGACGATCTTGGTCCACCATGAGCTCAAGGTCCCGTCAAAGGCGATGAGGGTCTGGATGATGCCGAGAATCAGCACGCCGAACAACGTGCCGGCCACGTAGCCCACGCCGCCGGCCAGCAGCGTGCCGCCGATGACCACGGCGGCGATGGCGTCGAGTTCCAGGCCCACGGCGTGCAGGCTGTAGCCGGAGAGCATGTAGAACGTCATGACGATGCCGCCGAGCGCCGCGCAGCGCCGCTCAGTAGATAGACGCCGATCTTGGTGGAGTCCACCGGCGAGGCCCATGAGCCGCGCGGAGGATTCGCCGCCGCCGATGGCGTACACCGTGCGGCCGAACTCGGTGGAGTGCGCGATGCGCATCGCGACGCCGACCACCGCGAGCGCGATCAGCGCGCCGATGGTGAGCGATGCGCCGAAGCCCACCGGGAATGCGCGCGCCTGCGCGATCGCCGCGTAGGTGGCGTCGTTGATCGGGATGGATTCGGTGCTGATGAGATAGCAGCAGCCGCGCGCCAGGAACATGCCGGCCAGCGTCACGATGAACGGCGCGAGCTTGAAGCGCTGGATCAGGAAGCCCTGCAGCGCGCCGAACGCGGCGCCGAGCAGCAGCACCAGCGCCATGGCGGCGTAGGGATTCCAGCCGGCGTCGAGCAGCGTGGCGGAGATCATCGTCGTGAGCGCGATCACCGCGCCCACCGACAGGTCGATGCCGCCCGACAGGATCACGAAGGTCATGCCCACCGCGACGATGCACAGGAAGGCGTTGTCGATGAGCAGGTTCAGGAACACCTGCGGCGACAGGAAGCCGTCGTAGCGAATGGCGCCGAACGCCGCCATGCGCGACGAACAGCAGCGATCGGTGATGGTGAGCGGCAGCAGGCGGCGGCTCATCATGTCACGCGCGCCTCGCGCGGACGCGCCGGCGCGCGCGCACGCACGCTGCGCGGAACTCCGCCGATTGCAGCAGCATCACCGCGAACACCAGCGCCGCCTTCACCACCAGGTTCACCTCGGGCGGCACGCCGAGCGAGTAGATCATCGAGGTCAGCGTCTGGATGATCAGCGCGCCGATCACCGTGCCCGCGAGCGTGAAGCGTCCGCCGGTGAGCGCGGTGCCGCCGAGCGTCACCGCGAGGATGGCGTCGAGCTCGAGCAGCTGGCCGGCGTTGTTGGCGTCGGCGCTCTTCACGTTCGAGCTGACGATGAGCCCGGCGACGCCGGCCGCGAGGCCGCAGAAGGTGTACACGCACAGCGTGATGCGCGCGAGGAACGCACGCCGGCCACGCGCGCCGCTTCCGGGTTGCCGCCGATGGACGCGCACGAACAAGCCCGAGCGCGGTGCGCGACATGCAGCAGGTGCAGCGCGCGCCACAGCCAGCCCGCGATCCACAGCGCCACCGGCAGGCCTAGCAGGAAGCCGTTGCCGAGCTGTGAAGAACGGCGGGTAGTAGACGGTGATGATCTGGCCGCCGGTGAGCAGCTGCGCGATGCCGCGCCCGGCCACCATGAGAATGAGCGTGGCGACGATGGGCTGCATGCCGGCCTTGACCACCAACAACCCGTTCCACAGGCCGCAGGCCGCCGCGACCGGCGAGCGCCGTGCCGAGCGCCAGCCACAGCGGATAGCTGCTGTGCACTTCGCCCGTGGCGCTGAAGCTGCCGCCGATCATGCAGCGCCGCCACGGCCGCGGCGATGGCCACCACGGCGCCCACCGAGATGTCGAGGCCGCGCACCGCGATCACCAGCGTCATGCCCAGCGACACCACCATGAGCGGCGCGGCGCGATTCAGGATGTCGATGAGGCTGCCGTACAGGTGGCCGTCGCGCCACGGCGAGCGTGAGGAACGACGGGTTGAACAGCGCTGCTCGCCACCAGCAGCAGCGCCAGCGTGACCGCCGGCCAGAACAGCGCGTGGTGCGTCGAGGCGCTTCATGACGGCGTGTGCGTCGCCGCGATCATCGAATACACCGCGTCTTCATCTGCGCCCGCGCGGCAGCTCGCCGGCCTTGGCGCGGTCGCGCAGCACCATGATGCGATCCGAGACGCGCACCACTTCGTCGATCTCCGCCGAGATGAACAGCACCGCCGTGCCGCCGCGCGCGAGCTCCAGGATCTCGTGCATGAGTTCCTGCTTGGCGGCGACGTCGATGCCGCGCGTGGGCTCGTCGAGGATCAGCACGCGCGGATGCGTGGCGAGCCAGCGCGCGATGATGGCCTTCTGCTGGTTGCCGCCCGAGAGCTGGCCGATCGGGCGTCTCGATGCTGGCGGTCTTGACGCCGAGCGCCGCCACCAGCTTCTCGGCGATCTGCGCGCTGCTCGGCGAGCGTCAGGAATTTCGCGAGACCCATGCGCGCCTGCAGCGCCAGCGCGATGTTCTCGCGCACCGACAGCTCGGCGACGATGCCGCTGTGCTTGCGGTCCTCGGGGCAGAACCCGAGGCCGAGCTGCAGCGCATCGGCGGGATCGTCGAGCTTCGCCGGCTTGCCATCGATGCGGATGTCGCCCGAGTCGCGCGCGTCGAGCGCGAACAGCAGCCGCGCGAGCTCGGTGCGGCCCGAGCCTAACAAGCCGGCGAGCCCGAGCACCTCGCCGGCGCGCAGTTCGATGTCCATGGGCTTGAGCTGGCCGCGCGCGCGAGAGTTGCTGCGCGGCGAGCACCGGCGCGGCGCGTGTCGCCGGCGGCCGCGGTGCCGCGTCGCGCGGTCGCTCGGCCGCCGCCAGCTCGCGGCCGACCATCGCGGCCACCAGGCCGCGCGCATCGAGCTTGCGCGCAGGCGTATTCGCCGACGAACTTGCCGTTGCGCAGCACCGTCATGCGATCGCAGATCTCGTAGACCTGGTCGAGGAAATGCGTGACGAACAGGATCGCGACGCCCTTGTCGCGCAGCCGGCGGATGCAGCGCGAACAGCGCCTGCACTTCGTCCGCATCGAGGCTCGAGGTCGGCTCGTCGAGGATCAGCACGCGCGCATCGGTGGCGACGGCGCGCGCCACGGTGGCGAGCTGCTGCAGCGCGGCGGGCAGGCCGCCCGCGAGCTGCGTCACGTCGAGCTCGATGCCGAGGCCGGCTAACAGCTCGCGCGCGCGCCGCTCGGTTTCGCGCCAGTCGATGCCGCCGCCGCGCGTCCAGGGCCGGCGCGGATAACGGCCCGGCGCAGATGTTTTCCGCCACCGACAGGTTCGGCAGCAGGTGGCTTTCCTGGTGCACGGCGCTGATGCCGAGCTCCTGCGCATGGATCGGCGACGCCGGGCGTGACCGGCTTGCCCGAGCAGTTCGATGCTGCCGGCGTCGGGCGCGTAGACGCCGGTCAGCACCTTGATCAGCGTCGACTTGCCGGCGCCGTTCTGGCCCATGAGCGCGTGCACTTCGCCGGCGCGCAGCGTGAGCTCGACGCCCGCCAGCGCCTGCACGCCGGGAAAGGCGCGGGCGATGTCGCGCGCCCTGAAGCACGATCGCGGCTGTCGGTCATGCTCATCGGCGTCGTCAGTACTTGCGCGACTGGATGTATTGCTTCGCCGTTTCCATCGGTGAACACGGTTTCCTCGACGACGATGCGCTTGCGGAATCGGCCGGCCCGCGACCACTTCGGCGACCGACGTCATCAGCTGCGGGCCTAACAACGGATTGCACTCGATGGTGGCGTTGAGCTTGCCGGCGATCATCGCCTCGAACGCGCCCTTCACCGCGTCGATCGAGACGATGAGGATGTCCTTGCCCGGCTTCAGGCCGGCTTCCTCGATCGCCTGGATCGCGCCGATCGCCATGTCGTCGTTGTGCGCGTACAGCACGTGGATCTTGCGCGACTCGGCCTTGAGGAAGGCCTCCATCACTTCCTTGCCCTTGGCGCGCGTGAAGTCGCCGGATCTGCGAGCGGATGATCTTGAAGTGCGGATTCGGCGGCGATGATTTCCTCGAAGCCCTTCTTGCGATCGTTGGCCGGCGCCGAGCCCGACCGTGCCCTGCAGCTCGACGATGTTCACGTCGTCGGTGGCGTCCTTGAACTTCTCGACTGACCCAGCGGCCGGCCTTGCGGCCTTCCTCGACGAAGTCCGAGCCGATGAAGCCGACGTAGAGCGACGGAGTCGGCTGGTGACGGCGCGGTCGGTGAGGATCACCGGGATCTTCGCGGCCCTGGCTTCCTGCAGCACCGTGTCCCAGCCGGTTTCGACCACCGGCGAGAACGCGATCACGTCGACCTTCTGCGCGATGAAGGAGCGCAGCGCCTTGATCTGGTTTTCCTGCTTCTGCTGCGCGTCGGCGAAACGCAGGTCGATGTTGCATGGTGGCGGCGGCGGACTTGATCGACTCGGTGTTGGCCGTGCGCCATTCGCTCTCGGCGCCGATCTGGCTGAAGCCGAGCACGATGCGCTCGTCCTGCTTTTCCGCGCGCAACCCGCGAGCGAGCAGCGCGGCCAGCGAACGCGATCAGCAGCGACCGTCGTGAAGATCTTCATCGCAGTTCCCCGTCTGGCTTCGCATCAGAGCGTCGGCCGTCTCGTGCAGCGCGAGGCCGCCCGGTTCGATCAGCAGCTTGTTGATCGAGCGGCGCGCCCAGCGCCGGCAGGTCGATCTCGAATTCGTCGCCCGCCTGCACGCTTGATGTTGTCGACGAAGCTCACGCGTCGCGGTGCCGAAGAAATGCAGGTGCACGTCGCCGGGCACGCGATGCTGTTTGTACTTGAAGTGGTGGTATTCGAGATTGGCGAAGCGTGTGGCACATGTTCGCCTTCGCCGGTGAGGAACGGCTTCTGCCACAGCACCGCGCCGTCGCGGCGGATGCGGCTCGTGCCTTCCAGGTGCGCCGGCAGCGCGCCGGTGTTGAGCATCGGGCCCGACGCCGCACTGGCGCAGCTTCGAATGCGCCAGCAGTAGATAGTTGCGGCGCTCGGTCACGTGGTCGGAGAACTCGTTGCCGATGGCGAACCCGAGCCGGCGCGGCCGGCCGTTGTCGTCGATGATGTAGCAGCCGACGAGCTCCGGCTCTTCGCCGTGATCTTCGGCGAAGTCGGGCGACGGCGAGCGGCGTGGCCGCAGCCGACCACGTTGCGGCCGTTGCCCTTGTAGAACCACTCGGGCTGCATGCCCGGCTTGTTGCCCGCGGGTTTGCCGCCTTCCACTCCCGCACTTGAACATCTTCATGGAGTCGGTGAGTTCGGCGTCCTGCTTTGTCGAGTTTCTGCGTGCATCGAGTCGCGCGCGGCCGCGCTGCCGAGATGCGTGAGCCCGGTGCCGCTCACCAGGCAATGCGCCGGATCCGGATGCGTGAGCGGCGGCAGCAGTCGCGCCCTCGCGCAGCAGCTCGGCGTAGGCGATCGGCGCATCGACCGGCTCGTCAGCTGCGCGACCTGCTCGAGCGTGCGCCGTTCGTGCGATGGCCTTGCGCGCGAGCTGATAGGTGGTCTCGAAGCGCGCGAGCGGCAGCACCGCGCCGTCGGCGTCGACGCGCGCGACGCGCGTGCGTCCGCGCATCGCTGAACTGCAGCAGTCTCATCAACCAGCCCGCGTCGACGATGTATTCCTGCGCCGAGCAGGCGCGCGCGATCGTCGGAGGCCAGGAACAGCGCCATCGGCGCGACGTCTTCCGGCCGCACCTTGTCGGGCAGCACCTGGTTGCGCTTGATCTCGAGCTCGCCTTCGGGCGTGAGCCATTTTTCGATCTGGCGCTGCGGTCATGATCCAGCCGGGCGTGATCACGTTGATGCGGATGCGGTGATTCGCCGAGCTCGGCGGCGAGCCCGCGCGTCAGGCCGATGACCGACGACTTCGCGGTCGTGTAGACCGGCATGTTGCGGCCCTTGGCGCCGTAGGAATTGCGAGCCGAAGTTGATGATGCGAGCCGCCGCCCATCTTCTTCATGCCGGGCACCACGGCCTGGATCGCGAAGAACGCCGGCGCGCTGGTTCACCGCGATGCGCGCGTCGTAGTACTCCGGCGTGACGTCCATCAGTGAATGGCGGTCGTCGCTGGCCACGTTATTAATGAGTACGTGGAAGTCGCCGACGGCCTTGGCGGCGTCGCGGATGGCGGTCTGCAGCGCCGCGATATCGGTGACGTCGGTCTTGCGATACCAGGGGCGCGGCAGGCCCGCCTTTTCGATCTGTCGGACCAGTTCCTGCGAGGGCGCTTCGGCGTAGTCGACGAACGCGACCAGCGAGCCCTGTCTCGCGAATGCCTCGGTCATGACATCCGCCAATTCCCGAGCCACCGCCGGTGATGAAAACGCTGCGGCCGCGCAGGGACGGGTAGCTGGCGCCGCCGTAGGGCGGCGGGAGTCTCGACGATCGACTGGCATTGAATGAGCCTCGATGGCGGTGGATCGAAAGGCGCTGAAGTATAGATATTCCGGCGCCGCTTGTGCGAAGGTGCGCGCCTTCCCACTCGAGGCGAGGCTAAGGTTCCGAAGATGAAGCGGCGGTTGCGCAGTCAGGACTGGTTCGGCAAGCAGGACAAGGATGGCTTCATCCATCGGAGCTGGCTCAAGAACCAGGGCTATCCGGACGATCATGTTCGACGGCCGCCCGGTCATCGGCATCTGCAACACCTGGAGCGAGCTCACGCCCTGCAACGGCCACTTCCGCGAGCTCGCGGAGTTCGTGAAGCGCGGCGTGCTACGAAGCCGGCGGATTCCCGCTCGAGTTTCCCGTGATGTCGCTCGGCGAGACGCAGCTGCGGCCGACCGCGATGCTGTTCCGCAATCTCGCCAGCATGGACGTCGAAGAATCGATTCGCGGCAATCCCGATGGACGGCGTCGTGCTGCTCATGGGCTGCGACAAGACCACGCCGTCGCTGCTGATGGGCGCGGCGAGCTGCGATCTGCCGACGATCGGCATTTCCGGCGGCCCGATGTTGTCAGGCCACTTCCGCGGCAAGCAGATCGGCTCGGGCACCGGCGTCTGGCAGATGTCCGAAGACGTGCGCGCCGGCAAGATGACGCAGGAAGAATTCACCGCCGCCGAATCGTGCATGCATCGCTCGAAGGGCCACTGCATGACCATGGGCACGGCCTCGACGATGGCGAGCATGGTCGAGGCGCTCGGCGTCTCGCTGCCGGGCAACGCGGCGATTCCGGCCGTCGATTCGCGCCGCTACCGGCTGGCGCAGCTCACCGGCCGGCGCATCGTCGAGATGGTGCGACGAAGATCTGGTGCTGTCGAAGATCCTCACGCGCGCAGGCGTTCGAGAACGCCATCAAGGCCAACGCCGCCATCGGCGGCTCGACCAACTCCGTGGTGCACCTGTTGGCCATCGCCGGGCGGCTCGGCGTGCAAGCTCGAGCTCGAGGACTGGGACAAGCTCGGCTCGACGCTGCCGTGCCTCGTGAACCTGCAGCCGTCGGGCAAGTACCTCATGGAAGATTTCTACTACGCCGGCGGACTGCCGGCGGTGCTGCAAGAGATCGCGCGCGTGCTCGAACAGCGACGCGCTGACCGCCAACGGCAAGACGCATGGGCGAGAACATCGCCGACGCGCCGTGCTGGAATCGCGACGTCATCAAGGCCTTCGACGAGCCGTTCAAGGCCAACGCCGGCATCGCGATCCTGCGCGGCAACCTCGCGCCGGACGGCGCGGTCATCAAGCCCTCGGCCGCGACGCCGCAAACTGCTCAAGCATCGCGGCCGCGCCGTGGTGTTCGAGACCATCGAGGATTTCAAGGCGCGCATCGACGACGAGAATCTCGACATCGACGAGAACTGCATCATGGTGCTCAAGGGCTGCGGCCCGAAGGGTTATCCCGGCATGGCCGAGGTCGGCAACATGGCGCTGCCGCCCAAGGTGCTGCGCAAGGGCATCACCGACATGGTGCGCATCTCCGATGCGCGCATGAGCGGCACGGCCTACGGCACCGTGGTGCTGCACGTGGCGCCGGAGGCCGCCGCCGGCGGTCCGCTGGCGCTGGTGCAAGACCGGCGACATCATCGAGCTCGACGTGCCGGCGCGCAGGCTGCACCTCGACGTGAGCGACGCCGAGCTGGCGAAGCGCCGCGCGGCCTGGAAGGCGCCGGAGCCGCCGAAGCGCGGCTACTACAAGCTTTATGTCGAGCACGTGCAGCAGGCCGACAAGGGCGCGGATCTCGACTTCCTGGTGGGCGGCAGCGGCACCGTCGTGACGCGCGACAGTCACTGAGGGCTGACAGCCAACGTCGACAAACGCCGTCGAAGCGACTGGCGTCCATGGATTTCCGACAGGTCACCGCTTGCCAACTTCGACCGCCGAGCTTCGGTCGACGTCACCTGCGGGAATACTCACCCGCGGAGGCTTTCTGATTCGACGCAATCGCCGTTGGTTCGTGCATGTGCTGTCGCTGGCGCTGTTGTTCGCCCAGCTCGGCATGGTGGTGCACGCCAGCACGCACCTCAAATCAGAACCCGCACGCCACGCCCACGCAGCAGCAGCTCTGCGGCGAGTGCGCTCTCGTTCGCGCCCATGCAGAACATGGTGGGCGGCGCGCCCACCGTGGTGCTGGCGGTCCACGTTTCCCACGATCGTGCGCTCGACTGCGCCGCGGTCGTCAGCGTTCCGCACCGCGCCTTCTCGGCGTTCCGCTCCCGCGCTCCACCCACTCCTTCCTGACTGACAAGTGATTCCACGCCGGCGCTTCGCGCCGCGTGTTTGTTAGTTTCGGAAGGAGAATATCCATGTTGAGTTTCAGGCCCGTGGCGGCGCTGATTCGCGCTGGCCTTGCTGCCTGTCGTTTCGGGAGCCGCCGACGACGTCAGTGCGCTGCGCGCGGAACTGCAGGCGTTGAAGAATGAATACGGCGCGCGCGTCGACGCGCTCGAAGCGCGCATCCAGCAACTCGAGGCGGCGCCGGCACGTGGCGGCTGACGTCCGCCGCCGGCACCCGAAGCGCCCGCCGCCGGCCGTCGGGTCGGACGCGTCCGCGTTCAATCCCGCGATCTCGCTGATCCTGGGCGGCAGCTACACCAGCACGTCGCGCGATCCCGAGGACTGGAACATCGCCGGCTTTCCGCCGAGCGGCGGCGAGGTCGGTCCCGGCGAGCGCAGCTTCAACCTCGGCGAGTCCGAGCTCACGTTCGCGGCCAGCATCGATCCGTACTTTTCGGCGCAGCTGACCGCGGCCATCACCGGCGAGAACGAGATCGAGGTCGAAGAGGCGTTCGTGCGCACCACGGCGCTGCCCGACGGCTTCACCGCAAAGCTGGGCGCTTCTTCTCGGGCTTCGGCTATCTCAACGAAGTGCACGCGCACGCCTGGGACTTCGTCGACCAGCCGCTCGTCTATCAAGCCTTGTTTGGCGGCCAGTTCGCGGCAGGACGGCGTGCAGGTGAAGTGGCTCGCGCCCACCGATCTGTTCGTCGAGCTCGGCGCGGAGGCCGGCAATGGCGACGGCTTCCCGGCGACGCAGCGCGCGCGCAACGGCCTCAACGGCGCCACGCTGTTCGCGCACGTGGGCGGCGACGTCGGCGACTACACGAGCTGGCGCGCCGGCGTCGTCGTGGCTCGACAGCGACGCCGAGGATCGTGCAGGCGGCATTGCCGGACGCCGTCGGCGACGCCGCTGTTCGAGACGCTTCACCGGCGATGTCGCGCACCTGGGTCGTCGATGGCGTGCTCAAGTGGGCGCCGTCGCCGCGCGCGCGCAGCTCAAGGTGCAGGGCGAGTACCTGCACCGCGACGAGAGCGGCGAGCATCGCGTTCGATCGGCGGCGTGCTGCTGGCCGACGACTATCGCAGCACGCAGTCCGGCTGGTACCTGCAGAGCGTCTATCAATTCGCGCCGCGCTGGCGCGTGGGTGCGCGCTACGACTCGCTGGACTCGGGCACGCCGCATCGCTACACGTCTGGCGCCTGACGGTACTGCTCAGCGCTGCAGTCCCGATCGCCTGTCGCTGATGCTCGACTGGAACCCCAGCGAGTTCTCGCGCCTGCGCGCGCAGTACGACTGGGACGACGCGCGCGACGACGGCGACGACGGATCGCATCCTGCGCCTGCAATACATCTACGGCATCGGCGCGCACGGCGCGCACAAGTACTAGGAAACGCATCATGAAGAACTCATTCACGATTGTTAGTCCTGTTGCTGGCTGCGCTGGCGCGCTGCCCGCGCATGCGGCGCTCAAGGTGCTCGCCACCACGCCCGACTGGGGCGCGCTCACCACCGAGCTCGGCGGCGAGCGCGTCAACGTCTACGTCGCCACCACCGCGCTGCAGGACGTGCATCGCGTCGAGGCCAAGCCCAGCCTCGTGGCGCGTGCGCGCAGCGCGGACCTGGTCGTCGCCACCGGCGCCGAGCTCGAGGTCGGCTGGCTGCCGGTGCTCATCCAGGAGTCCGGCAACTCGCGCATCCAGCCGGGCGCCGCCGGCTACTTCGAGGCGGCCTCGGCGCTCAGGTTGTTGGAGGTGCCGTCGAAGCTCGACCGCGCCGATGGGCGACATCCATCCGCAGGGCAATCCGCACGTGCAGCTCGATCCGCACAACATCGCCGACGGTCGCGCATGCGCTGACGGCGAAGCTCAGCGCGCTCGAGCCCGGCGCAGGCGGCGTACTACGCGGCGCGCGGCAAGGACTTCGATGCGCGCTGGACGGAAGCCATCAAGCGCTGGGAGACGAAGGCCGCGCCGCTCAAGGGCGTGAGCGTGGTCATCATGCATCGCGACCAGGCCTATCTATGCCACTGGCTGGGTCTCAATGAAGTCGCGTCGATCGAGCCCAAGCCCGGCGTGCCGCCGACCGCCGTCGTATCTCGGGCAGCTCGTGACCAAGCTCACCGGCACGCCGCCGAAGCTGATCCTGCTCAACGCCTACAACGATGCGAAGCCGGCGAACTGGCTGTCCGAGCGCGTGCATGCGCCCGCGGTGGTGCTGCCGTTCTCGGTCGGCGGCTCGCCTGAGGCGAAGGATCTGTTCGGCTTGTTCGACGACACCATCAACAAGCTGCTGGCGGCGAAATGAACACGATGCTCACCGATTTCAGCATCCTGTGGCCGGCGCTGATCGCCGGCGTGCTGGTGGCGATTTCGCATGTGCCGCTCGGACAGCAGGTGCTGTCGCGCGGCATCGTGTTCATCGATCTCGCCATCGCGCAGGTGGCCGGGCCTCGGCGTGATCGCGGCCAACTGCTTCGAGCTGCCCATCGAAGGGTGGGGCGCGCAGCTCGCCGCGCGGCGCCGCCGCGCTGGCCGGCGCGCTGCTGCTCACCTGGACCGAGCGCAAGCGGCCCGAGGTGCAGGAGGCGCTGATCGGCATCCTGTTCGTGCTCGCGTCCACCGCGCAGATATTGTTGTTAGCCAACGATCCGCACGGCGGCGAGAACCTCAAGGACCTGCTGGCCGGGCAGATTCTCTGGGTGTCGACCGACGCAGCTGATCCGCACCGCGGTGCTGACCGCCGTCTTCGCGCTGGTCTGGTTCAAGTGGCGCGAGCGCATCGGCCGCATCGGCTTCTACGTGCTGTTCGCCATCGTCGTGACGGCGTCCGTGCAGCTCGTGGGCGTGTACCTGGTGTTCACCAGCCTCATCGTGCCGGCGGTGGCGACCTATCGGCATTCGCCGAAGCGCCAGCTCGCTCATCGGCTATGCGCTCGCGATCGGCAGCTATCTCGCGGGGCTTGGCGTGTCGCTGGTGACCGATCTGCCGTCGAGCCCGGTGATCGTGTGGGTGATGGGCATTCTGGGATTGCTCGTGCACCTGACAGGTCGAAACGCGCGCGCGCCTGGAGACCGTGCGCGAGTCGCACTGAACGGCGGGACTCAACCCGCGCGCATCTTCAGTAGCTTGTCGATATCCAGCGCGCTCGTCGTATTCGCGCCATTCCACTTCGCGACGCTCGACCGCGAGCATCGCCATTCGATCCGCGAGTTCATTGCCTTCGATTCCAACGTGCGCACTCACGTGCTGGAGCTTCACGTCGTCCTCGATCTCCTGATACAGCGCGTAAAGCTCCTGGATGACTTCGAGGTTCTTGATCTCGCCATCCGCCTTGCGCCAGCCGCGCTTCTTCCAGCCCGCGGCCCATTTCGTCACGGCGTTCAGTCCATACGAAGAATCGCTGCGCACCTGCACGGTCTTGTCCGCCTCGATTTCGGTCTGGCGAGCATCAACGCCTGCAGCAGCGCATTGAGCTCCGCGGTGTTGTTGGTTCCGGCGGGGTTGTACGCGCCGTACCAGAGACTCGCGAGTTCGCCGGCGCGGTAAACCGCCATTCCCGAGCCCGCTTTTCCCGGGTTCGGCTCGCAGGCGCCATCGCAGAAGATGACCGTGTCGGACGCCGCGACGGCGTCCGCGTGGTCCGTGCGCACGACGCGCGGTTTGCTGGCTGCCGTGGCGGCCGAGCTGCGCGCGGGGCGCCGCTGCGAAACGCGGCTTCTGCTTCCGCGAGCGTCGGAAACGATTTGTACTGCGCGCCGGCAAAACCGTCGACCAGCGCATGCGTGGTCGGCCAGTCATGGAAGACACCGGTCTTCACGCCGCGCCATACGACATAGAACTTCTTTGCCATCGGCGCGCATCCTGCCAACATTTCTGAGGTTTATCCCGTCTATCGACCATCCAGCGGCGTTTCTCTGATTGCGCGCCGCCGCACTTTCCGCACAATGCCGCGAACGCACATCGCGGGCACTCGCATGAACGAACCAAACAACTCCAGCCACTTCTGCCTCACCGCCCGCCGTTGTCAAAGAACCGCGTCTCGCCAGCCAAGCTCGATCAAGTGGGGCATCGCGGCGGTCGTGCTGCTGCGTCGCGCTCGGCTTCGGTGTTCACTACTGGCGCCTGTCGCAACTCTACGTGAGCACCGACAACGCCTATCGTGAACGCCGATCGCATCGAGATGGCGGCGCAGGTGTCGGGGCCGGTGACCGCGAATCTGGATCCAGGATCAGCAGTCGGTGAAGCGCGGCGATCGTGCTGCTGGAAATCGATCCGCAGCCCTATCGGCTGGCGGTGGACGCGGCTGAAGCGCAGCTCGAGCTGTCCTATCAATCGAGCTCGCAGGATCGCGCGGCGGTGGCGGCGGCGCGCGCGCCACGGTGGCGCAGCGCAGCGCCGAGCTGCGCAACGCGCAGTCGACCGAACAGCGCGCCATGGAGCTCACCAAGCAGAAGCTCATCTCCAAGCAGAGCGCGGAGACCGCCGCCACACTGAAGCGCAGACCGCGGCCGCCGCGGTGCAGCGCGGCGCAGGCGAACCTGGAACAGGCCACGAGCGCGCTGGGCAAGGCCGGCGCGCAGAACGCCGCGGTGCGCGCGGCGGCGGCGAAACTCGCGCAGGCCAATCTCGATCTCGCGCACACGCGCGTCACCGCGCCCGCGACTGGTTTGATCGCGAATTTCGAGGTGCGTCCCGGCAGCATGGTCCAAAGCGGCGTGCCCATCTTCACCGTGATCGGCGACACGGAATACTGGGTGGACGCAAACTTCAAGGAGACCGAGCTCGCCGGATCCAGCCGGGCCAGAAGGCGAAGATCGTGGTCGACATGTACAAGGACCATGAATTCCAGGGCGTGGTGCAGAGCCTGTCGGGCGGCGCTGGCCAGGCGTTTTCGCTGCTGCCTGCGCAGAACGCGACCGGCAACTGGGTCAAGGTGACGCAACGCGTGCCGGTTCGCGTGCGCTTGCTGAGATCCCGGTGGCCTCACTGCCGCTGCGCATCGGCACCACCGCCACGGTCCGCATCGCGGCGCCGGAATAACGGGTGCGCCATGTTCCAGACACATTCTCCTCTGTTACGACGGCACGGCCGAAGGGCGGCGGGCCCTGCGCCAGGGAGCCGACGTGGCCATCGCCATGAAATCCAGCGCCTATCTACTGGCGATCTGCCGCAACATGCTGTCGACCGCGGTGCCCGAGGGCGTCACGCCTGAGCTCGTGCGCTGCGAGGAGGAAACCGCGCAGGCGCTGCTCACCGAAGGCGTGACCGTGGCTCAAGGAGCACGGAGTGCCGGCCGACGGCCAGCTCGTGTTCGGCAACCCGATGGTGCACATCCCTGAAGGTGGCGAAGCGCATCGGCGCGGATCTTATCGTTGTCGGTCACCGATATCGCAGCCGCTTCGCGAAGTGGTGGAGTGAGGACGAGGAATCGACGCTGCTGCAACAAGGTGTCGTGCAGCATCCTGGTGGCGATGGAGCTGCCGGCGTCGTGAGCGCCGAGCGCCGCATTCGGCGAGGTCCGACAACGCCGGCGGTCGCCAGCCGCCTGATGATCACGTTCGCCGTGATGTCGGCGACGCTCATCCAGGTGCTCGACACCACCATCGTCAACGTCGCGCTGCCGCACATGCAGGGCGAACTCGGCGCGACGTCGGACCAGATCAGCTGGGTGCTCACGAGCTACCTGGTGTCGTCGGCCATCTTCATGCCGCTCACCGGCTATTTCACCGACGTGTGGGGCCGCAAGCGATTTCCTGCTCGATCTGCATCGCGGGGTTCGTCGCGGCGTCGGCGCTGTGCGGCATCTCGCAGAGCGTCGCGCAGATCGTGTTCTTCCGGCTGCTGCAGGGCATATTCGGCGCGGCGCTGGTGCCGCTGTCGCAGGCCATCATGGCCGACGCCTATCCACCGCATGAACGCGGCAAAGGCCATGGCGATCTGGGGCCTGGGCGTGATGGTGGGTCCGGTCGCCGGCCCCACGCTCGGTGGCTGGCTCACCGACATCGCGAGCTGGCGCTGGACGTTCTACATCAACCTGCCGATCGGCCTTCTCTCGCTGTTCCTGGCGGCGCAGTTCGTGCCGGATTCGACGCGGCCGCGAGCGCCGCATGGACTGGTTCGGCTTTGGTTTCATGGCCATCGGCATCGCCGGACTGCAATACGTGTTCGATCGCGGCAACCAGCAGGACTGGTTCGAAGGCGTCGACATTCGCTGGCGCGCGCTGCCGCGGTCGTCGGCATCGCGGTGTTCATCGCCGCACAGCCTGCGCAGCCCCGCGAAGGCGATCTTCGACGTGCGCATCTTCACCGACCGGAATTTCGGCATGTCGTCGCTGGTCATCGCCTGCATGGGCCTCGGCATGTTCGGCGGCCTGGTGCTGCAGCCCGTCTTGTTGAGGGACTGCTGGGTTACCCGATCGTCACCACCGGCGTGCTCATGGCGCCGCGCGGCATCGCCACCGCCATCACCATGATCGTGGTCGGACGCCTGGTCTCGCACGTCGATGCGCGCTACCTGGTGCTCACCGGGCTTGCGTTCGGCGCCGCTCGGCTCCTACGGCATGACTTACTACTCGCTCGACGTGACGCAGATGAACATCATCTGGCCGGCATTCCTGCAGGGCATCGGTCTCGGGCTCGTGTTCGTGCCGCTGTCGACGGTCGCGTACGCCACGCTCGACCGGCATCGCGCATGGCCGAGGCCGCCGGCTTGTTCAGCCTGGTGCGCACCGTCGGCTCGGCGATCGGATTTCCATCGTCACGACGCTGCTCGCGCATCAGTCGCAGATTCTCTGGAACGAGCTCGGCGCCTACGTCTCGCAGTATCACGACGCGCTGGTCGGCTACATGCGCCGCATGCATCTGCAACCCACCGATCCGCGCGGGACTTGCGGTGGTGGCGCGCGAAGTGGGCCGGCAGGCGCAGATGGGCGCCATGCTCGATGTGTTCAAGCTGATCACGCTGAGCTACCTGTTCATGGTGCCGCTGGTGTTCCTGCTCAAGAAGAGCACCACGCAGCGCGCCGGGCCGGCGCCCGACGCGGCAGCCGCGCATTGAGCGATCCATAGCCGCGTCGCATCGCACGCGCCCGTAGCTCAGCTGGATAGAGCACCTGGCTTCGAACCAGGTGGTCGGCGGTTCGAATCCTGTCCGGGCGCGCCATAATCTGCGATCACGGCTTGCATCGCATGCGACGTAAGAGTCCGCGCAGATAGCGGGCGCCGCTACTCGAACTTGACGACGACCTTGCCGCGCGCGCGTCCGGTCTCACAGATACCGGATCGCCTCCGGCACTTCGCTGAACCTGTACGTGCGATCGATGACCGAGCGGATCTTCCCGTCCGCCAGCATGTCGCGCAGCGTAGCCAGATCCTCCGGTTTCATCGACGACATCATGAAGCCGAAATTCTGGCTCACGAACGGATCGTAGATGCTCGCCTTGAGCGACATCGGCCATGGGCCCAGGTAGTCGCCGTCGTTGTTGGAGCCGACGATGACGAATCGCCCGGCATCGGTGAGCACGCGGCGGTAGTCAGAGAATGAATGCGTGACGACGTTGTCGACGATGAGGTCGTACTTCGTCGCGCCCGCGGTGAAGTCTTCCTGCGTGTAGTCGATGACGTGATCGGCGCCGAGCGAGCGCACCAGCTCGACATTGCGGCCGCTGCACACGCCGGTCACTTCGGCGCCCAGCGCCTTGGCGATCTGCACGGCGAACGTGCCGACGCCGCCCGACGCGCCGTTGATCAGGACCTTTCTCGCCGGCCTTGAGCTTTCCTGTATCGCGCAGCGCCTGCAGCGCGGTGATGGCCGCAATGGGAATCGCGGCGGCCTGCTCGAACGAAACATTCGCGGGCTTCAGCACGACGTTGCGGCTCTCGCGCACGCGCACGTACTCGGAGAACGCGCCGTCGCGTGCCGCCGAACACTTCGTCGCCGGGTTTGAACTTCGTGACGCTCTTGCCGACCGACTCCACGACTCCGGCGAAGTCCACGCCCAACTGCGGATCGGTCGGGCGCGCCGATTCCCGAGCCCATCATGCGCATGACAGTAGGGCTTGCCGCGCATGTAGTGCCAGTCGAGCGGATTCACTGAGGCGGCGCGCACCTTCACGATGACTTCGATCGTCTCGCCGCCACGGGCTTTGGGCAGATCTTCGTACTGCAGGATTTCCGGACCGCCGTAACAGCGATGCACCCAGCCCTTCATCGGGGTGCGCCTGCGGCGAGCGGCGGCGCGGCTGCCGCAAGGCCGAGTCGTGACTGAGCACCGAGCCGCAGGCCGACGAACCGCGACGCCGAGCGTGCCCAGCGACCACAGCAGGACTTTGTAACGTCGTTTCATGAGGTTCCGTATATGACCTCGGCCGAACGGGAACAGACCGCGAATCGGGAGCATTGTTACGCCATGAGCCCAATCATCGAGCAGCAAGACCTGCCCAGCAACCCGCCGGCTGGCGGTCGCTGAGCGATCTGCCCGATGACCGGCTGGTCGAGCTCGCGCGCGAACACAATCTCGTGGCGTTCGAGGCGCTGATGCGCCGGCACAATCGCAGGCTGTTCCGCGTCACGCGCAGCGTCCTGCGCGACGGCGATGCCGCGCAGGATGCCGTTCAGGAAACCTACCTGCGCGCCTTCACCAAGCTCGACAGCTACCAGCCCAGCGGAAAGTTCGGCGCGTGGATCACGCGCGTGGCGTTCAACGAGGCACTGATGATGCGCCGGCGCATGCGCGGCGACACGATCTCGCTCGAAGACGCCGGCGACGACGCAATGGCGGTGGAAGAGGCCGCGGCCAGCGACGCGCCCATCGGCGGATCAGTTCCTCGAAGCGGCGCATGCGCGCGCGCTGCTCGAGCACGCCATCGACGCGCTGCCGGAGAACTTCCGCACGGTGTTCGTGCTGCGCGCGGTCGAAGGGCCTCGACGTGCGCGAGACGGCCGAGTGCCTCGGCGTCAATGCCGCCACCGTGCGCACGCGGCTGTTTCGCGCGCAGCGCCTGCTGCGCGTCGAGCTGTCGCGCCGGCTGCAGGGCGAAAGCACCGAGATCTTCGATTTTGGCGCCGAGCGCTGCGACGGCGTGGTGGCGCTACGTGCTGGCAGCGCCTCCCGCATCTAACTCACCCGCGGCTCCGCCGCAGCTTCATCTCCGGCGCCAGTTCTTCCAGCGGAATGACCGGCGAGCGCTTGACGGTTTCGAGCACGATGGACGAAGTGACGTCGCGCACGCCGGCTGACGCGCAACAGGCGGCGCATGGTGAAGTCCGACAGCGCTTCGATGTCGCGCACGATCACGTGCAGCAGGAAATCCATTTCGCCCGTCATGGTGTAGCAGGCGAGGACCTCGGGCCGGTCGATGAGCGTGCGCCGGAAGCGCTCCACGATTTCATCGGAGTGCTGCTCGAGCTTGATCTGCACGATGGCCTGGATGGTCTGGCCCGCGCGCTTCGGGATCGACGATGGCCGCGTACCCCTGGATGAGCCCCGAATCTTCGAGCTGCCGGATGCGGCGCGCGCAGGGCGTCGCGCGAGAGGCCCACCTGCTCGGCGAGGTCCGTCACGCTGATACGCCCATCGCGCTGCAGGACATCCAGGATTCGTCGATCCGTCTTGTCGAGCTTCATAATTGGCGGATTTAACCACAATCTGACTGGAAATCTAGTGAATGACACCACAATCTGCAGGCTTTACCTGACAAAAATTGCCATTTTCCTGCAATGCAGGCGCGGGGAAGATGCCGCATGGCTCGACTTACCTGCTGCTCCCGCGCAGTCCGCCGTGAAACTGCGCGGCGACTACGCCCGCGCCGCGGCCGATTTCCGCCTGGCCCAGAACTACGACGGCTACACCGCCGACGAACAGGCCATCTGGCGCACGCTGTACGAGCGTCAGCTCGGCATGCTGGGCGAACACGCGGCGCCGGAGTTCATGGCCGGCCTGCGTTTGTTAGGCGCGGATGCGCACCGCATCCCGGTGCTGGAAGAAGCGAGCGAGCGCCTGAAGCGGCTCACCGGGTTTCGAAGTCATCGGCGTTCCGGGGCTCATTCCCGAAGCGGATTTCTTCGCGCACCTGGCCGAGCGCCGCTTCCCGGTCACGGTGTGGATGCGCCGGCGCGACGAGCTCGACTATCTCGTCGAACCCGATCTGTTCCACGACTTCTTCGGCCACCTGCCCATGCTCGCGCACACGGTGTTCGCGAACTTCATCCAGGCGTACGGCGCCATCGGCGCGCACGCGCGCTCGCCCGCGGCGCTCAAGATGCTGGCCCGGCTGTACTGGTACACGGTGGAGTTCGGGCTGGTGCGCACCTCGCGCGGCTTGCGCGCGTACGGCGCCGGCATTCTTTCCTCGAGCGGCGAGACGATCTACGCCACGCGCGGCCACCGGTCCGCAGCGCATCGCGTTCGATCTGCAGCGCGTCCTGCGCACCAACTACCTGATCGACGCGTATCAGAAGACCTACTTCGTGCTGGACGACATCGAGCAGTTGTTCGACAGCGTGCTCGGCCGCGGACTTCGAAGTGCTGTTCCGCGCAGGCCGATCGAGCCGGCCTACGAGCCCGACGCGCGCCTGCCCGGCGACCAGCCTGCGCTTCGCTGACCGTTTCCTGAAGCGCCTCGCGCCGCCGGCGCATTCGCCGGTAAGCTCCCGCGCCGCATGTCGAGCGCGCGCGCAGCAAATTCATCTTCTCCGTCACGCTCCGGCGCATCGACCTCGATCGCGGCGAGCGCGCGGTGCTGCGCGACGTGAACTGGCGCATCCAGCCCGGGCAGCGCTGGCTGCTCATCGGCGGCAATGGCGCCGGCAAGACCCAGTTGCTGAAGCTGCTCGCGGGCAGCGTGTGGCCCAAACCCACGGGCCGCGAGCTGCGGCGCTATCGCTGGCGCGGCGAAGATTTCGACATGCCCGCCGGCGTCGCCGAAGAAATCGCCTACGTCGGCGCGGAGCGCCAGGACCGCTACGAGCACTACGAATGGAATTTCCGCGCGCGCGAGGTCGTGGGCACCGGCGTGCAGCGCACCGACATTCCGATGCGCGAGCTCACGCCCGCCGAAGACACGACACGTCGGCGCGCTGCTCAGGCGGCTTCGACATCGGCGCGCTCGCCGAACGCCGGTTTCTCACGCTGTCCTATGGCGAGCGGCGCCTCGTGCTCATCGCGCGCGCACTCGCCAGCCGGCCGAAGCTGCTGCTGCTCGACGAAGTCGCCAACGGCCTCGATGCGCGCAATCACGCGCGTTTCCTGCACTGGCTGAACGGCACCGCGCGCTCGTCGCATGCCCTGGGTGTTCGCCACGCACCGGCAGTGCCGACGTGCCCGACTCGATGACGCATCTGCTGGAGCTCGAGCAGGGCGTGGTGAAGCGCAGCGGCGCGATGCGCGCGGACAAGCGCGCGCGAGTTGCTGCAGCAGGACGCGCGCGCGTTTCACTCGCGCGCAGGCGCGCGCGCGCGCGCGGCCGCGCAAGCGCCGCGTCGCTCGTGGCGCTGCGGCACGCCGACGTGCACGTCGACGAGGCGCACATCCTCACGGGCATCGATCTCGAAGTGCGCGCCGGCGATTGCTGGGTGGTGCACGGGCCGAACGGCTCGGGCAAGTCCACGCTGCTGCGGACTATCTACGGCGATCACGCCGTGGCGTCGAGCGGCAGCATCGTGCGCGCCGGCATCGTGCCCGGCGTGGCGCTCGAGAAATTCAAGCTGCGCACGGCCTACGTGGCGCCGCACCTGCAGACCTGGCATGCGCCGAAGATGCCGGTGATGGAAGTGGTGGCGTCGGGCCGCTACGCGAGCATCGGTCTCAACGACGCCATCACGCGCGAACGACCGCAAGCACGCCGAGCGCGCGCTGCGGCGCTTCGGAATGTTCGCGCATGCGCGAGCCGGACGCTCGCCGAGATGTCCTATGGCCAGGCGCGGCGCATCCTGTTCGCGCGCGCCTGGGCGCGCGAGCCCGCGCTGGCGCTGCTCGACGAGCCGTTCGCGCGGCCTGGATCGCGCGACGCGCGCGGACCTCACGCGCCGGCTCAATCGAATGGCTGGCCGAAGGCGGAAGCTGCGTGATCGCCACGCATCATCGCGAGGAATGGCCGGCGCACACCACGCATGTTCTGGAACTCGAAGGCGGGGCGCGTGAGTCGCGAGCCGCGCACTGGGTGAGGCATGAAGAAGTCGAGTGGATCCTGTTGCTGCAGTGCGATCGTGGCTGCTCGCGGCGTGCTCGCGTTCTGCGCGTGGTATCGATTTCGCGACACGGCGAGTGCCGGAACCGCATCGTCGGTGACACTCGATGCCGGGCCCGCCGCAGCCGCAAGGTGTCGCCTGGCGAGGCGGGCATCGATCACGGCCGGCGATCCAGCTCGCGGTGGACTACGCCGGCAAGCGCAACACCCGTGCGCTGGTCATCGGGCGCAGCGGGCACATCGTGTTCGAGAAGTACTGGGACGGCACCACGCTCGATACGTCCGATGGATCGACGGACCATTTCGCGCCGGTGCTGGGTCGCGCTGCTGGTGGGTTCGGCGATGAACGACCGAGCTCATCAGTGAATCTCGACGAGCCGATATCTGGACTATCTGCCGGATCTCGCGGAACGCCACGCCGGCACGATTGCTGCCGGCGCGCAATCTACGCTTGCGCCGGCTTCTGCGGCAGCCAGGCCGACCTGTCGGTCGGCGAGCCACGCGGACGATCGTCGCGCTGCGTGCTGGCGAGCGCGTGACCAAGCAACCCTCCGACAACTGCTGGTGAGCGAGCGGCTGTGGAAGCCGATGGGGGCGGCGACTGTCGTTTCACGCGTGGCGGCCGACGGCTGCGGGCGATGCGGCGCGTACGGCCGGCTGCTGCGTGACCGCGCAGGATCGGCGACTGGATGCGCATCGGCGAATTGCTGGCCAACGATGGCGTGTTCGAAGGCAACCAGTTCACGCCGCCGCGCTACGTCGCACTCATGCTGACGCCGACGCACAAGGAGTCGACCGTGGGCTTTGGCATGCAGCGTCGGCGGCACGTTTGCCGCGCATGATGTGGCGTGGCTCGAACGGCGCCTGGCAAGTCAACGGCTCGTGGGTGGTGCCGTCGCTGCGCCTGGCGATCCTGCGCGTGGGCGACGAGCCGACTGCGTCGAAGGGCTGGGATGAGGCGATGATTCCCGACAGCATCATCCGCGGCACGAGTGGCTGGCAGCCGAGCGTCGGTGGGCGAGGGCGTCGACCCGAACAAGTACGCGCCGCACTGAGATGGGGTCGGCCCCATTCGCTACTGTCGTCGAAGGCGGACTGCCCCCATTCCATCTCGGTTTCGAAGATCTCGACCGCCTGGCCGACGATCCACACGCCGTCGAGCTTGCCCTCGCTGAATTCCAGCTCGACGTCGACGCGCCCGGCGCGGTGCACGTGGTGGCCCTGCGCGCCGGTGAACTGCGCGGTGGCGCCCGAGTGCGGCAGCAGGCCCTGCTCGGCGAGATAGGCGCCTAACAATCCGTGCGCATTGCCGCTGACCGGATCTTCGGGGATGCCGAGCGCCGGGCAGAACATGCGCGACTCGGTGAGGCAGCCAGCGAGGCCGTGCGACAGCGTGAACACGAAGAACCCGGCCGCGCCGAGCTGCGCGGACAGCGTGGTCAGCCGCGAGTAGTCGGGCTTGAGCTGCTTGAGCTGTTCGGTGCTGCGCACGCCGATCATGAGGCGCGTGCCCGCGCCGCCGACGATGCGCAGCGGGCAACGCGTGTCGATGTCGCCGGTGGATAGGGCGAGTGCGTCGAGCACCGCGAGCCGCTCGCGATCGTTGAGCTGGCGGCCGAGCGGCGGCGCCGGCTGGCGCACGGCGATGCGGCGCGCGTCGCCCGCGCCGCGTACTTCGATGTCGACCAGGCCCGATTTCTGGCGCTGCCGCACGCGGCCGCCGTGTCCTGGGCATCGGCAGGCGCGCCCTCGCGCGACAGCACGAAATGCGTGGCGACGGTGGCGTGGCCGACGAAGCTCGCCTCGGTGCGCGGCGTGAAGAAGCGCACGCGCAGCTCGTGATCCGGGCCGTCGGGCTTGAGCACGAATGCCGTGTCGGCATTGTTGAGCTCGCGCGCGATGGCGAGCATCTCCGCGTCGCTGAGCGAATCGGCGTCGAGCACCACACCCGCGGGATTGCCGGTGAAGCGATCCGTGGTGAAGGCGTCGACCTGGAAAATGCGGATGCGGCGGCTCATCGGGGCGCGAATTCTACCCGCAAACCCGCGTCACTCAAGCTGCAATTTCCGGTACTATCCGCCTCGCCTCGGGGTGGCCTGTGCCTATTGCACCGGCCTGAGACGCGGATGGGCCGCGAACCCGTAGAACCTGATCCGGCTAGTACCGGCGGAGGGATAGGGATGCATCATCTTCACGCGCCTGCGTGCGCGATTCCATTGCTTGTTTGTCACATTCGCGGCCGCGGCCGGACGACACGTCGCTCGACGAAGTCGTGGTCACGGCGGAGCTGCGCGATCGCAGCGCTGCGCGACCTGCCGGCCAGCGCCACGGTGCTCGACGCGCACACGCTCGAAATCGCGGGCGTGCAGCACTTCCAGGATGTGCTCGGACTCGTGCCCAATCTCAACTGGTCGGCGGGCACCTCGCGTCCGCGCTTCTTCCAGTTGCGCGGCATCGGCGAGCTCGAGCAGTGGCAGGGCGCGCCGAATCCGTCGGTGGGTTTCCTCATCGACGGCATCGATTTCTCCGGCGTCGGCATGCCGGCGACGCTCTGCCGACGTGGAGCGCATCGAAGTGCTGCGCGGTCCGCAGGGCACGGCCTATGGCGCCAACGCGCTCGCCGGGCTCATCGCCGTGAACACGCGCGCGCCGCGACGCGAGCACGAGCTCAACGCCGAACGTGACTGTCGGCGACTACGGCACGCGTCGGCGCGAGCGGCGTGTTGGGCGGCCCGGTCGGCGACGGTGAAGCCGCCTGGCGCCTGGTCGCCGGCAACTATCGCAGCGACGGCTTCCGCCGCGACGCCTATCCTCGACCGCGACGACACCAACGGCTACGACGAGAGCAGCGCGCGCTTCAAGCTACACGCGCAGCCGTCCGAGAACGCTGCGCGTCGACGTCACCGCGATGTGGGTGGATCTCGACAACGGCTACGACGCATTCTCCATCGACAACTCGCGCACCACGCTTGTCCGACAAGCCGGGCAGGACACGCAGATCGCTGCGCGCGCTCGCGCGTGCGCCTCGACTACGAGCGGCGCGGAATCCTTCGACGTCGTGAGCCGCACGGCGCTCGGAACCTCGCGCAGCGTCTATTCCTTCGACGGCGACTGGGGCAACGACGTCAGCTGGGGCGTGAACTCGCCGTACGACTATTTCCAGCGCTTCGACCGCGAGCGCGCGCACGCTGAGCGACGGATCTGCGCATCGTGTCGCGCGCATCCGTCGATAGCGGCGCTGAGCTTCGCGTGGCTCGCGGGCGTCTACGCGCTGCGCACCGACGAAGACGTGCAGCAGCACGACGTCTGGCGCGACCGTCTGTATCGGCGATGGCGAACGCTGCGCTGACCAGCGACTACCGCGCCACCAATCTCGCCGTCTACGGCGAACTCGAATGGCGGCTCGCGGAGGCCGACGGTGCTCGCGCTCGGCGCGCGCGTCGAGCAGCCGCAGCGCGGACTACCAGGATTCCGACGGCGCGGCTTTTTCGCCCGACGAAACCATGTTCGGCGGCTCCCTGAGCCTGCGCCGCGCGTTCGGTGAACAGCGCACCGCGTACGTGACGTTGGCGCGCGGCTACAAGGCCGGCGGTTTCAACATCGGCGCTGCCGTGCCCGGCGGATCGCCGCAGCTTCGATGCCGAAGTGCTGCACAGCCTCGAGCTCGGATTCCGCGCGTCGAACGCCGACGCCTCGCTGGCCGGCGACGTCGCGCTCTTCTATATGCGCCGCGAGGACCAGCAGGTGCCGACCGGCGAACAGCTCGAGCCCAGGGAATCCGCTGACGCTTCGTGCTGTACACCGACAACGCCGCGCGCGGCGAGAACTATGGCGTCGAGGCCACGCTGCGCTGGCAGCCCGATCGATCCCGCTGCTTGCTAGACCTGCGCGCCGCGCTGCTCGAGACGCGCTACATCGGCTATCGATTCGGCGATCGCAATCTCGATGGCCGCGAGCAGGCGCACGCGCCGCAGTACCAATACGACCTCGGGCGTGGAATATCGCGGTGCGCGCGGCTGCTTCGCGCGCGTCGATTTCGCCGGGCTCGACGATTTCTATTTCGACGATCTCGCACGATGAACGTGCACCGTCGCGGCTGCTGACGCACCTGAAGGCGGGCGTCTCAGGGAAACACTGGCGCGCGGAAGTTTGGGTCAGAAACCTGTTCGACAGGTACTATTCGCAGCGTGGTTTCTAGTTTCGGCAACGAGCCGCCGGATTTCGCACCGACTCGCTACGTGCAGGCGGGCGATCCGCGTCATGCGGGCGTGACGGTGACGTACACATTTCGCTGACGGAGAACAGATGAACATCGGCGTCGAGATCAGCCTGTATCCCCTGCACGACGACTACATTCCGCCGATCCGCGGATTCATCGATCGCCTCAACGCCGACGGCCGCTTCAAGGTCATGACCAACGACATGAGCACGCAGGTCTTCGGCCGATACGAAGAAGTCATGGACGCGCTCACGCGCGAGCTGCGCCCACGTTCGAGCGTGACGGCAAGGCCATTTTCGTCATGAAGGTTCTCGGGCCGCTCGGCTGATCGCCAGCCGATCTTCAGTGACATTGCCCGACGGAGTGCTCAAGATCTTCGAGATCACTCGCGATGCTCACCGGCGTCGGCCTACGCCGTGCTCGCGGCGCGCCGCAATCGCGCTGTGCTGGATCGCGGGCGCGGTCAGCTCGGCGCTCGCAGCCGTGCTTGCCGGGCTGCGCGAGCTGCCCATGCAGTCCGGCACTGCAGGTCTTCTTCGTCGGCATGTCGGTGTACGGCTGGCTGGAGCTGGACGCGCAGCAGCGGCGCGAGGCGAATTGCCCGTCGGGCATGTGGCCGTACTCATCGGCACCTGATCGCGGCGCTCGGTCGTCACGGCGCTGTCGTTTCGCGACCGCGCAGCTGCTCGCCGCCGGAAACCGCGCCGCCTGGCCGCTGCTCGATTCGCTGACCACCGGGTTCAGCCTGCTTGCCACATGGCTCGCGGCGCGCGCGAAGCTCGAGAACTGGTTGTACTGGATCGTCGATCGACGGAGTGCTGGTGTTCCTCTTCTACGTGCAAGACCTGCCGTTCCTGGCGTTTCTCAACGTGTTGTTCATTGGCATCGCAGCGGGTGGTTTCATAGCACAGCAACTGAACGAAGTACATC
>ERZ1370068.10106-contig-8832_pt1 | contig 43696 bp, 76 predicted proteins | sample MGYA00561227_ERZ1370068 | MGnify/ENA primary metagenome ERZ1370068 (study PRJEB38410, sample SAMEA6850437) | metagenome | study: Metagenomic assessment of the ecological functions of the soil: analysis of the soil microbiota associated with the...
CGCCATGGTTGCTCAAGGCCGTTGATGAGCTTCTTTACTTCGGCAACAGGTCGAACGGAATCGACCTTTAACCCAGTACGTCGGTGATAACCGGCGCAGACCTTGGTTTCCATGGAACTCGCGCACGCGCTGACGACGGTCGCGAGTTCTCCCGCCGGCAGCAAGGTCTCGTAGAGATTGTAGAAGTCGCTGCTGGGCGGCGGGCAGCGGTTTATGTGGCTTAGCGGCTTTCGCCGCCGCCGGTGACGCAGTAGTTTTTGTAGCAGTAGGTGCGGTGGTTGTAGCAGGTATATTAGATCTCCTTTTCGTTAGGTTGAGGGTTGGAACCGACCAGGCTGTCGGTCTGATTAGGAACTGCGGTCAGTTTCGACCCGTTGGCGCGGCTAGAGCGCCCAACCGAGGACATAGTCCGCGACTTTGCTCCCAACCATCCTGACCAATTGATGAAATGCGTCCGATCGCGAAATTCTTTGTAATCGGTTTCGGCTTTCGATTCTCGATAGAGCTCGAAGTTTGCTCTGACAGATTGAACTGGGCACGACGCGATCCTTGCCGCCCGGCGACCAGGAGCAATGGCGCGCGCGTATCGTTCCGAAAGTTGACGGTAGTTGCGCTGTCCGACAGTGAAATTTGCCAATGCTGTTTGCAACAGAACCCGATTCGGAGCCGGCACGACGTAACGTTTGAAGGCGTCGAGCGATTCGGTTTCCGTCAGCGAGTTTGCAAATGCGCGATGAAATTGTTCCGCTGTCAGTGAAGCGGTTTTGTTGCTAAGAGACTTGCCGAGAACTGAGAACGCCAGCTTCAACATCGACAACGGCAGTCGAGCAATTCCCTTTACCGGAGCACTGGCGATCGCCGCACCAGCGGCGCCCCAGCCGCGATCGAGAAGAATCTGCGTCACCAAACCGCCGAAGCCATATCCGATGATGATCGGCGGAGTTCTCGAGTTCGCCAATGATTTGCTCGTAATGATCGACAACGTCGGTCAGTCCAAGACTTCGCGAAGCTGCTTGAATCGCGTCGCAGCTGTTCGATGTCGCCTTCCATGCCAGGCCAGTTCGCAGCAATGACGCGATAACCTTTGTCCGAGTAGTGTTTGACCCAGTGCTCCCAGCTGAGCGCGGTCATCCAAAGCCCGTTGATGAGGACGATGGTGGTGACGTTCATCGCGAGAGCTGGGGGTGCGCGCGAGTCGTTCGCCAGGAAACTCGAGCATGATTGGGGGACGGAAATTGAATGCGGCCAAGCTGTTGATGAGCAGCGGATCGTGTCGATAGATGGGTCGCACACCCGCCGCAAACTGACGCCACTTTGATGGAGACCGTCCTTCACGTTAGTTCGAGGCATTTTCCTGCCGTGACTGGCCTAGGGGTGTTGGCGTTGCGTCCGCTGGGTGAGCAAAGCGTCACCGAGAAAAGCTTGCAATCGGCGCGCACGATGCCCGCAGCGGCGGCTCCAATAGCCGAAGACACCTTAACGGCATGTCTCCGAGGAACTCATGGCGAACGACCTCGGGAACGAGGTTCAGCAAAGCAGCAAACATTGCGAAAGGAAAGGGCCAGGAAGGGTCATCGACCAGTGAGCCAGCTATAGGCATCGCGATACAGTTCCTGTTCAACCGCGGTCGTCGCGGCCTGAATCGTCGCAGATCCTGTGCGGCCTGTTGAGGATCCCGCTGCCAGCGCTTTCTGGCTTGATTCCAAGGTGTATTCGTTGACAACGCTCATCTTGTTCTCGGGCTTTGGTGGTCATCTCTTTCTCAAGCTTTCGAAGATCGATATTTCAGAAACTTTGCGATTTCTGGAGGCAATCCTTCAGCCCGGCTGCTTCCTTTTAGCTGTGTTTGTGCGTTGCCGATGGATTTTGGCTCGTTCGGTAGTCGAAACCGAATAGCAGAATGACCACGACAAAGACGATCGGCATTATCTACATGTGCTTCGAGTCACCGGTAATGTAAATCGTTACGGCTCCATAACTGATCAGAACGCCCGAGCAGCGGACTTAAGGCGGCGAATCAGAAGGAACTGGTCCAACCTGAATCTGGGCGGTGATCGGCCTTCATAGTGCGTCTGGGTACTGGCGAGTGGTTTGATCGCTGTCTGTTTTGCCTGCCTGCACGGGATGAACCAGCTCAGTTCACTTCGTCGACTCCCTAATCCAACTATTAGATGTTTTCATCTGAATCCAGGCGCAGGCACTACGTGACTGTAGTTTTATGCTGAAAAGGGCTGTAAGGCGTTCGGAAAAGCCGCATTAGCCCGCGATCAATCACATCACCACCGGGGCCGAAGAGCGGATGCACGAACAAGACGAAGGATCTGGGTCTCCCGAGTAGGATCAGGTATTTCATTTGATTTCTTATTTGTTTCTCAATGTTTTGAAGGTCGAGATTTCAGAAAATCTGAGATTTTCTTGTGCCCTGTCTAAGGGCGAACTATCTTCTTGGCAGACCTGAGCTGCCAACTCGCGGCACTTTACACTTAAAGCAAAGGCCAGAACATCCCAAGGCCAGCTGCGAGGACTAATGCGATGGCAAGCACTGCATAGAAAACCTCATTCCGCCGTCGCGGCATAAGATCACTACTAAACAGCAACCGAAGGGATGCAGGATGATTGTCGAAGATCACGATATGTCGGATCGTTTTGCCACTTACGGTGACAGGTCTCGACGCGACCACGAAGATTCTCTCCTGTCCTCGCGTTGCTGGCATCCGGCAGCCAGTCGGCTCGAATCATCATCATTCTTTTCTCACGTCCTCGAGAATCGACATTTCAGAAAACCTCGAAAATCTTCAGACCGCGGATAACGCGGGTGAACGCGAACCGCCACTCTCGGTTTTGGTGTCTCTTGACTAGTCCTGGCCGAATCGAAACCGAACAGGAGAATTATCAAGAAGAAGGCGATCGGCGCTATGCTCATGGTTTCTTCGCTCATCGACAAAAATCACCAGACCGAGAAAGCCGAAGGGAACACCAAGCAACGGACTTATGACGACGAACCAGAAAGGAATATCCCAGCCTGAGTCTTGGACGGATTCGATTTGTCTTCATGCTATTTTCTCAAGCTTTCGAAGATCGACATTTCACAAAACGTGAAATTTCTTTCGGCAGCCGTTGAGCGGATTACTTCCTGAGATCCTTAAGCGTTTTCAGGTCGTCGACGACGTATGCCATGGAAGCGCGTATGCCTTTGCCACAACGCAGAGGGGCCAGGTCCGAGATTTCTTCGCCTCTGCAGACGGGCAGAGTGAGCGAGCCTTCTCCTATCCACGCTTGTTCAATCTTTACGGAACTCGGGACGTTCTCGACGAGTTCGTGAATTGCCGGCTTGTCGTGCTTGCCGGCTGCGAGCCGCGGGACGTGCAGGAGATTGATGACCGGCTTCTGCTTCAGTGGTGACGGGTCCGTTAGCCGCTTGTCTTAAAGTAACAACCGCCTCAGCAATGAGTTGTCCGGCCGCTGTCAGGCTAGCCGGCGAACTTCGATCCCGGCTGCGAGCGCCGGACCTGCCTTGCCTGTCGCGGCGTAATACCTGGTTTGGAAAACTTGCCCGAGACGCTTCGGATAACCTTGAGTCCAGCCACGCGCGAGCGCAGCATCATTATCGACGAAAATGTAGGGGCAGTACGATACTGACCTACCTTCGAACAATGCGTCCACGAGTATGAAGAACTCGCGATACTGATAACGCGCCGGATCAAGGTATTCTTCGTTAGCACCGCTGAACTGCCAGTCGTAGAAGAGCGCGTTGCAGTGACCATTTGCGGCGGGATCCGGCTCCAATCCGTTAGGCAAGAGAGACGCCACTGCAGCCGGTTGCGCCCAAAACTCAACGTCGAGGAAGTCTGAAGAGTAATACCACGGCGGAGGTGGATTCAGGGTCGATTTGCCTTTCGGCGTCAGCGGGTAGTTGAAGCCTTTAAGCTTTGCTGTGTTCATGATTCTTTCTCAAGCTTTCGAAGATCGACATTTCAGAAAAGTTCGAATTTCTTTCCGGCTGCATTGAGCGCAGCCAGAGCACCCGCGGGTGGCTTAACGAGTAGCCACAAACTGCTGACAGCTAGTGGATGCTTTCTTCGTGAACGTCTTCAAACAGGCGGCCATTGTCCCGGTAATCGACGTGCACTCCGACGAGCACCGGCCCCGGCGTATCGAAAGCCTTCTTTAGCGTTGGCGCAATTTGATCCGGCGCTTTGAATTTGAAATGCGGTGGCGCCGAACGCTTCGGCATACTTCGTGTAATCGACTGGCCCAAAATCTACTCCCGAAGTGCGGCCGTATTTGAGTCGCTCCTGTGTCCCAACCATGTCGTAATGGCCGTCGATCCAGATCATATGAACAAGGTGCGAATTCAGACGGACCGCCGTCTCTAATTCGTTTGCGGAAAATAAGAAACCGCCATCGCCAGAAATCGAGAGCACCTTTTCGTGCGGACGGACAATCGTGGCCGCGATGGCCCACGGGAGAGCGACGCCGAGTGTTTGCTGACCGTTCGTAATCAGGAACTGGCGCGCGCGAAAACTAAAGAGGTAACGGCTCAGATACATGCTGAAGCTGCCCATATCGGAGCACACAGTCACGTCAGGCGTCAGAATCTTCTGCAACTCGCTAACCAGGCGTAAAGGATGAATCGGCACACCAGATTTCTTTCGCTGCCTCGGCGATCAGCCGTTGCCGGTCTTGACCGATCATCTGAAGCAATCGAGCTGATTCGTCAGCGAGGTGTGAACGATGTAGGAGCGGAGATAAGGCTCGCCAGTGTTTCCTCGATGTCCCCGATCAACTCAACAGCCGGCGAGTAGTCGTTTTCGATATTCGCGGGAACAACGTCGATATGAATGATTGGTCGCTCTTTGCCTTTGTTCCAATGAGAGGGCCAATACTCGACTGCGTCGTAGCCGATAGTCATGATCAGATCTCCCGAGTCCAAGAGTGCATCTGCTGGTTGATTGGCTATCTGCCCAACGCGGCCACCGAAGTATGGAAACTCCTCGCGCGAGATTGCTCCCGCAGCTTGAAAAGTTCCAACAACCGGAAATGTCGTTGATGCTAAGCAGATTACGAATGGCATCGCTGAACTTTGGCTTGCTCGCCATCAGGCCAAGCAGGATCACTGGAGATTTCGCGGAATCGATAAGACGCGCGGCTTCGGAAAGCGATTGCTTGGCAGCAGGCGCCTTGCGGAACAGGCGCGGATGATCGGATCGGCTTACAGTTTAGCGTCGCCGGTCATGACGTCCATTGGCAGACTAACGAACGCTGCTCCAGGACGGTCGGACTCAGCAGCGCGAAACGCAGCGGACAAGTACCTCTGCGGTAGCTGCAGGAGAATCAATCTCCGCCGAATATTTTGTTACCGGCTTACAAAGGCTGACTGAATCTAGCGTCTGGTGAAGTGATTTCAGCCGATCAGCGACCGCAACCGCGCCGCCGAGAGCAACGAGTGGATCGCCTTCTGAATTCGCAGTGACAAGGCCGGTTGCGAGATTAGAAACTCCTGGACCGGAAGTGACCAGTGCTACGCCTGCTTTCCCGGTCATACGTCCGATCCCACCGGCAATGAAAGCCGCGTTCTGTTCGTGACGGCAGACTACGGTCTTGATCTTTGAGTCACGCAGCCGGTCGAAGACTTTGTCGATCTTCGCTCCCGGAACACCGAAGACGTGCGTCACGCCCTGAGCTTCCAGTGTCTCAACAACTACGTCAGCTCCGGTTGCTATTTGTGACTTTGTCTTAGCTTCTACTTTTCGGCTTGGTTCCGCTGTTATCACTTGTGTTACTCCGTTTTTGCCAGATCGGACGCTGGGTCTTTGCTCAAGCTAGTTGTTAAGAAAGGTCCGCTGTCCGGAAGCCGAATGTCGCACTCCGGACAGAACCTGGATCACGCGGCTTTGAGTTTGCTGCGCGCTGCAATCCAGGACGTGGCCACCTTTTGTTCGGTCCTTCGAAATAAAGTGAAGATGATATCCGGGGATGCTGAAGGAACTCGAGTAGCGCGGGGACCAGAAGCCGACGAGCGTGCCTTCGATGTTCTCGAAGTGAAACTCCGATTGCGTTTTTGCCGCGTCCAGTAATCGAGTGTTTTGCGGGACGGTATGAACGGCACGCGCGTGAATGGTTTCAAAGATGCCATCCAATCGCAGCGCGTAGAAGAGATTGTCGGAAATGCGCTGTTGGTCGCAGGCCAACTCGATGCCTTTTAAGCAAGCGACGTTGTCGATTTCAAAAGATGACTTCGCACGAAAGTGCGTTATCGAAGCGAAGGGGACGGAAAGTCATCCGTCCGATGCCGCACCCTGTCGGCAACTTGATAGATCTGGCCGTCGAGGATGACCATCTCGCCATCGAGATCCTTCAAATGTGCCGAGGCCAAAGTCGCCGTGCTCCAGGAGGACTGAAGAGGAAACTGAACCTGAATGGACGCCCTCAACCAGAGCAGTTGAAGTTGAAATCTGGTAAAGCGCGCTCATCGACGGAACCCGGCTACGACGGCATCACGATTTCGCGCAGGATCCGATTGTGGTCGTAGGGCGGGTAGCGCAAGCCGCCGATGTCGATCTTCGTGCTGTGCGACAGAACTCCGCGCGCGTTTGAGTATGCGCGGAATCCCCATTCGCCATGATATTTGCCCATGCCGGAGTTTCCGACGCCGCCGAATGGCAAATCGTGAATCGTCGGCTGAAGGGTGCAGTCGTTAACGTCGGCATCGCCCGAACTCGTCGAGCTCAGGATTTGTTCGGTTACCAGAGCTGTCCTCGGAGAACACATACAGGCCCAGCGGACTGGGACGTGCGTTAACGAACTGTGATCACCTCCTGAACGCTATCGACCTCCAGGACTGGCAAGATCGGGCCGAAGACTTCCTCCTGCATCGCCGGTGAGTCCGGTGAAACGTTTTGTCAGTATGGTCGGCGCGATGAAGCGATCGTTCCGATCATGCTGACCGCCGTGAAAAATCGTTCCACTGCCGAGAAGCTTAACCAGCCGATCGAAATGATGAGTGCTGACGATCCGGCCGAGATCAGGACTGTTTTGCGGATTCGTCGCCATAGAACTCGACCAGCGTTCTCCTTGAGATGTTTGAGAAACTCCGCGGCGACATCCTTGAAGACGAGAACGTAATCCGGCGCGGTACAGCTCTGACCGCAATTAACCCAACGCCCGAAAGCGATGCGGCGCGCCGCAACTTTTAGATTCGCTGACGAATGAACGATGGTCGGATTTTTGCCGCCGAGTTCGAGCACGACCGGCGTCAGGTGCTTTGCTGCCGCAGTCATGACGATCTTGGCTACCATCGTGCCGCCGGTGAAGAAGATGTGGTCCCACGGTTGTTCCAGCAGCGCGGTGGTCTCGGGAACCGCGCCGAGCACAACGGAAAACGCTTTGCGGTCGAGGTATTCCGGAAGATAGCGCGCGATCACTTCGCCGGTTGCAGGCGAAACTTCTGAAGGTTTGATGACCGCGCAATTACCCGCGGAAATCGCTGCGACTAACGGCGACAACGTCAGCATCACCGGATAATTCCATGTCCCGATGATCAACCCGACACCGAGAGGATCAAATCGCACTTCTCCATGTGATGGAGCCAACTGGATAAGGGGTACTTATCGGAAGCGGCTTCATCCAACGCCGGAAATGAGCAAGCGACATGATCGATCTCACTGGTCGTGCATTTCACGTCGACCAGGTCGGCCTCGATGCGATTTCTGCGCAGGTCGGACCACAACGCGGCGTAAAAGTCCTCCGCGTGATCTTTCAACATCGAGCGCAAGGCGCGTCAGCTGGCTATCGCGCCATTCCGCCGAACGAGTTGCGCCGGACAAGAAGTAGGCGCGGTGATCGGCGACGAGCTTGCTGAAATCGAGCGAAGCCATTGCTCGGCCTGGCTCGACAGTTTTCGTGCTGCTTGCAGTTGTCGATTTTGTGAGCGGTTTCGGTTGCGATTCCAAAATTGCTTCTGACATAAGAATTTCTCCTTCGTGTGGTTTGTTGTTTCGTTAGACCGCTTGGTCCGCATAATTCCTTCAGGCGCGTGTGCGCGAAGGAGAGTCCTTTGGGCATATCCATTCGTCCGCCGATGACTTCGATGTAGGCGCCCGATTTACTTTCGCGGGCTGCTTTCAGTGCGGCATCGAGTTCGCCGAGCGTTTCGACACGCGCGGTAAACCAATCGGTGCATCCGAGAGCGTGCGGCACATCTGCGTAACGCCATTTTGCCAGATCGTTGTAGGACCAGTCTGGGTTTGGCTCCAGCGCCCGCTCCACCATGTAGCCGTCGTTGTTGAGACAGAGAATGATGGGATTGGCGCCGAAGCGGCCCATGTTTCCAATCTCGTTGGCCGTCAATTGGTGAGAACCTTCGCCAGTGATGAGAATTGTTTTCCGTTTGGGATCGGCGAGCGCAATGCCGAAGGCAGCTCCCGTGGCCCATCCAATCGATCCCCACAACATTTGGATCTGCACCTGGACATCGTCCGCAAGCGTCATTGGCGGAACTCCGAAACTCGAGCTGCCGCTTTCCAGAACAACGTTATCGCCGGATCGGATAAACTTCGCGTAGCGCGGATACAGCGCGTCCATCGTGATCTTGTCCGACGGTTTTCCGTTTATTGACGGATTGGGCTCCGGTGTTCGCTTGTACCGTGGCGCGCTCGATTTGAATTTTGCCAGCGCGGCAAGAACGTCAGCGATGCGAACATTCCCGAACAGTTGATCTCCAACACGAACGTCATTCAACCCGATTGAAATGAAGCGCGCGGGATCAAGGTGAGTGGAGAAGCCCATTGTGGTTTCGTCGTTGAAACTGACGCCGCCGATATCGAGAACCAGTTCGGCGCCTTCAACGATTTTTCGCGTCTCTTTCGCGGACAGCACCCCGGAATACATCCCGGCAAATTGCGGATGGCTTTCATCGATGATGCATTTTTCCATCGACGTGGTAGCGAACGGGCAGCCGATCGCTTCGATCGCAGCGCGCGCTTCTTTTGTAATCCGAGACGCGAGATCGTGAAGGCCGGCAATGCCACCACCGACTTTGCGCTCTTCAGGCGTTCAGTGATGGCAGCGACGGCTTTTTGCAGAGATGTTTCGTTAGACTTGAGCGTTAAAGGTCGCACGTCAGCGGGCGTGACGGGTGCCTGCGCATAATCAGATGGAACGACGATGTAAGCAGGCTGATTATTGCGACGCGCTTCTGCGATCACACGTTCCATTTCGATCACGCAGTTATCGGGATTGATCACGGCGTGACAGCAGGCCGCTTGAGCGGAGATGTCGATAAACTTGTCAAAAATTCCGTCGCCGAGAGTGTGATGCATCGTTTTGCGCAACCGCTGGTTCTGATAGGACGGCATGCCGACAACATGGAAGACGAGCGAGCGCTCGGCCTTCGCGCCCATCACTCCGTTGATTGCAGACAGCTCGCCGACTGCGTAAGTCGTCGACAGCATTGCCGCGCCCTCGCATCTCGCGCATAACCATCGGCCGCGTAAGACGCATTGAGTTCGTTCGAGCAGCCGATCCACTTGATGTTTGGATTGCGATCGACCGCGTCACCAACCGGAAACGCGTAGTCACCCGGCACGCCGAAACAGTGTTCGACGCCCTCATCAGCAATTCGCTGGACGATATAGTCAATTACCGTTGTCGCTTTTGTAGTCATCATTCCTTTCTCAAGCTTTTGAGGGATGACATTTCAGAAAATCTGAAATCTTGCTGCCCTGGCGCCGAGGCAGAGCGACGCGGGTCCTGTGCGGTCGTGCTCGTGATCCGAACGTCTTCGATTCGAATCAGCTGCGCGGATGGCCGAAGATAGCGATCGACGCGATTACGAAAATCAGCGGGAAAATAACCCGGCAGAAACGATCAATTCGTTTCGCCTGTTTATTCCGACGTTTGCCCTCGAGTATGGTCGTGACCAAGACTTCAATAAAGGAGAAGAAGACGAGCAGCGTGCTCATCAAAATAAAAGTATCCAGGCTGGTGGTGTAGGGCAGAGCCGGTAGTTGGCTATCGATGGCGAAGCGATACGCAATCAGTGTAAGCATCGAGGTCGTTGCGACACTCAGTTGCGGGCCAACTTCGGTGGCCGCGACCCAAAAAACCGACCACGACATAGCCACAATCAGAATCAGAGGAAGGATTACCTTCCAAATATAGTGCTGCACATTGCGCGAGGCGGTGAATTCAAAGGCGTAACTGGAATACTCGAAGCCGGGAGCGAGCGCGTAGGTGAGCGGCTTTGTTTCCCATTTTTCAAGCGTCCAATCCGGCAGAGTAATTGACGGCGCGATTCCGCCCGCTTGTCTAAGGCCGTTTCGTATCCAATCCTGGTCCGGGACAAACATCACTTCGTTAGGCCGGTAACGGACGGCGACGAGTTGGAAGCGAAATGTCTGCCGATCGAAAGGGAATGATTGCAATCGTAAGGGCTGGGTGAAGGCGCCGGCATAACGCTGGCGATAATTCACCGTGCCGTCGGGTTCGACTTCGACCGCCTCCGGGAACTTCGTGACTTACGAAATTTGTTTCATTCACAACGGCAACCCGCGGATGCCAAACCTGTTCCGAGCGGATAGCGCACAATCCCGTTTCCGGTGTGTGTCAAACGCGGATCCCTCCAACGCAAGACAACAGCGACCTCAGCGGTGAAGTTTTGCTGCGCGCTATCGATGTTAGTGATATCTACCATCCAAATTCCTACGGAAACGTGAGTTGGCCCCGCCTCCGCCTGCGGCCGCTCGATCAAAGCGGGCGCTTCCGCGCTGCGCGCGAGTTGGATCGACATCGCAAACAGGATAAGAAACGGAAAATGGATTCCCTTCATGAGATCGCTACCGGGAACTGGCCAGATTCAGATTTAGAATTCGTTCAACTTCTCGAATTGCTTGCGGATTATATTGCGCGTCGTGACCTGAATTGACGATCAGCGCCGACTGCGCGCCGTCGAGATGGGAACTCCAAGACGGAACGATGCCGTCCGAGCTGTTCGGTGGATCGCCGCGACCGCGATCTCCCACGATCGAGTTAACGTTAGCCGTAATTGTGTTTCCGGCGGGTCTTGGCCTGCCCGGCCGAATCGAAGCCGAACAGGAGAATTATCAAGAAGAAGGCGATCGACGTTATGCTCATTGCTTCTTCGCTCATCGACAAAAAATCACCAGACCGAGAAAGCCGAACAGAACACCAAGCAACGGACTTGTGACGACGAACCAGAAAGGAAGATCCCAGCCTGAGTCATTAGCGGTCGGATTTGTCTTCACGTTATTTTCTCAAGCATTCGGAGATCGACATTTCACATAACTTGAAATTTTCTTTCAGTTACTTCACCAGATCGTACTTGAGGACAAAATTCAGCCGCTGACCGTCGTGAGATGCATTGTTGCGGACTTCCTTGGTCATTCTCGCACCACCTCTCATCGCAGCCCGAGCGTCTACGTTTCGATGATGACCTTGAGCGCCCGCGTGCTTGCCGCGCGGGCGAAGGTGTCATAGGCGTCCAGGATCTGGCCGAGTCGGAAGCGGTGCGTGATCAGCAGCTTCGGGTCGAGCTTTTTCGACTGGACGGTCTTGAGCAGCATGGGCGTGGTGACCGTGTCGACGAGCCTGGTCGTGATGGTGATGTTGCGCGACCAGAGGCTCTCGAGATGCAGATCGACCTTGCTCCCGTGCACTCCGACATTGGCGATGACCCCGCCGGGCGCCACGAGCCCCTCACAGAGGACGAAGGTCGATGACACACCTACCGCCTCGATCGCGGTATCGACGCCGCGCCCGCCGGTCAGCGCTTTGACCTTTTCTACTGCCGCCCCGTCGCCATTGTTGACCGTCTGCGTCGCGCCGAAACGGCGTGCGACCTCGAGCCGGTTGTCGTCGAGATCGATCATGATGATCTCGGCTGGCGAATAGAACTGTGCGGTCAGGAGTGCCGCCAAGCCGATCGGACCAGCACCGACGATAGCGACCGTCGAGCCAGGCGCCACCTTGCCGTTGAGGACACCACATTCGAAGCCGGTCGGCAGGATATCGCTCAGCATCACGAGAGCCTCTTCGTCCGCTCCTTCAGGGATCGGGTAGAGGCTGGTGTCGGCATGGGGGATGCGAACATATTCGGCCTGGGTGCCGTCGATCTCGTTGCCGAGAATCCAGCCGCCTGTGGTGCAGTGGGAATACATGCCGCGGCGGCAGTATTCGCATTTGCCGCAAGCCGATATGCATGAAATCAGCACGCGGTCCCCGGGCCGGAAGGCGGTCACCCCCGCGCCAACGGAGTCGATCACGCCGACACCCTCGTGGCCGAGGATGCGCCCCGGCGCACAGGTGGCGACATCGCCCTTAAGGATGTGTAGATCGGTGCCGCAGATGGTGGTCTTGGTGATCCGCACGATGGCATCACCGGGCGCTTGCAGTTCGGGCTTGGGACGATCTTCGACGGCCTTATTGCCCGAGCCGCGATAGACGAGTGCTTTCATGTCCTTCTCCTATCGTTTATCGCTACAGGCTGGCAAGGCAGCTTCGCAAGCCGCCGGTGTTTCTCGTAGGAGAGAAGCACACATACTTCATGGTGCGAGTTCGTCCCATCCCAGTCACCGATACTACGCCGAAACAGTCAGTGATCCCTTCATCAGCAAGTTGCTCGACAATATAGTCAATTACACTGGTCGTTTTCATAAGTCATGCTCGTCGTCATTTCTTCCTCAAGCTTTCGAAGATCGACATTTCAGAAAATGTGAAATGTCTCTTTGTATGCTTTGAGCGGATAACCCGGATGACACGAATGGCGCCAGAAGTGATTCTGATCCGTCTAAATCCGCACAACCCGCGGTTGCCCGTTTTTAGCGAAGCAGGCGTATCGTGCCTTATCGCACAGATAGTGCGGGTAACAGTTTCGAGCCGGTCGTCCTAGTTTCGTTAGGCAGAAAAGGTGTTGGAGCTCGATGAAAAGTTAGCCAATCCGTCCGGACTTTGTCCCACTCCTGAATGGCCACGCCACACGAAGCAAACAGGTCGCGGATTTGGCTGGCGCTCCAGCCGAGTGTTTCTTCCAAAATCGGAATAAGAACGGAAAGCGCGTTCTCACTTAGCACGCTGCGCTTCGCGATTCGCGCAATTGATTTGGTTTCGGAAACTGCCACCGTGCACCCGTCGTGGCTGTTGACGTGATGCATCACATAAAGATCGGAACTGCCGTCACCCACATAGATGGTTCGATCGGGAGTGCAATGTAGCTTTGCCTGTAAGTGCTCAAGCACAGCGACTTTTCCGTAGCCAGCAGGCACCTGACGAATTCCAGAGATCTCGCCTGTCTGATCATCGTAGATGAACTCGGTGCCGAAAACATTTTCCGCCGGAACAATTCCTTCCAGCGCAGATTGAACGACTTCGCGTGGTGAAGCGGAAATTACGCAAAAGTGAAATCGCGCCGGCAAATTCTCGCGAAGCACGCGCGCGAAAATGTTCAGGTCCTCCTTGAGCCGGACACGTTTGCCGGCTTCGCGCAGATGTTCTCTGCGCACGGCTCGAAATTCAGGATCGTGGCGTAACAGGTAAGCGAGCTTCAGCGCCTTGGTGAACCAGATTCGATTTGCCGAGTCCGGCCACCTTCTCCTGGAATCCGCGGATTCCGAGTAGGTCGCACAAGACATAGCCAGAATCATTGAAGCTCAGCGTCTGATCGAAATCGCTCGCGAGCAGATAGGAGAATCCGTTTTCCACAATCGGGTTCATTGAAATTATGTTCATCGTTCGTTTGCGTTTCCGCGGAGACCGGCACGAGCTCCAAACGCCATTTCCACCGTCCGGAATCGAACTGCGGCGTTGCGATCAACTCGCGTTTGCGAAGAGTTCATACTATTGATCAACAAACGTCCCAAATGCTTGCGCCGGGTCGCGTGCTGGAACTGATCCGGGATCTGCGGATCATGGCGGCTGCAGTCGCGCATGCGACCACTGCGCTGACAAACCGCACTGAGTGCCGCAAACCAGTAACTTTTCTTCATGCTTTATATCTCAAGCGTTCGAAGACCGACATTTCACAAACACGTGAAATTTCTTTCGGCAGCCGTTGAGCGGATTAGTTCCTGAGATCCTTGAGCGTTTTCAGGTCGTCGAGCCTGCCGAGCCGGTCATTCTCTGCCAATCACTATCTTGTCCCGATCGCTTCTTTCATCATCTGCCGCGCTTGCGCTGACAATGGTCCCATCCCACTCCCGGACAGAAACCATAGGCCTTTGTCTACATCCACGCAGTAAAGGAAGATGACGCCCTCACCCGCGTCGGCGTGGTAAAACGTCGCGCCCGGATTTTCCGCGATGAGTTGAAGCAAAGTTTGTTTCCAGGGATCGTCGGGAGAATCGAAAATCTCTTCGGCGAGCTTCTTGAGTTCGCCAACGTTGATTATTCGAATCGACTTCGTGGCGCTTTTACGGCGGTCGTCGATGATTTTGTCGATGTCGACGAATTTATCGAATGGCATGGGATTTACTCGGTTAGATGTGGTTCGTTAGGCTGTAAAAGGCGCGTCGCCTTTTCAGTTGTCCCGGTAAATCGAAACCGAACAGGAGAATGATCAAAACGAAGATGATCGACGCAATTCTCATGGCTAGCTGTCACCGAAAGAAAATCGTTAAAGCGAGGAAGCCGAGCAGAATGCCGAGCAACGGACTCGAGATCACGAAACAGAATGAAACATCCCAGCCTGAGTCTCTAGTGATCCGGATTTCTCTTCACGCTATTTTCTCAAGCTTTCGGAGCTCGATATTTCACAAAAGATGAAATTCCCTTCACAGGTTGACCCTATGAAGGTCTGGCAGAAATGCGGAAGCTGCGCGTGCGCCACTTATCGCTAGAACTGGTTTCAAAAATGAAATTCGCGTTGCAAGCGTGGAATGTTCGCCCTCATCCTAACCTTCTCCCCGGGGAGAAGGGACCACCTCTCCCTTTTGGGGAGAGGGTTGGGGTGAGGGTTCTTCGACTTTTGCAACCACTCCTAGGACAATTCCATCTGCCTATGATCAGTCCGACTTCGAGAGGATGGATTCGGACTTGTCGGTGCGATGGCGCCAACCGGGAGGCGTGCTTAACGGTAGCGGCATTATCCAGCGTCGGAAGGATTTGTAGGGCTCCGATACTGTTCAGTGCGGTGATTGCGTGAACCAGGCAATCAGGCTCGTCAAAGGCCACAGTCACCCTACTAAGTGGGGGCGTTGTATTTCCACCTGGTTTAACATCGGAGGGTGAGGGTGCGCTTTTGGAATTCGGGTCAAATTAAGTACCCCATAAAGCATAACCACCGAGCGCGACTCGGCCCGGTAGTTATATCCGTGAAGCGGCTCCGCTTTCGCCCACTCCAAGATGTCGTGCGGGGAGTCGAGAGCGGTATCAATCCAGCGGCGCCATGGATTTTCGCCTGCGCTATCTAATCGCGGCAGTTCGAAATCGAGCGGCTGCCAATAGGCGTTCAAGATCACGTGAAAGAGTAGTCTTTCCTGGCGGAGTTCTGCCGTGAACGCAATGCTGTGCGAATGTTCGCTCCAGTCCGGCTGATTGAGTTTGAGGCCGTGCCAAGCCAGGTTCACGCCGCGGAGAAGCTGGTTCAAGCTTACGCGGTGTCGTTCGGGTTCGGCGTCTCGCAAAACACGTCGCGCGTTGAGTAAGGTGACGAAGCGAAGGATATCGGCATGCTTTGTGAGTAACGTCCAGTCGAACCAGCTGGTTTCGTTATCCTGGCAATAGGCGTTGTTGTTCCCAAGTTGTGTTCGCCGCACTTCGTCGCCCATGAGAAGCATGGGCATACCGACCGAAAGCATCGTTACGGTCAGAAAATTTTTATTTGCCGGTTTCGGAGCTTCTCCACACCGGGATCATCGGTCGGACCTTCAACACCGCAGTTCCAACTTCGATTGTCGTTCGCCCCGTCGCGGTTATTTTCGCCGTTTGCTTCGTTGTGCTTGGAGTTATACGAGACGAGGTCATTGAGGGTGAAGCCGTCATGGCACGTTACAAAATTAACGCTTTGCTCGGCCTCGCGTTCCTTATGACCGTAAATCGCCGGGCTGCCAGCCAACCGGTCAGCAAAGTGTCGAACCGAATGCTCTTCCCCGCGAAAAAAACTCCGGACATCATCTCGAAATGGCCCGTTCCACTCCTTCCAACTATCTCCGATGAAACTGCCGACCTTGTAAAGTCCGGCCGCGTCCCAGGCTTCGGCGATGAGCTTGGTCCCGGCAAGCTCCGGGTCGGATTCGATGTCCCACAAGACAGGCGGATTCGGCATCAGCTGCCCTGACTCATCGCGCTCAGGATCGCCGCCAGGTCGAACCGGAAGCCGTCGACATGCATCTCTTTGACCCAGTAGCGGAGGCTGTCGAGGATCATCCGGCGAACTATAGGATGATTCGCATTAAGCGTGTTGCCCGTGCCGCTGTAATTCGCATAACGCGCGCGATCTTGTTCGAGAATGTAGTAGGTGGGATTGTCCAAGTCCGCGAAAACTTAAAGTCGGCCCGTCGTGATTGCCTTCGGCAGTATGGTTGAACACAACGTCGAGAATGACCTCGATACCGGCACGGTGCAGCGCCTTAACCATGTCGCGAAATTCGTCCAATGGCCCCAGTGCGTCCTGGCGCGAACTGTAGGCCTGGTGTGGTGCAAAGAATGAAACGGGCGCATAGCCCCAGTAATTCACTCGCTCGGACGGAGCATCTTGAGGATCAAACTGGAATACCGGCATGAGTTCGACTGCCGTTACTCCGAGTTCTTTGAGATATGGGATCTTCTCGATCAGGCCGACAAAGGTGCCGCGTTTTTCTCCGCGACCCCGGAACTCGGGTGGCAGGTGAATCCGCGCACGTGCATTTCATAAACGATCGTTTGGGACGAAGGCGTTTTGAGCGGTGTGTCTCCCTCCCAGTCGTAAGTATGCGGATCTGTGACGACGCTTTTAATCGCCATCGCGGCGTTATCGCCTTTCATCGAGCTGCGTCGCGACTGTAGTTCTTTGGAACAACCGCGCCGCGCCCGTAAGGATCGAGGAGGACTTTGGCAGGATCGAAACGCATTCCACTCCGAGGATCGAAAGCTCCCTTAGCTCGATAACCGTAGATCTGTCCTGCTTTCACCCCGGTACGAAAATGTGCCAATAGTGATAAGTCCGATTGATCGCGGGATCGATCGAGATCACACGCTCCGGCCGAGCGTCATCAACACAATCAAAAAGAAGGAGTTCGATCCCCGTTGCATGCTTCGAGTAGACGCAAAAATTTGTCCCATTCGCAAAAACGGTTGCTCCCAGCGGAGAACTTCGCCCCGGTCAGCGATCGCACGGAGGCGATCATGCCGCCGTGGAACTGGTAGTAGTCGTCGGAATCGAAGATGTCGTGCTCGCGGTTGTCCTGGTTGTGCACCGCGACCTCGATCGGCCTGCAGCCGATCGACGAAGACGTCGCGCGCGTCGACGCCGTCGCGCGGCGCGGCCGTAGGCGTAGCCGCCCCACTCGACGAAGACCGTGGCGAAGTCCCGATCGGTCTGCCAGTGGCGCGTCTCGATCAGCTGCTGGATGCCGGCGCCATACGTGCCGGGCTTCGCGCCGAAGATTCTGGTAGCGGGCGCGCGCCTCCACTTCGTCGAGCGCGGCATCGGTCGGCTTCGCGAGCTCCAGCCAGGTAGTGCTTGCGCGGGTAGTTCTGCTCCGACCGGCTCGTCGAGCGCGACCACCATCTCGACGGCGCGATCGACCAGCTCGATGAGATGCGGGAAGGCGTCGCGGAAGAACCCGCTGATGCGCAGCGTGACGTCGATGCGCGGGCGGCCCAGCCGCTCCAGCGGCACGACGCGCGAGATCCTGGATGCGGCGCGACTGCGGATCCCAGACCGGCTCGACGCCGAGCAGCGCCAGCACCTCGGCGATGTCGTCGCCCTGCGTGCGCATCTGCGACGTGCCCCAGGCGCCGATGCCGATCATCTCGGGATAGCGTTGCTCTTCAGCCAGGTGACGCGCGAGCAGCTCGCGCGCCAGCTGCTGGCCGACGCGCCACGCCGCCTGGGACGGCACCGCGCGCGGATCGACCGCGTAGAAGTTCCGGCCGGTCGGCAGGATGTGCGCCATCCCGCGCGTCGGCGCGCCCGGCGGACCCGGCGGCACGTAGCGTCCCGCGAGCGCGTCGAGCACGTGATCGATCTCGTCGGTCACCTGCTCGATGCGCCGGCACCAGCGTCCGGCAGGCGAAGCGCAGCGGCTCGCGACCACCGGCCGCTCGCCGCGCCCGAGACGCATCGACCACCTCGTCCACCGACGCGCTCCTGAAACCCGACCGCCTCGAGATCGAGGAAGCAGATCGCGCGCCAGCATCTTCGAGTCGCTCGATCGCGTCGGCATGCGTCCGGCAGCTCGCTGCCGGCGACGTCGCGTTCGCCGATCGAACCGGGCGCCCGGCGCGGCCGAGCAGGACCTCGAGGTCGAGGTCGAACGGCGGCCGCCAGCGACGCCTGCAGCCCGGGCACCTGACCGTTTGGCAATCGCGTGAGCGCGCGCAGCGTGTCGGGCAGCGCGGGCATCGCGCCGAGGACGTGCAGGCCGTCGCGAATCTGCGCCGTGCCCAGCTCGCACAGGTAGCCGTCGATGTCCTCGATCAGGTGGGCGACGTCGTTGCCGCTCATCTCCGCGAGCGTCACCGGCACCCCTTCCGGCGTCACCTCATCGTCCCACTCGTGCGTGTGATCGCCGTGGTCGCGCGCGAGCATCGTCGCGCAGGTCGAGGTCGGCCTGCAGCTGCGTCTGCTGGATCAGCTCCCAGATCTGCTGCTGGACGATCGGCAGCTTCGACGGATCGAGCTTCTCGACCGAGTAGTAGTCGTTCACCAGATCGTTCAGCGACGCCAGCGGGCCATAGGTGTCGGCGTTGGTCATCGCCGGCATCAGGTGATCGACGATCACCGCGTGCGCGCGCCGCTTGGCCTGGCTGCCCTCGCCGGGATCGTTGACGATGAACGGGTAGATCAGCGGCAGGTCGCCCAGCAGCACGTCCGGAAAGCACTCGCTCGAGAGGCCGACGCCCTTGCCCGGCAGCCATTCGAGCGTGCCGTGCTTGCCGACGTGGACGATCGCGTCCGCGCCCCATCCGCCGTCGGCCACCGGCGTCGCCAGCCAGCGATAGAACGCCGCGTAGTGGTGCGTCGGCGGCAGATCCGGCGTGTGATAGATCGCGTCCGGGTTCATCCCGTAGCCGCGCGGCGGCTGCAGCGCCACCAGCGCCTGGCCGATCTCCATCGCCGCGAACAGATAGTCGCGCGTCGTCGCTCCACGGCTCTTCGGTCGGGATCTGCGCGCCCGCGGCCGCCTTCGACGCGATCTTCTTGTCGATCTCGCCGCGCCGGGATCGCGCAGCGTATCGCCGCGATCGGCCGGCTTGCCCCACCAGTCCTCCATCCGCGTTGCGCGACGCCGGCGGCATGCCGCGCGAACTCGGCTGCGTAGCGGCGGCGCGAGAACCGGTGCGCATGCGCCGGATCGAGCGGGTGCTGCTCGTCGTAGCTGCCGCGCGCGAGCAGATCGAACATCAGATCGTCGCTGGTCGCCGGCACGCCGTCGATCGCGTAGCCGTCGCGCCGCATCGCCCGCAGCAGCGTCAGGAGACTCGCGGGCGCGTCCAGGCCGACGGCGTTGCCGACCTGCGACGCCTTCGACGCCGGAGTTCGTGAGCACGAACGCGACGCGCATCTCCGGATCGCGGCAGCTGCCGCAGCCGCGCGATGCGCCGCGCGCCAGACCGGCAACGCGTGCGACGCGGTCGGCATGCGGCGCATACAGTCCCGGGCGCCTCGTCGGACCGATCCTTGAACGACATCGGCACCGAGACGATGCGGCCGTCGAACTCGGGAATGGCGACGTTGATCGCGGTGTCGAGCGCCGTCAGCCCGCGCAGCGAGCACTTCCCACGCCTCGCGCGGCATGCCGCTCGTGATCGCCTGAATGATCGGGACGCCGAGGCGTTCGAGCGCAGACGGCCCTTCGTCTCCCGCCGGATCGCCGAGCGCGAACGACAAGCGTCGAGATCAACACGTCGCGCGCGGTCGCCGACGATCTGGCAGCGCCGCCGGCAGTCCGTTCTCGCGCACGCGCAGGCTCGACGTGAAGACCGCCAGCGCGTTCATGCCCGGCGTCCTCGAGCGCGTCGATCAGGTCGTCGACGAACGCCAGGTTGCCGCTGACTGAGGTGGGCGCGATAGAACAGCACCGCGGCCGTCGGGCGATCGCGGATCGGCGCGCTGCAGCCAGTCCTCGATCGTCGCGTGCTCGACGTCGCGGAGGTAGACGCCGTGCTCGGGCAGTGTCGACCGGCGGCTCGCTGCCGTAGCCGGTGAGCAGCAGCCGGTCGGACAGAAACTTCACGCACTCGGCGACGTTGCGCTCGCCGCCAATCGTCAGAATAGAGCCGGGCGCGCATCGACAACGTCGAGGCCGACCGTGCCCGCAGCCGGCAAAGTCCGCCCGGGGCTCGCCCGTTCCGCTGATGACGACGAGATGGACGCCTTGCTGCACTGCCCACTCGCGCAGTCGCGAAAAGCCCGGCAGGCTCTCGAGCTCGCCGTGCAGGCGGACGACGACGACGCGGGCTCGCCCGAGATCGCCCTCGAGCAACAGCGACAGCTGCTCCTCGGTCTGCAGCCGCATCAGCGAGATCCCGAGACACGTCGACGTCCGCCGGCAGCGACGGCTGCGCACGCCGCAGCGCCAGCAGATCGGTGTCGGCGTGCGACAGCAGCGCGATGCGCACGCGATCGGCTGGCATCCGGCGCGGCGTGGGCAGCGAGCGGCCCGGTCGCCTTCGGACGCACGTCCCAGTCGTAGTAGTTGAAGACGTACTCGGTCAGCTCGGACGGCGGCGCGACGTAGCGATCGGCGCGCGACCATCGTCTCGATGTAGTCGAAGATCAACCGCACGTGCCACGGCGTGTTGACCGAGTGAAACCAGATCGCGCGGCCGTCGAACACCAGGCTCGCGACGTTGGCCAGGGCGCACGGCCCGAGGCATCCGGCCTTGGTCGAGATGAACGACGTTGCGCAGCTTTCGCTTCAGCCACTCGTCCTTGAAGGTGTCCGCCGGCACGGCCGCGTAGCCGCGTTCGGTGCGGCCGCAGCAGCAGCCGCTGAAGCAGCATGCGACAGGTGCGCGCGCCGCTGGACGACGTTGATCGCCGCGGCCGTCGGCGCGAACGACCCGCTGCCGATGGAGCGTGCTCATGCGATCGACCGCTGGCGCAGGACCCACACGAGGTAGGCCCGCCGAGAATCGCCATCACCGCGCCGGCCGGCACCTCCGACGGCGCCATCACGATCGCGGCCGATCGCGTCGCACGCCGCCAGCAGAATGCCGCCGCCGAGGAAGGCGCACGGCATCGAGCACGCGATGATCGGCGCCGATGCGCGTCCGAACGAGGTGAGGCACGACGAGGCCGACAAAGCCGATCGGTCCGGTCAGCGCCACCGTCACCGCGGTCAACACCGAACCCGCGCGCGTACCCGCTGAGCGTCAGCCGCGTCACGCGCGCGCCGCGCGTCGCCGCCCACGCCGGATCGACCGCCATCAGGTTCCACGACCTGGCCTGCCGGATGACGATGCCCGCCGCGATCGCGACCACCGACGGCGAAGCCGCCGAGCGTCGTGTAGTCGATCGCGTCGAGGCCGCCGATCAGCCATCGCGAGATCGAGAACGACTTGTTGGCGCTCACGACGCCGTAGATCACGATGATGAACGCCGAGCAGACGCTGTTGGCCGCGAGACCCGGAGCAGCAGCAGGCTGAACGACGACAGCCTGCGCTGCTGGAGCGCGGCGCCGACGACGAGCGCGAGCACAATCGCCGATCCCAGCGAGCGCCGCCACCCAGATCGCCGGGAGGCCGGCTATCTGCTGCCAGCCAAGCCAGATGGATACGACCGCGCCCAGCGACGCGCCGGCGGAGATGCCGAGCGTACGGCGTGGCCAGCGCGTCGCGAAGCACCGCCTGAAACAGCGCGCCCGCCAGCGCCAGCGCGCCGCCGGCCAGCAGACCGAGCAGCGTCCGCGACAGGCGCAGCTGCACGAGGATCGACCAGTCCGGTTCCTGATGCATCGCGGACGCGGGCGACACTCAGCGCGAACGGTCCGACGAACGGCAGCAGCAAGCGCGGCCGCGACGAACACGCACGGCGAATGCGCCGACCCAGCGCGCGGCATGACGCGACGCACGCGCTCATGAGCATGACACCCACGCCCGGCCCGCCGCGCGTCGTCGTCAGCGTCAGGCGCGACGAGAAGAGCGACAGCCATTCCGGCGACGCGAACGGCGTCCTCGATCGGCGCGTCGAGCGCCACGCGGCCGTCCGGCGAGCACGATCAGGCGCGTGGCGTAGGCCAGCGCCAGGTTGAGATCGTGCGTGACGGCGCAGGCACGCGGCGCCGCGCGCGCTCTCCTCCCGCAGCAGCGAGAAGCAGTGCAGCTGCTGATCGATGTCGAGATGGGTCGACGGCTCGTCGAGCAGCAGGAGCTGCCGGCTCCTGCGCGAAGCAGGCGGCCAGGAGCACGCGCTGACGTTCGCCGCCGCTCAGCGTCTGCAGCAGCCGATCGCGCAGATCCCAGCAGTCGGTGCGCCGCATCGCCCGCTCGACCGCCGCCCGATCCTCGCTCGCCCTTCGAACCAGCGATCCGGTGTGCGGATAGCGTCCCATCAGAACGAGCTCACCGGCGAGGAACGGCAGATCGGGCCGGACGATCTGCGGCAGATGCGCGATGACCTGGCACGCGCTCGCGGATCCCACGCAGCCAGAGGACGATCGTCGAGCTGCACGTCTCCGCCAGTCGACTGCTCGCAGGCCGGCGACGATGTCGAGCAGCGTGCTTTTCCCGGCGCCGTTGCGGCCCATGACGACGGCGACCTCTCCGCCGCGCACGTCGAACGTCACGCCGGACAGCACAGGCCGGCCGGCCGACTTCCCACGCCACGTCCGGCGATCCGCAACCGAGGCGTCATCGCCGTCGGCTCCGCTCTGCAGCAGCGACGCGACCCACTGCGCCGCATCGACGACGCGCGGTCCGGGCACGACGAGGGCGTCCGTCGTCGCGGCGTGAACCCGTCGCGTCTTCACGGCCGTCAACATCCCGTAGGCGCTCCAGAGCCGCTCGTTGACCGGCTGCCGCTGACGGCGCTCCGCATCGGTATCGCCCATGTCGACCGTGTCGATGATCACGTCGGGATCGAGGCGCAGCACGGTCTCCATCGAGATCCGCGGGTATCCGGCTGCCCGGCGATCGCCATCACGTTCGTGGCGCCCGCGATCTCGATCAGCTCGTTGATGTACGAGCCCGGTCCAACGGCGATGAGATCGGCGAGCCGGCCGGGCCGCGGCCGATGATGAAGAGCACGCCGTCGTCGTCGGCCGCGCTGAGCCGGCCGCGCCGGATCGCGTCGAGGCGGCGCTGGACGTCGCCGATCAACGCGTCTGCCCGTTCGCGGGACGCCGGCCGCGCGTCGCGATCTGGCGCATCGACGAAAACACGCTGGCCAGGGAGCCGCGTGCGACGATCACGAACGGGATATGCAGCGACGCCAGGCGCCGATCGAGCCCGTTGCCGGCCTCGTGCACGACGACCAGATCGGGACGCAGGCCGGCAATCAGCTCCGCATCGGGCTTGAGGAAGCTGCCGACCTTCGGCAGCGCGGCGACCTGCGGCGGGAATCTGCAGTAGGTCGAGACGCCGACGACGCGATCGCCGAGTCCGAGCGGCAAACAACGTCTCCGGTGATGCTCGGCGACGTCGACACAATCCGAGCCGGGCCGGCCGCGCGCAGTCCTGCGCCCCATGCGGCTGCGCACAGGACGACGAGCAGCAGGAGGACGCGGCGCGACGTCGAGATCACGGCGTCACGTGATATCCGGCAGCGGTTGTTGCGCGACGGCTTCGAGATCGTCCGGCATCGCTTCGCCGAGGAACGTCGCGCGCAGGCGATGGTAGGCCTCGAGACGCGAACCAGTCCGGCGTCTTCAGCAGTTGATGGTCGTCGCCGAGGCGGCGGGTTCGGCGCAGGAACACCGTCGTCATCTGCTCGCCGTAGCCGTTCCACATCTTCAGGCCCCACGACCGGCCGCCGCCGCAGCCTCTGCCCGCGGCGCTCGAAGAACTGCAGCCTTCGCAACCGGCCGGTTCCGCCGGAGCTCTTCGAGGCTTGCTGCCCTTTGTGAGGGCCGACGCACAAATGAAAGTGCCACGGTCCGAGATCGATCGTCAGGTAGCCGTCTGAGTAGCGAATCTCCGGCGGACTCTGAAACGAAATCTCGAACACGGCGCCCTCGATGCAAGGATCCGACGACGACCGAGCGCCAATACGTGCCGAACAGCTCCTGCGCCAGGGCGCGCATCGACCTGCTCGGTCGGCGGAAAGTGCGTGTGCGCCGTCACCGCGTCATCAGGATGCAGCTCGATCTCGTCGAATCGCGGGCTAACAACGGATGTCGCGGTCATGCTGTGCCTCCCCTACCACGCGCGTGAGAAACGGTTGCCGGACTTGCCGGTCGTGCTTCGCCGGAGCGAGCCGCTGACGCCGGCGTCGCGCTCGAGCTTGCGCCCGAACGAGCCAGAGCAGATCGGACAGCCGGTTGACATACGCCAGCATCGCCGGCTGAACGGCGACGCCGGCTTCCTGCAGTCGCACCAGGGCGCGCTCGGCGCGGCGGCAGATCGTGCGCGACATGTCGAAGGCGGCCGCGGCGCGTGTGCTCGCCGGGGATCGACCAGTCCGCGAGCATCCCCTCGATCGCTTCGATCCGATGGACCTCCGCGGTCAGGCGATCCACGAGCGCGGGATCGATGACGATCTGCGGCTTCGGACTCTCGGTGGGCGTCGCCAGCGACGACCCGATCCTGAACAGATCCTGCTGCACGCCCTTCGTGAACGCCGCGATCTCGGCGTCGTCGCAGATCGAACGCGCGAAACCCATGCTCGAGTTCAGCTCGTCGATCGTGCCGTAGGTCTCGACGCGCGCCGACGCCTTCGAGACGCGCACGCCGCCCGCGAGGCTCGTCTCTCCGCCGTCGCCTCGCATCGTGCTGATACTCATGATCCGCTTCTCCTTCCGCGCAGGACACTCCGCCAGCGAGGCGAAGTCCGCGCCGCTGCATTCGCCGTCATCCGGTCCACAGGCGCCAGCCCGCATCGAGCGCGTGCACGGACATCGCGGGTCGCGATCGCGTCCGCCGCCGCGACCGTCGTAGCCCTCGCGCTCGAGCACCGCTGCACGCGAGCGCGGCGCGCAGTCCGGCGCCGTGCACCGCCGCGACGCCGCTGCTTCCCGTCAGCAGGCGGAAGCTGCGCTCCTCCTGATGAAAACGAATCTGGCGTCCTTCGAACGCCTGTCCGATCGCCCCGGACAGCACGACATCTTCCGGCGCGCCCGTGATCACGCTCGCCGCCTGGCATCACCAGCCAGATCGTGTCCGCCGTCCGCAGCGCCAGCTCGAGATCGTGCGTCGAGACGACGACCGCGAGCGGCCGGTCGCGCGTCAGCTGACGCAGCAGTCCCATCAGCTCGACGCGCGACGGCACATCGAGAAACGCGGTCGGCTCGTCGAGCACGAGCAGCACCGGCTCCTGCGCGAGCGCGCGCGCGATCATCACGCGCTGGCGCTCGCCGTCGGAGAGACGGCTGAAATCGCGCTCGCGCGAGATGGCGCGCGCCGACCGCGTCGATCGCCCAGTCGACGACGGCGCGATCGCGATCGGTCAGCCCGCCGAACCAGCCTGAATGCGGATAGCGTCCGAGCTCGACGATCTGGCGCACGGTCAGCGCTTCGACCGCGACACGCTCCGTCAGCACGACGCCGAGCCGACGAGCCAGCTCGGCATGCGAGACCGGCGCGAAGATCGGCGCCGTCCAAGCTCCACGCTGCCCCAGAGCGGCGGCTGCATCCTGGCGATCGTGCGCAACAGCGTCGACTTGCCGATGCCGTTTGGACCGAGCAGGCAGACGAGCTCGCCGGAATCGCACCGAGAGGTTGACGTGCTCGAGCACGGCGCGGCGCGCTCGTCGCGCACGGTAGCCGACGGCCAGATCGCGCGTGCGGAGCGCGGCATCGAACGCGGTCATCCCGCAAACGCTCCACGCCGGCTGCGAAGCAGGACGGCCACGACGACCGGCGCTCCCATGAAGCGAGGTCACCGCATTGAGCGGCAGCACGCCGCGCATCGCCGGGCAGCAGCGAGACGATCTGCGCCGTCGAGCGCGACGGCGCTCCCCATCAGCACGACCGCCGGCACCAGCACCCGATGATCCGAGGTGCCGAGCAGGCCGCGGCAGAGATGCGGCACGGCAATGCCGAGAAACGAGATCGGCCCGCAGAACGCCGTGACGACGGCGCCCAGCACCGACGCGCCGAGCATCGTCAGGAACCGCGCGCGCTTCACGGCGAGCCCCATCGATCGCGCGTAGTTCTCGCCGAGCAGCAATGCGTTCAGCTGCTTCGTGGTCGCTCGACGCAATGAGCACGCCGACAGACAATCAACGGCCCGAAGAGGCGGAGCCGCTGCCAGGTCACGCCTGAGAACGATCCGAATCCCCACTGCGCCCACTGCTGAAGCCGTTCGGGCTGACTCGCGCCGACGAGCACGGTGACGACGGCCGACACCGCGTAGCCGAACATGAGGCCGAGAATCAGGACCGTCGTCGGATTGGCGATGCGGCTCGACACGACCAGCACGAGGCCGAGCACGAGCGCCGCGCCGACGATCGCCGCCATCGTGATCAACACATCGCCGCGCATGCCCATCGCGGTGCCGAACGCCGCCGCCGGACCGTAGCCGGAGCCGAGGACGACGAGCGCGACGCCGAGGCTGGCGCCGGACGAGATGCCGAGCGCGAACGGATCGGCGAGCGGGTTCCTGAACAGCGTCTGCATCTGCAGACCCGCGATGCCGAGCGAGGCGCCGGCGAGCATGGCGGTCGTCGAGCGCGGGCAGCCGGATGGTGCTCACGACCACCGACGGCGACGTCGCCGTCCGGCGATCGTGCCGAGCAAGGCGGCAACGACGCGCCGCAATGGCAGCGGCGTCGAGCCGAGCGCGAGCGACACCAGAAATACGACGCTCAACAGCATCGCCAGCCCCAGCGAGAATCGTCGCGTCACGCCTGCTCATGCGACTACCGCGCCGGCACGGTCATATACGCACTCGAACGACGTGATCGCCGGCCAGCGCCGGGTGAAAATCTTCACGAGATCGGCCAGCACGATGTCCGGATGGCGTCACGCTGCGCGACCAGTAGTCGTTGCCGCCCGACGGCGTCTGCGCGGCGTTCGTATGATCCACACCTGTCCTTGCCGATACGCCTTGAACGCGGCGTAGCGCGGCTCGTCGTCGAGCATGGCCGCGAGACTCTTCCAGCCGCCGCCATTGATCCAGACGTCGGCGTTGGCTGCGCGCCGGACCTGCGCCTCGAGATCGACCGACGTCGACGCCGCCGACGTATCGTCGGCCCAGGCGTATCGCCCGCCCGCATCCCTGATCGAGCGCGGCCGACGTAGGATCGGCCGCCCGCGATCGACGAACTGGCCGCGCGTGCTGCGGCCGGTCATCACGAGCGGCCGCTCGGCATCCGGGCATCGCCAGTCGCTCTCCGGCTCAACGACCGATAGCGCTCCTTCATCGCACCATAGAGCGTCTGCGCCTTGCGCTCCTCGTTCAGGAAGACCGCCATATAGCTTCAGCCACTCCGCGCGCGCGAGCGCGCGTCGGCCTCGAGCCATTCGGTGTTGGCCACCACCGGCACCGCCGGCGCTCCGGATCACGCCGAGCGTCGGGCGTCGACGTCCCGCCAGCCATCACCACCGACGGCCTGGCGGTGACGACCGCGTTCGACGTCGATGGCCAGGCCGACTCTCGCGAACTCGACGACCTTGCCTTCCTTGATCCGCGCTTCGGCCTGCGGATCCATCACCACGTCGTTCCTGCGCCACACCGGTGAGCAACGTCGAACCGGTTGAGGTCCGCGAGCAATGAGAGATGTGGTCGGCGAAAGGACGAACAGCGACGTAATCGGAACGGTGACGACTGTGCGCGGCGGCCAGATCGCCGGTGAGCTCCGGCGCTGGAGTGCCGCACTGGACAGGGACGTAACGCTCGGCCGGTCCGCCCGGATATCCTTCCTTGACGGTGACGACTTTGATGAGACCGTCGGTACTCGATCGGAGAACGTGGCGGCGTCCTCAATCGCCGCCCTCTCGGGAAAGTAGTCGGTCGCCGAGTCGAAGCGTCTCGACGCAACCCTTCGTGACGTTGCCGGTCGGCGGCGGCCAGAGGATCGCCGCGCGGACACAGTGATGGCGGCTGCAACGAACACGCACACGCCGATCGTCCGCGTCATGCGGGGGCGCGGACGAGTGAGCCTCGACGGAATCAGCGCGGCCGCCGAAAGTGGACCGACGCCCGTCTTTGCGCGCTGCAGCGTCAGCTGCGAATCCAAACGTGGCGTTGTAGCTCTGATTGAACAGGTTCTCGACGCTGACATACCACCGCACGCGCGGCACGATCCGCATGACCACGCTGAGATCGACCTCTGAATAGGCCGCGTCGAGGTTGTGGTTCGGCAGCAAGCATCGTGTTGCCGAAGTAGCCATCGCTGAGCGAATGTGCTGTCGTCGGCCTTACCGGCGAAATAGCCCCTGCGAGCTCGACTCTGCGCCGGACCCTGTTTGCGACCGTGACCCGGAGGCTGCCCAGATTCGACGGACGGCGGAACGGCGCCTGCGCCGACGAGCGGCCCATACGCGCCGATCGGGATGGTCGGGAACGCCGGGTTGAACGCGCGGCGCCAGCGCGCTGCTCGCGAACGATTGCGTCACGACGGCGTGGAAGGTAGGTACGAACCGACGACGCGGACCATCGGGCCGAGCTTCGCTTTCCATCGACGTCTCGAGACCGCGCGCGTAGTACGACGAGGGAGTTGACGTAGGCGCCGAACTGGCTCGAGGTCAACGAGCTTGCTGGAATGCCGAGCTGCGGAGCGCGCTCCTGCTCGACGCACTGATCAGATCCGAAAAGTGATTGTCGAAGCTACGACGCGCGGGCGGCGCGCGCCGCCCCAGAAGCCCTGCTTCGACGCCGACGTCGAAGCTGCGATTGCGCTCGGGGCCAGGTCGAAAGCCCCGGCACGACGGCCTGGGACCCGGAGGTCTGCACGAGCGTGTACAGCGACGACAGCTCCTGCGAGATGCTCGGCGCCTTGATGCCGGTGCCGGTGTTCAGCGTCAGCTGGTGTCGCCGAACGCTTCCGTGGACGACGGATCGCTGCAGATATGCCGCGACGGAGAGGCGCGGTGTCACCGCGCGACTTGAAGACCGCATTGTGGTCGTAGGCGATGCCGGCGTTCACGAATACCCGATGCAGCGTCGCGCGCGCTTCGGCGAACACGCCGCCGTTGTGTTCGCGTCGTCGCCGAGGGCGCGCCGCCCGCGAATGGCGGTCGAGCCGTCTTCATGCTCGAGGCGGCGCGCCGCCGGACAGGTCCACGCAGGTTCGACAGGTGGGCCGTCGTCTGTCCGTATGATACCCCGGCGGCGTCGTGCTGGCGTCGTAGGGCTGCGGATAGATGCCGCCGTAATCGAGAATCGCCTGACCCGTCGCCGAGTAGCCGTTCGCGCCGCGGAGCGTGACGCGCGCTGCCGAGATAAGTTCGGGAAGCCCGAATCGAACGGATCGAACAGTTGGCCCGGTCGGCGATGGGGTTGACCGTGTGATTCCCCGGTCCATCGACGACGCACACGCAACCGTGGTCCGCCAGCGGTCGGTCATCTGCGATTGCAGGGAGGCGCTGACATAGGTGGCGTCCGACGTCTGGGACGAATCGTCGGCGATACCGCATGCTACCGGCGCCGTTCGGGCTGCCGGAACCGCTGGTCATGTGCCGCGCGGTGACGGTCAAGTCGGTGCCCCGGCCGAAGGCCCAGCCGAACCGGCTCGCGAACGTGTTGTTGTGGTACGGCGTTGTTCGGGACGCTGTTGTCCGGGTTGAAGCTGAGAGAAGTCGGCGAAGTAGTCGAAACCGATCGAGCCGCGCCGCCGGCCCCGGCGTCCGCGCGTCCGAGTGCTGAAGGAGCCGCCGTCGACCGACAGCGACACCTCCGCGCGGAACCGCGCGTGACGCCTTCGCTCGTCTGGACTGATGACGCCGGTCAGGCGTCGCTGCCGTAGAGAACGCTATTGGCGTCGCGCAGCATCTCCACCTGCTCGACCCCGGTCGTCGTCACCTTCGAAAAGTCGAACGCGCCGCTGATGTCGTTGGCGGGCACACCGTCGATCAGCACCTTGTTGAAGTTCGACGCGCCGCCGCGGACGAAAGAGACGGATGCCGCCCTTGCCGCCGGATCTGCATCGACGTCCGCGCCCGGCATCGATGGCGGCAGCGCCTCGAGTGGCTCGTCGGCTTCGCAAGCGCGTCGAGCGTGTCGCGATCGACGACCGTGACCGACGCGCCGACCTGCGACTCGGGAGCGGCGTTCGCCGAGGCCGTCACGACGACGTCCTGGTCTGAGCTGGCCGATCTGCAGGGGATACGTCCATCGTCGTGCGGCCGGCGCCGACAAAGAATGGTGCGGTCGACTGCGGCTCGAAGCCGGTGGCCGTCACCACGATCTGATAGCGATCGGAGGTGACCGCGATTGGAACGCAAACTCACCCTGCAAGCGCCGGTGACGGTTTCCGCCGACTGCGCGCCGTCGCGCGTCAGTCAACGTCGCTTTGGCACCGGCCACGCGTGCGCTCAGCGGATCGGTAACGACACCCCCGACACGGAACCGGAGTTTTGTTGCGCCGACGCCGATCCTGCGACACCGATCAGCATGGGATGAGGAATGGAAAGTAGCAAGAGCCATGACCGCGCCTCCACGAGCAGGCGGCGCTCTTGCCAGAACAAACAGTGCTGGGAAAACGGCAGGACGCCGGACAGTTCCAGTGCACACTCTCTGTCGTCGCAGAAAGTCGACCGCAGAACGTTTGGGTAGGTCTCCTGGCTCGGAGGTGCAGAGCGTGCTCTGCGGCGGCTTCACCTTCCCCGGCCGTTGGCCGAGTGGTCGTTCGAAGCAGCGTCCTCACTCACAGTGGCGGGACCGCGCCGGATTCACACCGGACTTCCCTGTTATGCCCCTCACGCGGGCACTCCAAACCAGACGACGGTTATATCACGAGCGCCGCACAATAGCGAACGCGCACGGATAGCGCGGGATTCGCTGGAAACCAACGTCGATAAACTCACTCGCCATGGGCGAAGCGTCGACAGAGATGCGCATGACCTGGGAAATCCTTGCCAGCCTGCCGACCGCCGACGATTCGACGGCGCGGCCGCTTCGTCGTCGCCGGAGTCTGCTCGACCGCATCTGAACGATCACGACCTCCGTGAAGAACGGCGGGCAGTCGGAGCGCGTGCGGCATCTGGTCAACCACCAGAGTTGTGAAGGGGCCGGGCACGATGCGCGCGCTTCATTTCATCACCGGTCTCGGCCAGGAGGCCTATCACGATCATCGCGTGCGACGAGCTCGGCCTCCCGTCGTCCGAAACGGCAGTCATGGGCACCGCCGCGAACATGAACTACGTCGCGCGATCGTCGACCGAAGTACGACGCCGACGTCGAGATGTCACGCCGGTCGTCACGGCCGGCGTGCAGACGAACGCCGTCTGCGCCGGCGATCCGGCGAGCCTGGCGGGAAACGCCGGAGGGCGTCTCGAAGGTGGCCGCCATCGCCGGCACGCATCAACACGATGCTGCTCGTCAGCCGGCGCGATGACCGCCGCCGCCCTCGCGCGCGCGATCGTGACGATGACCGAGGGCAAGAGCGCGGCGCTGCAGCGCCTCGCGGTGCCGAGCTGCTACTCGAGCGATCTCGCGACCGGCACCGGCACCGATCAGTTCTGCGTCGCTGCGCCGCTGGCCGGAGACACGTCCGCTGACGTCGGCGAGCCCGCACATGAAGTGCGGCGAGCTGATCGGCCTGACAGTCAGGCGCGCGACAGGTGAAGCGCTGCGGTGGCAGAACGGACTCGAAGCCAGCCTCACGCGCGGCCTCTTTCACTCGCTCGGACGCTACGGCCTCAAGGAATCAGACGTTCTTCGACGACATCGCGCCGTTCCTCGACGGCTGGCGATCTCGAGCTGCTGAAGAAGAACACGCAAGGCCGCGTTCTTCGAGCCGCTCGTCGGCGCCGCCGGTCACGCGCTGGCCGACGGTCCTCGGATCGCGTGCGTCACGGTACGATTCCGGACTCGACCGCTCGGGACGCCATCGATTCAACAGGCGGCGACCATCGCCGCGAGCCTCGCCGCGCGGCCGGACGCGCTGGCCGACGTTTCGCGCGGCAGCTCCATGCCGCCGCAGGCGCGCGACCCCAAGACGCTCGTGCTCGCGGCGATCGCGCTCGGCTGGAAGGCGAAGTGGCGAACCAGCTGATCGCCCTGCTCCGGCCGCAGCCGACGATCCTGCTGGTCGCGGTCGCCGTCGGATCTGCTGATCGGCGATCCCGTCTATCCGTTTCATCCAGTCCGCCTCATCGGCAAGCTGCTGACCGCGCTCGAGATCGTCCTGCGGCGCGCCGGCGCGGATGGCTACGCAGGCGGCATCGCGCTGTTCGTCCTGCTCGCGCGGCTCACTCGCTGGCGGTGTGACTGCAATCGTCGATGGCGCTGCCGCCTGAGTCCCACCACGGCATGGATCGCTCATGCCTTCTTCGTCTACAGCTTTCTGGCGCTTGGCGATCTTGTCCGTCACGTCTGGCGCGTCGAGCAGGCGCTGAGCGGCGACGACCTCGATGCCGCTCGCGAGCGGATCACAGGCGCTGGTCGGCCGCGACGTCGATCGGATGGACGCGGCGGCCTGCCGCCGCGCGCCGCGATCGAGAGCCTGAGCGAAAACCTGACGGACGGCTTCACGAGCCCGCTCGCCTGGTACGCCATCGGCGGACTTCCGGGCCTCGTCATCTTCAAGGTCGTCAGCACGATGGATTCGATGGTCGGCTTACGAGACGCCGCGCTATCTGCGTTTCGGCTGGTGCGGCGCGCGCCTCGACGACGTGATGAACTATCCGACCGCCAGGGCGACATGGCTTGCTGATCGCGGCGACGGCGGCGATCCTTCCTTCCTGTTCGGGACTGAAGGCGTTTCGGCGTGGGGCTGCGGCAGCACGCGATCCTGCTCGGTCCCAATTCAGGATGGAGCGAAGCGGCGACGGCCGGCGGGATTCAGCGGCGGCTGGTCGGGCCAGAATCTGGATGAAAGGCCAGCTGGTGACCGATGTGTGGATCGGCGATCCTCGCGATCCGCCGGCGCAGAGCACGAGCCGATGTCATGCGAGGCCTGTTGCTCGTCACCGCCAGCGGGATTGGGGGCCACCGGCGTAGCGCTCGTTGCGCTGATACTCGCCCGCTGATTGACTCGAACACGGTCATCGTGCGACCAGCAACGACGCGCAGGGTCTCAGTCGAAGTTCGAGGCGCGCGCGGGAAGCCCCACCGTCCGCTCCCTCGGGGTCTCTTGCCCCCACCTGAGCATTTCATTGATGTCCGCGTCCGATCGTCCGGCCTTCTTCGCCAGAACCCAGGCCACGGAACACCGCGCCTCCAGCCGGGTCGTATGCGCCGGTATAGCCGTACATGACGTCGCCGGCTGTATCGGAGAACCAGCAGAAATGGTCCGTGATCCAGCCTGGTGGACTGTGGTTGTGCCATTCACCACGAATTCTGTTGCCGCCCACCCGCCGCGCGCCTCGAACACAACCTCTTTGCGCTGATCGCAATACCGTGCACGAACGATACCGTGTTCTTGAACGCGGCGACCTCGATGTCCTCTTCCATCTGCCTTGGCACGACCGCCCCGGATTCCATGTATCTCTGACGCCATTGGCCGACGATCTTCTTGAGAGGCGCCTTCGACATCTCCGCCTCGATCAGGCTGCAGGCGCCGCGGATTGCTGCCTGGGGTCTCCTCCGTTATCCGGGATCCGCTCATGTCGCCAGCGTGATCCCAGCGAAGTCGGACGGTATCTTGGTTGGGCACTCCTGGTCCTGAACGACGAATACATGATCGGGGACCTAACATGCCCATGAAGAGCCCGGATTCGAATATGACGTTGTCACGTGGCGATGCGAGCGACTGCCCGTTGCTATCCGTCACGTCATCCGGCGCCCAGACCATCACGGCGAAGTCGAATTGATTGGAGTGCGGCGAACAAGTCGTCGAGAAAACGAGTCGTTGAGCCGGAACACACCTTCGTTCCACACCGTCACGTTTTGCGGACGGCTCGAGCCCATCAGCGATCGCCCTCGCAACCCTTGAATTGGCTTCAGAGAACCGATGGACACCTTCGGCTTGACCATTGTTATTCCTTCCAGGTTTCGGCGAGTCAGCCAATCACGCCGCTACTCTTCCGGATCGACGCACTGCGGGCGCACCTGCGACCGTACTGGTGAATGGTTCCTCGGTTCCGTTTCACACCAACGATCCGGCTATGAGGAGATGCTTCCGCCGGCACATCCAGGTGTGAGAATCGGCGCGCATCGTTGGTGAGCGGTCGGATCGGTTGCGAACCTTTGCGTGCTTCAGTTGACCGGAGGGCGACATGCCGCGGCGATGGCTCCGGATGGTCGATCGTTCTCGCGTTCTCGATCGGCGGCGCGGTCTCGATGGCCCGCCAGCCGCCCGACGCCTCGACGAGGCGAAGCCGCGATCGCTCCACGCCGGCATCTGGACGTCCTCCCCTCGCGGCCGACGGCCATCCCGGATCTGCAGGGCGTCTGGTTGGAACAACAGCGCGACACCGCTCGAACGTCCGAAGGCGCTCGAAGGAAGGCCGTCGCTGACCGACGAAGAAGTGGCGGAGTTGCGCCGGCGCGCCGATCGCCTCTTCATGAACACCAATGCCGACTTCGCGGCGGGCGACGCGGTGTTCCTCGCGGCGCTCGGAAACGTCGAGCGGTTCACGAGCACGACCGCGACAGGCACGACATCGAGATGATCGAGCGGGAGTTCGACAACCGGACGTCGCTGATCATCGACCCGCCAGACGGTCGAATCCCGCGCTGACCCCGAGGGCCAGCAGAGACGTGAAGCGGCCGCCGCTGCGCCGTCGTCGGCCTCCGGAAGGGCCCGAAGACCTCAGCGCATATCGAACGCTGCCTCACCTACGGTGTCCCGAGGCTCAGCGGAACCAATACCGGCGCAGGTCCGCTTGGCTACTACCAGATCGTGCAGACGGCCGTCGCCACGTCGTGTTGTTCCCTCGAAGCCGTGCACGAGGCGCGCATCATCCCGCTCGATGGCCACGCCCACCTGCCGGCATCGGTTGGGCTGTGGCAGGGCGATTCCCGCGGACGATGGGAAAAGCAGAGCCTCGTCGTGGACACGACGAACTTCTCGTCGAGCAGCGACTTTCTGGGATCGTCAGATCACCTGCACATCGTCGAGCGTCTGACGCGGGTCGCAGCCGACCGGCTCCGAGTATCAGATCACGATCGATCGATCCGACCGATCGTGGACCAGGCCCGTGGACCGCGGTAATCCGCCTCAAGCGGAGCGATGCGCACCTGTCACGTGCGCCTGCCACGAAGGGAACTTCGAGATCGTGTACGACATGCTCTCGGCCAGCCCGGACCGCCGAGAAGATTCGATAGCCAGTCCGGCGCGCGCACACCCTTGTTCTTCCGATCGAACGCCTCCCTTATCGGCGTTTTCTACTATCATGCCTCGTTGCACGCAGCCGCTTGTCAACTCGGCCTGACTCTGAGGTGACAGCCTATGGCACGCACGCGAGTTTCGGGATATGGAGTATCGATACTGGGCGTTCTCGATAGGCGCTGTTGCCTGGCGAACATCGTCGTCTGGCGCACGCCGGCGGCGGCACCCAAGGGTCGTCCGTTCAACCGCCACGCGGTCGACGAGTTGGCGTCGAAGCATGTCGGTGAGGCTCCGCGCGCCGATCGTGAACATTCGGCGGGCATCGAGCAGGAACGGTGCGACAACCGCGCCTTCCCCGCCGATCAGATCTCCTCGATCCGCCGCGCGAGGAGGGTCGCAACGCCTTCGATCAGGTCTCTCGACGCGAGCACGGCAAGCGGCACGGATGGGAGGAAGTCGGGCCGTTCACGCCACGCGTCGCCGCCGAGGCTACGCTATACCGGACGCGAAACCGACGAACTCGGGGCGCGTGACATCGCTGGCCATCTCGCCGCGCTGCGAGAAGCATGACTGCACGCTGCTGGTTGGCGCCGCGGGAGGCGGTATCTGGCGGACTGACCGGGCGCTGGACGACTCGCCTGACTGGGAACCGTCGAGCGACGGCATCCCATCGAACGCCATCGGATCGCTCCTCTACGACCCGACCGACGCAAGAGGACGCACGCTCTACGCGGGCACCGGCGAGCCCAACGGCTCGAGCGATTCCGAAGCCGGCGTCGGTCTCTACCAGATCCATCGATGGCGGGCGCTCATGGTCGCTCGTGCCGGGCAGTCTCGCAGTGGCGCGGGATCGCTCGATCGCGGCCATCGCCGTCGATCCCGCTCAACGCGCGCCACCTGTTCATCGGCACCGCCGTCGCCAGGCATGGATCGTCGTCGGTCAACGGCGGGCGCTTCACGCCGCCGGGGGCGCCGCGGCAGTCGGCGTGTACGAGTCGACGAACGGCGGCGCCACGCTTCACGCTGGTGTTCAGCAGGACCGGCCGATCCGGTGGATCCGACCTCGCCGACCGGCGCCGACTTCTTCCGCGGCGGCGTGAGCAAGATGAGCGTCGACCGCACCGGCCTCGGGCCGCACGATCGCACGCGGCTCTATGTCTCGCTGTTCGACTACGGGCTGTATCGATCGACCGCCGGCGGATCGCTTCGAGCAGGTCTTCGCGTCGGCGGGCGGCGGAACGATTGACAACTCGCTGGCGTCGCGCACCGAGTTCGCGCTGGCGCCGATGGGCAACAAGCTGCGCATCTATGTCGGCGATGTCGGCGGCGGGGCCGCGGACTTCTATCGCGTCGACAACGCCGAGCGTCGCGGCGGACACCCTGACCGACGGCGTCAACAACCCCGGGTGGATGAAGCTCTCGAACGCCACGCCCGGGACGCCCGGCTTCGGCTCGTACAACTACTGCAGCGAGCAGTGCTCCTACGACATGCCGGTCGCATCGCCGCCGGGGCGGCCCGACGTGGTCTGGATCGGCGGGCAGATGCAGTACGACGAGATCTTCACGGCGACGCCGCCGTCCAACGGCCGCGCGGTCCAGCGCTCGGCCGATGCGGGCGTCAGCTTCACCGACATGACCAACGACACGCAGTCGCCGCCGCTCGGGATGCATCCCGATCAGCACGCCATCGCGTTCTCGCCGACGAATCCCGACATCGCGTTCCTCGGCTCGGACGGCGGCGTCGTGCGCACGAGCGGACGATTCGCCGACGCGTCGGCGGATTGCGACGGCCGGGGTATTCTCGGGCGCGGATCTGATCGACTGCAAGGCGTGGCTCAGCGCCGATCCCGACGACGATCACGCAGCCTGAACGACGGACTTGCGGACGCTGCAGTTCCAGAGCGTGTCGCTCGACGCGAATCGATCCGCGGCGGAACCTGCTCGGCGGCACGCAGGACAACGGCACGTGGGCGTTCAGCGGCAAGTCCAGGTCCTGGTTCGAATCGGTCGGCGGCGACGGCGGTCAATCGGGATCGACGTCGGCAACGCCAACATCCGGATGCACACCTACTTCGGGCCGCAGGGCGACGTGAATTTCCGCGGCAACGATCCGCTCGGCTGGAACTGGTGGGGCGACGTGCTGAATGCGCAGCGGCGAAGCCGCCTCGCTTCTATGCGCCGCTCATCAACGATCCGAAGGTCGCCGGCACGCTGGTTCATCGGGCTGCAGCACGTCTGGCGCACGAAGGACAACGGCGGCGATCGCAGGCGTTCCTCGAACTGCACTGCAACGAGTTCTTCGGCGACTTCACGGTCGAGTGCGGAGACTGGGAGCCGCTCGGGCGGCGCGTGCCGGCGATCTGACTGCGGGCCGGCTTCCGACAAAGGCACCGGCTACGTCGTCGCCACCGAGCGCGCGGAGAGCGACTCGCAGACGCTCTGGGCGGCGACCCGGCGCGGCCGGGTGTTCGTGTCGAAGAACGCCGGCGCGGCGGCGGCGTCCGTCACCTTCACACGGATCGACACCAGCGCGCAGCCGCGGCGCTTCGTCAGCGGGATCTCGATCGATCCCGCCAACGCCAACCACGCGTGGTGCTCTCCTTCTCCGGCTACAACGCCTACACGCCGACCACGCTGGGACACGTGTTCGAGGTTGTCTACAACCCGGTCAGCGGGAACGCAAGTCTGGACGGACCGGAGCTACAACCTCGGACGATCAGCCGATTACCAGCGTCGCGTTCTGATCTCGAACACCGGCGATGTGTTCGGCGTCGACGACGACTACGGTGTGCTGATGCTTCAGCGCGGCGGCAGCAATCTGGTCGCCGGCGGCGGCCGAATCTGCCGCCAGTGGCGGTCTACGGCCTGACCATCGATACACGACGCTGTCTGCTCTACGCCGCGACGCACGGGCGCGGCATCTGGAGGTTGAAGCTGGAGGATTCAGACGACGTGATGACGGGCGATCAGCATCACTGACATCAGGATAGCGGCGCACCGGAGAACACCAGCGCGTCGAAGATCCTCGGATCGCGATCGCGCGTGCTCAACGCGAGACGGCTTTCCACGCCGTCTCGCGATCGCCATCGATCGAGGACGGCTCGACGCGCGCTTCGACGATGGCATCGATACGACAGACGATCGCGGTCAGATCAGTGCGGCGTGGTCGTGGTCGAGCAGTCCCGCTTCGCGTGTTCGACGCCCGGCGCGCGGCTCCGATGGGCTGTCGGTGCCAGCTACGGCCGAGCACTGATCGGACGCCCTCCTCGGAGCGGAACGTGACCCATCCCATCGTCTTCCATCGACCACCCAGCCGGATAGTCCGGCGGCGATCCCCATTTCGCACTCGCGAACGGCTTCGAAGGCGGATGTTCATGGCGCCAGCCTCGATCGGCGGTCGGCAGAGAAAGCCGGCAGTGCTCGGCCGATGAGCGCACAAGAGAGCACTGCGATGAGGCGCATCAAGTCCCCAGGATTCGAGAGCCGAGCTTCGAATACAGCCCGCCTCCCAGGCGAATTCGCGAGCGCGGCAAGTGCAACGCCCGCGGGACTGCTGGCCGCGACTCGGCCGATCTGCATGACGACATATGACGAGCGATTCGCCGCTCACGCCCGCAACCAGGATGCGCAAGTATAATGCGTTCTTCCCTAAAGGACCGCTCACAGCCGGCGCGCCTGAGCGACAGCCTTCTGAGGACGTTTCCAGACGTTTCCGACGAGGGTACACGGTCATGCGTGTCCATCTGATCAACCCCAGTCACGTGACGTTCGGCGTCGCGGTCATCACGCCGCGCTGGCTCTACGTCCTCGCCGCGGCCACCGGCACAGCATGGGGCGACCCGCTGATCGTTGACGAAACGATCGAGCACGTCGATCCGGAATCGATCGCAGCCGGGCGACGTCGTCGGCATCGGGATTCACACCGGCAACGCGCTGCGTGGCTACGAAGTCGGACGCCTGCGCGCGAGCGCGGCGCGTGGGTCGTGTTCGGCGGCATTCACGCGACGCTGTTTCCCGGAAGAAGCCGGCAGAGTTCGGGCGGCGCGCACAGCGTGGTCAAGCGGCGACGGCGACGTGATGTGGGCCAGGGTCGTCGCAGGACTGCGTCGATGGACATCCCGAGCCGGTCTACGACGCGCGGACGCATCGCCGGCGACGCAGTTCGTCTCGGCGCGCTGGGATCTCTGCTGCCCGAAGCACGCCTACATGTGGGCGTCGGTCCAGACCGTGCGCGGCTGCCCGAAGCACTGCTCGTTCTGCTCGGTGTGGCGGACCGACGGCCAGGAGCCGCGTCAGCGCGCACGTCGATCGCCGTGGTCCACGAAATCGTCGAGCTGCGGCGCCTCGGCTTTCGATTCATCGCGCTCGCCGACGACAATTTCTATCCGGTCACGTTCGAGGATCTGGCGGCGGCCCGGCGGCGGTCCGATCGCGTCGCGCCTGCTCGAGCTCGAGGCGCTGCGGCAGGAGCGCTTCGACGCTGATGGCGCGGCTCGCCGCAGCTGCCGGACGACCTCGTGTTCTTCACGCAGATCACGATGGAGGCGGCCGAGGATCCGGCGATTTCTCGAGGCGATGAAGCGCGCGCAGATTCAGGGCGCGCTGGTCGGCGTCGAAGTCGGTGACCGCCGCCGGGCTGAAGGACGTCTACAAGGGCTTCAACCTGTCGGGCGACGCGCTGGTCGAGCGGCTGCGCGCCTTCCGGCGAGCACGGCGTCCACGTGCTCGGCTCGTTCATCTTCGGGCCTGCCGAGCGATCGACAGAGACCTTCGACGCGACCGTCGACGCTCGCCGAGCAGCGCCGACATCACGTTCGCGCAGTTCGTGCTGCTGACGCCGTTTCCCGGCACGATCGATTTCGAGAAGTGGGCGGCGCGGAACGAGGGGCGCGAGCCACGATGATCGACGGCGTGCCGATCACGCAGCACTGGCTGATTCCCGAGGACGCGCCGGCCGAAGGCTCTATTCGCCGCATCCAGACGATGTCGCCGGAAGAGATCCGCGTCGGCACGCAGGGCGCGTGGGATCGGCTTCTACAGCTGGCGCGACGGTCTGGACGCGCTCGGCGTCGTCGAGTCCGTCCGGGCGCGGCTCGCGTTCGTGCTCATCTCGAAACTGTATCGGCAGATGTGCGCGAACACCGGCATCGCGACCGACAGCGCGCGCGTTGTCCGATCGACGCGCTGGGCCATGGCTCGGCATCGCCCGCCGGCGGCTGTTTCTCGGCGCGCCGATGCCAGAATCTGCTCGTGCCCGAGGATCATGCCCGCTTGCGCCGGGGCCATTTCCAGCGGGGTTCGTCTCAGGCGAGCGTCGATGCGCGCCCCGTCAACGCGCGATCGGCGATAAGCGGCCGCTTCGAGAGTGCGGCTGGATCCTTACGCCGGCGGCCAGGTCGGTGAGACGCGGAAGATGGCGCCAGGCCAGCCTCTCCAGCGTCTGCGCAGAACGCCTCGTGGCCGGGTCCGGCTTCCAATTCCACGCGACGCGGGTCTGCTCGATGTATCCCAGCCACGAGATCCACCATGCCGACTTGTTCCTTGGTGATTCGTGAATGCGCGCGGTTAGTCATGACTCGGGGTTCCTCACCGCTTCGACGAGGGCGGACCCAGAACAGGGGAGGGCGCCCAGGAAAGCACCCTGAGCCTACTCCTTCCTTGGCTGATTAGCCAGCGTTTCGCCTTCAGGACGCGCTCTTGTCGAGAACGGCTGGACCGTTTCAGTCTGCTCCCTTTGCTGGCATTGTGCGGCGCGGATGCACAGTTTCAGCGCCTGGTGAGAGCGCATGAACAATCTCCGCCTTCGCGTTCCGCTCGCTGCGGGCGACTCCAGATTGCGACTGCGGTCGTCGCGGTTGACCACGCTGGCCCGCCGGGCATCGGCGCCAGCACCGCGATCTTCAGTTTCATCAGGTAGTACTTCTCGCACACTCTGGCGTATCCTCACGTACTTTGTGATCGTCTCGTGAGCCTGTGGGGCGAACGCCGTCAGGCCGGCGGCGCGATGACGACCCTCCAGCTACCTGGATACGCGCAGAGTCCTGTCTTTAAGCAAATCGCGGCGACGACGCGGCCGTGCTACGGTCAGCGCAATCTGAGTAGCGGCTCACAATAATTCGATCCACGTCTTTCGTGTCTCCGCTTCGTATTTTCAAATCTTCGGCACACGCGCCGCTGGGGCGGACGTTCATCACGGGCGACGATCGGGTGGGGACCGATCACGTCATGATCCTCAGCACTGCTTTCAGGTGTGCGCAGTTCGGCGATCCGGCGGTGGTCGTCGTTCCGGTCAGCTGAATGGCGAAACCCTACACCGTGGTTGGGTAATTGCCCGCGACCGGACCCTTCGGCCGGGTGCGCCAGGTCGTAAACTGCCGCTCTCTTTTCCGCCCGATCGTATGATCCGCGCAAATCACTGGCTGCTCCAGCATGACGGGCGGCGGCGTGGGTCTGCTGAAACCCGGGGTCACGGTGGAACCGGGCGCGATCCGCGCTCGCGACTATCGCCGCAGATTGCCGATTGATCACCCGGACACGAATCGCGACGGTGTCGCCGTGGAGGCCCTACTCTCAGTGCTCCGTCAGCGACGATTTAGCGGTTCTCGCGATGATGCTGGCGGCCGTCGGGCTGGTGCTGCTGATCCAGCTGCGTCGTAATCCTCACCCAGCTGATGCTCTCGCCCGCAGAGTGCAGCGCGCGGCCGCGAAATTAACGTCGAACGGCGCTGGGCGCCACCCGCGGCGGTTGATCCGGCGGTTCCTGACCGAAAGCGCATGTTGTCGGTTGGCGGCGGCGTGTGGATCACGATTCAGTTACGTGATGATGACAGCCATGGAGACGCTGCTGCGGAATCAACCGCTGAACCCGTCGTTCGTGCCGTGCTGGATTCCGGCGGAGGCGACGATGGCATCAGCGGCCGGGTACGAGTTGTTTCACGCTGGTCGCCTCGATCGCGAGCGGCATCGGATTCAGGATCGTGCCGGCGTTGCGTGCCTCGCGGCCGGCGAAGGGATGGAACTGATCGATTAACAATCACAGGACAAACGTCAGAAGATCCCAGCACGGGCTGCAGCGGCTGCTCCATCGTGACTGAACTCGCCTTGACGTTTGAGATTCATCCTGCCCCTGACGGGGGGCCGGCCTGCTCTGCGGCTTGATCGCGATGCGTAAGAGCCGACACGGGCTTCTCCGGCCATCAATGTGCTGACAGCTGAACTTCCCACATGGGAGCATCGGTTCACGAATGACGACGGGCTCAGGTCCTATTTCAGGCGAAGTGATCGCGCGATTGAAGCTTACTGCCCGGCGTGCGACGGTAGCTCTACGGACGGTTTACCGCTGCAGGGCGCGCCAGTAACCGGATTCTTCCCAGGATCGTCAGCCGGCAAGTCGTCGAGATGGCGCGGCGTCCGCTGTGCGACTTCAAGGTGGTGAGCCCTGGTTACTTCCGAGCCATGGCGTTTTGCGCGTACGAAGGGCAGGCACTTCTCGACCGGACACCTTCGGCGCACCCTACGTTACGGTGATCAACGGAACAATGGCACGCATGTATTTCCCGAGTGTCGATCCCGTCGGCCAGCAGCTGCTGCTGCAGGAGGCGCGGCGGGAACCGCCGAGGAGATTCCAGACAATCGTCGGCGTTCTCGCCGACGACGGCTGACACCGCTTGCGACGATCGCCGCGAACATCCGCGGCCTACGATGCCGATCGATCAAGTTCCCACCAGCTGCTGGTTGGACTCGTCGTGCCGCTCGGTTCAGATCCCATCCGCACAGGTAGGTCGATCCAACGCGCTGACCGGCATCGACCGGGGATCAAGCCATCAACAACGTGAGAACGGTCGAGCCAACTCGAAGCCGATTGCGAGGGGGCGCCGGACCGCTTGCGGACGTGGCTGCTCGGCCTGTTGCCGCCGTGGCAGCCTGCTCTCGGCGATCGGCATCTACAGGGTATTCGCGCGCCACGTGGTCCAGCGCACGCGCGGGTTAGAAGGCAATACGTAACC